>Ga0208297_1000299_pt1 | contig 117565 bp, 100 predicted proteins | sample LMS_cellobiose_e_FD_187367 | JGI IMG/M metagenome (GOLD analysis project Ga0208297, IMG submission 187367) | Rumen-fistulated moose microbial communities from Alaska, USA - LMS_cellobiose_enrichment (SPAdes) (version 2) | ecosystem: Host-associated > Mammals > Digestive system > Stomach >...
ATGAAGCCGGCCGCAAGATTAGGTCTCCCTTTTAGGGTCGTCATAGACGATGACGTTGATAGGGCGCAGGTGTAAAGGTGGCGACACCAAAGCCGAGCGCTACTAATTGCCCGAGGCTTCTGTACTGTTCATGTACATTGCTTTTTCACCTCTTCTCTGTTTCGGTCGTAGTTTTTTTGGTCGTTGTCACATTCAATCATGTCAGACTTATTTAGGTGGCTATAGCGCCGGGGTTCCACCTCTTCCCATCCCGAACAGAGAAGTTAAGCCCGACCACGCCGATGGTACTGCCCACAAGGTGGGAGAGTAGGTAGCCGCCGTCTTTGATGGGACAGCCTTTGTGTTGCAAAACACTCAGGCTGTCCTTTTTTTATTCTTTGATTTATTAGTATAGATTAATGACTTTATTTCTTATAGGAAACACTCTGCCCTGATTCTTCTTTCAGCATTTTTTTGATAGCTTTCTTATTAACAACTACTTTGTCGTTAATAAACTCTGGAATGTTGTAAGAAACCATGAGGTCTTGATAATACTTCTTGGGATTCTGTTGCGGTAGCATAAAGGCTTTGTGTGCTTTCCCTTCTTCATCTACATAACAGATATATGGTCTTGTGTATAGTCCGTCATCACGTCTGCTACTGAAAACCATCCAATTGCTGTTTCGGCTCCAAGAATGATAACTCTCTACGTTATCACTGTTCGCTTTCTCAAAAGGATATACTTCACCTGACTGAAGGTTAATGGTATATAAATCTGCATCCTTGTGCCAGATAGAGAAGTTCCCGTATTCATGCAAGACGAAAGTCATGAACTTTCCATTAGGTGACTCTCTAGGTAAGGAAACACTCTTGCCGATAGACATAGCATGGAATAATGTATCAACCTTGTTGCCAAATTCTCCTGTTTCTGCATTGAATCCAATCTTGCAAAGGTCATAATGAACATTCCTGTATTCATAAGGCATCGGGTTAGCTGCTTTGGCGGAACAAAAGTATATACTCTTCCCGTCAGCTGAGAAAGAGGGGAATGTCTCGAAAACACTATCTGCTTTAAGTAAATCGCATGACATCACCTGATGCTTCTCAGTATCGTACACTACAACATCTGATGCAGAGTCATAGACTTCAACTCTATTTAAGTTATTAGCATGAAACGCTTGTCTTGTAGAGTTTACGGAGAAGACAACATATCTTCCATCTGGATGCCAATAAGGATAGACAAGGAAAGAAATGGTTTCGTCTGTCTTTGTGTTAAGTTTCTCTAATTTCCCATCTTTAAACACCAGTGTTCCTGGGTGAGTTTCTCTAGTATGAAATAAAAAATGAGTAGGATCTCCATTTTGGAACGAATGGCAGTTGGCGCAATTATAGTCTCCTATTGTGTTTTCGTATATAGCACTTTCTTCAAATGTTTCCAGATTTCTTTGGTAAATATCCATCTTACTCCATAATTCATAATCAGGTGGAATGAGTCGATAAGCAATATATTTATCTATTGGTTCTTGGGCTATATAAATATAGAAAGGTGTTAGGGCGCACCATTTACCCTCTAACAACTTGCAAATAATAAGTTTTATTCTCTTCCCGTTATTGTCGTTCAGTAATTGTTTCCATTTCTTTTGAGGGATATCAAATAAGCCTTTCTTAGATTGTACTTGAAAAGCATCGCCATCTTCTCCTTCTATAATCAATTGTGCATCATCCGAGTCCAAAAGACTAAAGTTGAGTGGGGCAATATTACTAGGGATCGTCACTCCTTTATAATCGGGATAAATGACCGCTTCTTCACTGAGTTGCTGTTCAACGGTTATTACTCTATCTCCGCAAGATGAGCAGAAAGAGAGTATCACCATACCTATTATATGCAAATAATACTTCATCTCTTTATTTATTGAGCATCAGATAATACCAGTAAGTATGTCCGAACTCTCTTCTGAGGTCAACAGCCGGGTTCCTTCTGGCATTTCTGCTTTGTATGTACTTATTGTAAAAATCATCGTATTTCTTGAAGACTTCCTCTGAAACCCCATGTGATTTTAGATAATCAGGTTCTTGCTCAGCTATAGAATAGATGGCTTCCTGCAACACTTCAGGAACTTGACTTAACACGGGGGTACCTGCATATTTCTCAACGAAATAACGAATGCTTGCATTATCTTTTGACAGTAACAAATAACTTACTATATAGTCGAAAGCTGCTTTGTTATTTGGATTTACTTCCAATATGTAGTCTAAATCTGCCACTACACCAAATGCTATGGCAAAATGATCTTTATCTGTCAGACTCTTCCGTAGATTAACAATTTCTTTATCTTGTTCTATCAAGGATTTATCATCTATCATGGCGCGATAATGTTCTGCCCAATCATTATATTTCCAGGTTTTCTCCAATTGGGCAATATATTTCTCTGCCACTTCATAGGCTCCAAAGGCAATGTTGGTCTTAACGAGCATTTGTAATGCTGACGGACTTCCCAACCTATTGCAAACACTTGTGCTGAATGCCATATTCTGTGCAGCTGCCACATCGCTCATTTGGTAATATACAAAACTTTGCAATTGGATGATGTCAGGTATCTTCTGGTATTCGCAGAGTAGTGAACTAACATCTCTTTGAGGGTAATAAAACAATTGCTGGAGTAAAACACCCTTATGTGATAGAGCTAAATTCAGGTAGTTCAGGTACAAAATGTTATTAAGTGTGGTATGATTGCAAGTCTCAATTACCTTGTCCCATTCGTTGTTTATAACATAGCTATTGAGCTCCATGAACTTGTAATTGTCGGGATCAATGCGCTTTGATGAAAGATGGAGAATTGACAGACAAATTAGTATACTTATTACAATACCACCAAAAGCGTTTAACAACTTGCCGACTTTAGGAAGAAAACGAGTTATATAGGCAATAGCCAATACAATGATTAATGCAATCCAGGGCCATGTACAATAGGATGGAGTTTTCAACAGAGGCTCATAAAACCCCTCTGGTTGATATACAAAGAAGATGGCAGCTATTACAGTTATTATCAGCATCACGCATCTTGACAAATTCCTTTTGCATAAGGAGTTTAAGTAGAATAATATGCTAATAATCAGCATGCCTGTTGCGGCCGAAAAGCTATAATAAGTATCAGCCAGTGCACTAACTACTAACAACGGAGGAATAAAACTGATTGGTAAAATGAACAATGGTGGGTTAAAGAATCTCTTTAGGCCTAACCATAAAAAGACGCCAGTAGCACTGGCACAACAAGCAGATATTAAAGCTCCCCATGACCCTTCAGAGAAGAACTGTACTAAAAACATAGCACATAGTTGAGCGACTCCTCCGAAAGAATAAACTGTTTGTTTCAGAAAATCAAAGTCGTTAAGAAAAAGTTGGTGCTGTTCTCGATAATGAAAGATGAAAAGTTGCGATTGCTGTAAATAAACCCACAACAACAATGTGAACAGAATAATTCCAGCTAAAACAATATGTCCTGTTTTTGTCCTCATGGCTAATAATAAAAAAGGGTAAACGCTTATTATTAGCTATTTACCCTACCTATTGTTGCGGAGGCTAGACTCGAACTAACGACCTTTGGGTTATGAGCCCAACGAGCTACCAACTGCTCCACTCCGCGATATCCTTTGTTTTCGGTTGCAAAGGTACGGTTTTTATTTGAATTGACAAATTATTAAGAGATTATTTTTCTATTTCTTGTATTGTTGATTATTTTATCTTATTTTTGCACAATGTGAATGTTAATAGTAGATGGAGCTATGACTGAAACGAGAGAAAGAATTGTCAATGAAGCTCGTGAGCTATTTGCGAAACAGGGCTATGACAATGTCAACATTAATGAAATTGCGTCAGCATGCGATATTGGACGCAGAACGGTCTATACCTATTTTACTGGTAAAGACGAAATCTATATGGCCGTGATTGAGACAGAGTTAGAAAGACTTATGGCTTGTATGGAGGCTGTAGCTCAAGCAGATTTATCTCCTGATAAGAAATTGTTGGAGATGATTTTCACACGTTTGGTAGCCATAAAAGAAGTGGTTCATCGGAACGGCTCACTCAAAGCCGACTTTTTCCAGGATATCATGTTGGTGGAGAAAGTGAGAAAACGCTTTGATCGCAAAGAAATGGGCCTGTTAAGAAGGGTGCTCAATGAAGGTGTGAAGAAAGACGTTTTCCATATTGATAATATAGGCCTTACTGCACAGATTATCCATTATTGTCTTAAAGGCTTAGAGGTTCCTTATATCAAGGATACTTTAGGGCCTGGCATATCTGATGAAATGGCTAAAAGGATTGTTACGAATATTCTTGCAGGAGCTTTGAGAGTTAGAAATCAACAAATTATTTAAAATATAGTATTATGGGACTTTTAAGTGGAAAGACCGCCCTGATAACTGGAGCGGCTCGTGGAATTGGCAAGGGTATCGCTTTAAAATTTGCAAGTGAGGGTGCCAATATTGCTTTTACAGATTTGGTAATTGATGAAAATGGACTGGAAACAGAGAAAGAAATAGCTGCTTTTGGCGTGAAGGCTAAAGGATATGCAAGCAATGCAGCAGAATTTACACCCACAGAAGAACTTGTCAAGCAGGTGGTAGCCGATTTTGGCAGGATTGATATTCTGGTGAATAATGCTGGCATCACAAAAGATGCTTTGATGCTACGAATGTCTGAGATGCAGTGGGATGCTGTTATTGCAGTGAACCTGAAGTCGGCTTTCAACTTCATCCATGCCGTAACTCCCATCATGCTGAAACAAAAGGCAGGAAGCATTATCAACATGGCTTCAGTGGTGGGTGTTCATGGTAATGCTGGTCAGTGCAACTATGCCGCTTCTAAGGCAGGTCTGATTGCTTTGGCAAAGAGTATCGGTCAGGAGGTGGGTAGTCGTGGCATCCGTGCCAATGCTATTGCTCCTGGTTTTATTGATACAGCTATGACCCAGGCTTTGCCTGATGATGTACGTAAAGAGTGGATTCAGCATATTCCTTTGCGTCGTGCTGGTCAGGTGGAAGATATAGCAAACGTGGCCACCTTCCTGGCATCTGATCTTTCTTCATATGTTACTGGTCAGGTGATTCAGGTGGATGGTGGTATGAATATGTGATGGTAGTTATTTACGAGGACAACCATATTGTTATTGTCAGCAAGGATGCTGGTGAGATAGTGCAAGGCGACAAGACAGGGGATACCCCCCTGTCAGAGTCCGTCAAGGCATATATAAAAGAGAAATACAACAAGCCTGGCAATGTTTTTATTGGTGTGCCTCACCGATTGGATCGCCCTGTTAGTGGCATCGTCGTGATGGCACGAACCAGTAAGGCATTGAGCCGACTCAGCGAGATGTTTCGCGATGGTGAAGTGAAGAAAACCTATTGGGCTATTGTAAAGAATATGCCTCCAAAGAATGATGACGAGTTAGTGCACTATCTGGTTCGTAATGAGAAGCTGAATAAAAGTTTTGCTTACGACAAGGAAGTGCCCAACAGCAAGAAAGCCATCTTGCATTACAAACTAATAGGAAAGTCAGACAATTATTACCTTCTGGAAGTCGACCTCAAAACAGGAAGGCATCATCAGATACGTTGCCAATTGGCCAAGATAGGGTGTCCTATCAAGGGAGACCTGAAATATGGATCCGAACGATCTAACCCGGATGGCAGTATCTGTTTGCATGCTCGCAAGGTAAGTTTCCTGCATCCTGTAAAAAAGGTGATGATAGAGGTAGAAGCTGTTGTTCCTCAAACCAACCTATGGACTTCTTTTATTGTAAAATAAGCTATAAGAACCATGCGTAATAAAATTACTTTATTTGTTTTATCGGCATTGACTTGTGCTTTCTTCAGTTGCAAGTCGGCTTCCAACAACGATGATAATATGACAAGAGTAAAGATTGAAACCAACAAGGGCGATATCATTGTCAAGCTGTATAATGATACTCCTAAGCATAAGGCCAATTTCCTGAAACTGGTGAAGGATGGTACCTACGAAGGCACTTTGTTCCATCGTGTAATCAATAATTTCATGATTCAGGCTGGAGACCCTAATTCCAAGACAGCTGAAAAAGACCAGCAGTTGGGTGATGGTGATGTGGGTTATACCATTTCTGCCGAGTTTGCTTATCCAGAACGCTTTCATAAGCGTGGTGCTTTGGCAGCTGCTCGACAAGGTGATCAGGTGAACCCAAAGAAGGAGTCATCAGGTTGCCAGTTCTATATCGTGACGGGTCAGGTGTATAATGATTCCACCCTTGTAAACATGGAGAAGCGCAAGAACTACAATGTGCTGAACGCTGCTTTTACTCAGTTGGTTATGAAGAACCGAGATGAGATTCTGAACTTGCAGAAGAAGGGTGATGAAAAAGCTTTGATGGCTATGCAAGATAAGCTACTTGCACAAGCTCGCGAACAAATCAAGGATGAGCCTGAGTTTAAGTTCACTCCTGAGCAGGCAGAAGCATATACTACCATAGGTGGCACACCTCATCTGGATGGTGAATATACTGTATTTGGCGAGGTGGTTGATGGTATGGATGTTGTGGATGAAATCCAACAAGTGGCTACCAATGCCAGTGACCGTCCTGTAGATGATGTGGTTATTAAAAAAATGACGATCCTTGATAATTAACAAGCAGACATTGGACAACGGACTGCGAATCGTGCATGTGCAGGATTCCAGTACCCAGATGGTTGCTGTTGACGTACTATACGATGTAGGTTCAAGAGATGAGCATCCTGATCATACAGGTTTTGCTCATCTCTTTGAGCATCTGATGTTTGGAGGAACCAAGAATGTGCATGATTTTGATACCCCTTTGCAGAAGGCTGGAGGAGATTGCAACGCATGGACCAACGCAGATGTAACCAATTACTATTCTACCATGCCGGCACATCATATTGAGACCGCTTTGTGGATGGAGAGCGATAGAATGATGTCGTTGGACTTGTCAGAGAAAACCCTCGAAGTGCAACGCAAGGTGGTGATGGAAGAGTTTAAGCAACGTTGCTCGAACCTTCCTTATGGTGATGTGAACCATTTGATGTCGCCGCTCTGTTACAAGGTACATCCTTATCGTTGGCCTGTCATCGGCATGGAAATCAGCCATATAGCCAATGCCACGCTCGACGAAGTAGCCAATTTCTATCACCGTTTCTATGTCCCCAATCGTGCCGTCTTGGCCATAGTTGGCAATATCTTCTGGAGCCAGGCGTTGGACTTGGTGAAGAAATGGTTCGATGAAATTCCTAGTGGAGAGCAGTTTGCAAGATCTCTGCCCCAAGAACCTCGACAAACCGAACAACGACGGATGAGTGTTGAGCGTTCAGTGCCTCAGGATGCCTTGTATATGTCTTTTCATACCCCTCCTTATTTGGATAAAGATTATTATGCATGTGATATTATTTCTGATATTCTATGTAATGGCGATTCCAGCCGCTTTAAGCAAAGGCTCATCCATGATCGTAAGCTGTTTACCTCTATTGATTCACCTATTTCAGGCACAAGAGATGCAGGACTTTTAGAGATTAAAGGTAAACTTAAGCCAGGTATTTCTTTAGAGGAAGCCGAGCAAGCCGTTTGGGAAGAACTCGATGCTATAAAGACTTGCCTGATTGACGACTACGAACTTGATAAAGTAAAAAACAAGGTTGAGTCAGTGCAGACGTTCAGTAATATCAACTACCAGCGTGTTGCCTATCGCCTGGCTTGGTTCGAACTCACTGATAAGGCTGAACTCATCAACGAGGAATCTAAATTTTACCGTGCCGTTGATAATACCTGCATACAGCGTGTGGCCAACTATTTGTTCCATCCCGCTAATGCTTCTATCTTGCATTATCATCAAGCAAACTAACTCAGATTATTTACTTTTCTGCTTAGTACTAGTAAACCACCTGCTTAGTACTAGTAAACCATCGGCTTGCCAGTAGCCAATTTTGTGCTTGCCACAATGGGTGAGTAAGGTTAGCCATTTTTCTCGATGAAATGTGTCATTATTTTCCTTCAATTGTCAGATAAATCGAAAGTTTTATCTATTTTTGCTTCGTAAACGAAGCAGGCATGTTTGATATCCGCAATTTGAGGTTCAATTGGAGGAAAGTCCTGTTGTGGTTGTTTTTATTTCCGATAGGTCTTTTTCTGACGCTGATGGTACTGTTGTATGTGCCTCCAGTGCAGAATTTCGTTTGCAAAAAAGCAGCCACAGTAGCCTCTGAATCATTGGGTATGGATATCTCCATAGGTCGTGTGGATCTGCGTTTTCCTCTCAACTTGCTGGTGCACGATGTGCAAGCCGTTCAGCAAGGCGATACCTTGTTGGATGTAGGCAGCCTCAATGTGCGAGTGAAGGTCATGCCTTTGTTCAAGGGCAAGATAGAAGTGCTCAAGGCAGCGTTGACGGTTGCTAAAGTGAATACTGCCAATCTTATTGAAGGTGTTCTGGTCAAAGGTAATGTGGGCAACCTGTCGTTGGAAAGTCATGATGTTGATCTCAATACACAAGAAGTATCGCTCAACGATGTCTTGTTGGCCGATGCACAAGTGTATGTCGCCCTGACAGATACCACCACCGAAGACACCCCATCCGAACCGGTGAATTGGAAGATTCTTGTGGATGCTGTAAAGCTCTCGCAGGTGGGTGTTGACTTTGAGATGCCTTTAGATACCTTGTCGCTGAGTACCTTCATCAACGAAGCCGAATTGCATGACGGTTTGGTAGATTTGGCTAACGAACGCTATGAGGTACAGCACTTTGGGCTGGATGGAAGACGACTCTCATTGGATATTGGCGAAGATCAACGCAAAGACAGGTCAGATGGTTTCGACCCTTCCCATTTGGCGCTTTTCACGCTTCATCTGGATGTAGATTCCATCCTCTATCAGGCACCCGATATCAAAGCCGAAATCAACGAGCTGAACTTCTTCGAGCGAAGCGGTTTTGAAGTTTCCTCCATGACAGGTCGCTTTATGGCTGATAACCAAGGCATGAAACTGGATGACTTGCGACTTCTTACCCCCAACAGCGAAGCATCCATTACTGCAAGTCTTCCCATGGTTATAGGACAAAGTCCCGACTCTGTAAGTTCGGGTGGTGTTCAATGGTTGAAAACAGATCAGTTTACCGCTCGCATCAATGCCCGCATAGGGAAGGAAGATTTGCTGATGCTGGCCGGCAAAGAACTGCTGGATGAAAATTTCCGTCAGCGCTACCCGAATCATCCGCTGGTTTTGCGAACCACACTTAGCGGCAACCTCCAGCATCTGGAGATTACCCAACTCAACGCCAGCCTGCCTGGAGCCCTCTCGCTTACCAGTAGCGGACACCTGAATCAGATAACCGACTCTTTGGCACGCAACGGTCAACTGAAGCTTGATGCCAAAACTGGTGATCTTAATTTCCTCCTGAGCTTGGCAGGTATTCAGCAGAACGACCGTTCCATCACTATACCTGACAGCATGCGAATGACGGGCAATGTGCACTTAGACGGTGCAAAGCTGGCTACCCAGTTGAACATAGCCGAAGGGAAGGGCAGAGCCGCTGTCATTGGGTCCTATCACCTGCTCAGCGAAGCCTATGAGGCCGATGTCCGCATCGACTCACTGCGAATAGACCATTTCCTGCCTCAGGATTCCATCTATCTGTTCTCTGGTCATGCGTTGGCCAAGGGCAAAGGTTTGGATTTTGGATCACCATCATCAACAGGTCAGTTCCAGGCAGTTGTCGACCAGTTGCAGTACAAGGAGATGGATATACGCAACATCACGGCCGATGGATCGCTGCAAAACAGCAGGATGGCCATGAACCTGCAAGCCGACAACGAGTTGTTCCACCTTGCTGGCAATGGCCGTATGCGTATGGATGTGCCTCATTTCAATGGCAATGTCGATTTGCAGGTTGAGGATGTTAATCTGTATAAGTTGGGCTTGGTGTCTAAGCCTTTGCAAAGACCGTTTGCCTTGCATGTCACGGGTGTGGCTCGCAGAGATTCTGCTCAGTTCGATATTAAGGGTGGTGACCTCGATCTGCGTTTGAAGTCGCTCACCACCATCGATAAGCTTCTGGCTGACGGACAGCGTTTTGATGAGTTGCTTCGTCAGCAGATAGAGATGCGACAACTCAATCATGCCGAGTTGCGTGCCGCTTTGCCTGCAGGAGGTTTGCGCATCCGTGCCGGCAAGGACAATCCGTTGGCCGACTACCTCAGGACCGAGGGAATCACGTTCGATGATATGTTGGTAAACTATGGCTTCACCCCTGAGATGGGTATCAACGGAAGGGCTTCGCTACATGGCCTGAGGGTGGATTCTTTGCAACTTGACACCATTTACCTCACCCTTCGTCAGGATACCTCCCATCTGGCTTTGCAAGGTGGCGTCATCAACGGTCCACGCAATCCGCAATATGTGTTCCATGCCTATCTGGATGGCGATATCCGCAGTAAGGATGTGGACATGAACATCAACTATATCGACGGCAAGGGAAAGACAGGCTTACAGTTAGGATTCAACGCCCAACCCGTGGTAAATGGCAGCAGAACAGGTATGAATAATGGAATGATGGTCTATCTCACTCCTGAAGAACCTATAGTCGCCTATCGCAAGTTCCGTTTCAACGAAGACAATAACTGGCTCTACCTGCACCATGACAAGCGCCTGTATGCCGATGTGGACATGCAAGGCGACGAGGGTTTGCGCTTCCGCTTGCGGAGCGACCGCAACGATACGGTGTCTTTGCAGAATCTGACGATGGAGTTGTCGCGTTTCAAACTCAATGAATTGTCATCCATTTTGCCTTACTTGCCCGAGTTGGGCGGCATACTGTCTGTTGATGCCACTTATCTGCAATCCGCCACCTCTATGCAGGTCAGTGCCGAGTCGATGATCAATGCTTTTACTTACGAGAAAAAAAACGTGGGCGATGTCAATGTGGGTCTTACCTGGTTGCCGGAAGGCATCAACAAGCACTACCTCGACTCCTACCTGATGCTGGACGACGAACAGGTGGTGATGGCCAGCGGTTCGTTGAAGGGCGATTCCCTGAACATCGATGCTGATGTGGATAATTTCCCCTTGCGAGTGGCCGATGCCTTCGTGCCCGATGGATGGGTCAATTTCTTGGGCAAGCTGCAAGGAGATCTTCAGCTGAGGGGTGTCACCAGCAAGCCCAGGGTGAATGGCGAGGTAAGGATGGATGGCGTGTCGATAATGTCCAAGCAGGCAGGAGCCAACTATCGCTTAGACGACCGTCCTATCACGATTACCGCCAACCAGATGGTGCTGAACGATTTCTCCATCTATACCACCAGCGACAATCCGTTTGTGGTGAAGGGCGTGGTCGATTTCCGAGATATCTCCAACCCATCGGCCGTCCTATCTTTGAGAGCTAACAACTATACCTTGTTGAACGCCCCCAAGACCCGCGAGAGCCTGTTGTTCGGCAAGATATTCGTAGATATGAACGCCACGATACGAGGCCCGCTGACAGGCTTGGTGATGCGTGGACAGATGAATGTGCTGGGCGATACCAATGCTACCTATGTGTTGGCCAACTCGCCACTTACGGTAGAAGACCGACTGGATGGCTTGGTTACTTTCGTCTCGTTCAATGATACCTTGAACATTGGCAAGAACAACCAGAACAGTATGTCGTTGGGTGGCTTGGACATGAACATGACGGTACATATTGACGATGCCGTGCGCCTTCGTGCCAATCTTACCACCGATGGTAACAAGTATGTCGAACTGCAAGGCGGTGGCGACCTCAATTTGCTCTATACTCCTCAGGGAGATATGAATCTCACGGGCAGATATACCCTTACCGGCGGTACCATGAAGTATTCGTTGCCCGTCATCCCACTCAAGGAGTTTACGTTTACCCAAGGCAGTTATGTCGATTGGCGAGGCGACATCATGAATCCTCGTCTGAACCTAACAGCCACCGAGCGCATGCGAGCTGCCGTGAGCGATGGCGACAACAGCAGTCGCCGTACCGATTTCGATGTGTCGGTTTCCATCAAGAACACCTTGGAGGCACTCGACCTGAGCTTTGACTTGGAAGCCCCCAACGATGGCAATATCCAGAACGAGTTGCAATCCATGAGTGCCGACGAACGCAGCAAGGCAGCCATCACCATGCTGGCTACAGGCATGTATATGGGCAATAGCGGAGCAGGCAACGGATTGACGATGGGCGCTGCACTCAACAGCATCCTGCAGAGTCAGATTAACTCACTGGCGGGTTCTGCCTCTAACTCATCGTTCAGCGTAGGCATCGAAGACCGCTCTATGCAAACGGGCGCTACGCAGACAGACTATACGTTCCGTTACTCACAGCGTCTGTTTAACGACAGGGTGCAGATCATCATTGGCGGTAAGATATCAACAGGTAGGCAAGCTACTAATGACATGAATAGCTTCATCGACAATGTGTCGGTGGAATATCGCCTGGATAGTGGCGGTACGCGATATGTCCGTGCGTTCCATAAAAAGAACTACGAGAATATCCTGGAGGGAGAGATTTCCGAAACGGGTGTGGGCTTCCTCTTCCGTAAGAAGCTGGATAGCTTGAGTGATTTGTGGATGTGGGGAAGAAAGAAGAATTGATAATTGACAATGAATGATTAAGCGGTTAATATACATATTGCTGACAGCGCTGGTGGTGCAGGGATGCTCCACCACCAAGAACCTGCCTGAGGGCGAAGTGCTCTACATTGGACAGAAACCCATGCAGATTCAGGGCAACGACAGCTTGAGTGAGGTGGGTGATATTGCGCTGGAGGAGGTGAGAGCCGCCCTGGCTACCACCCCCAACAATGCCTTCTTTGGCAGTTCGTCGGTACGTACGCCATTCCCCATAGGCTTGTGGATATACAATTCTTTCGTCAAGAGCGAGAAGGGCTTGGGCAAATGGATTTTCAATCATTTCGCGGCCGATCCCGTGCTGATATCCGGTGTCAACCCCGGCATCCGTTCGCAGGCGGCCAAGAATATCCTGCGCGATTACGGCTATTTCCGTGGCAACGTGTCTTACGAGGTGATTCCCCAGGAGCACGACTCCCTGCAGGCAAAGGTGCAGTATCATGTCACCATGAACCAGCCTTATTTCATCGATACGGTCTATTACAAAGGTTTCTCTCCACGCACGATGAGTATCTTCGAGCGCGCTCGGTCTCGTTCGGCCATTACCCCTGGTACGCAGTTCAATATCAACGACCTCAACGAAGAGCGTACGCGACTGAGCAATCTGTTGCGCAACGTGGGCGATTTTTATTTCCGCCCCGACTATATCACCTATCAGGCAGATACGACGCTGGTGCCAGGAGGCGGACATGTGAGTTTGCGCATGGTGCCCATTGATGGCTTGCCTGAGGCTGCCCAGAAGCCTTTTGTAGTGGGTTCTACCACCGTCAACTTCTTCGGTCAGAAAGGTGAGGAGCCCAACGACTCTACCTCATTCCGTGGGGTGAAGATTAATTATTATAATAAGGTACCTGTGCGTCCTAACATGCTGTATCGATGGCTGGATTACAACAGCTACCGCATGAAGAGACAGATGGATGACTCGACGGGCGTGGCACGAACAGCACCTCGTAACCGCTATAGCTTGCAACGTCAGACACGCATTCAGGAGCGTTTGGCTAACTTGGGCATTTTCCGTTATCAGGAGATGCAGTATGTGCCTCGTGACAGTATGCTGGTGGGCGACACCCTGGATGTGGTGATGAACATGATGTTGGACAAGCCCTATAACGTGACGGCGGATTTTAATATGAAGCTGAAGAGCAACAACCAGATGGGCCCAGGCGCTTCGTTGGGCATCACGCGCAATAATGTGTTTGGGGCAGGCGAAACCTTCAATATATCACTCACAGGCTCTTACGAATGGCAAACGGGTAAGAACAGTTCGTCGAAGTTAAATAGCTATGAGTACGGCATCTCTACCAGTCTAACGTTCCCTCGTGTGGTGTTCCCTCGTATTGGTAAACGTGAGTATGACTTCCCTGCTACCACTACTTTCAAGTTGTATGCCAACCAGCTGGTGCATCCAAAGTATTACCACATGCAGGCTTTTGGAGGTAGTGCCACTTACGAGTTTCAACCTACCAGTAAGTATAAGCATTCATTCACGCCCTTGAAGCTGACTTATAACCACACCTATGACGAGACGGAAGAGTTTATGGAACTTTTCTGGCAGAACCCAGGGTTATATGCCAGCATGGACGACCAGTATATTCCGCAGATGGAGTATAGTGTTACCTACGACGATTCCAAGCAGGCTGGCATCAGGAATACCAAATGGTGGCAAGTCACACTCTCGTCGGCTGGTAATGTTACAGCTGCCATTTATAAGTTGGCAGGTAGGGATTGGCATGAGAAGGACAAGAAAATGTTTGGCGCTCCTTTCGCTCAGTTCCTGAAGCTGAACACGGAGTTCCGCTATCATTATGCGCTGAGCGACAATATGACGCTGGCCATGCGTGCCACAGGAGGTGTGGTTTGGGCTTATGGCAACTCTGAATATGCACCTTTTACCGAACTGTTCTATATCGGTGGTGCCAACAGTGTCAGGGCTTGGCCGGCACGCCAGATAGGTCCGGGTGCTGAGTCGATTGACAGAAACAACCGCCTCTTCTTCATCCACATGGGTGATATGCGACTGGAGGCCAATATGGAGTTTCGTTTCCGCTTGTTTGGCAACCTGCATGGGGCGGTGTTCCTCGATTGGGGTAATGTGTGGAACCTGCGCTCGTCCGACAATAGTGATGACGAAACGACGTTCCGCCTCAAGAACTTCTTCAAGGAGATGGCCTTGGGTACTGGCTTAGGCGTGCGTTACGACATGGGCTTCCTCGTCCTTCGTCTGGATTGGGGCTTAGGCCTCCATGCGCCTTACGATACGGGTAAGAGTGGCTATTTCAATATGCCGAAGTGGAATGACTCCATGGCGCTTCATTTCGCAATTGGCTATCCGTTCTGATTATTAATTAAATAAGTATATTATTATGAAACCAACATTGTTTTTATTGGCTGCTGGTATGGGAAGCCGCTATGGCGGTTTGAAGCAGCTCGATGGTCTGGGACCCAATGGCGAGACCATTATGGACTATTCTATTTATGATGCCATTCATGCAGGCTTTGGCAAGCTGGTGTTTGTCATCCGTAAGGACTTCGAGGCTGATTTTCGCGAGAAGATCATCTCCAAGTACGAAGGTCATATCCCTTGCGAACTGGTCTTCCAGAGCATCAACGACTTACCCAAGGGCTTTACCTGTCCTGAGGGCCGTCAGAAGCCTTGGGGCACCAACCATGCTGTGATGATGGGTGCGCCTGTCATCCACGAACCTTTTGCTGTAATCAATTGCGATGACTTCTATGGTCGCGATAGCTTCGAAGTGATGGGCAAGTGGCTGTCTGCTCTGCCAGAGGGTTCTAAGAATGTATATTCTATGGTGGGCTTCCGTGTGGGCAATACCCTGAGCGAGAGTGGCACCGTTAGTCGTGGAATTTGCGAAACCAATGCCGCCCGTTTGCTGACCTCAGTGGTAGAACGTACCAAGATCATGCGTCGTGAGGGCGAGGTACAGTATCTCGACGACAATGAGCAGTGGGTAAGTACACCTGAGACTACCCCTGTCAGCATGAACTTCTGGGGCTTCACGCCTGACTACTTCCAGTATAGCGAAGATTACTTCAAGGTGTTCCTGAGCGACAAGAAGAACATGACCAACCTCAAAAGCGAGTTCTTCATTCCGCTTATGGTCGATAAGCTCATCAATGATGGAACTGCTACTTGCGAAGTGCTCGATACCACTAGCAAGTGGTTTGGTGTAACCTATCCAGAAGACCGCCAGAGCGTAGTCGATAAGATTAAGGCGTTGGTAGCAGCTGGTGTTTATCCCAATAGGTTGTTTTAATATCCAGCTTACTCTGTAAGGAACCATTAAAGAATAAGTAAAACAAGTTGTTTTGGTGTGGTTAGAATGCTTTCTAACGTGTGTTAAGATATACTTAACGAAACCAAAACAACTTGTTTTGCTATAACGGGAGATGTTTCTTTACATCGATGCCTTCATGGCATGGATGATGGCAGACGTGAACCCGTCATGTTCCAACTGGTTGATGCCCTTGATGGTGATGCCGCCAGGGGTGCAAACCTTCTCGATCTCAATGGCTGGGTGCTGTCCGTGCTCGTTGAGGATGGTGGTGGCACCGATGAACGTTTGGAGGGTAAGCTCACGAGCTTCCTGCGCCGTCAGACCCAGTTCGATGCCAGCTTGGATGCTGGCCTGGATATACTTGAACACATAGGCGATGCCACAAGAGGCGAGGGCGGTGCCTGCGGCCATCTTGCTCTCGGGGATGAACAACACACGGCCCAAACTACCAAAGAGTTGGGTGATGAGTGCATCTTGCTCGGAGGTGGTGTTGCACTTGCAGATGAGCGTCATACTCTGTTGGTCGCTGATGGCGGTGTTGGGGATGACGCGGAACATGGGTTGCCCCTTCAAGCCTGTGTTGCTTTCTAACTGAGCGAAGTCAACGCCTGCAGCTATGGATACATAGATCTGGCTTTGCGACATCTGCAACTCTTCTACTACTTGCTTTACTAACCAAGGTTTCACGGCCACAATGACAAGGGCGGCACCTTTTGCGGCCTGTTGGTTGTTGGTAGTGATGTCAAGTTTGGGATACTTGGCTTTCAGCATCTCCAGTTTCTCTTGTGAGGCATCTGATGCTGTGATCTGAAACTTGTCGTCCATGCCTTTGTTGAACAGTCCTTCGCAGACTGCTCCACCCATATTACCTACTCCGATAATTGCAACTTTCATAATACTTTGTTTAGTCGGTTAATAAATTCTTTGGCTTCTTCCATACTCAGACAAAGCGGTGGAAGGAGGCGCAATACATTGGTACCGCTGGCACCAGTAAACACATGTTGCTCATGAAGCAGACGCAGACGCAACTCCTTGATGGGCTCTTCAAACTCTAAGCCAATCATCAGGCCTTTACCTCTTACTTCCTTGATGCCTTTTATCTTTCTCAGTTCTTCCAGCAGGAAAGCACCCACGCAAGCTGCATTCTCCACCAAGTGCTCTTGCTCAAACACATCGAGCACCGCCAAAGCGGCACTGCAAGCCAAGTGGTTGCCGCCAAAAGTGGTGCCCAGCTGACCGTACACGGGTTGGAACATCGGACTAATCAGGACGCCTGCCATGGGGAAGCCGTTGCCGATGCCCTTGGCCACCGTGATAATGTCAGGATGGATGCCACTGTGCTGGTGTGCAAAGAACTTGCCCGTTCTGCCATAGCCACTCTGAATCTCATCCAAGATTAATATGGTACCATATTGGCTGCAAGTCTCACGCAAAGCCTGCAGGAACTCAGGTGTGGGTATCTTGATGCCTCCCACACCTTGGATGCCCTCAATGATGACGGCACAAACATCACCTTTCGCCAATTCTTTCTGCATCGCCTCGATGTCGTTCAAAGGCAGGTAGGTGATGTGTCCGTTGGCATTGATTGGTGCGATAATCTTAGGATTGTCGGTGGCTTCTACAGCTAATGACGTACGACCATGAAAAGCTTTGTTGAAAGAGATAACTCGTGTTCTGCCTGTATGAAAAGAGGAAAGTTTCAAAGCGTTCTCGTTGGCCTCTGCACCACTATTGATAAGGAACAGGCTATAGTCGTCGTACCCACACGCCTTGCCCAAGCGCTCAGCCAGTTGCTGTTGCAGCTTGTTTACGACTGAATTGGAGTAGAAGCCCAACGTGGCCACTTGCCGACTGATACTTTCTACATAGTGTGGATGGGCATGACCAATAGAAATAACGGCATGACCACCATACAGATCCAGATACTCATTGTCCTGATCGTCCCATACGTGGCACCCCTTGCCCTTAACGATATTTACATCGAATAGTGGATATACGTCAAATAGATTCATTGCTCAAAATGCGGATGGCTTGAGTTGCAAGCCTACCTTTTCTTCTAAGTTAAACATCAGATTCATGTTGTGAACGGCCGTGCCGCTGGCACCCTTCAGCAAGTTGTCTATGCAGGAGATAATCAGCAGCTTGTCACCATGCTTCTCCAAGTGAAGCAGACACTTGTTGGTGTTCACCACTTGCTTGAGGTCGATATTCTCTCGTATTACATGTGTGAATGAGTCGGCCTCATAATACTCTGTATATATGCGATATAATTCCTCAATATCGACTTTCGATTTCACCGTTACCATTGCGAAGATGCCACGAGGGAAGTCGCCACGAACAGGAATGAAATCTATCTCATGGTCAAAACTCTGTTGAAGCTGCTGAAGAGATTGTTTGATTTCTGGCACATGCTGGTGTTGGAAAGCCTTATACACGCTGAGGTTGTTGTCTCGCCAACTGAAATGGCTGGTAGCCTGTGGCTTAACGCCTGCTCCCGTACTGCCTGTAATGGCGGTTACCATCACATCGTCATTCAACATCAGATGTTTGGCCAGTGGCAACAAAGCCAATTGAATGGCGGTGGCGAAGCAGCCTGGATTAGCTACATGCTGTGCCGTGCATGTGGCACGACGGTTCAGCTCTGGCAAGCCATAAACGAAATCATGGCTATCATCCTTGAGGCGGTAGTCCATTGACAAGTCTATCACTTTCAATCCTTCAGGCAAAGTGTGGCTCTCCAGGAAACGGCGTGTGTCGCCATGACCCATGCAGAAAAACAATACGTCTACAGCATCCAAGGGCAGTTGGTCGGTAAACTCCAAATCTGTCTCACCCAGCAAACCACCATGAACATCAGTAATCTTGTGTCCTGCATTGCTTTGACTGTTGATGAACAAAATCTCAGCCTCGGGATGGTTGATGAGCAAACGAATCAATTCGCCAGCAGTATAACCAGCTCCTCCTATAATTCCTACCTTTATCATACTATTAATTTTCGTAAGGAATAACCAGCCACATGATAAGGTATGCCAATAAACCAGTACCTGCAAAAATCATCAGCAGGACAAATACCAGTCGCAAAATGGTAGAGTCAAGTCCGAAATACTTTCCTAAGCCGCCGCAAATGCCAGCGACCATCTTGTCAGTTCTAGATCTTCTTAATGTCTTTTCCATATTATCAGTTATTAAAGTTCGTCATCAAAACTATGTGAAGCGTAGAAAGCCCTCAGGGCAGTAGATGAAACCTTGATGAAGCCCTTGGCATCATCGGCCGTCCATCCCTTCTGCATCTCACCATATTCACCAAACTTATTCTTTACCAAGTCGTCTTTGCTTTCCACACCTACTGTAGAAAAGCCCAACGGACGAAGTTCGAGGATGGCGGTACCGTTAACATGGCGTTGTGAAGAAGTAAGCATGGCCTCAATGTCGCGCATCACGGGTTCCAGGTACTGACTCTCATGCAAGAACATGCCGTACCAGTTGGCTACCTGGTCTTTCCAATATTGCTGCCACTTGCTCAGTGTATATTTCTCCAAGAAACGATGGGCACCGATGATCAGCATCGGAGCAGCAGCTTCAAAGCCCACACGTCCTTTGATGCCAATAATGGTATCACCTACGTGCATATCACGACCAATACCGTAAGCCGCGCCAATTTCTTCTACTTTCTGAATGGCCTTGATGGGGTCGTCATATGCAACATCGTTTACTTTCTTCAGCTCACCTTTCTCAAAAGTAAGGCGCAATTGCTCTGAGCCTTCTTTGGTGCAATGCTTCAAGTAAGCACTCTCTGGCAAACCTTGTGCAGAGTCAAGAATCTCACCGCCACAGATGCTGGTGCCCCACAGACCTACGTTGTATGAGTATTTCAGTTTGGCGAAGTCGGCAGGGAAACCATTCTTGTTCAGGTAGTCAATTTCTTCCTGACGGCTCAAGGCCATATCTCTGGTAAGCGTGATGATTTCCTTCCCGGGAGCCATCACGAGGAAAGTCATGTCGAAACGTACCTGGTCATTGCCAGCGCCCGTAGATCCATGAGCGATGGCATCGGCACCAATCTCATTGGCATAACGGGCAATGGCCAATGCCTGGAATATGCGTTCAGAACTTACGGAGATAGGGTAGGTACCATTGCGAAGTACGTTGCCATAGACCATGTATTTCAAACTCTTCTCGTAATATTCACGGGTTACGTCTAAAGTGACATATTTTACGGCTCCTAATTTATAGGCATTCTCTTCATTCTGCTTCAGTTGTTCTTCGCTGAAACCACCTGTGTTTGCACTGGCTGCATACACTTCATATCCTTTCTCTTTGGCGAGGTACATCACGGTGAATGACGTATCAAGTCCACCGCTGAATGCCACAACTACTTTTTTCTTGCTCATATTATATCTTAACTATATTCTTTTCTATAAATTAAACTTTATACGGATCTTCTGGATGCTGCTTGGGGTCGTATAGCATAGCAGTACAGATACAGAACTTACGGTTCTTTTCCATTAGGATGTGATGATTGATACATCCTTCACAACCTTTCCAGAAAGCGTCATCATCGGTAAGTTGGGCAAAGGTTACTGGCACATAACCCAATTCAGTGTTCATCTTCATCACAGCGGCACCACTGGTCAAACTGAAAATCTTTGCCCATGGCCAACGCAGACGAGCCAACTTGAAAGTGGCATCCTTGATGCGTTTAGCGATGCCTTGACCTTGATAGTTTGGGTGAACAATCAAACCCGAGGTGGCCACAAACTGCTTATTACCCCAGCTTTCTATATAGGAAAAACCTACAAATTCGTCCCCTTTCAATGCTATCACTGCTTTCCCTTCCTTGATTTTGGTGGCGACATAATCATACGTGCGTTCAGCAATACCGGTGCCACGCACTTTGGCAGCTTCTCTGATGGTATCCAATATGGTGTTCACGTATGCCACATGACTTGGGTCAGCCACCATTACCTCAATCTCATTATTGTCCATATTCATTTTCGTTATTATTTTCTTGTATTTTCGGGAAGACCGTTTCCAGTATTTCCATCACTTGGTCCTTTGTTAAGCGTCTAGATGTTACCATCATAATGGTATCGTCACCGGCAATGGTGCCTAATACACCTTCTGGCTTTTTGTTGTCTATATCATAAGCCATACCGCTGGCATATCCTGGACGAGTATGTATCACAACAATGTTAGCTGCTACGTCTACAGATATGAAACCACTGGCATTCAGCATGTCGCTAACACGTTGACGTGTCTGCCGTCTATACATCACGTCATTCGGCAATACATAAACGTAATTACCCTCCAAGTTAGCAGCTTTGGCAACTTTCAATTGTTTTAGATCTCTCGATAACGTTGCTTGAGTAACCATAAACCCCTCTTTTTGGAGTTCCTGCATCAACTCTTCCTGCAAGCGTATCTCCTGGCTCGAGATGATCATTTTGATGGTACCTAATCTGTCTGCTTTCTTTTTCATTTGAATAAATATTCTAAAATTGGCGCAAATATACAGCAAATTTTTGAAATAATATGCATTTTTACCTTCTTTTTTTTATTCTTTACATGATTTTCTTCCATAAAGCAGCGAAAGCATCGTTCGAACGATGCTTTTGTATATGGGCATGATGAAAATGAAGAAAGTTTGTTTTCTTAGCAGAGGTTGTTATTGATTATATACTCGATGAACTCGCGTACTGCTCCGTCGCCTCCTTTGTTGGTGCAGATGTAATTGGCTAAATCTTTAACTTGCTGGCAAGCATCAGAGGGGCAACCAATAATGCCACATTCTTTCATGCAAACGATGTCGAGAATATCATCACCAATATAGGCAACATTCTCTTTTTGGCAATCATATTTCTTCATGAGGTCCTTCAGCGTGTCCAGTTTGTCGTGCCTGCCTTGATACAGCTCTTCAACGTGCAGCTCCTTGGCTCTGTTTTCCACAATCTTGGATGATCTGCCTGTGATGATGGCAGGAACAATGCCATGTGCCGGTAAGATTTCATTGATACCATATCCGTCACGGATGTTGAACGACTTAAAGAGTTCTCCCTCTGGTCCCATGTTGATCTTGCCATCGGTAAGCGTACCGTCAACATCCATCACAAATATTTTTATTTTTTTGCTCATATTTTATTCCCCACACTCGCGCTTAATGTTGTCAATAATATCCTTATAAGAACCACGATGACCAAAGAGTGATGATGTGCCTAACACAAAGCCGTCGATATTCTGCTTGCTCCATTTTTTCATTCTCTCCAATGAGCATGCTCCATCAACGATGATCTCCATATTATACTTGCTCTTGAGGGTTATGAGCTTTTCCAATTTCTTGTCAACATGTGGCAAGTAAAGGTGTCCTGCATTACCAGGTTTAACTCCCATAACAAGCACATGGTCAACAAGTTCGTAATATTTCTGCATACTTTCTATGGTAGCTTCCGGGTTGATGACAATGCCTGGCTTCAGACCTGTTTCGCGGATTTTCTTTATGACTCTTAACGGGTTTCGGTCAGAATCGGGGTGAATATAGATAATGTCCACACCTGCATCGGCGAACAACTTGATGTAACGTCCTGGTTCCCGAACCATCATGTGTAGTTCTGTCACTAGTGAGGTATTTCTGCATACCGTCTTCACGTCTCCCAACCCCATTGCAAAGTTGGAAACATATTGACCGTCCATGACGTCTAAGTGTAATCGGGTGGCGCCTGCAGCTTCAAGGCTTAATGCCTCTGCCTTGAGGTTGTCGAAGTTGGCACACATTAAAGATGGTGAGTAAATCATAAATAATCCTCCCTTATTTTTGATACAAAAGCTAATGCTACTTGATGTGTTTCCAGTGTTTCTCCTGGCCACAGAATGACAGTGGAGCCTGCTGGTACTTGGATGCCCTCGCAGTGGAGTGTTCCAATGACCAGGGTAAAACATTCAAGTGTGTTGCTTCTGTTCGCATATTGTTCGATGCCTTTTATTAATTTGGTACTATAGGTTTTTTCTTTTATCTCGTCTTGGCCATAAGTCATGGCCTTGGATTTCAACTTGATATCTAAGGCGCTTGTGGCTTTGGCTATATGAAGCTCGCGTTTGTTGCCATGCTCATCTACTCTGTCATAGTCGTAAAAGCGATAGGTAAAGTCGGCTCCTTCTTCTATCTCAAATACCAGACTTCCAGCAGTGATGGCATGAAGGGTTCCTGGCTCTACAAACACATAGTCGCCTACTTTAACTGGCAAGGTGTCTGCCATTTCCAGGAATTGTCCTCTTTGTATCATTAACTGCTCTTCGGCTTCATTACTGCATGTGCAACCATTGATAATGGTGCCTGATTGTGGTGCTTCAATGAAATACCAAGATTCTCTTTTTCCTCTTGCTTTTTGTTCCAGTTTGTTGGCTGCCTCATCATTGGGATGTACTTGGATGCTCAAGTTCTGGCAGGCTTCTGTCAGAGCCAGTGTGAGTGGGAAATATTCATATTGGGAGAGATGGAAGTCTGCCTTAAAAGTGGGGAATACATCATTTAAACTCTTGCCTTTCCATGTGCCGTTGAGGATTTCGTTTGAGATTCCCTTGCGGCAATACAAAGAATACAGGTGACCGATGGTATTGCCTTCAACTCCTGTATATTGACTTATCTTGGGTCCTCCCCAAATGGTATTATGAACGATTCGTTTTAAAATCAGCATACTCTTTCATCTAAAGTAATTTCTCTGATACGCATGATTTGGCTCAGTAGTTGCTCCAAATTGTCAATCTGCAACATGCAACTTCCATCGCACAGAGCCACTGATGGGTCGTTGTGCACTTCCATGAAGAGTCCGGAAAGGACACCTGTTGCCACAGCTGCCTTAGCTAAATAGGGTACATATTCGCTCTTACCGCTATTGCCGTAGTTAAAGCCTCCACCACTGATCTGGACGCTATGGGTGGCATCAAAAATCACGGGATATCCTAATTTGGCTAATCTTACAAGTCCAGTCATATCAACCACCAGGTTGTTATAGCCAAAGCAGTTGCCGCGTTCACAAAGCATAAAATCCTTGCAACCGAAGTACTCCATTTTGCTTACTACATTATTCATTTCTTCAGGGCTGGAGAATTGTGCTTTCTTTATGTTTACCGTCTTGCCGCTTTCAGCAGCCGCCTTCAACATGTCCGTCTGACGGCACAAGAAAGCAGGAATCTGGATGATGTCAGCCACCTCAGCCACAGGCTTTGCTTGATATGGTTCATGGATATCGGTAACTATCTTTACTCCCACATCCTTTTTGGCTTTTTCAAGGATTCGTAAGCCTTCCTCTAATCCAGGCCCTCTATAATTGGTAGCTTTTGTGCGGTTGGCTTTATCCCATGAGGCTTTGAAATAAAAGTCTATGTCAAATTTACCAACGATAGTATTCAATGCTTCTGCCATGAACAAAACATTGTCTTCTGATTCAATGACACATGGACCAGCAAGTAGTTTGAATTTTTTTTCTTTCATAAACTCGTATAATGCTTATCGAGACAAATGGATAATCTAATAGTTTGGCAAAGATAATAATAAAAACTACAAAAAAAGCCGACTTTTCTTGTTTTTTGCTGTCATTAACGAAAAGAGACGGATTTTGTGCTTTTTTGCCACAATGAGGCACTTTTGTTCATTTTTACTAAAAAGTGGCAGTTTTTGTTGGTTTTTGTGTAAATGAGGCGGTTTTTGTTTGTTTTTGGCGTAATTAAGCCGTTTGTAGTTCGCTTTTGCAAAACAGGGGCACTTCTTGTTTCTATTTAGCAAATCTGGATGGCCAGGTCAGATCGTTATCCTTCATCCTCGTTATGTATTGTTGGATAATCGCCTCCATCTGTTGCTGCATAAAAGGCAGTTGTGAAAAATGGTCTTTCTTTTCTAATAAGTTATTTTTTAAGGAGAAGTCCTTTTTATATTCATAAATACCAATAAGTCGGTTACCGCTATATTCAATCATCAGATCATCGAGATAGAACATTGAGTTGCCGTTTCTGTCATTGAAGACATAATTTACATAATTCTCACTATTGTCGAAAACGTCTTTGCCAAATGAGAAGAATGGTTTCTGATAGTTGAGCAGTCCTAGCAGAGTGGGGGTGATGTCCGTTTGTTGTATAAGTCTTGTGGTATCGAATTTCACAGGGAGTTGTCCTCCTGGCGTATAGAAGAAGATAGGAATCAGGAAACGCCCCATCTCGTTATTATAATCTTCACGACTGCTCACTCCGCAATGATCGGCTGTAAAAACAAAGATAGTGTTCTCGAACCAAGATTTGTCTTTTACTTGCTCGAAATACTGTTGAATGGAGTAGTCGGCATAGCTGATGACCCTGTGCATAGGTATGTCACCGCGAGTAAAGGTGTCCTTGTATTGGTCTGGGACCTTGTAAGGCTCATGACTTGATGCGGTGAATACTGTCAGGAAGAATGGTTGTCCTTCTTGAGCTATTTGGTCACATTGTTGAGCAAAATACTTAAGATAAGGCTCATCGAAGATGGCCCAGGTACCATCAAAATCTTTGTTGTTATCATATTCATCCATGCCATAGTAGGTTTCAAAACCAATGGAGTTGGTAAAGCCCTTAAAGCCCAAAGTAGTGTTGGGAGCTCCATGGAAGAATGCCGTAGTATATCCCTCTTGTTTCAACATTTCTGGTAATCCTTGTAGGGTGTTGTTGGAGTAGAAATAATAGCAATAGGGGTTGATATAGCGAGGGATGCCGGCAAAAGCAGCTGGCATGCAGTCAACAGAACGAATGCCGTTGGCAAAACCGTATTCAAAACTATAGCTTTTACTTGCTAGTGAGTCCAAGAACGGTGTGTATCCTTGGTAATTACCTTTATCCTTGTCTCTGTTATAGAATCCTGTATATTCCATAGAAAAACTTTCCATCAAGAATACAACAACATTCATGCGATTCATTTCCCCCTCTTTAGGATGTTTGTTCTTAATGGGGTTGAAGATGTTGTCCAGCTCTTCTTTGGCAAAGAAACCTGGGTCTTTGTATCCTGTTTTGTGGGCGGTGGTGATTAGGGTGAAGGGGGTATTCAATACAATAGCTGCTTCAATAGGTTTCTTGCAATAAATATCAGCTGAGTCTTGCCGCAGTGGATGCATTTTCGGTCCGAGTCCACCTCGTGCGCCACCCACCACAAGGATGGCCACTATGATAAATAATGCACTGTGCATGGGATAATACACCTTATTAGAAGGATAAGTTGATGATGGCCTGTCTTGCTTAATGGGGTTATAATACAATAATACTATAACGGCAATCATAGCTATGCCAAATAGCCATACCACCCAATAGTTGGTGATGCTGTTCAGCAAGATGGTGCCAAGGTTACTCTCTCCTCCGAACTCTGAGAAAATGGTGGAGGTGGTTCTTCTTCCACCAAATTCAAAATACACGATGTCGGCAACGTTAACTACTATGCCTAAAGCGTTGATGATTATAAAGAGTATCTTGACGATTCGTTGATACCACACCGTGTCACGAGATTTCAGTGGCAGGAATTGTAGTAAGATGCAAAGCATGTTCATGTAACACAGAGCACTGATGTCGAAACGCAATCCCCCTATGCATATTGTCATCATGTCGTGGAAGGTAACATCCGGGAAGTTGCTTATGTTCATGTAATAGAAGAACCATCTCGACAACATATAAACCACCATTAACAGCAAAAAATTAACTGCCATGATAACCCCTGGTTGTTTACGTATCGATGATGCTTTCCTTATTCTCATATTAAGTCCTTTACCACTCCATAATTTGATGATGCGGCAAAATTACATTTTTTTTGGCAAATCATTGTTCTTTTGTTTGTTTATTTGGCGAACATTGCCGATAAATCGTTATATTTGCAGATGATGACGAATCTTAATTGAATTAGCATGAAGAATAGTTTTTTTGCAGTGGATTTAGGGGCAACCAGTGGGCGTACCATCTTGGGAACTTTCGCGCCTGAAGGCCTGGAGATGGAGGTGGTAAACCGTTTCCCCAATCATCTGATACCTGCCAACGGACATTTCTATTGGGACATCTATGAACTTTATCGTAGCATTATCGAGGGATTGAAACTCGTAGCTCAACGCGACGATGTACAGATTACCTCTATCGGTATCGACACCTGGGGATGCGACTTCGTAATGGTGGGTGAAGATGGAGGTTTTCTGCGATTGCCATACGCCTATCGCGACCCTCATACCGAAGGGGCTCCAGAGAAATTCTTCGAAAGAGTGCCTCGCAGTAAGGTCTATGGGTGGACAGGCATTCAGGTCATGAATTTCAATACTTTGTTCCAATTCGATACCCTTCGTCGTAATAATGATACAGCTTATGCTCATGCGAAGAAGATATTGTTTATTCCTGATGCGCTGAGCTATATGCTCACTGGCGAGATGGTGACGGAATATACCGTAGCCACAACGGCTCAGATTGTGAATGCCCAGACGCGCAAGTTGGAACCCGAACTTTTGAAGGCAGTGGGCTTGTCGGAAGCTAGCTTCGGACGCTTTGTCTATCCAGGTGAAACGGTGGGTACATTGACACCGGAGGTACAGAAACTTACAGGCTTGGACGCTGTGCCTGTCATTGCTGTGGCAGGACACGATACCGCCAGTGCCGTAGCCGCAGTGCCTGCCAAGAACGACCACTTTGCCTACCTGAGCAGTGGAACATGGTCGTTGATGGGCATAGAAACAAAGGTCCCTGTTATCAATGCCGAATCTGAAGCGTTGAACTATACCAACGAGGGTGGTGTTAACAATACCATCCGTGTACTGAAGAACATCTGTGGCATGTGGCTCTTAGAGCGTTGCCGCTTGAACTGGACGGATGCTGACTATGATGTACTTAACGATGAGGCTGAGGCTTCTGAGCCTTTCCGAAGTTTGATAAACCCTGATGCTCCTGAATTTGCCAATCCTGCGGATATGGAGCAGGCCATCAAGGACTATTGCAAAGCGCATGGTGAGCCTGTGCCAGAGACTCGCGGGCAGGTGGTTCGTTGTATTTACGAAAGCCTGGCACTGCGTTATCGTCAGGTGCTGGATAATCTCCGCAAGTTGTCTGACCATCCCATTGAGGTGTTGCACGTCATAGGTGGTGGAAGTCGCAACCACATGCTCAACCAATGGACGGCCAATGCCATCGGTATCCCTGTGATTGCTGGTCCATCAGAAGGCACTGCTATCGGTAACATCATGCTCCAGGCTTTGGCGGCAGGAGCAGCTGACAGTGTACCAGCCATGCGTCAGATCATCCGAAAGAGCATCAAGATGCAGGGCTACCTCAGCGAAAACGAAGCGGCTTGGGAGAATGCATTGAAACGATTATAATAATAAATTAAGTATAACATGAAAAAAGAAGAATTAATTAAAAAGGCTTACGAAATAGCGAAAGAGCGCTATGCTGCCATCGGTGTGGATACCGATAAGGCGATTGAGAGACTGGAGAATACTCCTATTTCCCTACATTGTTGGCAAACCGACGATGTGGTGGGCTTTGAACGTAATGAAGCTCTTTCTGGTGGTATCCAAACTACGGGCAACTATCCTGGTCGCGCGCGTAATATTGATGAGGTGCGTAAGGACATTGAGTTTGTAAAGACGTTGTTGGCGGGTAATCATCGCCTGAACTTGCATGAAATTTACGGTGACTTCGGTGGGAAGTTCGTTGATCGTGACGAAGTGGAGGTAAAGCATTTCCAAAGTTGGATTGATTGGGCTAAGGAGGTGAATATGAAACTTGATTTCAATTCTACTTCATTCTCTCATCCAAAGAGTGGTGACCTGACTCTCTCCAGCCCTGACAAGGGGATTCGTGATTTCTGGATTGAACATACCAAACGTTGTCGTCGTATTGCCGATGCAATGGGCAAGGCACAGGGTGACCCTTGTATCATGAATATCTGGATTCACGATGGAAGCAAGGATCTTACTGTTAATCGCAAGAAGTATCGTGAGATTCTGGCAGCTTCATTGGATGAAATCATGGAGGAAAAACTGCCTGATATGAAGGCGTGTTTCGAGGCTAAACTGTTTGGCATAGGCTTAGAGAGCTATACTGTCGGCTCTCATGATTTCTATACTGCCTATTGTGCTACACGCAAGCAGATGTATACTCTTGATACGGGGCACTATGAGCAGACTGAAAATGTGAGCGATTTTGTGAGTACCTTGCTGATGTATGTACCTGAATTGATGCTGCATGTTAGTCGCCCAGTGCGTTGGGACTCTGACCATGTGACCATCATGAATGACCAGACACTGGATCTGTTTAAGGAGCTGGTGCGTGCTGATGGTCTAGATCGTGCCCATGTAGGTCTTGACTATTTCGATGCTTCCATCAATCGTATTGGTGCTTATATCGTGGGTACTCGTGCTACTCAGAAGTGCATCTTGTTGGCATTGTTGGAGCCGTTGGCAAAGTTGCGTGAATACGAGGCAAATGGTCAGCATTTCGAACGTTTGGCTTTGCTGGAGGAGGCTAAATCGTTGCCATTCGGCGCTGTGTTCGACTATTTTAACTTGAAGAACAATGTGCCTGTGGCTGAGGAGTTCATCCCTGCTATCCAGCAATATGAAAAAGACGTTACTTCAAAGAGATAACCTATGGCTATTATTATTGGATTGATTATCATAGCGATAGGTGCCTTTTGCCAAAGCAGTTGCTATGTACCTATCAACAAGATCAAGGACTGGAGCTGGGAGAGCTATTGGGTGGTGCAGGGTGTCTTTGCATGGCTGGTTTTCCCTTTGCTCGGAGCCTTATTGGCTGTGCCTACTGGCCATAGTCTCACAGAGCTTTTTGTTTCTGCTCCTTCCTTTAATGTGTGGATGACCGTCTTATTTGGCGTTCTTTGGGGCGTGGGAGGTTTGACCTTCGGCTTGTCTATGCGTTACTTAGGAGTAGCATTGGGCCAGAGTATTGCTTTGGGTACATGTGCTGGTTTGGGTACCATCATGGGCCCTGTATTGCTAAACATCTACTTTCCTGAGCAGAAGCCTTTGGAGAGCCTGACATCAGCAGTTATCATCGGTGTGGTGGTTACCTTGATAGGTATCGCTATTATCGGTATTGCTGGGCATATGAAGGCACAGAGCCTGAGTGAAGAAGAGAAAAAAGCTGCTGTAAAGGACTTCAATTTCCCTAAGGGCATTGTGATTGCACTCTTGGCTGGTTTCATGAGTGGCTGTTTCAATGTAGGTTTGGAGTTTGGGAAGGACATCAACTTTGGTGAACTTACTAATCCTATGTATAGCACTTTGCCTGCTACATTGCTTGTCACGCTGGGTGGTTTCGTCACTAATGCTGTGTATTGTTTTTATCAGAATAGTAAGAACAAGACCTGGGGCGATTATGGTAAGTCGGCGATCTGGGGTAACAATTTGTTGTTCTGTGCTTTGGCAGGCTTGCTGTGGTATAGTCAGTTCTTCGGCCTGAGTCTGGGTAAGGGCTTCCTGACTGATAGCCCTACGCTTACCACATTCGCCTTTTGTATTCTTATGGCACTTAATGTGGTGTTTAGCAATGTGTGGGGCATCATCCTCAAGGAATGGAAGGGTGTATCACAGAAAACTATTGTGGTGTTGCTCATCGGCATTGTGGTGCTGATTGTCTCCACCTTCGTCCCTGAACTTTTAAAATAAAAAAGAAATGTCTATATTAGATAATCGTCCTCAGTTAGCCGCTGAGGTAAATAAAGTGGCCGAAGTGGCCGGTTACCTTTGGCAGAAAGGCTGGGCAGAGCGTAATGGTGGCAATATCACCGTCAATGTCACCAAGTTTGTTGATGACAAAATCAAGACGCTGCCTGCTATCAGTGAAGTGAAGCAGATTGGCATCACCTTGCCGCATCTGAAAGGCTGTTACTTCTATTGCAAGGGTACGGGCAAGCGCATGCGCGACTTGGCTCGTTGGCCGATGGACAATGGCTCCATCATCCGCATCCTTGATGATTGTGCCTCTTATGTCATTATTGCCGACAATCCTGTGCAACCCACCAGCGAGTTGCCTTCACATTTGGCTGTGCACAACCGCATGCTGGAGGTAGACTCTCCTTACAATGCCACTGTGCATACCCATCCCATCGAGCTGGTGGCTATGAGTCACACCAAGAAGTTCTTAGAGAAAGATGTGCTGACACGCCTTTTGTGGAGCATGATTCCAGAGACCAAAGCCTTCTGTCCGCTGGGCTTAGGTGTGGTACCTTACGAACTTCCGGGCTCTGAGGCGCTGGCCAATGCCACGATGAAGGAGTTGGAAGACTACGATGTGGTGCTTTGGGAGAAACATGGTGTATTTGCCAAAGGTCTTGACGTGATGGATGCCTTCGACCAGATTGATGTGCTGGTCAAAAGTGCTGACATCTACGTGAAGGCCAAGTGTATGGGTTTCGAACCTGATGGTATGAGTGACGAACAGATGAAGGAAATGACGGTGGCGTTTCATTTACCTAAATAATTATTTTCTTCATTCATAAGGCATTTATTGAACCTGCATTTTTATTATGCAGGTTCTTTTCTTTGTAAAATTATTTGTATTTTTTATTTGGAATTTCACTTTGCTTGCATTAACTTTGCAGCCGTTAAAAAAAATACACTTAAAAAAGTCATGAGATACCTTTCCCTGTTGATAGCTGCTGCGCTGTCTTCATTATTCTTAGTCTGTTCATGCAAGAATAGTGGAGATATCCCTAAGGCTGATGTCGTCATTACAGAGGAAGGTTGTATTCGTTTTAATGGCCTTATCACTGTCGACGCTGCCAATCGTGATAAAGTAATTGAATTGTGCAAGCAAATGACTGCCATCTCTTTAGGTGACGAGGGGGTTATAGATTTTGATATCATGGAGAGTGTATCCAGCCCTAATCGACTGATGATTTATGAGACTTGGAAAGACAGTGCTTCGTTCAGAAAACATGTAGCATCAGCTCATGTCACTTCTATATTACCACAAATCCAGCAGCTCTGTAAGGTGGATGGAAAGGAGTTTGCCATCAAGGATATTGAGGATATTAATCATGAGAAGCCTTTCCGTTTTAATGTTCTGATGACCAGTGATAAGCGTGAAAAATATATCAGCATTGTTAAAGATGTCATCGACGAAACACTTAAGAAAGATACTGGTGTCATTGAATATGATGTCTACAACAGTCTTACCCAACCCAATAAACTTCTCTTGTTGGAAATCTGGGAAAACAGAATGGCGCTTATTGGCCATCTCAACTCTACTCATTTCACTAAATCCCGCAGAAAGACACAAGGTTTAATCGTTGGCAAGCAGTATTTGTCTCGTATGCAGGAAAGATAATCCTTACCCTTTTTTATTATTCTTATAAGTGCAAGATAGCTATTAGTTGTCTTCTCCTTTGTCATTTTATCATGAAAATAAATTATATTTATTTTGTATTTACATTGACAAGCATTAATTTTGCACCCGTTTTTATAAGATTCTTTAATTAATAAAGTAAAATGAAAAAGTTATTTTTGATGATGGCAGTTGTTATGACTGCTATGTTGGCTGCTTGTGGTGGCAGCAATAAGGCAAAGGAAGAAGCTGCTCCTGAAGAGGCTGCAGTTGTTGAAGATCTGGACTTCATCCGCATGAACTGCATGCTGACAGTAAGTGCCGAGAACAAGGCTAAGGCTATTGAACTGGCTAAGGAACTGGTGGCTGCATCACAGAACGATGAGGGTGTGATTGAATATGACGTACTGGAAAGTGTGAGCCGTCCTGATAAGCTGTTTATCTTTGAGACCTGGACAGATCAGGCATCACTCGACAAGCACATGGCATCTAAGCACTTCACTACCTTGGTGCCTCAGATTCAGGAACTGGGTAACTTGGAAATCAAGCAGATTAACCAGCCTAAGGAAGTGAATCTTGACACTACGAAGCCTTTCCGCTTCAACATCATGATGACCACCAACCAGCGTGATGCATATATCGAAGTGGTGAAGAGTGTAATTGAGGGTACTCGCAAGAATGATGTGGGTAACATCGACTACGACTACTTCAACTCTCTGACCCGTCCTGACAAGACCATGTTGCTCGAAATCTGGGAAAGCCAGGAAGGTCTTGATGCCCACATGAAGGCTCCTCATTTCACTGAGGCAAGACCCAAGACTGAGGGTATGGTGCAGAGCACCGAGTTTACCCGCATGCAGGAGTAATACTACATGATTTCGGTAGATAACCTGAAGGTGGAATTTAACGCTACGCCCTTGTTTGAGGACGTGGGGTTTGTCATTAATCGCAAAGACCGCATCGCCTTGGTGGGAAAGAACGGAGCCGGCAAATCGACACTTCTGAAGATTTTGGCTGGCTTGCAGAGTCCCACCGAAGGACATGTGTCTGTTCCTCGCGACTGCACGATAGGTTATCTGCCACAGGTGATGGTGCTCAGCGATGAGCACACGGTATTGGAGGAAGCCGAGAAGGCTTTCGACGACATCAAACAGATGCAGGCACAGTTGGAGGAGATGAACCTCCGATTGGCTGAACGCACAGACTATGAAAGCGAAGAATACCTGCAACTGATAGAGGAATATACCCACTTGAACGAACGCTATACGATGATGGGTGGCACTAACTACCAAGCAGAGATAGAGCGTACGTTGCAAGGACTGGGTTTTGAGCGCTCCGACTTCAACAGGCCTACGAGGGAGTTCTCCGGAGGCTGGCGCATGCGCATCGAGTTGGCTAAGCTGTTGCTCAGGCATCCTGATGTGTTGCTGCTCGACGAGCCTACCAATCACCTGGATATTGAGAGTATTGAGTGGCTGGAAAACTTCCTGGCCACCAAGGCCAATGCCGTGATGCTGGTAAGTCACGACCGTGCGTTTCTGAACAATGTCACCACTCGTACCATCGAGATTTCCTGTGGTCATATCTATGACTACAAGGTGAAGTATGACGAGTTTGTGACCTTGCGCCAAGAACGCAGAGAACAGCAGTTGCGTGCCTACCAGAACCAGCAGAAGATGATTCAGGATACCACCGACTTTATCGAACGTTTCCGTTACAAAGCTACGAAGGCCGTTCAGGTGCAGAGTCGCATCAAGATGCTGGAAAAGGTGGTGCCCATTGAGGTGGATGAGGTGGATAACTCTACCCTGAGATTGAAGTTTGTGTGCTCCGACCGTAGTGGCAGCTATCCGGTCATCTGCGATGAGGTGGGCAAACGATTTGGCAACCATCAGGTGTTCGACCATGTGAACCTCACCATCAATCGTGGCGACAAGGTGGCGTTCGTGGGTAGGAACGGCGAGGGTAAGACTACCTTGGTGCGTTGCATCATGCAACAAATCAACGACTATACGGGCAAGCTGACGCTAGGTCACAACATCAAGATTGGCTACTTCGCCCAGAACCAGGCACAACTGCTGGACGAGAATCTCACGGTGTTCGAAACCATCGACAATGTGGCTACAGGCGAGTGGCGACTGAAAATTCGTGACATCCTGGGTGCCTTTATGTTTGGTGGCGAAGATATCGACAAGAAGGTAAAGGTGTTGAGCGGTGGCGAGCGTACGCGCTTGGCCATGATTAAGTTACTGCTACAGCCCGTGAACTTCCTGATACTCGATGAGCCAACCAACCACTTGGATATGCGTTCGAAAGACGTGCTGAAGGAAGCTATCAGTCAGTTTGAGGGAACGGTAATTGTGGTGAGTCACGACCGTGATTTCTTGGATGGTTTGGTACAGAAGGTGTATGAGTTTGGGGGCGGCAAGGTGAAGGAACATCTGGGAGGCATCTACGACTTCCTGCGTGAGAAGCACGAGCAGATGATGCGCCAAGGTTTAGCTGCCAATGTGGGTGAGCGAGGCCTTGATGCCCTGTTTGTTACGAAATCAGAAAGTGCTGAGAGCAAAAAGCAACCCAAAGCCGGAGCACTGAGCTATGCCGAACAGAAGGAATTCAACAAGAAATTGAAGAAAGCCGAGCGTATGGTGGAGGAGTGTGAGCGAACCATCAGTGAAACGGAATCGGCTATCTCTATATTGGAAACTCAGATGGCGACCCCTGAAGGGGCAGCTGATGTGAGTCTCTATGAACGTCACCAGAAACTTAAACGAGCCTTAGATAGGGCCATGGAAGAGTGGGAGGTGGCCTCAGAAGAATTGGAGAAACTGACAAATAATGTTTAAACTAACATAATATGAAGAATTTTATGACAATCGCTGCATGCTGCTTAGTAGCAGCAAGTTGCAATCAGCAACCAGAACAGACCTCTGGTTTGCATTTGGAGTACATGGACACTACCGTTCAGCCAGGTACTGACTTCTATCAGTATGCTACTGGCGGTTGGCAGAAGTTGAACCCGCTGCCAGCAGAGTATTCACGTTATGGTTCTTTCGACCAGCTGGCTGAGACGAACCAGAAGCGTATCAACGAGTTGGTGGAGAACCTGGCTGCCCAAGAGAACGAGGCAGGAACAGTGGCTCAGAAGATTGGTGATCTGTATAACATGGCGATGGATAGCGCCAAGCGTAATGCCGACGGCTATGAGCCTGTAAAGGCTGATTTGGCTGAGGTAGCTGCTATCAAGAATGTGCATGATGTATATGCTCTTCTTCCTAAGATGGCTATGAACGGCGTTAGTGCTTATTTTGGCGTATATGTGGGTGCCGATGAGAAGAACAGTATGGAGAATGCTATCCAGATGAGTCAGAGTGGCTTGTCAATGGGCTTGCGTGACTACTACCTGGAAGAGGATGAGGCTATCGTGAAGATCCGTGAGGCTTTCAAGGAGCATTTGGTAAAGATGTTCAAGCTCTTTGGCTATAGCGATGCTGATGCTCAGAAGGGCCGTGATGTAGTGATGGAGGTGGAGACTCGTTTGGCAAAGGCTTTCCGCAGCAATGTGGAACTGCGTGACCCTGAGGCTAACTACAACAAGATGAGCCTGGATCAGTTGAAGAACGACTATCCTTCATTTGAGTGGGATACCTACCTCAGTGGTATGGGTCTGAATGACGTGAAGGAGATTATCGTTGGTCAGCCGAATTCTTTGAAAGAGAGTGCCGATGTGATTGCTACCCTGCCTATCGACAAGCAGCGTATCTACCTGCAGTGGAAGGTGATTGACGCTTCAGCTGACGCGCTGAGCGATGAGATTGGTGAGCAGAACTTCGACTTCTTCAGCCGTACCATGCGTGGCGTTCAGGAGCAGCAGCCTCGTTGGAAGCGTGCCGTGAGTGTAGTGGGTAGCGTACTGGGTGAGGCCGTTGGTCAGATGTATGTGGAGAAGTATTTCCCTGCTGAGGCAAAGGCTCGTATGATTGAGTTGGTAGGCAACCTGCAGAAGGCTCTGGGCGAGCGCATCGACGGTCTGGATTGGATGAGCGATGAAACGAAAGCCAAGGCACAGGAGAAGCTCTCTACTTTCACCGTGAAGATTGGTTATCCTGACAAGTGGAAGGATTATTCAACCCTCGATATTAAGAATGATTCTTACTATGAGAACATGAAGCGTGCTACCCAGTGGATGTATGCTGACATGATGTCTCGCTATGGAAAGCCAGTAGATCGTACAGAGTGGTTTATGACTCCTCAGACCGTGAATGCATACTACAATCCTACATCAAACGAGATTTGCTTCCCCGCTGGTATCCTGCAGTATCCGTTCTTCGACATGAATGCTGATGATGCTTTCAACTATGGTGCTATCGGCGTGGTAATTGGTCATGAGATGACGCACGGATTCGACGATCAGGGTCGCCAGTACGACAAGGATGGTAACCTGAAAGACTGGTGGGAAGCAGCTGATGCTGAGAAGTTCAATGAGCGTGCTAAGGTAATCATCGACTTCTACGACAACGTGGAGGTGCTCCCTGGCTTGCATGCCAATGGCGCTTTGACTCAGGGTGAGAACATTGCTGACCATGGTGGTTTGAAGATTGCTTATCAGGCTTTCAAGAATGCAACAAAGGACAACCCTCTGCCTGTAAAGGATGGTTTCACTCCAGAGCAGCGTTTCTATATTGCTTTTGCTACCGTTTGGGGACAGAACATTACTGAGGCTGAGATTCGTAACCGTACCAAGAGTGATGTTCACTCATTGGGTAAGTGGCGTGTTGACGGTACAATGCCACAGCTGGATTCTTGGTATGAGGCTTTCAATATTACCGAGAATGATCCTATGTACATTGCTCCTGAGAAGCGTGTAAATGTATGGTAAAAACGCGTGTTAACGTTTGGTAAAACGTGTGGTAAATCATATAATGATTTATTTTGGAGTGCCTCCCTTTCGTTGGGGAGGCATTTTTTTTATACTATTTATGGCTTAAACATACAGATGTCTCAATATTTATTCGTAAATTTGTACCCTAATATCATCTTGAAATTAATAACTAAAAAAATATTGCGACTATGGCAGACGCTAAGAGAATTAAGACAGCTTTGATATCTGTCTATCACAAAGAAGGTTTGGACGAGATCATCACGAAGCTGCATGAAGAAGGAGTACAGTTCCTGTCAACAGGAGGTACACGACAGTTCATCGAGAGTTTAGGCTTTGAATGTCAGGCAGTGGAAGACCTTACTTCTTATCCAAGTATTCTTGGAGGTAGGGTAAAGACTTTGCATCCAAAAGTGTTTGGTGGTATTTTGGGACGCCGTGATGTTGAGCAGGACATCGAACAGATGGATAAGTATGAGATTCCGGAGATTGATTTGGTGATTGTTGACCTCTATCCATTTGAGGCCACAGTGGCTAGTGGCGCAGAACCTCTGCAGATTATTGAGAAGATTGACATAGGTGGCATCAGTCTTATCAGGGCTGCCGCTAAGAACTTTAAGGACGTAGTGATTGTAGCCAGTCAGGCACAGTATGCTACACTGAAAGACATCCTTATGGAGAATGGTGCTCAGACAACGTTGGAAGAGCGTCGTCTGCTGGCAAGAGATGCTTTTGGCGTAAGCAGTCATTACGACAGTGCTATCTTCAACTGGTTTGATGGCGGTGAAGGTTCGGCATTCCGTGAGACACAAGATACTCGTAAGGTACTGCGTTATGGTGAGAACCCACATCAGAAAGGCTATTTCTATGGTAACCTCGATGACATGTTTGATCAAATACATGGTAAGGAAATCAGCTATAACAACCTGCAGGATATCCATGCGGCCGTTGAGCTGATAGATGAGTTTAAGGACCAGACGGCATTTGCCATCCTGAAGCATAACAATGCTTGCGGCTTGGCAGTGCGCAACACAGTGTCTGAGGCTTGGAAGGATGCTTTGGCATGCGACCCTGTATCGGCCTTTGGTGGTGTGTTGATTACCAATGCTGTGGTGGATAAAGCTGCCGCTGAAGAGATAGACAAGATCTTCTTCGAAGTGATTATCGCCCCTGACTATGATGTAGATGCGTTAGAGGTGTTGGGCCACAAGAAGAACCGCATCATCTTGGTGCGTAAGCCTCTTGAGTTGCCAACTAACCAGTTCCGCTCTATGCTGAACGGTGTGTTGGTGCAGGAGCGTGACCTGAAAAATGAAACAGCAGAAGATTGTCATTTCGTAACGGACAAGACGGCTACTACTGAAGAAATAAATGATATGTTATTTGCCAACAAGGTGGTAAAGCAGAGCAAGAGCAATGCCATTGTGTTGGCTAAGAATGGTCAGTTGTTGGCAAGTGGTGTAGGACAGACCAGTCGTGTGGATGCGCTGAAACAGGCCATTGAGAAAGCCAAGAGCTTTGGCTTTGACTTACAAGGAGCTGTAATGGCCAGTGATGCATTCTTCCCATTTAGCGATTGTGTGACCTTGGCTGCTGATGAGGGTGTTACGGCTATCATTCAGCCTGGTGGCAGTATTCGTGACCAGGAGAGCGTGGATGTGTGCAATCAGCGTGGCATAGCGATGGCAATGACAGGTTTCAGACACTTTAAACATTAATGAAATGGGATTGTTTTCTTTTACTCAAGAAATAGCGGTCGATCTGGGTACCGCGAATACGATTATATCTACTGAAGGCAAAATCGTAGTAGATGAACCTTCTGTGGTGGCACTGGATGGCAATACAGGAAAGATGATTGCTGTCGGCGAGAAGGCCAAGATGATGTATGAGAAGTCAAATGCAAGCATAAAAACCATACGTCCTTTGAAAGATGGCGTGATTGCAGACTTCAACGCTTGCGAACAGATGATTCGTGGTCTGATTAAGATGTGTCCCAGAAAGCGTAAGCTGTTTTCACCTTCTTTGAGAATGGTGATAGGTGTTCCAAGTGGTTCTACCGAGGTGGAGTTACGTGCTGTGCGCGACTCTGCTGAGCATGCTGGTGGCAGAGATGTGTATCTGGTGTTTGAGCCTATGGCCGCAGCAATAGGTATTGGCATTGATGTTACCCAGCCCGAAGGCAATATGGTGGTGGATATTGGTGGTGGTACTACAGAGATTGCCGTGATTTCTTTGGGTGGCATCGTCAGCAATAACTCCATCAAGATGGCAGGTGATGACCTGACAGCCGACATTCAGGAGTATATGGCCCGTCAGCATAATGTGAAGGTTTCTGAACGTATGGCTGAACGCATAAAAATTAATGTGGGTGCTGCCATGACTGACCTGGGTGAAGATGCACCTGATGATTATGTAGTTCATGGTCCTAACCGTATTACTGCTTTGCCTATGGAGGTGCCTGTATGCTATCAGGAAGTTGCTCATTGCTTGGATAAGACTGTTACAAAGATAGAGACTGCTATTTTAACAGCTTTGGAAAATACTCCTCCCGAACTGTATGCTGATATCGTGCATAATGGTATCTATCTTGCTGGTGGTGGAGCCTTGCTTCATGGACTTGACAAGCGTTTGACGGATAAAATTAATATTCCATTCCATATCGCAGAAGATCCATTGCACTGCGTGGCAAAAGGTACAGCCATAGCATTAAAGAATGTTGATAGATATCACTTCCTGATGAGATAATCAAAGAGATCTGTAGATGAGAAGGTTGCTGGACTTCCTTATCAAGCATAACCATTGGTTAGTGTTCGTGTTGCTAGAAGCATTATGTTTGTTAATGCTGTTCAATGCGAATGGTTATCAGAGCAGCGTTGCTTTTACTTCTGCCAATGAGGTAGCAGGGCGCATACTTGAAGTGGGAGGTAAGGTGAACGGTTATTTCTCTTTACGTGAAACCAATGCCGCTCTAATGGAACGTAATACCAAATTGGAGCAGCGGGTGGCTTATCTTGAGAAGTCTTTACAGCGACGTATGAGTGATTCAGTGGCTTATGAGAGTCTGAGTCGTTTGGCAGATTCTGCATATCTGGAGTTTCCTGCTATGGTTATAGGTAATAGTCTGCATCGCGCTGACAACTATATTACATTAGATAAAGGTACTCGCGCTGGTGTTAAACCCGAGATGGGTGTTGTGGGTACTAAAGGCGTGGTTGGCATTGTCTATAAAGTGAATGGAGGTTATTCTTTGGTTATTTCTCTATTGAACAGTAAGAGTAGTCTGAGTTGCAAGATAGCGGGTAGCGACTACTTTGGATATCTTAAATGGGAGGGTAATGACCCTCGATATGCTTACCTCAAAGATTTACCGCGCCATGCTGAATTCAACCTCGGCGATTCAGTGGTGACCAGTGGTTATAGTACTGTTTTCCCCGAGGGAGTGATGGTGGGTACGGTGGACGATATGGCTGATTCGAATGATGGATTGTCATATCTATTGAAAATTAAATTGGCTACAGACTTTGGTAACATCTCACAAGTGAGGGTGATAGCAAGGAAGGGACAGGATGAACTAAAGGACCTTGTAGCAAATGAAGGGGCGGAATAAAAGACATTCATGAAATAAAGCCTAGCTTTTTATGATGTACGATGTTGTTAATAAGACACTTTGGCTGGTGGGATTGATACTATTGCAGGCATTGCTCTTCGATAAGATCATAGTGGCTGGTATAGCTACCCCATTGCCCTATATTTATGTGCTTATAACATGGAATCGTGATGGAACTCGCTGGATACTTTTGCTAATAGGTTTTATCTTAGGTCTTATTATCGATTCGTTCACTAATCTTCCTGGCATCAATGCAGCTGCATGTGTGTTGTTGGCAATGCTACAACCTGTTTATCTGAATTTGTTTATTCCAAGAGAATTGCAAAACGAGTGCTCATTGGAGCCTTCTCTTGATACGTTGAGGTGGGACGGATTTATGGTATTTGCCCTTTTCTGTGTGCTGACCCACCACATTGCTGTGGTGACACTAGAATTCTTCTCTGTTAATGACATAGGGGGAATGCTGTTGAGGATTGTGGGTTGCACCATCTTGACTATGCTTTTTATTCTCATGTTTGAACTGCTAAGAAGGAAAGGAAGAAATTGAGTTTTCTTTGGCATTTTATTTAAGAGCGATGTCAAACAGTACGTTAGAAAATAGGAAATATGTGGTAGCGTTGATAGCTTTGGTTATAGTAGTTATCTATGTGGCTCGTCTGTTTGTCTTGCAGATACTATCCGACGACTATAAACAGAATGCCGACAGTAATGCTTTCCTCAACAAGATTCAATATCCGTCACGCGGGGCTATCTATGATCGAAACGGTAAGTTGTTGGTTTACAATCAACCCTCCTATGACATCACCTTTATTCCTAGAGAGGTAACCAGTCTTGACACCTTGGACTTCTGCCGCACGTTGGGTATAGACAAAGAACAGTTCTTGAAACGCATGTCTGATGTCAAGAACCGTAGGTTAAATCCGGGATACTCTGTTTATACTAATCAAGTGTTTATGCGCCAGCTTTCAGCAGAAGAGTGTGGCGTGTTCCAAGAGAAGCTGTTTAAGTTTCCAGGCTTTTATATCCAACGTAGGACTGAGCGTCAGTATACTTACAATGCTGCGGGGCATGCTTTGGGTGATATTGGCGAGATATCTGCCCGTGAACTGGAGAACGATGACTATTACATCAGAGGCGACTTTATAGGCAAGCAAGGTATTGAGCGTTCTTATGAGAAGTACCTCAGGGGGGAAAAAGGTGTTGAGGTGTTGCTACGCGACGCCCATGGACGAATACAAGGTCATTACATGGATGGCGCCATGGACAGGCCTGCTGTTCCTGGCAAGAACTTGAGACTGGGCTTAGACATCGACCTACAGATGTTAGGAGAACGGCTCATGCAAGGTAAGATTGGAGCAATTGTAGCTATCGAACCTTCTACTGGCGAAATCTTGTGTATGGTATCATCACCTACTTTCGACCCTAGTTTGCTGATTGGACGTAAGCGTAGTGGTAATCATCAGATACTGATGCAAGATACTCGTAAGCCACTTATCAACCGTGCCATCCAGGGTACATATCCTCCTGGATCAACCTTTAAGACGGCACAAGCTTTGACTTTCTTGCAGGAGGATATAATTCAGGAAGATTCTCCCACTTTCCCTTGCGGACATGGTTTTAATTTCAGGAATCTACATGTGGGATGTCATGGTCATGCGTCACCATTATCTTTGATACCTGCCATAGCTACTTCATGCAACTCTTATTTCTGCTGGGGTTTGTTTAGGATGTTTGGTGACAAGAAGTATGGTTCCTCTCAGAATGCCATTACCGTGTGGAAAGACCATATGGTATCGCAGGGTTTTGGCTATCGACTGGGTACTGACCTACCTGGTGAACAACGAGGACTGATACCTAATGCACAGTTCTATGACAAAGCCTACAAGGGTTCATGGAACGGATTGACAGTTATTAGTATTGCCATCGGACAAGGAGAAATATTGGCCACTCCATTACAGATTGCTAATCTAGGTGCTACCATAGCCAATCGTGGCCATTTTATCACGCCACATATTGTTAGTGAGATAGAAGACAACCAGTTGGATAGTATATATCTGGTACCTCGCAAGACTTCCATTGATCGTCAATATTATGAGGAGGTGGTGGATGGCATGCGTCATGCGGTGATAGGTAGTAGTGCGGGGGCCACTTGTCGCGCTTTAGCCAGTTTGCTTCCAGGTATTGAGGTGTGTGGAAAGACAGGAACGGCTCAGAACCGCGGTAAAGACCACTCGGTGTTTATGGGATTTGCTCCCATGAACAATCCAAAGATTGCCATTGCGGTATATGTGGAGAACGGTGGCTTTGGCGCTACATACGGAGTCCCTATTGGCGGTATTATGATGGATCAGTACCTTAATGGGCATCTGTCACCAGCCAACGAAATTTTAGCTGAGCAGTATGCCAATAGAGAGATTTTTTATGGTGACGAGAAAAGGTAATTTCGTTTTATAGCGTATCAGTATAAGACAATGGTAAATGATCAATGGATATCGGTTAGAGGTGGTAGGTCTATCTGGAAGAAGATAGACTGGATTACTATAATTATATACTTGTTGCTGGTTGTTATTGGTTGGTTAACTGTATGCGGAGCAAGTTATAGCTTTGAGAACACTGATTTCTTCGACTTCTCTACCCGTGCGGGTAAACAATTCGTGTGGATATGTTGCTCTTTTGGCATTGCTTTCATATTGATGATGCTGGACGATGATCTATATGACATGTTTGCTTATCTGGTATATGCTGCTTTAATCGTACTACTGATAGTTACATTAGTCATAGCTCCTGAAACAAAAGGGTCACGCTCGTGGCTAAACTTCGGACCTGTTAGTTTGCAACCAGCCGAGTTTGCCAAGTTCGCTACGGCTTTGGCCTTGTCCAAATTTATGAGCGAATATGGGTTCTCTATGAAAAATTGGAAGAATGCGTCCATCATAGCTGCCTTGATATTGGTACCAATGATGATTATTGTACTGCAACAGGAAACAGGTTCTGCATTGGTATATGCATCGTTCCTGTTGGTGTTGTATCGCATGGGCATGACAGGATCTATATTGTTCTCAGGCTTAGCAGCTACCCTTTTCTTTGTGCTAGGCATTCGCTTCAACGAAGATATTATTGAGGGAACGACTTCTATTGTTGGACCTTTTGTGGTCATGCTCCTTATACAACTATTTGTCTGTGCCTTGTTAGTGGTATATTTGCAGAAGTGGAAGTCGGCTTTCAGGTTGGCTGGCGGTTCTGTTCTGCTGATACTATTGGCTTACCTGGTCTCTAAGTATGTGGTTCAGTTTGATATTGTATATGTGGAGTGGGGGATATTGGCAGCTACTGTACTCTATCTACTGTTCCTTTACCTTAGAGACAGAAAATACACTTATCTGTTGATAGCCGTCTTCGCAGTGCTCTCAGTCTCATTTCTCTATGCCAGTAGTTATCTTTTCAATCATTTTAAGCCCTACCAGCAGGCACGCATTCAGGTAACTTTGGGCATTAAGGAAGATCTCTCGGGAGTAGGGTATAATGTGAATCAATCGAAGATCGCTATTGGATCTGGTGGCCTTTATGGAAAAGGTTTCTTGAATGGAACGCAGACCAAATTGAAGTATGTACCTGAGCAAGATACCGATTTTATCTTTTGCACCATTGGAGAAGAACAAGGCTTTGTGGGAGCAGCCAGCATTTTGATACTATTCCTTATTCTTATTTTTAGGCTGATAACTCTTGCCGAAAGACAATCTACTACTTTTGGTCTGATCTATGGCTATTGTGTGCTGAGTATCTTACTATTCCACCTCTTTGTAAATATTGGCATGGTACTGGGCATCACTCCCGTTATAGGTATCCCCTTGCCATTCTTTAGTTATGGCGGGTCATCCCTTTGGGGCTTCACTATCTTACTCTTTATTTTCTTGCGTATTGACGCTGGCAGAAAGGGCTGATACCTCAATTCCAATGTCATGTATTCCTGGTAATAGGGTGTCACCCATAGCATGGAAGATATTGATGCGCCAATTGCCAGGTATAGAAGGTGCCAACAGCATTTCTCCCATATCTAATAGATATAATCCTCCTTGTCCGCTACTTGTCCAATTGCCCTTATCATCCATGAGGATGGCACTGAACTGTGCTGTCTTCGTAAACTGCATATCGGGCGATAAAGCTTGCAAGCCTATGATGATGTTTTTGTAGGGATAGCGAGTGGTGTGTCGTATTTGTAGTTTTAACAGGTGGTTCTGCAAAGAGTCTGATAAAGGAACCTCAAGCGTCACTGTGTCTTTCATTTGCCACCCCTTGTTGTCTATATGACGAAACTGATGATAACGAGTCTGGCTGTCGCATGCCGTCAACAGCCAGATCAGTATCACCCAACAAATGATAGCTTTGTAACAATGCCTCACCATGTTAATTATGGTTTGCAGGTTTACTTGCTTGTCCATGCTCATGTCTGGGTTGCTTTGGGGAACCTTGCATTTCTGCATTGTCATGGGCCTTGGGGTTGTTGTGAGACTTTGCTTTGTCTCCCGATCTTTTCTTCTTTTTCTTTTTGGCACGGTCGAAGCGAGTGAGACTTTCCTGCTCTACCAAATCAACGGTCTTAGCTGTCATAGGCTTACTGCCATCTTCCATAAGGCTATTGGGCTTTACTCCTCTTTTGTTCATGCCGATTATCTCGAAAGCACGTTTACAGCTGATGGTAACAGCATTGGTTAAGTTCTGCTTGTCGGATGAATAGGTAATCTGGTTTGCCAGAATATCGGCTTTGAAAAAGAACCACTCGCCTTCCATGGTGAAAAGAGATATCTCTTTTGAAGGAAGACGTTTTTGACTCTCTACATAACAGTCAATTTCATAGTTCAGGCAGCATTTTAGTTTGGCACATTGGCCAGCCAGCTTCTGCGGGTTTAACGATATGTCCTGAATGCGGGCTGCTCCTGTAGATACGCTGACAAATGAAGTCATCCAGGTAGCACAACAAAGTTCCCTGCCACATGGACCAATACCGCCTATTCGTCCTGCTTCCTGACGGGCACCAATCTGCTTCATCTCTATGCGCACATGGAACACATCGGCCAATACCTTAATTAGCTGACGGAAGTCCACACGCTCATCGGCGATATAGTAGAATATGGCCTTGTTTCCATCACCCTGATACTCTACGTCACCAATCTTCATCTGGAGCTCAAGGTCAAGAGCTATCTGTCTGGCCTCAATCATGGTCTTATGCTCACGAGCCTTAGCTTCATAGTATTTCTCCATATCAGCCTGACGAGCCTTACGATAAATCCTCTTGATGTCAGCTTCCGAGCGGATATTGGTTTTCTTCATCTGCAAGGGGACCAAACGTCCTGTGAGGGTCACCACACCGATGTCATGGCCAGGTGATGCTTCCACCGCTACTATGTCGCCCTTTTGCAATTGCAGACCGTTAGAGTTGCGATAGTAGCCCTTGCGGGTGTTCTTGAATTGCACTTCTACGTATTGACTTTCCAGATCATTACCTGGGATGTCCGCCAACCAGTCATAGGTATTGAGTTGATGATCCTGACGGCCTACGCCTCGACAGCATAGACCTTGAGACCTTCTATTTGTATTATAAATCAATTCCTCCATATTTATATATAATGTGCTTAATGGTTCTTAATAAGTACGGTCAGTTGTAATATCAGGTCAAAAAACACCATCTTGGCGTTTACATTCTGCTCTATATGCACCTGGGCTTCCTGCAATTCGTTCATAATGCCCATAGCGTTTCGCTCGCTAACGAAAGGGGCGAATCGACTAGTAAACTGTTGCTCCTCCCTGTTCATATAGTTCAGTTCGGCAAGGTGCAGGTTGGCAGTGAAGCTCTCCCTGATCATCCGTTGGGCATATAGCAAGAAATCCTTTTGACGTTCTCGCCCCCAATCGGCCATCTCCTCACTCCATGCTTTCATCTCTTTTACCTTGCGGCTCCATGCCAATCGCATCAGTGAGGTGAATTGTTGGAACAGTTCTGAAGAGCCATCTCTTGATGATATGGTTTCCAAAGCTTTCGAGTAACTGCCATTTGCCATTCGTGCTACCATCATGCTCTCTTCTGTCTCTATACCTAAGTGCAGATGGAGGGCTTGACTGATTTCCTCATCCTTAAGGCGAGGCATGTTGATACGTTGAACGCGACTCAGGATAGTACCCAACACTTTCTGAGGTTCCTCGCTCACCAACAAGAACATGGTTTGTGCAGGTGGCTCCTCTAATAATTTCAACATCTTGTTAGCCCCTTGTTCCTGCATCTTCTCGGGCAACCAGATAATCACGATGCGCCATCCTCCCTGTACGGATTTCAAGCTCAGCTTCCGCTGTATGTTGTCACTCTCACGCGTATAAATCACAGGTTGTGAGTTTTCTACCTCCATCTGCTGTATCCAATCAGAATAGGTGAAATAGAGATTATTGAGAAGCATTTCTCTCCATGCAGGTATCCAGTCGTCGCAGTTTTCTTTTTTACGCGCCTTGTTGGCAACAATAGGGAATACAAAATGCACATCAGGGTGTATCAGTTGTTCCCATTGACGGCAAGAAAGGCAAGTACATGCATCTTGTCCTTCTGCAGGCTTCGCCATACAACATAGATATCTGGCTAAGGCCAATGCCATAGGCATCTTTCCGCATCCTTCCGGTCCGGTAAGCATCAAGGCATGAGGCAATCTTCCTCCGTCAGCTTCACTGATCAGCGTTCGTTTCACCTCCTCTTGTCCTATAACAGCCTTAAAATCCATCATCTCAACTTTCAATATATTCCTTTTGCAATTCCCATTACACTCTCCGTGGCGCCCAATGCATAGAAGTGCAGACTCGGAACACCCGCCTGAATCAATTCTTTGCATTGCTGTATGCCCCACTCAATGCCTAATTGCTTCATCTCTTCATCGGAGTGCACCTTCAGTGCCTCGGATACCAATTCTTTGGGCAAATCCACCTTGAAGGTTTTGGGAATTACCGACAACTGACTCAGTTTGCTTAGCGGTTTGATACCCGGAATGATAGGGATGCTTACTCCCGCCTCGCGTGCCATGCTGACAAAGTTGAAGTACTTAGTATTGTCATAGAATAATTGGGTTACGGCATACTGCGCTCCAGCCTCCTGCTTCTGCTTCAGCCAATAGATGTCGCGCTCAAGGTTAGGCGATTCTTCATGTTTTTCAGGGTAGCAGGCAACGCCAAAGCTGAACGGTGTTTTAGTCACCAGCATCTGACTGCCATCCACGAATATACCCTTGTTAAAGTCCTGTATCTGATGTGCCAGATCCAGGGCATGGGCATTGCCTTTCTTCTCAGGCGTAAAGGTTTTCTCATCGGGAGCCTTGTCGCCACGCAGTACCAATAAATCGTAAATGCCTAAAAACTGCAGGTCCAACAACTCATATTCCGTATCCTCACGGGTAAAACCACTGCACAAAACATGTGGCACCACGGTAATGTCATACTTGTTCTTGATAGCAGCTGCTACGGCTACTGACCCAGGACGGCGACGCAGACGCTGACGGGTATAAGTTCCATCGCCCATATCTTTGAACACATACTCACTTCGGTGGTCGGTAATATTGATATAAGCTGGTTCAAACTCCCATAGCTTGTCAATGGCATCATATAGTTTATCTATGTTGTTACCTTTCAGCGGAGGCAACAGCTCGAAAGAAAAGGCAGTCTTACCACGTCTGCTGATGATATCTATCACACTCATGTTTTCCCTCTTTAAGAGCTCTGCTCAGTCCTTTTTTAATTTCAAACACATCACTGTCAGGTCGTCTGAAGGCTCTGCTTCTCCCACGAATGTTGATACCGACTGCTGCAATCCAAGAATGGTTTCCTTGGCAGTGTCTGGATGATGACGCATAAAGTCAAGTAACCTTTCGTCACCATATTGCTCATGCTGCAAGTTCTCTGCCTCGTTCACACCATCGGTATATAGTAACATCATATTGTTCTCTATGTCCTCTATCGATTCTCCGATAAAGTCGAGGCCACCAAACAGTCCTAGAGGTGAGTTGGGCTCCATCTGCAAGAATTCTCCCTTGAAAATAGGAGGGTTATGTCCACAGTTGCAGTAGTCTAAGTGACCCGACTTGAGATCCAAAGTGCCGATAAACATAGTTACAAACATGCCTTGTTCGTTGTCTTCCGAGAGGGTGTCGTTAATCTGTCGTGCAATTTCAGCAGGTGGCAATTCCTGTTGTGCCATCACACGGAACAGGTTACGAGTCACTGCCATGAACAAACTGGCAGGAACGCCCTTGCCACTTACGTCACCCACACAGAAGAACATCTTCTCATGTTGGATAAAGAAGTCATAGAGGTCACCACCCACCTCCTTAGCCGGTGTCATCGAAGCATACAGGTCGATGTCGTCACGCTCAGGGAATGCGGGGAAAATTCTGGGCACCATGCCCATCTGTATGTCACGCGCAATGCGTAGTTCGCCTTCAATACGTTCCTTATTGGCAGTAGTAACGGTCAGTTCGTCGATATACTTCACCAGTGAGGTTTGCATGTTACTGAAAGAGCTGCTTAGCTTACCAATCTCGTCAATACGGTCGGTTACAGGTAAATTCTCGTCAAACTTTCCACTGGCGATAGTTTCTGCCTGCTTGGCAAGGTGGCTAAGCGGTAGTAATACACGGGTCAATATGCGGCTGAGTGTCAGCAACATAATCAACAAGCCTAAAATGGTCAACAATACGACGACATTACGCAAACGGTTATAGCCACCGAAAATATCTTTTTCCGGACAAACGATAGCTGTACTCCAGCCCGTATTGGCAATCGGTTTATAGAACACATAGGAATCCTTTCCGTCCATCTTCAGTTCCATCATACCTTCTTCGCCAGCCAGCATTGCCTTGCCCAGAGCGGTTAACTTGGGATTCGGCTTTTCCAACGTTTCCGTAAAAATGGTTTGAAGAGAGAGCTTAGTGCTGTCAGGATGCACGAAATAAGTTCCGCTTTGTCCCAGCATGATGCTGTAGGAATTAGGATAAGGCTTTACGGCAGAAATCGTCCTAGAAAGCCAGTCAAGAGCCAAGTCCACGGATATAACACCTACAATTTCACCATGCTTGTCTTTCAGCGGTTTGCAGTAAGATGTAATTGTTTGGGTAGCTGCGATATTATCTGGGTTATAATCGTTGTATGGCTCTGTCCATATAGGTTTATCCATCAGTCTAGCTAGCAAATACCAGTCCATGTAGAAATACTGGTACATGCTGCTGCCTTCCTGGGTAGTTAAAATGGTGTCGTTCTCGTTGAGCGAGAAAGCTGAGAAATATTGTCCCCTGTCTCTGAAATAATAGGGTTCAAAAGAAATGGAACAGCCGTTCAGGTATGGATTGTTCACCAAGATACGGCGCGAATATACGAACATGGAGTCTGGTGCATCCAAGTGACGACCAACCAGCCAGTCAATGTTTCTGGTGGCGGTCTCTACATTTTCAAGGATATTGGACACGCGTAAAGCTGTACTATTGAGAATTTCGGTAGCATGACTGATGGCTTCTTTTCTCACTGTTTTTCGTGATTCGCTGAACATATAGCCAATAGTGATGACGAAGATAACTGTGGCAAACATCACAATCCAAAGGCTCAGTCTGCGTGACAAAGAACTTCTAATGTATAGTAAATATTTTCTTATCATAGCTGTTATGGTATCAGTTCTTCATAATCTAACTCATGCTGGATCAAACCATATTCACGCATCAGTTCAACAGCAGATGCAACCATGTCGCGTCGGAGCGTAAAAGCTTGTTCGCCTGATTCTTTGTCTAACTGTAGGTCGATGATTTCGTTCAGCATCTTCTTCTGTAAAATCCTGTTAGTGGCAATATTTTCCTTTTTTACATATTGCATCACAATTTCCAATGCCTCATTTGGATGAGCTTTGGTCCATTCCCAACCTTTTCTCGAGGCTTTGGCTAACGCTTCAGCTTCCTGCTGGTGTTCCAGGTAGTGGTCGCGTTTCATATACAAACCGTCTTCCTGGATGTTATATTTGCTGTCCCTGAACCTAAAGGTATTTTCCTCATTCAGCTCTACACCTGCTTGCATCAGCTGATAATACTCATTGTAAACCATCACGGTAATGGCATCAACGGCATTAGCTAAAAAAGGAGTAATGCTGTTGGTCATAGGCATCCAGTTATAGTCCAGACCTTCTTTGATACTCATGCAAATAGGTATCTGATCGTAGCCAGAAACCCATGAACCCACTCGCGCTCCATGCATTGTCAGCGGGTTGTCCCCTGTTCTGGATACAATGGCAAGCGCATTGTTCATGGAAGTTTGGAGTATGTTAACCATCGGAATTCCGTTGTCTATGATTTCCAATGCTTGCGACAGTTGCAAGGTGGTGGCGTCACTCTCAGAGTTACGAATGCGATTCATAGCAGAATAAGTCAGGGTAGGATGTATTATCGTTACATCTAACCCTACTTCACGATAGAATCCTAATTCTTGTGCCACATAGTAGCCGGTAAACTGAGCCTGAGGAGTCCATTGGGGAGTGAATGTGAAAGGTGTCAATTCCTTCCCTTCAGGTATGATCCTGGCTACAGAGTCTTTGGCGGCAGCAATATTCCGCAAGATAACCTCTTGGCTGGGTTCTTTGTTGCCCTGGCAGGCTGTCAGTTGGAGGGCAACCAATAACCCGATTGCCCAAACAGACCAGTTGTGTTTCATTTTTCTCATATTAATATAACTCATTTTCATTTATCCTTGATGTACCGTCAGTTGTGGGAATGGGAAGCTAATGCCTTCTTTGTTGAAGGTGGTATAAATGCGACGGTACATGTCAAAATTCACATCCCAATAGTCGGCACCATTCACCCAACAACGGATGATGATGTTCACACTGCTGTCGGCCAACTCTTTAAGTGCCACGAAAGGAGCAGGATCTTGCAGAATGCGTGTGTCTTCACTGATGATGCGCCTCACTACCTCCTCCACCTTTTCATAGTCCGTGTTGTATTCCACACCAATCACCCATTCCAGTCGCCTGGTAGGATTGATGTTGTAGTTCACCACACTACCACTGCTCAAGGCTCCGTTGGGGATAAACACCTCTTTATTATCAACGGTAGTGATAATGGTATGGAATATCTGAATGGCCTTTACAGTACCTATCTGTCCCTGTGCTTCGATAAAGTCGCCCACCTTGAAAGGTTTAAGCAACAGGATGATGAGGCCACCCGTCAAGTTGTTCAGGTTGCCGCTAAGTGCCATACCGATGGCTACACCAGCCGATGCCAGTAAGGCAGCAAACGAGGTGGTCTCTACACCCAACCGTGCTGCTATGGCAATCACCAATAAAATTGTCAGGGTGATATTTACGAAGCTCAGCAAGAAAGTCTTCACGCTGGCTTCCACCTTGCGTTTCTCCAACAGGTTGCGTGTCAGCTTCTTCACAAACCCTATCAGATAGCGTCCCACCACATATATCACAATGGCTCCCAGAATGTTCCATCCTGCATTCACACACCATGTGATAACATCGTTCACTATCGTATGTAGCTCATCCATTTCTATCATTTCTTATTATTTGTTTGCAAAGATAGTGAAAAAATAAAAAAAATACCTATCTTTGCCCCCGATTTCGTAAGGGGTGCCTTAAAATGACGGGCTGAGATCATACCCATTAAACCTGATGCGGGTAATGCCGACGTAGGGAACAAAGGATGTATTATCCCCTTTTTAGTTTAAACTTAAAAAGGAAAAGATTCATGAAAAAGAACAAATTGGTGGCATGCCTCATACTGGCAACATGCTTGTTGACGGCACATGCACAAGACCAGCTTAATGACTCGTTACGCGAAGTCATGCTGGATGGGGTGGAAGTAATGGCCACACGAGCTACCCAAACTACACCAGTGGCATTTACCAACATCTCTCGAGCCGAGATAAAGCAACGTAACTTAGGACAAGACCTACCATATCTCATATCCATGACGCCAGGAGCCATCACTACCAGTGATGCTGGTGCAGGCATTGGCTATACCACCATCAGGGTGCGAGGCACCGATGCCACTCGCATTAACGTCACAGCCAACGGAATCCCCATCAATGATGCTGAGAGTCATGGGGTGTTCTGGGTCAATATGCCCGATTTTGCATCCAGTGTCAAGGATATTCAGATTCAGCGCGGTGTGGGTACCAGTACCAATGGCGCAGGTGCATTTGGCGCTACCATCAATATGCAGACGGGTGGCTTATCCACCATCCCTTACGCTGAGGTAAATGCCTCTGCAGGTTCGTTTGGCACCCATAAGGAAACACTGAACGCGGGCACTGGCCTTCTTAATAACCACTGGGCTTTCGATGCCCGACTTAGCAACATCTCATCCGATGGCTATATCGACCGTGCCAGTGTGTCGTTGCAATCTTACTACCTGCAAGGAGCTTGGTATGGCAACCATACGAACATCAAACTGATCACCTTTGCGGGCAAGGAGCGTACATATCATGCGTGGAACTATTCTTCGAAAGAGGAGATGGCTTTGTATGGGCGCACTTATAACTCTTGCGGTGAGTACTATGACGATAACGGTCAGAGGAAGTACTACGACGACCAGACCGACAACTATACCCAGAAACATTGGCAATTGCTGCTCAATCATAGCTTCTCAGATGCTTTGAAACTCAATGTGGGTCTGCACTATACCAAGGGTGATGGCTACTACCAAGAATATAAGATGAACCGCAAGCTGTTGGAGTATGGCATGCAACCTTTCGAACAGGGTGGCGAGATGATCAAGAAGAGCGACTTGGTGCGCAAGAAGGTGATGGATAACTGGTTCGCTGGTGGTGTGTTCTCGCTCAATTACCTGAAGGGAGGCTGGAATGCCTCTCTGGGTGGCGGTCTCAACCGTTATGACGGCGACCACTACGGACGGGTGTTGTGGGTAAAGCAGAGTGGGGGTGATGCTAACCCCGACCGTAATTATTATTTCAACAATGCCACCAAGAACGACGGCAACATCTACGGCAAGGCCAGCTATACCTTTCTCAATGGCTTGACGGCTTATGCCGATATGCAATACAGGTACATCCACTATAAAATAAATGGTGAAAACGACAAAATGGATGGTAATCATCACCAGCATCTCAATGTCAATGAGCATTTCAACTTCTTCAACCCCAAGGGCGGTCTGTCTTGGGAAATCAACAAGCGCCATCGTGTCTATGGTTCTGTGAGTGTGGCGCATAAGGAGCCTACCCGTAACAACTATACCGATGGCAACAGCTTCGATTTGCCAAAGTCTGAACGCCTTATTGATTATGAGTTGGGTTATCAATATACAGGATCTTGGTTCTCTGGGGGCGTGAACTTCTACTACATGGACTACAAAGATCAGTTGGTGCTGACAGGCGAACTGAATGAGATTGGCGAGCCAATGTCTGTGAATATGCCAAAGAGCTATCGCATGGGTATTGAACTGATGGCGGGCATCCACTTGCCTATGGGCTTCTCCTGGGAGGCCAACGCTACCCTTAGCCGCAACCGTATCATTGACTTCATCGAGACGTTATACGACGATGAAACATACGAACCTTGGCGCATTGAGCATGGTGATACGCACATCGCCTTCTCTCCCAGTGTGATACTCAACAATCGCTTGAGCTACAGCTATAAGGGTTTTGATGCCGCTTTGCAGACACAATATGTGAGTCGCCAGTTCATGACCAATGCCGATGTTACCGAAACCATCTTGGACGCTTATTGCGTAAGCAACCTCAGCCTGTCCTATACCTTTAAACTCCGTGCCTTAAAGAGCATTACCGTGGGTGGGGTCATCTATAATATCTTCAACGAGGAATACGAGAACAACGGTTATGCCGGCAGTGGGTATTATACAATTGACGAACAGAAGATTCGATATAACTATGCGGGCTATGCGGCTCAAGCAGGTATCAATGCTTTGGCGAACGTAACATTTAGATTTTGAACTATATGGAACTTGATTGGCTTGACATACTCACTACCATCCTCGGCTTGATTTATATCTGGCTGGAGTACAAGGCACATATCGGCCTTTGGATAGTAGGCATCATCATGCCTGTGCTGGATGTGTATCTCTACTACAACCACGGCCTCTATGGCGATGCAGGAATGGCGGTCTATTATACCTTGGCAGCTGTCTATGGCTATATAGCCTGGAAGTTTGGCACCACGAAAGAGGGGACTCCCCTCCGTATCACCCATACCCCTCTGCGAATGTACCTGCCCATCGTGGTGTTTTTCTTGGTGGCGTGGGGACTCACCTACTATGTGCTCATTACCTGGACCAACTCTACTGTGCCTGTGCTCGATGCTTTTACCAACGCCCTCTCGTTCGTGGGCTTGTGGGCCTTGTCGCGCAAGTATATTGAGCAGTGGTTTTTCTGGATGGTGATTGATGTGGTATGTACTATCCTCTATGTGCAGAAGGGCATCCCTTTCAAAGCAGGACTTTATGGCCTCTACGTGGTTATTGCCGTCTTCGGCTATTTCAAATGGAAAAAAATAATGAAAAGGAAGAAAAACTATGTATAATTTTCACTTTTTGGAGCAGCGAGAGCAGATTGATGCTTGCATCAGCTCTGCCGAGTCGCGACAAAATTGGAGCGAAGCTCAGTTTCATGCCGTAGTTTTAGCTGCTGGTAGCTATCCAACACACAGCCTTCCCTTGCAAATCTTGGCCAATGCCGAGACAGTGGTGTGTTGTGATGGGGCAGCTGAAGCGTTCCTGGCTAAGGGCGGAACTCCTATCGCTATTGTGGGCGATGGTGACTCCTTGTCCGAGGCATTGAAAGAGCGATATGCCCATCTCTTGCATCAAGAGAGCGAACAAGAAACCAACGACCTGAGTAAGGCGGTGCATTATCTGATGCGACAAGGGAAAAAACGTATCGCCATTGTGGGGGCTACAGGCAAGCGTGAGGATCATACTTTGGGCAACATCTCTTTACTTATCGAGTATATGCGCCAAGGAGCTGATGTACAGATGTTCACCGATTTTGGAGTGTTTATTCCTTGCAGTGGAAAAAGTTCTTTTGATGTGTCTGTAGGTCAACAAATCTCCTTATTCAACTTTGGAGCCACAGGTTTCAAGAGCCAAGGCTTGAAATATCCCATCTATGATTTTACCAACTGGTGGCAGGGTACCCTTAACGAAGCTACGCTCTCCCAAGTAACCATTGACGCTGTTGGCGACTACCTGGTGTATCTTCCTTATTAGCAGTTACACGCAGAGTTACTATGCCATTATTTTGCATAGTGACATTCTTTATCGTAACAATTAGGGAACATAGCTATATTAGTTTGTCCGATTTCTTTCAACAAACGAGAACGGTTCTCTTTTTTTCCCTCACTCGTTAGGCATTATTTTAAGCTAATGTTGAAAAAAACAAAAAGAATTGCAAAATAACCTACACCCTTCACCTTTTCTTAAAACAAATTGATAGTGATGTACTATTAAGGTGAAGGTTAGGGTGAAGGGTGAAGGTGGAATTTGTTTGGGGATTTTGTTGCCTAGTTAGGAAAAATTATTTTTCTAGTTAGGGCGCAAAAAAGCGAGAACCGTTCTCGTGTCCTTTGAGAACCGTTCTCGTTGCTTGCGAGAGCCGTTTTCGTCTTAAGTATTCTCTAGAGAATTCTTGGGCTTGCTACTAGTAAGCGATGGGTTTACTACTATTAAACCAAGGGTTTGCTTCCCTCTGGCTTACTTCGGGAAGGTCACAGGCTTACTTTAACTAAAGCGCCCGTTTAGTTAAAGTAAACGACCCATTTACTTAAAGTAATACGTTTGGCGGCTTTATCCAATGACATAAGTGGCTACTTATGGTAATTTTGTTGTACCTTCACCCTTCACCCTAACATTCACCTTAAAAAGCATTCAGATTCATGTGCTTCTAGGATAAAGGTGAAGGGTGAAGGTAGTTTTTCTTTTTTATTTAAATTTGCATAATCATAACGGACAACCCCGATTATGATATGTAGATATGAAAAGCCTATTGTTATTATCTATATAGGGCGAGACGAGGGCATAGACCGTACTGTCTTGGCCTTAATCTATTTCTTTTACGTCTGGGATTTGTAGTGTTCACTCCCAACACTCAATTCTGTCGGCTATTTCCGGCAACTTGTCTTTGGTGAATACAGGGTCTTTGATGCCTTTCTTCTTCTGGGAACGATAGTCGTTCAGCAGACGGAAGGCATATTTGCCTAAGCAGATGATGGCAATGAGGTTGCAGGCAGCGAGGCAGGCCATGCAGACATCACCGATGTTCCACACAATATCCAAACTGGCAATGGCACCGAAGAGTACCACAATGCCGGCAGAGAACACACGGTAGATGTTCAGGGCACTCTTCTTAGGGGTGAGGAAGCGAATGTTGGCCTCACCATAATAGTAATTGCCGATGATACTGCTAAAAGCAAAGAGGAATACGGCAATGGCAACAAACACAGGGCCAGTAGAGCCAATCTCATTCTGTAACGATACCTGTGTCAGGGCAATACCGTTCAGTCCGCTGGACTGGTAGTTGCCGCTGAGCAGGATAATGAAGGCGGTGCAGCTGCACACCAACAAAGTGTCGGTAAAAACGCCTAAAGCTTGGATGAGCCCTTGTTTTACAGGATGAGATACATGGGCCGTTGCAGCAATATTTGGAGCAGAACCCTCACCGGCCTCATTGCTGAAAAGTCCTCGTTTGATACCTGTCATCATGGTGGCACCCAAGGTGCCTCCGGCAAACTGTTCTATGCCGAAAGCTCCCTTGATAATCTGCATCAGGATGTCGGGCAGGATGCCAATGTTCAAGATGACCACCGTAAAAGCCAACAGGAAATAGCCCACTGCCATGATTGGTACCAATATGCTGCTGACTTTTGCGATGCGTTGGATGCCGCCAAACACGACCAGCAACGCCATGGCGGCAGTGAAGACACCCATCCACAACGGACTCACACCAAAAGCTTGTTGCATGGCACTGCAGATAGTATTGCTCTGGATGGAGTTGTAGGATAGACCAAAGGTAATGGTGATGAGGACGGCAAATAGGGCTGCCATCCACTTGAGGCGCATACCTTTTAATATATAATAGGCAGGACCACCAATGAACGAGTCTTTGTGTTGTTGCTTAAATAGCTGTGCCAAGGTGGATTCTACGAATGCCGATGCCGAACCTATCAGGGCGATGATCCACATCCAAAACACCGAGCCAGGACCACCTATGGTAATGGCAGTAGCTACGCCAGCCAGATTGCCTGTGCCTACACGGGTGGCTACCGATACCGCAAATGCCTGGAAAGAAGAGATGTGTTTCTCGCCCTTCTTGGCGAAGGTAGAGTCGGTGAGCAGGCGCACCATCTCACGAATCATGCGGAACTGCACAAAGTGTGTCTTCCAGGTAAAGAAAACGCCACAGCCAATAAGCAACGCCACCAGACAATATGTCCAGATAACATCGCTTACCACCAGTATGTTCTGGTTCAAGGTGCCTTCTGCAGCAAATATGTCGGTCCATGAACTTGCCATATCGCAGGTAAAGGTAATGCTTTTATTTGATATTTCTCTTGGGTATCTGCAGGTTTATTATGCAAAAAGAAACGGGAACAGTCAGTTAACTGAATGCTCCCGTCATTTGAGAGGGGTATGTAATTATCCGTATGTCTCGATGAGGCGTTTCACAAACTGCATATCATTGAAGTTGATGAAACCGCTGTCGCTTTGGTTAAGAGAAGCAATCTGCTTCATCTCCTTTTGGTCGAGAGTGAAATCGAAGATGTCGAGGTTTTGGGCCATACGCTCCTTGTGGGTACTTTTAGGGATAGCCACAATGCCGCGTTGTACGAGCCAGCGAAGTGCTACCTGAGCGGCACTCTTGCCATACTTACTGCCAATGCTTGCCAGTAGTTCACTTTTTATCACGCCCTCAGCGCCTTGACCACCTAGCGGTCCCCATGCCATCATGCGGGTACCGAAATCGTTCAGCACTCCTTGAATGCCATTTTGCTGAACAAGTGTGTTGCACTGCAACTGGTTCACCATTGGCTTTATATCTACATAGTGGGCAAAGTCAAAGAATCGGGCTTCTTGGAAGTTGCTCACACCGATGGCTCTAACTTTACCAGCACGATAGGCCTTCTCCATTGCACGCCAACTGCCAAACACATCGCCATATGCTTGGTGAATAAGCAACAGGTCAATGTAGTCGGTCTGTAGCTTACGCAGGCTTTCATCAATCGACTTTGCTGCCTTTTCTTCACCTGCATTGCTGATCCACACTTTGGTAGTGAGGAAGATATCCTCACGCTTGATGCCACTCTTTGTGATGGCTTCACCCACACCTTCCTCATTGGCGTATGCCTGAGCTGTGTCTATCAATCTGTAACCAACACTCAGCGCATCGCTTACGCAGCGTTCACACTCCTGAGGGCTTACCAGAAATACCCCATACCCCAACAATGGCATTTCTACGCCATTTGATAATTTGATTGTTTCCATATTCTTGCCTTTTAGATTATTTCTTGGTGTAAAGATATAATTATTCTTTAATAGTACGATGTCCAGAAATGCAGTTCTTCTTACCATAAAAGCAGATTGTGTCAATCCTTGGGGAAGAAGAAGGGCAGCGCATGATAGCAGAACTCCCATACGGCATTGAAGTCATGGCGTCCACCTTTCTTCTGGTGATAGGAGAAGTTGGTGCTATTGAAGGTGTCAGTAAGGGCTCCCATCGCCAATGCCTGATTATGTGTCTGTGCCAAGCGCACATCCTCATCACCTACGGCGTACCATACATAGAAACCATTACCCTTATAAGGAGAAGCATTTACATGATCGCGCAGGAAGGCGGCTGTCTCTTGAGGATGTGAGGCACCGCCAAACATAGTGATGTGCCAATTGTCGCCACTCATGGGGAGGTAGTATTTCTGCACTTCTAAAGCTTGTTCGAAGATATACCAGGTGGTGATGCTGCCCAAGGAGAAACCTCCGAAGGCACGATGATCACGGCTGGCAATGATACCCTCAATGTCTGTGCTCTCAGCATAGGTACTGTACTTGCCTTCTACGGCAGGAATCAAGTCGTTCTTATATTCATTAAAGAATACGGATGCTTCCTCGCATGACTCGCTCCAGCCTTTGCCCCTGTTGTCCTTGTCCCATGTGGGTGAAACAGCAATAAACGGTTTGCAGCGTCCTTCTGCAATCAGGTTGTCGAACAGGTTTTTCATCTGTTCGCCGAAGCGTCCTGCAAAATATCCCTCGGCATTACCGCCCCAGCCATGCATCAGGTAGATGATGTCATATTTCTGCTGGGGGTTATAGCCATAGGGTACATATACATAGGCTGGTTTGTGTGTAGTGGTCATGGGACCAGTATAATCTTTCGACTCGTATTCCACCTTCTCAACTTTTCCTTGCTCATTGGCTTCGCGAAAGAATGCTGAAGGTACATCTGTGGTGTATTGGATACTGAAGCCTGGAGCAGGCTCTGAGGTAATCACCTCTATAGGGTTACCTTCTGCATCTGTCATAGCATTCACTTTTCCCGAACATGCTGTACTGCCTAGAGCAGCACATGCCAGCATTGTCAGCGTCTTTAGTTTTGTCTTCATATTGCTTATTTTGTTAGTTAATTATTTACATTCATTTTCGCCAAAGAACTTGAGGTCAAAATCATCTAAGAAATACTTATAGACACTGCCGCCTGCTTCCTTAGCGCCACGGGCAAATTCGTCAGCCAGCAAGTCGGTGTTGCCACCCTTGCGCGGACTGCCTTCTATAATCACCACTCGTTTGTGTTCCTTTGGATTCACTGTGGTGGCTGAATAATTCACGCTATACATTTCTTCGCCCTGTTCTGTAGTACTACCTTGGCTATTGTAATTGCCACAAGCGCCCAGGGTAAGCAACATACCTGCGGTAAAAGCCATCTTTAGTGTTTTCTTCATTGTCTGCATGTTGATAATATATGTTTACATCTGCAAAGTTCGTGTTTTTTACATAACTTGCCATTATGTTTATTTCGGTTGTTTTTTACGGTTTTGCGGAAATCAACGTTGATTCTCCCAAAAACGTATGGCATCGTTGATCCATCCTTCAGCTACGGTACCTATACCGAGACCAAAGCCATGTCCCAAGCCTGGATATACATGAAACTCAGTGGGGATGCCTAATGCTGCCATGCCTTGTAAGCGGCGTTGCATGGTGTGCCAACTGGCAATGCCATCGCTGTCACCCACGCAGACATAGGTTGGAGCATCATCAGCAGAATATTCGCTCAGACCTGTGTACTGCATCACAACTGTTCCTGCTTTTTGCTGGGTCGAACCTCCAAAATAAGCAGGACCATAGCCACCTACCCATGCTGCCATTCGTGCCCCGGCAGAACCGCCCCATAACGAATAGCCGTCAGTATCAACTTCTAATTCCTTGGCATGGCTGAATATGAAATCTATGGCCCGTGCCAAATCTTCGCAGGCAGTCTGGGCACCAGGCCTATAGATAAGTGCAAAGGCATTATATCCCTTTTTAGATAGTTCTAAGGCATGTGGGAAACTGTCGTGCATGGCACCTACATAAGCGAAACCTCCACCTGCATTGCAGACAGCAAAGGGCTGACCTGGCTTTCCTCTGAAGAAAAATAACCCTGTGTCACGCTTGCGCGGGTCAGTTCGTTTTTCGGCTTCTGTATAGATGTCGTAGAAACAATCGTTGGAATGTGCAAGCAGGTAGTTCACCACCTCTACGGTTTTGTCTGCATTGATGTGGGTGTACCACGTCAGGCTCAGCTGCTCTAATGTAGTGCCTCGCCAGTAGCTTGTGTTAGCAGGGAAGATCAGTCGGCCGTATGAGCCAAAGGCAGGGTTGGTCATCACATCACTGATGCGACTCTCGCGGTTATAGGATGAAACTGTGGTAACGGTGTTGGATTCCATTCGGTTTTCATTGATTGTGGCTGTTTCAGATGCGTGCTCGCCACAGCCGAGTAACATGAGCATGCTTACTAATGCTATCATTGTCATTTCCCTCATTCTTTATTATTATAATATTAGGTATTTCTTTCTTCTGACTGCAAAGTTAGTGGTGCTGGTAACAATACCTTATACCTTTTATTCGGTTGTTATTGTGAATTTTGCGGTTGCTTGGACTACATTTCTTCAAGAACCGAAATTTCTGCATATCTCACCGAAAAATACATAATGGGCACAATGTTTTTACACACTATCTTTGCAGCAGTAAACCCGATGAAGATTATTAAGTGTATTAATATAAATAAGGTATAAAATGAAAAGAAGAGATTTTATCAGAATGATGTCGTTCGCTGTAGCTGCTACAGCTACTGGCTATCCTAAAGCACAAATTACAAATCTGCTGAAATTAGAAGAGGCAGGGGTTCCCATCGCAACACTGAACAATGGGGTGAAGATGCCACGCCTGGGTATAGGCACTTTCTTGCAGCCGGATAATGAGGTGTGCCGTGCATCTGTGTTGAGCGCTTTGCAGAATGGCTTCCGCCATATAGACACGGCCCATGCTTATAATGACGAAGAAGGTTGCGGTCAGGCTGTGAAAGACAGCGGACTGAAGCGTGAGGATATCTGGGTGACCAGCAAACTTTGGGTAAATGATTATGGTAACGACATTACCCCTCGTGCCATCGACGAGATGCTGGCTCGCTTGCAAGTGGATTATATTGATTTGCTTTATGTGCACCAGCCTGTAGGGCGTGTGCTTGAGGCTTATCATGCAATGGAGGCTGCCTACAAGGCAGGTAAGATCCGTGCTTTGGGCATCAGTAACTTTGATTATCCTGATGATCGATGTGAGGCTTTATTAAAAGAACTGATGGCTACTGCTGAGATTAAGCCGCAGGTGCTGCAAGTGGAATGCCATCCGTATGCACAGCGACTGGATGTGAAAGAGAAGATTGTTAAGCCTTACAATCTGCAGATAGAGTGCTGGTATCCATTGGGCGGCCAATGGAGCAATGGGGCTTTGTTGCAAGATGAAACCTTAAAGCGCATTGGCCAAGCTCATGGCAAGAGCGCAGCTCAGACCATTCTTCGCTGGCACATGCAAGAAGGTCATTCAGCCATTCCAGGCTCTAAGAATCCTGACCACATCAAGGAGAATATTAGTATATTCGACTTCGAACTCTCTGATGCTGAAATGGCTGAGATTCGTGGCTTGAACAAGGAACAGCGTTTCTACAATGCTACCTATGAGCAGACCATGGGCTTTGCAGGTGGTGGCCCAAGAAGATGATTATAGATAATAATTAGGTGGTTATTGAATATGAAGAAAATAGAATTAGGACATACAGGTCTGAAGGTGTCTGCCGTAGGGATGGGATGTATGGGATTGAGCCATGCGTATGGGGCGGCTATGAATCTGAAAGATATCCGCGAGGTCATCATGAAAGCCATTGACTTGGGCTACACTCTTTTTGATACCGCTGAAGTGTATGGGTCTGACTATGACCCTCACCATAATGAACGTATGTTGGGTGAGATACTGGGGCCTGTGCGCGAAAGAATAGTATTGGCCACCAAAGGAGGTATCCGTTTTGATGACAGAGATGACGGCAATGCGACACATCCTTTGATAACGGATGCCAGTCGTGCTTCACTTCGCAATTCTGTGGAAGGATCTTTGCGCCGTTTGCAGACGGATCATATCGACCTTTACTACCAGCATCGTATTGACCCGAAGGTGGAACCAGAAGAGGTAGCTGAGGTAATGGCAGAGCTTATCAAAGAAGGCAAGATTCTCTATTGGGGCATCTCAGAAGCCAATGAAGAATACTTGCGTCGTGCCCATGCTGTATGCCCAGTGGCAGCTATTCAGAACCGTTATTCTATGATGGCACGCTGGCACGGAAACCTCTTCCCTGTGGTGAAAGAGTTAGGTGTAGGCTTCGTGGCTTTCTCGCCCATGGCCAATGGTTTGCTTACCGGTTGCTATAATGCCCAGTCGCAGTTTGACGTGAAGACCGATTTCCGTGCTGCCATGCCACAGTATAGCAAGGAGAGCTTTGATAAGAACCAAGCTCTCTTTGACTTGGTGAATCGGTTGGCTGCCCAGTATGAAGCTACGCCTGCACAGATATCTTTGGCATGGATGATCAATAAGGGTATTGTGCCTATCCCTGGTACCCGTAAGATCGCACGCCTGGAAGAGAATGCGGGCAGTGCCGACATTAAAATGACAGCCGAAGAACTGAAACGCATAGATGCAGCACTCGACAGCATGGAAATGAGCGAGGTGTTTGGAGGCTCTAAGATTGTGAGATAGAAATGTAGAATTTCAATAGTGTTTTAAGATATGAAGAAACTATTATTCTTATTAGTGACCGTTCTTGTTTCCTGCATATCAGGAGCACAGAACACACAAGTAACAATCTCCGGTGGAGTGGCAGAGGGCAGTGTCAGCAATGGCATCTATGTCTATAAAGGCATACCTTATGCCAAGGCAGAACGGTTTATGCCTCCCCAGGCAGCTGATGCATGGCAGGGCGTTAGGCAGTTCAACGACTATGGCCAGATGAGTTATCAGGCATCTATGGGCTTTGGTCAGATGCAAAGTAATATGGGTGACGATTGCCAGAACCTCAATGTATGGACACCTGCCATCAATGATGCAGGTAAGCGTCCCGTGATGGTGTGGCTACATGGTGGAGGCTTCCAAAGTGGTTCATCTGCAGATGTAACAACCGATGGTGAAAACCTGAGCCGTAGGGGTGATGTTGTGGTGGTTTCCATTAACCATCGTCTGAATGTTATCGGGCATTTGGACCTGTCGGCTTATGGAGAAAAGTACAAGTATTCCGGCAACGTGGGCATTCTTGATATCATGGCTGCCCTGCAATGGATAAAGCAGAATATAGCAGTTTTTGGTGGTGATGCTGATAATATCACACTTTTCGGCGAGTCTGGAGGTGGTGCCAAGATCATTGTGCTTAATGCTGCACCGACAGCACAGGGCCTTTATCAGAAAGGCATCATCGAGAGTGGGGCAGTGGAGAGCTTGGGCATGAGAGTGACTGAACAGTCAATCGCCAGACAGGTGACTGAAGCTTTGCTCAATAAATTGAATATCTCTGCCACAGATGTGGATAAATTGCAGACATTGCCTTATCAGCAACTGAACCAGGCTGGCGATGAGGCATTGCGCGAAGTGGCTACACGTTTAGGGCTCAAAGACGGATTCAACAACCCTGGCAATATGTCGTGGGCTCCTGTCATGGATGGCGATTTTTTGCCTCAGCAACCTGACGCTTCGCAAAAGGTCTCAAGTAATGTTTCGTTGATTGTGGGTAGCAATATGACAGAGATGAACTCGATGATGATGATGTTTAACCCAGACTTCCAGACCAGCAATAAGAGCACATGGAACAATGAAGAGAAGCAGGAGCGCCTGCGCGAACGCTTTGGTAACCATACTGATGCAGTAGTGGCAGCATTTAATAAGGCTTATCCGGAACGTGACGCTATCGATGCATTGTATGTTGACAGTTGGATACGCAGTAATTCTCTTCGCTATATGGCACTACGTGCTGCAGAGGCGAGTGCACCTGTCTATGGCTATATGTTTGCCTTCGACAACCCTCAGAACCCGTTGATGATGACTCCACATACCGCAGAGATAGCCTATGTGTTCAACAACCTGGGGCGTAACCCGATGGGTGGTGGACAGGTTACCGATGAAGCGCAGCGAGTAGCTGATGCTATGAGTGATGCATGGATTAGCTTTGCCCGTACTGGCAATCCTAGTACATCTGCCCTGCAGTGGCCAGCGTTTACAAATGCCAACCGTGCTACCATGCTCTTTGCTAAAGAGAACGGCGTGCGTATAGGATTTGATGATGACCTGATGCGTCAGTTGGTGCCTGACTATGATTTTATGAAGTGAAAAACGGTCTTTCCCGAAAAAAACACAATACAAGGCGAATTTAGGGTAATTGCCCATTGCTGGTAATGCACTATCTTTGCAACAAGTAAAACATATAAAATAATTGAGTTATGAAAAAGTATTTGATGAAGTCGCTGTTTGTAGCAGCTATGATGTTGGTAGCACTGGCTACCCCAAGTTTTGCACAGTTCCAGAATTTTGAAAACAAGACGCATACGCCGGAGGCTCAGCCCTTCGCTGAACTTAGTCAGAAGATCTGGGACTTGATGGCTCAGAAGGATGCCACCTCACTGAAGGAAATCTTTCACCCAAATGCCATGTTTGTTCACATGGGAGGTTATTGGGGAACAGAACAGGAACTCAATACTATTGGTCAGGGATTTATTTTCTACAAGCAGGCTGATGTGTACGGAGTGGATGTGAAACAAATCAATGAAGACAACTGGGCTGTTTACAGTACTATCGTCCTCACTGCTGAGTTAGGTGGCAGAGATGTGATAACTCCGTTCTTTGTAACGCAGACTTTTACTCGTGAAAATGGCAAGTGGCTGCTTACTGCTTTTGTGTTCACCACACGTATGGGTGGCCCTGGTGCTGACCGTGCCAATCATTGATATTAAGTTTGTTGATGTGAAAAAGGCTTCACTGTGATAGTGAAGCCTTTTTTATATAAATATCCCCCTCACTTCATAGAAGGAGGGGGAAGGTTAAATCAACTATGCTGAATTATCCATGTTGCTGGTTAGCCCTGACAATCTCTTGCAAGGTGATCTTAGGATGACGATAGCGCGCATTCGCATTGGCTTCTCTTGGTAGCTTGATGGCTTTCTGTGGACAGTTGTTGGCACATGCCATGCAATAGGTACAATCACCATTGTTCTCTATGCCTCTGGTACCAAAACTATAGCACTTTTTAGGACAGACATTTACACACGTTCCACAACCTACACATAAGTTGCGGTCAATACTAAACGAACCTTGACTGGTGGCAGGATAAATGGGGTTTCTTGACACCATATTCATAATCATCTCGCCACGCTGGTGTGCTTCTGGTGAAATCTCATAGATCCATTCGCGTCGTGTGTTGATGTCCTCTACCACACGTGCAATCTGCCCCTCTTCATCTTTTTGCTCATACAACGTGCGCTGTTGGTCTTGGTTGAACATGGGGAGATATACATCCTGCATCAGTATTACATTGATGTAGTTGAAGTGCCAGTCGTATTGCTTGGCATATTCTTCCCATAGCTCTGTTACCAGGCAGTTGTCAAGTCCATAGGTGATGACACTGAACATATAGTCAGCCTTCAGTTTCACCTTCTGTGCAAACTCTTGTACGATGCTGGGTGCCATGCCCTGATAGTCGGGGAAGACCAGCCCAATCTCATCTGCTTCAAATTCCAGTTGGTCACCTTGAAGTACTTGAGGGATACTTAGTGGCTTGGCACTGAGGTGTTTGGCTACATATAGGCTATTGCCGGAACCTGTGAAATAGAAAACTATGCGTTTCTTGCCATTGTCATTTGTGCAGGATGTAAGCACATTGCTTGTGCCTAGTATGAAAGCGCCTGAAGCTAAAAGCCCGAGATTCTTCAGTGCTTCTCTGCGTGTCATTCTTTTGATTGTTGTCATAATCACTGTGTTTTTAGTTTGACTTTACAAAAATAGTCACATTGTTTATGATAATTAATGTGAATTATTCCGTGATTATTACCTTTTTTCCCTTTTTGTTTAAAAATAATACATATCTTTGTTTGTATTAATATAGTTGATTATGGATTTCGAACCTAAGAATGTCATTATAGAATCTGGCGTAGAGCATTTAGCTGCTGATGCCATGTTGGAGTATGTGGCACATGTATTTGTGCACCAGGGCAGGGTAAATCTGAAATATCATGGTGAACCAATGGTGTTGGAAGAAGGTGACTGCATGATTGTGCGTGTTCAGCGATTATTGTCGGATGTGATACCCTCAACCGATTGCAAGGTGGAAGTCATCTATATAACCCCGGGTTTTATCGAGATGTCCACACCACGTAACAATTATGGTATTCGTGGATCACTGATGCTCTTCATTAATCCGATAATGAAGCTTGACAAGCAAGAGCAAGCTCGTTGTCAGCGTGACTTCGATGAAGTAAAGTTGCGCTTGAAAGAAGACCATCCGTTTAAGAACGATGTGGTGAGTTGTGCCTGCCAGATGTTGTTCCTCGATTTCTTTGACTTTCACAAGCGGCTCTATCCTGGTGAGGATGTGTCTTTCCCCAATGCACAGTTGATGAGTAGTTTCTTACAGTTGCTTTCGCGAGGAGATTTTATAAAGAACCGTGAGGTGAGCTACTATGCCGATATCCTGTGTGTGACACCCAAATATCTGTCGGAGGTCTCTAAGCGTGTAAGTGGATATGGAGCCAACTATTGGATCAATCGTTATACTATTATAGAGATACAGCGTCGCTTGCGCCACTCCAATGCTTCGCTGGTTGAGATATCTGACGAATTCAACTTCTCTTCAACTGCCTATTTCAGTCGTTTTGTACAGAACTATCTTGGCATTAGCCCTGGAGCTTATCGCAGTTGAATCATACCTGTTTATGCTTTCCGCCTTAGATAATAGCTGATGTTTTTATTTGATATTTCACTTGGGTATTTGCAGGTTTATTTGTATTTTCGCATCTGATATGATTGACCAGGCTACCGTAGATAGGATTCTCGATGCCGCCCAGATAGTGGATGTGGTGTCTGATTTCGTCACGCTTCGCAAAAGAGGTGTGAACTATGTGGGTTTGTGTCCTTTTCACGATGACAGAACGCCTTCATTCTCAGTATCTCCGGCTCGCAATATCTGTAAGTGCTTTGCTTGTGGCAAGGGGGGCAACCCTGTGCATTTCATTATGGAGCACGAGCAGATTACCTATGTGGAGGCCTTGAAATATTTGGCCAAGAAATATGGCATTGAGGTAAAAGAGCGTGAGCTGAGCAGTGAGGAGCGTCAGGCACAGAGCGATCGCGAAAGTGCCTTTATCGTCAATCAGTTCGCACGTGATTATTACCACGATATCCTCCTCAACAATACCGATGGACGAAGCATAGGCTTGGCATATTTCCGTAACCGTGGTTTTCGTGATGACATCATCGAGAAGTTCCAGTTAGGCTATGCCTTGCCACAGCGTGATGCCTTGCCCAAGGCCGCTCTGTCTAAGGGATTCAACGAGAAGTTCCTTACTTCCTACGAGACTAAAGTGAGGGTGGATGACAAAGAGCAAATAGTGACGAAAGGAACAGGCATCTGCTACAGGCGTGAAGACGGACAGTTGGTGGATCGCTATGCAGGGCGTGTTATCTTCCCCTGGATCAGTCTAAGTGGTAAGGTCATCGCCTTTGGGGGTCGCTTGCTCGACTCTCGTACCAAGGGGGTGGCGCAGAAGTATGTCAACTCGCCTGACACTGAGATTTTCCACAAGGAACGTGAGCTCTACGGCATCTTCCAGGCGAAGAAGGCCATTGTGAAGGAGGATTGTGTGTATATGGTGGAGGGCTATACGGATGTGATTTCCATGCATCAGTGTGGGGTGGAGAATGTGGTGGCTAACTCGGGCACGGCGCTCAGTAAGTACCAAATAAATATCCTACACCGTTTTACCAACAATATCGTGTTGCTCTATGATGGTGATGAGGCTGGCATTCATGCCGCTATGCGTAGTGCTGAGATGTTGCTGCAAGATGGCATGACGGTGAAGGTGTGTCTGCTTCCCGATGGCGACGACCCTGATTCGTTTGCCCGCAAGCATACGGCACAAGAGTATCGTCAATTCATCGACGATCATGCTACCGACTATATCCGCTTTAAGACTGATTTATTGCTTCGTCAAGCGGGTAACGACCCATTGAATCGGGGCGAGGCCATCCGTGAGATTACTAAGGCCATTGCCATCATCCCTGAGGCCATCATGCGTGATGTCTTCATCAAGGAAGCTGCTGATATGTTGGGCGTTGAGGAGAAGCGTATGGTGGGGTATGTGGCGACCCAACGCAAGACTAACCGTGAGGCAGAAGAGAAACGTAGGGCTTTAGCGGCGCAAGCGCCTAATTCACCTCAAGACCCTGCAACACCACAACCTGAGATACCGCTGGCTCCCATGACGCAACCTGAGATGCCTGATGCACCCCCATTGCCAACTATGGAGGATTTGCCTCAGGGAGGAAGTGGTCATGTCTCTGAGCAGTCAACGGCTAACAGTCCATTCTCCAAAGCCCTATACAAGTACGAACGTTCTATCATGCAGTTGGTGGTGCGCTATGGCGAGAAGACGATGTGTGAGCTGACCGACGAAGAGGGGAATACTACCCCTGTCAGTGTGATAGATTTTGTGGATGCCACCTTACATCAAGACGATGTAACACTGACCCATCCGCTGTTTCGTGAGATGCTTAGGTTGGCAGTAGAGCATCAGCATGATGCCGACTATACTGCTGAGCGTTACTTCATCAACCATCCTGATACAGCCATCAGTCAGATGGCACTCGAGTTGGTGAGCGACCGCTATCAGTTGAGTAAGTATCACTTTAAGAATCAAACCATTGTGACGGACGACAATCGCTTGCAGGAGTTGGCTACAGAGATAACCATCAACTACAAGTATGCCATTGTCAATGAATCATTGAAAGAGGTGATGCGACAATTGCAAAACCCTATGATTGTCAATAACGAAGTAAAATGTGCGCAAATAATCCAGCGTTATACCGAGTTGCGTGAGGTGCAAGCCGACTTTGCCAAACGCTTGGGTGAACGTGTCATCCTTGAGTTTTAATCTGTGTTTTAGTCTTTGTTCCGAATCAAGTTCATGAACTCTTCGCGTGTCTTTGCTTGATTGAATGCCCCTGTAAAGTCAGAGGTTGTGGTGATTGAGTTTTGTTTCTCCACACCTCGCATCTGCATGCACATGTGTTTGGCTTCCACCACCACCATCACACCCAGTGGGTTCAGCGTTTCCTGTATGCATTCTTTTATTTGTGAGGTCATGCGTTCCTGCACTTGCAGGCGATGTGAGTAGATGTCCACCACACGGGCAATCTTACTCAAACCAGTAATGTATCCGTTAGGAATGTAAGCTACGTGCGCCTTGCCGAAGAAGGGTAGGAGGTGGTGCTCACAAAGCGAGTAAAAGTCAATGTCCTTCACAATCACCATTTGACTGTAGTCCTCTTTGAACTTGGCTGAGTTTAGTACCTCACGAGGGTCAATATCATAGCCGCCAGTTAGCGTCATCATGGCCTTAGCCACACGCTCAGGTGTCTTGAGCAGTCCTTCACGATCGGTATCTTCGCCCATCAAGGTAAGAATACGTTTGATGTGACCTTTCAACTCTTCCAATTCAGGCGTTTCCGCTATAATTTCCTTCCCTAACATCTTATTTTTTTTCAATTTATTTCAATTGTAATCTGGTCCCTTACGATGGATATTTCCTTAAATGCCCCCGTGGCTTTCAGTTGGCGCATCATGGCATCGGCCTCCTCAATGGTAGGGAAATTGCCCACACGGCATAACCAGCGAGGTGACACGAAGTAAGCATATACTTGCGCATCCTGGAAATGCTGCTTCACCTTGTTGGCCACATCCTGTGCCTCGTTGCGCGAGCGACTGGTATTATTGCCGGCATATACCTGCACACGATAGCCCTGGCGTTTCAGTTCTTTCTTTTCGCCAGTACTTGTGTTGCCCACAGCTGAGCCGTTGACCAAGGCGGTAATCTGTGCATCCTGATGGATGGTCACCTTTCCCTGTCCTGCGGCATCTGTTTGCAGACTCTTCACAATGTCACGCTGTGCGTATGTCGATAGTACAGCTGCCATTGCCAATAACACAAAAATAGTAATTCGTTTCATCGTCTTTTTTATTTTATGGTTTCCTGCCGAAGCAGGAAACCATAGATAGTTTACTTATTTCCAAGCGTCAATGATACCCTTGAAATCAGCGCACTTCAGAGAAGCACCACCAATCAGGCCACCATCGATGTCAGGCTTAGCAAACAGCTCAGGAGCGTTGCTTGCCTTGCAGCTACCGCCATAAAGGATAGAAGTGTCGTCAGCTACCTTAGCACCATACTTGTCGGCTACACAGCTACGAATGTAAGCATGAATCTCCTCAGCCTGCTCAGCAGTAGCGGTCTTGCCTGTACCGATAGCCCAGATAGGCTCGTATGCGATGATGATCTTAGCGAAGTCCTCAGCGCTCAGGTTAAATACTGAACCTTCCAATTCAGCCTTCACTACCTCGTTCTGCTTGTTAGCCTCACGTTCTTCCAAGCTCTCGCCGATGCAGAAGATTACCTTCAGACCGTTAGCCAATGCCAGCTGTACTTTCTCCTTCAGAATCTCTGGAGTCTCCTTGTAGTACTCACGACGCTCTGAGTGGCCCAGGATTACATACTGTGCACCAGTGCTCTTTACCATCTCAGCTGATACCTCACCGGTATAAGCGCCCTTCACCTTATCAGCGCAGTTCTCGGCACCCAGACCAATCACGTCTTGGTTCAGGAAACCAGCTACTGTTGCCAAGTGAATAAACGGAGTGCAGATTACCACGTCGCAGTTAGGCTTGTCAGCAGTCAGTACTTCGTTCAACTCTTTAGCCAAAGCTACACCTTCTTGCAGGTTCATGTTCATCTTCCAGTTACCTGCTACAATTTTCTTTCTCATACTTTTCTTAATTTTTTTGTTGTTATGTCTATCAAATATTCTGTCTATCAATATGATTAATAATAATGGTGCCACAAACCACACACCTACCCATCCCAAAGTACGCAGGTCGCTCACATCTTTCATCGCGCCCAGCGGCAACTCTTCCAGTCTGTCGGTCAGGTCAAACTCATTGGGCATCTGCGAGTCGGCCCATTTGTTCAATACCACACCATCCTTGATGAGCATCAGTCCTGGGTTACTGCGCACCATCGTCTTCAGGGTGATGTCGTCCATAATGCAGAACGGATATTCCGCCCCAGTGCGGTCACGCCATTGCTCGATGGCCTCGGCCGATGATGAAGATAATGCATAGAACCCGTACCCATGCTCCACGCTGTAGTCATACAGCTCATTAATCAGGTCAATAAACCCTTCTTCCGCTTCCTCCGTACGGTGCATTACCAGCAGGAAGGTGAAGCCGGGGTCATCTAGCACTTCATCGGTTATGTCCTCACCCGTCTCCATGCTCTCCATCACGAAGTCGTGTATCGGTGGCTCGTAGCCTTTCTCCACCACTATCGTCTCGGCACTCACGAAAGTCCACGTACTGTCAGGGTAGTTGTCCACCGTAAATGTCTGTTGCTCCCCATCTTTCTCCATGATGAAGCGTGTGTCAAAGACCGTAGGCTTAGCCCCTTCAGGAATCTCCATGCCCTCGCGTATGTTATTGCCTATCTTATACGGACGGAAGTCGATGATAGGCAACGTAGCCAAACAGTAACATGCAAGCACAAAGACGAACACTACACTGTAGGTCGATAAGGTCCATTCCATCTTTTTTGTAAGAAACCTTACCATGTTCCATGGGGTGATAAACACTGTCACGGCACATATCAGTAGCACCACGTTCTTGCCAAATGTTTGCCAATTGGTCAGCACCAATGCGTCACCAAAGCATCCACAATCGCTGATGGGATTGGTCAGCGCCAGGTAGAGCGTCAGAGGTGTCATCACCAGCATAATCAGTAGCGCCAATACAGTGGTGACACGTCGTCTGATGCCTAGTATCAGGTGCATACCCACGCCAAACTCCATCACTGCCAAGAATACCGACAAAGCCAATGGTACAATGTCGGGCATCAGTTGCAGTATGCCGAATGCCGTGAAATAGTCCTGTATTTTATAGCAAGTACCCAGTGGGTCAACAGCCTTCACAAAGCCTGAGAACACAAAGGTGACTCCCAAGATGAAGCGGCAGCTGTTTACCACCCACTTCCATGCCGTGCTATTTTTCCACTTAGTCGCCAAAGTTCAGTTTAATCAGTCCAAACACTGAATAGTTGATCATATCCATGTAGTTGGCGTCCACGCCCTCTGATACCAAGGTGTTGCCTGCCAAATCCTCAATTTGCTTGGTGCGGTTAATCTTCATCAGTATCAGGTCGGTGTACGATGTAATCCGCATGTTGCGCCATGCCTCGTCATAGTCGTGGTTTTTGGCTAGCATCAGTTCCAGGGTGCTCTTGGCATATTTATCATACAACTCAATGGCCTGCTCGACGCTAATGTCCTCATACTCAGCATAGCCCAACTCCAACTGTATCAGTGCGATGATACCGTAGTTCACAATGCCCATGAACTCAGGCTTGATGCCTTCGCCCACCATGGACACGCCCTTTACCTCAAGGGTTCTGATGCGGTTGGCTTTAATGAATATCTGGTCGGTCACCGATGCGGGACGCATAATGCGCCATGCTGCCCCATAGTCGTGCAGTTTTTTCACAAACAAATCCCTGCATTCGGCTATCACTTGCTCAAACTGTGCCTTTGTATCTTTCATATTTATTTATTTTGCTTTGCAAAGATAAGCATTCTACACCATAAATAAAAAAAGGATGCCTTAAATCATATTAAAGCATCCTTTTTTGTGTTTTATACCCAATACTTTTATGAACACCTGAGCACTTGCCCGATGCGCAAAACAGTTTTGGTGGTAATGCCGTTCAGTTTGCACAACTGATTGACACTCACACCTTGCTTGCTGGCAATCTTCGACAGCGTGTCGCCACTCTTTACCTTGTAGTACACACCCTCGCCATCGGATATTACCTCATTAGAAGCTGATGCTGATGATGCCCGCTTGGTGGTTTGTTTCTTAAACACATGCGTATAGCTGTCGGCCACCACGTCCTGTTTTTCGAAATCAAACATCAATGCAGGGTTGATGGCCACGCCCAGGAAACGTGTCTCGAAATGCAGGTGTGATCCTGTTGAGCGTCCTGTATTGCCACCTAAACCTATAACGTCGCCGGCACGTACCAGCTGATCTTCTTCTACTAATTGCTTTGAAAGGTGTCCGTAAACGGTTTCCAAACCGTTGTCATGACGGATGACAATATATTTGCCATAGCCCCTGCGACCCTGATTCTTTACGATACGTACTTTGCCATCGAAAGCCGAACGAATGGTGTCACCAATGTTTACCTTTACATCCAGTCCGTAATGGGCACGGCGTCTGCGAGGGCGATAGCCAAATATGTCATTGATTTTCGTGTTAGAGGTAGGCATGCAAAAACCTGTCAGGTCAAATGTGTAGGTATCTGGAATCACTGCGTTGGCATACGCATTTACGAACTCATTCTCCCATGACTGATAGATGTCTATACTGGGGTTTTCTGATTGCTCGGCTTTGATAATCTTCTGCAGGGCCAGTGAATCCACGCTTCTCAGTTTGACATCCACAGGAGCTTGTCTGGCTATCAAATCTTGTGCCGATATCCCCATGCTGCATAGGCATGTGGCTGTAAATATGATTGTTTTTACGAATCTAAAATGCATACAAATTACCACTAATCGCACAAAGGTAAGGCATTTTCTCCTTTTTAACAAAATAATTCACTATAAAAAACCATAAAACATGTTGAAAAACATATTTAACTGATGGCTGACCAATTAATGTTGGTCTTTCTCAGGTTCTTCAGCTGTTGCCACAGCAACGCATATTTTTGCTTTTCACAAGTGGGATCATCTTCCACAATGCGTTCTGCTACGTCACGTGCCAATTGAAGAATCTGACCGTCCCGCGCTAGGTCAGCAATCAGCAGTTCGAAGGCCATACCGCTCTGCTGTGTTCCCTCCAAATCGCCTGGGCCACGTAGTTTCAGGTCTGCCTCGGCAATCTCAAAGCCATCGTTAGTGCGCACCATAATCTCTATGCGCTTTCTTGTGTCTTCCGCCAGTTTGTAGCCCGTCACCAGGATGCAGTACGATTGGTCGGCACCACGACCTACACGCCCTCTTAATTGGTGCAACTGTGACAGTCCGAAGCGTTCGGCATTCTGAATTACCATCACTGAGGCGTTGGGTACGTTCACTCCTACCTCAATTACCGTGGTCGCCACCATTATCTGTGCCTCACCCTTTACGAAGCGCTGCATTTGTTCCTCCTTCAGGGCAGGTTTCATTTGTCCGTGTACTTGGCACACTGTCAGGTCGGGAAAGTCGTCGCACACCTGTGAGTAGCCCTCTACCAAGTTTTTCAAGTCTATCTTTTCACTCTCCTTGATGAGTGGGTAAACGATGTATATCTGTCTGCCCTCGTTCACCTGCTTGCGAATGAAAGCATTAAGTTGTTCCCGGCGATTGTCAAACTGATGCAGGGTAGCTATCGGTTTGCGCCCAGGGGGCAGTTCATCAATCACCGACACATCCAAGTCGCCATAAAGTGTCATCGCCAGCGTACGAGGAATAGGTGTGGCCGTCATCACTAATACATGCGGTGGCTGCATGCTCTTGCCCCACAATCTGGCACGTTGTGCCACTCCAAAGCGGTGTTGCTCATCAATCACCGCCAAACCCAAATGGGCGAAGTTCACTCCATCTTCTATCAGGGCATGTGTGCCTATCAGTATGCGCACATCACCACTCTGCAGTCCGCTCAGAATCTGCTCTCGCTTTTTGCCTTTGATAGAGCCTGTTAGTAGCTCCACTCGTACCCCAAGTCCATCCAGTTGTCGGCAAAGTGTCTCGTAGTGCTGGCTGGCCAGAATTTCAGTGGGTGCCATCAAACACGCCTGGTAACCGTTGTCCAGTGCCAGCAACATACTCATTAGTGCCACCATTGTCTTGCCGCTGCCCACATCTCCTTGCAGCAGTCGGTTCATCTGCTTACCACTACCCATGTCGGCACGTATCTCGCGCAATACACGCTTCTGGGCGTTGGTCAACTCAAAAGGTAGGTATTTGTTGTAAAATGTATTGAAGAAAGCTCCCACATGACGGAACACATATCCACGGAATTTTCTCCGTCGGTCGCTGGCATATCGCAGTATGTTCAACTGCACATAGAATAGCTCCTCGAATTTCAAACGTAGCAGTGCTTGTCGCAAGGCATCGTTGTTCTGAGGGAAATGAATGTTGCGCAGTGCCTCGTTTAAAGGCATCAAGTGTTGTTGTGCAATGATCTCGGGTGTCAGCGTTTCGGACAGCGGTTCTTTTAGCAGCGGCATTGCATTGAGCATCATCTTTTCTATGGCGTGCGAGTTCAGGAAGCTCCGCTTCATCTTCTCTGTAGTGTTGTAGTAGGGCTGCATGCCTAAGTTCGACAGCTGTACCTCCGATGCTGGGTCCAGGTCAGGGTGGGCTATGTTCAGTCGGCCGTTATATACAGTGGGTTTGCCAAACACGATGTATTCCTGGTGCACCTTATACCTATTTACCACATACTTGATGCCTTGAAACCATATTAGGTCGATGAACCCCGTTCCGTCAGTAAAATGTGCAATGAGTCGTTTTCCCCTTCCTTCTCCCGCTGTCTCAAATGCTGTAATTTGTCCGCGCACCTGAATGTAGGGTAGCTCGCCCGTCACCTCTTCAATGGCGTATATTTTGCTTCTATCCACATATTTGTAGGGAAAATAATACAGCAGGTCGTGCACTGAATGTATATTCAGCTCCTTGGCCAGCAGGGTAGCGCGTTGCGGCCCTACGCCACTGATATATTTCACATCCAGGTTCTCGATCATTACATAATCTCTGCTATTTTTAGATCAAATGGTGTCGTAATCTTAATATTTTCCTGATTGCCCTCCGTTAACGTCACTTGAATGCCTGTTGCCTCCACTACCGTAGCATCATCCGTAAACTCCACCATATATGTCTGTTTATATGCCTGCTTCAGCAGTGCCACGTTAAACACCTGCGGTGTCTGTACCAACCGGTATTCGTTACGAGGCACCATTACCGAACCGCCTCTTGGAACCGAACACTGTTCCATATACACTCTTCTTATGGTTTCCACCACAGGAATCACAGGTATCACCGCCTTTTTCTCCTCCGCCAAGGTATAGCAGCGTTGCAATACCTCATCCGACACAAAAGGTCGTACACCATCGTGAACGCCCACCACAGCATTGCTGTCTGTTCCTATCAGGTCCAGTCCGTTTTTCACCGAATGGAAACGAGTTTCGCCTCCCACCACTATTTGGTGTGGAATGCTACACCCGTGCTCTAGGCACAGCCCCCTCCAGTAATCCTTCTGATCTTCTGGAAGCACCACTATCAGTTCCATCTCAGGGTCAAAGGCATGAAACTTCTGCAGGGTCAGCATCAGCACTGGCACCCCTCTTACTTTTAGGAACTGTTTTGGCACCTCTGAGCCCATACGCAGTCCCTTGCCCCCTGCCACTATGATAGCGTATCTTTTCATGCCTCCACCATCATGGCTGCTTTCAGTTCAGCCACTTTTTTAGCGCCAAATAGCATGTTTACCACCTCGTAAGCAAATGCCAGGGACACGCCAGGACCCTTTCCTGTGATGATGTTTCCATCGCGTTCCACTGGAGCCGCTGTATAGTCCGCTCCGTCGAAGAAACCCTCAAAGCCAGGATAGCATGTTGCCTTCTTGCCGTTCAGTATGCCTAATTTGCCCAGTACCATAGGAGCTGCACAGATGGCAGCCACAGGCTTACCTTCAGCAGCTTGTCTTTTCAGTGCCTTGCATAAGTATTCACACTCGCCCAGCGTTTGTGCTCCAGGCATGCCTCCAGGTAATAGCAGCAGGTCAGCGTCCATCATGTCGCAGCTTTCAATGTTCTTGTCGCACAACACTGGCACTTCGTGTGCCCCCGTCACTATTTCGTTAGGTGTTACTGAAACCATCACCACATCGGCTCCTGCACGTTTCAATACGTCCACTGATGTCAGTGCTTCGATTTCCTCGAAGCCATCTGCAAAGAATACATATACTTTTTTCATATCCATTGTTTTTATTGTTTCTTTTTGCGAAAGTACTGATTAATGCTGAAAGCGCAAAATGTTTTTTGACTAAAACCATGTCTAAAATGTTAAATCTTTGCTCTTCGCCTTGAACAGTGTGTCAACCATTTATTGGGAAATAAAAGAAGGCAGCTACGCTGGGTAACTGCCTTCTTCTTTAATAATGGTAACCTTTACTTGAACAATAACTGTGCAAAAGTGTTCAAGTACAAACGCCAATTCTTCCACTCGTGGCCACCAGTACTCTTATAGAAAGTGTGTGGCATACCATTGCGAGTCAATGCTTGATCAAGCACCTGACTACCTGCATAAGCGAAGTCAGAAGTACCACAACCAATCCAATAGAGTTTGTAGCCTGCCTTTTTGATACCTAACAACTGAGCATCCAACGTATCGCTCTCACGAGCACCTGAGCTCAATGGCAAGATGTAGTCGAAGGTATCTGGGAATAATGTGGTAGCAGCAAAAGTATGACCACCACCCATGCTCAAGCCTGAGATGGCACGTGAAGCCTTCTTAGGAATAGCACGATATTCTTTCTCGATGAAAGGAATAATCTCATTAACCAAACTCTTCACATAAAGGTTCTGGTTCTGAGGATTTTGGTTGTCAAAGGTCTTCACTGGCAATCCCATCGTACCAGCTGCTTGCTGACCAGGGTTACCGTTAGGCATTACCACAATCATCGGAACAGCTTTGCCCTGCTCAATGAGGTTGTCTAAGATCTGTGCTGCACGTCCCATGCTGGACCATGCTTCCTCGTCGCCACCACCGCCATGCAACAAGTAGAGGACAGGGTATTTCTGTTTGCTGGTCTCGTAGCCATAAGGGGTGTAAACGGTGAGTCGACGGTTGCTGCCCAGGATACTGCTGTCGTACCAACGGTAACTGACGGTACCACGATGAGCCGTTTCATTATAATTAGCAGAACGCTCGCCAGGGACAAACAGCATATTCAGGTAACGGGTACCGTCACGCTGAACCATGTAGTTGCGTGGGTCATTAACACTTACACCATCAACGATGAAGTTGTAGGTATAAATCTCTGGTTCTGGGGCGGCGATGGTAACTTCCCAAATGCCGTCGTTACCCTTCTTCAAAGGTACGAAATCAGAATAGTTGGCCATCCAGTTGCCGTAGAGGTTAACGACGGTAGCATAGTTGGCACTCAAACGGAAAGTAACGGAGTCACCCTTCACTTCGGGCGACACAATCTGCTGTGCGTTGCGGCTGAAATTTGCCAGCTCCTGTGCATTGGCACCTACTGCCAACAAGGCAGCACATGCTAAGAAAAATAACTTCTTCATAAACGTAGGTTGTTTTATTTGAACAATAACGGTGCAAAGGTATTGAGGTAGAGACGCCAGTTCTTCCATTCGTGGCCGCCTGTGCTCTCATAGAAAGTGTGGACCATGCCGTTGCGGGTCAGTGCTTTATCGAGTACCTGGTTGTTAGGATAAGCAAAGTCGGCAGTGCCACAACCAATCCAATAGAGCTTGTAGCCTGCCTTCTTGATGCCTTGCAGTTGGGCGTCGAGGGTATCGCTCTCACGGGTACCTGCACTCAGTGGGCAGATATAGTCGAACTTGTCAGGATAGAGCGTGGTAGCAGCAAAGGTATGACCACCACCCATACTCAAACCTGCTATAGCACGTGAGGCTTTCTTTGGAATAGCACGGTAGTTCTTTTCAATGAAAGGAACGATCTCTTCTACTAAACTACGGACATAGATATTAGCGTTCTCAGGGGCACGGTAGTCGTAGTTCTTTACAGGTAAACCCAATGTAGATGCTGCCTGCTGACCAGGGTTGCCGTTAGGCATAACAACAATCATTGGCTCTGCCTTGCCCTGCTCGATCAGGTTGTCGAGAATCTGGGCTGTGCGACCCATGCTTGACCATGCTTCTTCATCGCCACCGGCACCATGCAACAGATAGAGCACAGGATAGCTCTTCTTGCTAGTCTCGTAGCCATAAGGAGTATAGACGGTAAGACGACGGTTGATTCCTAAGATGTTGCTGTCGTACCAACGGTAGCTCACTGTGCCGCGATGCTGCAGGGTTTCGTTGTAGTTGGCTGAACGTTCACCAGGAACAAACAACATGTTGAGGTAACGGGTACCATCGCGTTGTACCATATAGTTACGTGGGTCGTTCACACTGACACCGTCAACAATAAAGTTGTAGGTGTAAATCTCCGGTTCTGGAGCGGCGATGGTAACTTCCCAAACGCCGTCATTGCCCTTCTTCAAAGGTACTACATCGGTGTAATTAGCCATCCAGTTGCCGTAGAGGTTAACGACGGTAGCATAGTTGGCACTCAGACGGAAGGTAACGGAGTCACCCTTTACCTCGGGCGACACAATCTGCTGTGCATTACGGCTGAAATTCGCCAATTCCTGCGCACTTACACCCACTGCCAATACGGTAGCGAATGCCAAAATGAAAATTTTCTTCATAACTTCGTTATTTTTAATTAGTATAAATATAAGGTTGTTGCTTTATCGTTCGTTGGCTAACGAGAGGCCTACACTGTAAATCATATACACATTCTCCAAGGTGCCGCTTAGGTCCCAGTCGGCATGGTACTCGTCGGAGGGCTTGTGGTACCACGATGCCATGGGATATTGGTTGGGCCGGCTCGCATCAACGGGGTGTAGGCCGTTCTCTACTACCACGGCACGCACGCCTTGTTTGACGAAATTGTAGTGGTCGGAACGGAAGAACCAACCATCGGAATTGTCATCGTCGTAGAAAATATACCTACCTTGTGCCGCAACGGCTGCCTCGTAGTAGCGGTCTAGATCGGAAGTTCCACCACCGAGGATGACCACATCGTGAGTTAACTCGGCAGGACCGATGCTCTCGAAGTTGAGACAAGCTGAGGTGCTCTTCATAGGGATGGCGGGGTGCTGGCAGTAGTATTCGGAACCAAAAAGACCACTCTCCTCAGATGAGGGGAAGAGGAAGAGTACACTGCGACGGGGTGCTTGCGGCAAAGCCTTGAACTTCTTGGCTACCAGGAGGGCGCTGGCTATGCCAGAGGCATTGTCGGCCGCACCGTTATAGATAGAGTCGCCTCGCTCATCGGGGGTACCGATGCCGAGATGATCCCAGTGGGCATTCATGACTATTACCTCGTTGGGCTGTTCGGTGCCGCGGATGATGCCAGCCACATTGCGTGTCTGCTGGATGTTGTAGGTAACAGCCATGGTGATGTCGCCATGTACCTTGAGCGAGAAGCTTTTAAAGCCGGGACGCTTGGCTGCGGCCTGTGCTGCTTGCATGTCCATACCTGCGGCAGCAAACAGTTTCTGGGCACCTTCTTCACGTAGCCAACCTTTGATGGCTAATTCGTCGATATTATATGTCCGTGGGTCGTAAAGGGCAAGGTTATCTTCCATGTGGCCATTGACACACACGTGCCAGCCATAGCTGGCAGCCTCGGTGTTGTGCAGCACCAAACAACCTGCTGCACCTTGTCGCTTGGCCTCCTCGAACTTGTAGAGCCAACGTCCATAATAGGTCATGTTGCGACCACGGAAGAGAGAGGCGTCGTAATAACCTGGGTCGTTGACCATAGCAATGACTATCTTGCCTTTGGCATCGATGTCGGCATAGTCGTCCCACCCATACTCTGGGGCATGGATGCCAAAGCCTACAAACACGTATTCTGCTTTGGGAAGCGATACCTTGTCGGTGGCACGTGATGTCCACACCACCACATCGTCTGGGTAGAGCAGTTCAGTTTTTTTCTTGCCACGAACGGCAAGTTTGTTGTCTTTGGGCTTGGCAGTGACGGCTATCATCTCGAAGGGCTGGTACCAACTGCCATTGAAGGCTGGTTCCAAACCTAGTTCCTGCAACTGCTGTGCGAGATATTGCACGGTTTTGTCCTCGTAGGGTGTCATAGGTTTACGTCCACCAAACTCGTCGGAGGAGATGGTCTGGATCCAACTTCTGAGTTGTTGCTCGTCGTCCACACGTGACTGTGCTGTGGCGATAGAGCTGCAGCACAAGAGGAAGAGCGACCAAAAGAGTGTTCTTATCATAGTATTCTATTTTTTCTTCACAGGATCGCAAGTGAGGTCGCACCCCAGCTTCTTGAAAATCTTGCGATCGACTTCGCCCAGCATGATGGTGGTGTGTACCTGACAACCACGCAGGCGGGGTAATTGTTCCAAGGCACGACGGCATTGGTCGTCATGCTGAGACAATACGCTTAGAGCCACTAGTACCTCGTCAGTATGAAGACGCGGGTTGTTGCCACACAGGTATTCTATCTTGGTTTTTTGAATGGGTTCGATAAGGCTTTGTGGAATGAGCTTTACATCGTGTTCGATTCCAGCCAAGTATTTGATTACGTTTAGGATGAGTGCCGCACTGCATCCCAATAGTTCGGTGGTCTTGGCGGTGATGATGGTGCCGTCTTCAAGTTCCATGGCCGAGGCTGGTTGACCTGTCTGCTGCTTGCGCTCATTAGCCGCCACGGTGCAACGACGGTCTGCGGTAGTAATCTTAGCTTGGTTGAATAGCATGAGGATTTTGTTTACCTCGCTCTCGTTGCAGGCACCGTTGGCCAACTTGTTGGTGGCAGTATAGTAACGACGGATGATTTCGTTGCGAGAGGCCTCGCAGCACTCCTCATCGTCGCTGATGCAGAAGCCAATCATGTTGACCCCCATATCGGTGGGCGACTTATAAGGATTCTCACCATAGATACCTTCAAATAAAGCGTTGAGTACGGGGTAGATCTCAATGTCACGGTTGTAGTTGACAGCTATCTTGCCGTAGGCCTCGAGGTGGAACGGGTCGATCATATTCACATCGTTGAGGTCGGCGGTAGCTGCCTCATAGGCGATGTTAATGGGGTGTTTCAACGGCAGGTTCCATACGGGGAAGGTCTCGAATTTGGCATAACCGGCACGCTTGCCACGACGGTTTTCGTTGTAAAGTTGACTGAGGCACACAGCCATCTTTCCGCTGCCAGGACCTGGAGCGGTGACGATGACGAGCTCACGGGAGGTTTCTACATAGTCGTTTTTGCCATAGCCCTCGTCGCTGGCAATAAGCTGCACATTGTGCGGATATCCCTCAATGGGGTAGTGAATGTAGGTCTTGATGCCCATACGTTCAAGGCGATGACGGAATTGGTCGGCTGCCATTTGGCCGTTGTAGTGGGTGATGACCACCGACCCCACCATAAAGTCGCGTTTCATGAACTCGTCACGTAGACGTAGCACATCCTCATCGTAAGTGATGCCCAGATCAGCACGTATTTTATTGCGCTCAATGTCTTCGGCACTGATGACGATGATAATTTCTATGCTGTCACGTAGCTGTGCCAACATGCGAAGCTTGCTATCTGGCTGGAAACCTGGAAGGATGCGAGAAGCGTGATGGTCGTCAAACAACTTTCCTCCCAATTCCATGTACAATTTGCCGTCGAACTGAGCGATGCGTTCGCGAATGTGCTCTGACTGTATCTTCAGATACTTTTCATTATCAAAACCTATTTTCATTTTTATTGTTGTTACTTCAATTTCCCATCTCGCTGATGAACTTTATGCGCACCAAGCGGATTTCTTCTTCTGTGTAGTCTTCGCCTAATTCTTCAATGGCAGTATCAAGGTCATCGGTTGTCGAATCCTGGAAATATTCATAGATATCAAGCATGTGGTCTTCATCCACCACTTCACGCAGGAAATAGTCGATGTTGATCTTAGTACCTGAGTAAACGATGGCTTCCACTTCATCAAGTAGCTCGTCAAACTCCATGCCCTTGGTGTTGGCAATGTCATCGAGTGCTACTTGGCGGTCTATGGCCTGTATGATGCTGACTTTCAGTTTCGACTTGTTGGCTACGGTGCGCACACGCAGGTCTTCAGGACGTTCAATCTCGTTCTCCTCGCAATGGCGCTTGATAAGCTTGCAGAACTCTTCGCCATAGCGCTTGGCCTTACCGGCACCCACACCGGGGATGTTCTGTAGCTCTTCTACGGTAACGGGGTAGGTGGTGGCCATAGCCTCAAGCGATGGGTCTTGGAAGATGACATAAGGCGGCAAGTTAAGCTGCTTCGACATCTTCTTGCGCAGGTCTTTCAACATACTGAACAGTGTGGGATCGAGCGCCAAAGAGGCTCCGCCATGCATTGGAGCTTCTTCCTCGGCCTCTTCAAAATCACCTTCTTCAACTATCTTGAACGACTTGGGGTGCTTGAGGAATTTTTTGCCAGCGGAGGTGACCTTGATAAGGCCGTAGTTCTCGACATCCTTGCTGAGATAGCCATCGATGAGGGCCTGACGAATGACATTGTTCCACACCTTTTCTTCTTCCCCCATGCCTGAACCGAACACTTCGAGGTCTTCGTGGTGGTGGTCAATCACCTCATTCGTTTCATTACCCTTGATAATGTCTACTATATAGTCTTGCTTGAAATTTTCTTTCACGGCGTATACCGCATCGATAACGGTGCATAGTAAATCTTGAGCTTCCACTTGTTTCTTGGGATTTAAACAATTGTCGCAGTTGCCACAATTGGCCTCCTTGTACTCTTCGCCGAAGTAGTGCAACAGGGTCTTACGGCGGCACATGGAAGACTCTGCATAGGCTGCTGTTTCCAACAACAGCTGTTTGCCAATTTCCTGCTCGGCCACAGGCTTTCCCTGCATGAATTTCTCAAGTTTCTGAAGGTCTTTATCGCTGTAAAAGGCGATGCACTGTCCTTCGCCGCCATCACGTCCTGCGCGACCTGTCTCCTGATAGTAGCCTTCGAGGCTTTTGGGGATATCGTAGTGAATCACGAAGCGCACATCAGGTTTGTCAATGCCCATTCCAAAGGCTATGGTGGCTACTATGACGTCAATCTTCTCCATGAGGAAATCGTCTTGCGTCTCAGTACGGGTTACGCTATCCATGCCAGCATGATAGGGCTTTGCCTTGATGCCGTTGGCCACAAGAATCTCAGAAAGCTCCTCCACCTTCTTGCGGCTGAGGCAATAGATAATGCCTGATTTCTCGGGGTTAGCCTTAATATATTTGATAATGTCTTTATCTACATCATCGGTCTTTGTGCGCACCTCGTAATAGAGGTTAGGACGGTTGAACGATGACTTGAACACCTTGGCGTGCATCATGCCTAAATTTTTCTGTATGTCGTGCTGTACCTTGGGCGTGGCGGTGGCCGTCAAAGCTATGAGCGGTGCCTTGCCAACCTGGTTGACGATGGGGCGTATCTTTCTGTACTCAGGGCGGAAATCATGACCCCACTCTGAAATACAATGTGCCTCGTCGATAGCGTAAAATGATATCTTTACCTGTTTGAGGAAGTCAACGTTTTCTTCCTTGGTCAAGGACTCGGGTGCCACATACAGCAACTTGGTCTTGCCTGAAAGGATGTCATCTTTCACCTGCTCGATGGCCGTTCGGTTAAGAGATGAATTGATGAAGTGGGCGATGCCATCTTCTTCGCTGTAGTTGCGCATGGCGTCCACCTGGTTCTTCATCAACGCAATGAGAGGAGAGATCACAATGGCCGTGCCCTCCATTAATAATGAGGGCAACTGATAACACAACGATTTGCCTCCACCGGTGGGCATCAGCACAAACGTGTCGTTACCATCCAGCAGATTTTGTATGATAGCTTCTTGGTTTCCCTTGAAGGTGTCGAAGCCAAAATATTTTTTCAGCTCATCGGTTAAAATGTATTTCTCAGCCATGGCCAGCAGGTCTTTTTAGGTTAATGATACAGGTGTGCCAAGGAGACACTTTAACAAAGTTATAAACAACTTATAAAAGAGCAAAGCAAATGCAATATTTTTTTTATTGCAAATGCTAAAAAATAGGCTGAACAATGGAAAAAAGCCCTTTTAGCTGTTCTGTAGGCGTGAAATATTGGCTTTTTCCAGTTGATTCTTGGCATAATCCAGCGTCACGGTGAAGGATTTCTTCTTGCTGGATGGCAACTCATACATCACATCCATCATGATGGCCTCAACGATAGCACGCAGACCACGGGCTCCGAGCTTAAACTCGATGGCCTTATCCACCACATACTCCAACACGTCATCGTTGAAACTCAACTTTACCCCGTCCATCTCGAATAACTTGATGTATTGCTTGGTAATGGAGTTTTTCGGTTCTGTGAGGATAGAGCGTAGGGCCTTACGGTCCAAAGGATTGAGGTAGGTGAGGATAGGCATACGGCCTATGATCTCTGGTATCAGTCCAAAGGCTTTAAGGTCTTGCGGAGCAATGTACTGCATCATATTGTCCCTGTCTACCTTGGCTGCGTTCTCAACAGCGTGATAACCCACCACATGCGTGTTGAGGCGTTGGGCAATCTTGCGCTCAATGCCATCAAAGGCACCACCACAAATGAACAGGATGTTTTTGGTGTCGACAGCAATCAAGTGTTGCTCAGGGTGCTTGCGGCCTCCCTGTGGCGGAACATTCACAATGGATCCCTCCAACAGTTTGAGCAATCCTTGCTGTACACCTTCGCCACTCACATCGCGTGTAATGGAAGGGTTGTCGCCCTTACGGGCTATCTTGTCAATCTCGTCGATGAACACAATGCCACGTTCAGCAGCAAGTACATCGTAGTCGGCCACCTGAAGCAGGCGAGTAAGAATGCTCTCGATGTCCTCGCCCACATAGCCCGCCTCGGTCAGCACCGTGGCATCGACGATGGTGAATGGCACACTCAAGAACTTGGCAATGGTGCGGGCTAAGAGTGTCTTGCCCGTACCGGTTGCACCTACCATGATGATGTTGGACTTCTCAATCTCTACTTCATCGTCGCTCGTCTTTTGCAACAAACGCTTGTAGTGATTATACACCGCTACCGACAGATAACGCTTGGCATCGTCCTGGCCAATGACGTATTGGTCAAGAAATGCTTTGATGTCCTGAGGTTTAGGTAAAGTCTTAAGATCAAGACCTAATTTGCTTTGTGTGACATTGCGTAATGCCTCTTGACAAATTTCGGCGGCACGCTCTACACACTCATTGCAGATATAACCGTCAATGCCTGTGATCAGTAGCTTAACTTCTTTATCAGTACGGCCACAGAAACTACATCTGTTGCCTGGGTTTCTCGTAGCCATTGGTTATTTCTTTTTGGTCAGCACTTCATCAATCATCCCATATTCCTTAGCTTCTTCTGCCGTCATCCAATAGTCGCGGTCGGAATCAGCCCACACCTTGTCAAATGTGGTGTGAGAATGGTCGGCGATGATAGTGTAGAGTTCTTTCTTCAGTTTTTGAATTTCACGGGCAGTAATCTCAATATCGGATGCCTGACCTTGTGCGCCACCCATCGGTTGATGAATCATCACACGCGAGTGGGTTAAGGCAGAACGCTTGCCTTCGGCACCAGCTACCAATAATACAGCTGCCATGCTGGCTGCCATGCCTGTACAGATGGTGGCCACCGGACTGCTGATGAACTGCATGGTGTCGTAGATGCCTAATCCAGCATAGACCGAGCCTCCAGGAGAATTAATATATATGGAGATGTCCTTGCCGGCATCTACAGAATCGAGGTAAAGTAGTTGTGCCTGCAATGTGTTTGCCGTATAATCGTCAATCTGTGTACCCAGAAAGATGATGCGATCCATCATCAAGCGTGAGAATACGTCTAACTGAGTGACGTTGAGCTGACGCTCTTCCAGGATGTATGGATTCAAATAATTGGCTTGTGATTTGATGACCTCATCAAGCACTAAACTGTTCATTCCCAAATGTTGGGTAGCATACTTTCTAAAATCGTCTTTCATCATTTTTTACTCCTTAGTTCTTATTTACATGCAAAATAAAGAAAAACACATGGCATTACCAAATGTAACACCATGTGTTTTTATGTAAATTTGAAAGTTTCTGCTCGAAAATCAGGCTTCGGGCTGCATCAGCTTGCCAAAATCCTCAGCGGAGATATCCTTATGCTCCAGCTTAACTTTTTGCTTCAGAACCTCAGCAAGTTTGTTATCGATAACACGATCGGCCAAGTTCTCTACTGTCTCGCGTTTCTTTAGCATTTCGCTGGCGTAGTTGGCAATCATGTCGTCAGGTACGTTTAGCATGCCATACTGTGCAAACTGAGCACGGGTAGCCACCTTAGCCTCTTCGAGGATATCGTTCTGCTCCACTTTCACACCAGCCTGGGCCACCAGTACGTCGCGAATCAGCTGCCAGCTCAGTACCTCGATGGTTTGTGCATAGTTTTCATCAACGAACTTGTCGTCCTTGTCAGGGTTGTTGGCTTTCATGATGCGCTTCATCAAAGGCTCTGAGAAATCCAGTTTGCCTACCTTGTCGGTGATAACCTTCTTAGCATCGAGCAAGAACTTGTAATCGCTGTTGGCCTGGAATTGGTTAGCGATGATTTCACGCACTTTCTGTTTGAATTCCTCCTCGCTCTTTACTACGTCCTTGCCAAATACTTGGTCGAACAAATCCTGGTTCATCTCACCTGGTACGTATCGGGTGATTTCATCAACGGTATAGTTGAAGTCAGAAGTAACCTCTACAGCCTTCTCACGGTCGATCTTTAGTAATGAAGCCAACTCAGGAGCATTGCCTTCCCAAGCTTTGTAGGGGTTGAACTTAACTGTTTCGCCTGGTTTCACATCAGCGAACTTAGCCTTCTCGTCGTCAACTTTCATATAAGATGGCATCATCACAGCGTTCTCAATACGGATGCCGCCATCCTTCTCGTTGCCAGCCTCGTCCAACTCACAGAGTTGACCCTTAATCATGTCATTCTGAGCTGCGTCGAATGACTCAGCCTTCTCGTAAGAACCACCGCGCTGAGCGTAGGAAGCCACTTGGTTGTCCACCATTTCGTCGGTAACGATTACGTCGTAATAGGGCACTTTATCTTTGGCAGAGACCTCTACATTGATGGTTGGAGCCAGCGCGATGTCAAACAAGAACTTAAACTCTTCCTGGGTATCGAAATCCAACTGTTGTTGGTTCTCGTTTGGCAATGGCTCGCCCAACATCTGAACCTTGTTATCCTGAATATACTTGTTGATTGCATCGCCGAGCATCTTATTAACCTCGTCAGCAATCACAGACTTCTCATACATTTTCTTGACCAAGCCCATTGGTACCATGCCTTTGCGGAAACCTGGCATTTGGGCATCCTTACGAATCTTCTTCAGCTGCTTTTCTACATTTTCCTGATAGTCAGCCTTTACCATGTCAACTGTAAGCAAAGCACTTACTTTGTCAACGTTTTGCAGTGATACGTTCATTCTACAAATATTTGTTTTTAGTTATTAATTTCAATTTGAGGGTGCAAAATTAGCTTTTATCTTTCAAATATCAAAGAATTCAGGCCAAAATATTGGTCAGTATCAGGTCGGCAAACAAAATCAGCACGCTACTTGTCACCACTGCATTGGTAGAAGCCTTACCTACGCTGATTGAGCCACCTTCAACGGTATAGCCAAAAAACGAGGCTACACTGCTAATGATGAAGGCGAAACAAAATGACTTGATGAAGCATCCCCATACGAACCATTCCACGAAGGCATATTGTAGTCCATATTCCAGATCTTCCGCCGTCATGATTCCACCAAACCAACAAGTACAGAATCCTCCCAAAAAACCAGCGAAGATGCTGAATACCACCATAATAGGGATGAAACTGACTAAAGCTGCTATCTTGGGCAATATCAAGTAGCAGGCTGAATTGACACCCATTATCTCTAAGGCATCAATCTGTTGGGTAACGCGCATTGTACCAAGTTCGGAGGCGATGTTGGAACCTACCTTGCCTGATAGAATCAAACACATTATGGCAGACGAGAACTCCAGTAACAGGATTTCACGGGTAGCATAGCCTACCGTCCAACGGGGCATAAACACACTCTCGATGTTGAGTTTGAACTGGATGGTGATGACGGCACCGATGAAGAAAGATATCAGCAAAACGATGCCGATAGAATCAACGCCCAGTTGTTCTACCTCTCTGATATATTGTCGGAAAAACATACGCCAACGTTCAGGAACAGAAAAAACCCTGCTCATCAGAATTAGGTATCTGCCTACGGTTCGTAATGCTTTTATCATTGCTTTTAAACTTTTTAGGATGCAAAGATATGAAGTTTTGCCGAAAGATAATGCAAATACATTTTATTTTTGTACTTTTGCGAATTAAATGTTGTGAAAATGGAAGACGAGAAGCTGGTGCTACGCACAGAGAATTTGGTGAAGAAATATGGCAAACGTACTGTAGTTGACCATGTTTCATACGACGTGAAACAAGGTGAGATAGTAGGTTTGCTGGGACCTAACGGCGCTGGCAAGACTACCTCTTTCTATATGACGGTAGGCTTGGTGGTGGCGAACGAAGGCCGTATTTTCTTGGGTGATGAGGAAATCACCAAGTTTCCTGTGTATTTGCGTGCACGAAAAGGCATTGGTTATTTGCCGCAGGAAGCATCGGTGTTCCGTCAGATGAGTGTGGAGGACAATATAGCCTCTGTGCTGGAGATGACCGACAAACCTAAGGAGTACCAGAAAGAAAAGTTGGAGAGTCTGCTCAATGAGTTCCGTTTACAGAAGGTGCGCAAGAACAAAGGTAACCAACTGTCAGGTGGTGAACGTCGTCGTACGGAGATTGCCCGCTGTTTGGCCATTGACCCAAAGTTCATCATGCTGGATGAGCCTTTTGCAGGGGTCGATCCTATTGCGGTGGAAGATATCCAGCAGATTGTGTGGAAACTGAAATATCGTAATATAGGCATCCTTATTACCGACCATAATGTGCAGGAGACGCTCAGCATCACCGACCGCGCCTACATGCTTTTCGAAGGTAAGATTTTCCGACATGGCACTCCTGAGGAGCTGGCTGCCGACGACGTGGTAAGGGCGCGCTACCTTAGCAGTAGCTTCGTGCTGCGTCGAAAGGATTTCCAGAAAGAATAATTAAATTGACTATAATGAAAGAAAAGGCTGCTTCTTGCAGCCTTTTGTGTTTAGTTTTGTTCCAGGAAGGCAAGTACCGTATCAAGGGGGGCGTCTTTGAGAATGACCTTCTTGTCTGCATCTAACAAATAGAATGAAGGAGTGGCAGGTACAAAATAAAGTAATTTCTGCATGATTTCCCCATTGGGACTATAGGCATCTATCCAATTGGCAGGGTAGGCGTGTATGTCCTTTTTCCAAGCATCATAATCTTTGTCGGCATAAATCAGTAGTACTTTTAAGTCTTGCCTCTGAAGTAGGCTTTCTTGTACGGCTAAAGGCATGATGCGCTTGCAATTCTCGCAGTCGGGATCATGGAAGAACAATAGTGTGAACTTAGCTTGTATGTCACTCATCTTTCCCTGTTTGCCACTGCGCTCAGTATAGGAGAAGTCGGTGGCAGGCTGACCTGGCAGGTTTTTCTTGGCTTGCTTCAGTTTGAAGGCATAGCGTTCGCGGGCTGCAGCATCATTGGCAAAGTAAGGTCGTATATTGCGTAGGAAATGAACGTAGATGCCATCGTTGCGCAAAGGTGAGTTGGGGTTGTCGAGATAGTGGTTAATCAACTGACTATAATGAGTCTTCCCCCATCGGGACCTGAAAGCTTGTTCAAAAAAAACCTTAGTGGCTTGATCGATGATTTCGTCGTTGCCATACCCCAACAGGTTGAGGAAGTCGGCAAATCCCTGTTCGCCCAAGTCTTGGTTTACCTGGGTAGTATCTGAAAATTGGTAATTGTCCCAGAAATGATTCAGCAAATATGACAATCTCACTTCGGGTTGTGCTATCGTTTCTGGTATCTGGGGGAGTGGGAAGTTGGTTTGCGCCGTAAGGCCAATGACAAATGTCATTAATATGATTAGTGCTTTCAGTCTTTTCATACTAATTAAACACCATTTTTATTAAAAAAACCACCATGCCTTCAACGGTTCGTTTGAAATGTTGGGTGCCTCGAACTCTTTACAGTTAAATCTAACTCCACCTACCACTTCATCAAGATCCTCTTCAGAGAGTTCTTCACGCATTACCACTTGATGGTCTTTGTTTGCGATTTTTGCCATTCTTTTTTCTTCCTGAGTATCCATATTGATTATAGTTGTTTGAATATGCAAACATACAGTATCCCACCTAATTTTGCAAGTTTTTTTTCATTTTTTAAAGAAGCGGGCTAATTGTAGCCATGAATTCTTGTTCGAAGTTGGGAGTGAAAACACCTTTGCCTATGTTGGCCTTGATGTCGCTGATGCGCCAGAAGCGTCCCCCGTCCAGCTCTTTAGTTGGCCGAATCTCACCATCATATACCGTTTTGTGTACAAATACCAACTCTTTCTCACGCGCAGAATCATAGACATATACCTTGATGCGCTCGGGAATATAGTCGGTGATGCCGATTTCTTCTTCCACTTCACGGCGCAAAGCCTGTTCGATATTTTCTCCCAAATCAACATGTCCGCCTACGGCAGTATCCCATTTGCCCGGCTGTATGTCTTTCCAGTCGGGACGTTTTTGCAGGTATATTTCACCTTTGGAGTTGAATACATGCAAGTGCACCACTGGATGCATCAGCCGGCTGCCGTTGTGACACTCACCTCTCGTGGCTGCACCTATGATATTGCCTTCTGCATCGCAGAGAGGCAGCATTTCTTGGAGGTTATCTTTTGGCATATCCTTAGGGAATGATGAATGAAGAGTCGCCATAGCTCAAAAAACGGAACTTGTGCGACATGGCATAGTTGTATATCTTGCGCCAATCACCCTGAACAAAAGCCGAAACCAGTAAAAGCAAGGTACTCTGGGGTTGGTGGAAGTTGGTAACCATTGCCTTCACTATCTGGTATCTGTAACCAGGTACGATGATGATTTGGGTACTGCTATGCAGCGTATCCAACTCATGGCGGTTCATGTAATCAACGACTGCCTGCAAGGCATCTACCGAAGTAATGCCTTGAGCTTCGGAAGATAGCTCATATGGTTGCCACTGCTTCACCTTCAGTTGCTCGTCGTTAGCATCTGGATGCAGCATCAACGTTACGCCCATGTGGTAGAGCGACTCTAAGGTGCGCACTGACGTGGTACCAACAGCTATGGCCTTACCCCCATGACGGATGAGACTCTCAATAGTTGATTTTCGGACGGAGATCCATTCGGTATGCATTTCATGCCCCTTGATTTCTTCGCTCTTTACGGGCTTGAAAGTACCAGCTCCTACATGCAGGGTCAGTTCCTCCATATCAACTCCATTCTCATGTAAAGTGTCCAAAACTCGTTGCGTAAAATGCAAACCAGCTGTGGGTGCTGCTACCGAACCCTTGATTTTAGAATAGACCGTTTGGTAGGTCACTTTGTCGCTTTCCTGTGTCTCCCTATTTAAATAAGGTGGGATGGGTAACTCTCCAAACACCTCTAAGATATCGGCGAAAGTTATTTTTTTGTTGTTCCAGTGGAAATCTACCCAATGACTGGTGCCAACTTCTTCCTTGCGTTCTGCCGTGAGAGTGATTAGCCTGCCTTTTACAATCATTTCTCTCTTCAGTACTTCGCCTTTCCATTTTTTCAGATTACCGATGAGGCATAGCCAGGCAGCATGCTCAGTCTGCTGGAAATTCAAAGCATAGTCGGCTGGCTCAATGGGCTCCAAACAGAAAACTTCTATTAAGGCACCAGTTTCTTTGCGGAAGTGCAGACGAGCTTGGATCACCTTGGTATTGTTGAATACCATCAGTTCACCCTTGTCTATGTAAGAGGGCAAATTGGTAAAAATAGTTTCGCTCACTTCTCCGTGCTTGTACAGCAGTAGTTTAGACTGATCCCTAACGGGCAGGGGAAACTTGGCAATGCGCTCATCTGGCAAGTCGTAATTGTAATCCTGTATTTTAATATGTTTTGGATTATGCATCTTTTTTATGATTTTGTGTGCAAAGATATAAAAAAAGTATATATTTGCATTTACTTTTAAAGCGTATATTTCATGAATGACCTGAATCTAACACCATTCCGAAAGACAGTAGCGGGTATGCAATTTTTGTTTGTTGCATTCGGATCTACGGTTTTGGTGCCATTGTTGGTAGGACTTGATCCTGCCACAGCCTTGTTTTCTGCAGGTATCGGCACATTAATTTTTCATTTAGTTACGAAAGGTATTGTTCCTATTTTCTTAGGTTCCAGCTTTGCATTCATTTCACCTATCATAGCTGCTTCTGCTCAATGGGGGTTGTCAGGCACATTGGCTGGTTTTGCCGGTGTGTCGTTGGTTTATTTTTTGACATCAGCCCTAGTGAAATGGAAGGGTATGCAGTTGCTTGATCGCCTGTTCCCTCCGGTGGTGATAGGCCCAGTGATTATGTTGATAGGTCTCTCGCTATCTGGTACTGCAGTGGATATGGCAAAGACCAACTGGCTACTTGCTCTGATAGCATTGGCTACTTCAGTCATCGTACTGATGTTTGGCAAGGGGTTGATCAAGCTGCTACCTGTCATTTCTGGAATCATTGTTGGCTTCGTCGTTGCTATTTGTATGGGTGAAGTTAATTTTCAGTCAGTGATAGATGCTCCTTGGTTTGCTTTGCCTCAAAACATTCGTAACCCACAGCTGCCTGCCTTTGCTTGGGAACCATTTGTCTTTATGATGCCTGTAGCATTAGCCGCTGTGATTGAGCATGTGGGTGATGTTTACGCAATAGGCGCTGTAGCAGACAAGGACTTTGTGAAGAATCCCGGCTTGCATCGCACAATGTTAGGTGATGGTTTGGCTTGTTTGGCAGCCGCCCTGTTGGGAGGTCCTCCTGTGACCACTTATAGTGAGGTTACGGGTGCTGTACAGATTACCCGTATTACCCATCCTCAGGTATTGAGAATCGCAGCTGTAACGGCTATTCTGTTCTCTATCATCGGCAAGCTGAACGCTTTGTTGCAAAGCATCCCACAAGCAGTGTTGGGTGGCATCATGCTGTTGCTCTTTGGTTCCATTGCTGCAGTGGGTATTCAGAATCTGATGCGAAACAAGGTAGATTTCGGCATTACCCGTAATGTGATTATTGCCAGTGTGATTTTGACAACTGGTATTGGTGGCGCTGTATTTTCTGCTGGTACTTTCAGCCTCTCAGGAATCGGCTTGGCGGCTTTGGTGGGTTTGCTGCTTAACCTCATTCTTCCCAAGGGGAACCAAGCATAGGTTAGTTTATTATTAATCTAAAACTATGAAATACAAATTATTAAGCTATTTAGGATTCGATCATGAAAAGCATCGGATAAGATTCGAATTGTTAGCTGGTTTGACAACCTTCTTGACCATGAGCTATATTTTAGCCGTTAATCCATTGATTCTGGGTGATGCCGGGATGGACAAGGGGGCCGTGTTCTCTGCAACGGTGATTGCAGCTGCTGTAGCTACTTTGGTGATGGCATTTTATGCTAAGTTGCCTTTTGCCTTAGCTTCAGGCATGGGGTTAAATGCATTCTTCGCCTATACATTGGTGGCCGTGATGGGCTATACATGGCAAGAAGCTTTGGCTGCAGTGTTTTTTGAAGGTATTACTTTTATTATCCTTACATGGTTGAAAGTGCGTGAGGCCATTGTCCATGCCATTCCTATCAATCTACGCTATTCCATCTCTGTCGGTATTGGCTTGTTCATTGCCTATATCGGATTAAAGAATGGTGGGGTGATTGTGGCTAATGGTTCCACGATAACGGCATTGGGCAGTTGGAATCCTGCCTCATTGATAGCGGTATTTGGGGTCTTGGTGGGAGCAGCCTTGCTTAAATTGAATGTGAAAGGTGCCTTGTTCATCACCATCATCCTGATGACGCTGATAGGCATCCCGTTTGGTGTTACCCAGATTCCAGAAAACTTCTCATTGATGAGCTTGCCAGACTCAATCAGTCCAGTAGCTTTCAAGTTCGATTTCTCCAAGTTTATTTCGTTGGATATTGAATATTATATAGTGGTGTTCACTCTGTTGCTTATGGACTTGTTTGACACCCTTGGCACATTGATAGGCGCCGCCACTGGCGCAGGTATGGTTAAAAGTGATGGTAGGATTCACGGACTGAGTAGGGCTCTGATGGCAGATGCTGTAGGTACAACAGTGGGCGCTATGTGTGGAACTTCTACTGTTACAACTTACGTAGAGAGCACTACGGGTATTGCCGAAGGCGGACGCACAGGTCTGACGGCCTTTACAGTAGCTATGTTTTTCCTTTTGTCATTGTTCTTCTCGCCATTGTTCTTAATCATCCCGAGTGCTGCTACCACCAGTGCTTTGGTGTTGGTGGGCGTGATGATGATGAGGGGCATTTCCAAGATACAGTTTGATGATATGTCAGAGGCTATGCCTTGTTTCATCACTATTATTATGATGCCGTTCACGGCCAGCATTTCTGAGGGTATCGTTATGGGTATGCTTTCATATGTGGCAGTGAAGGTGCTCTCTGGCAAGGCCAAGGAGCTTTCGTGGGTGATGTATGTACTGGCTGCATTCTTTGTGCTCAAGTACATAGCTCCGTTGATTTAAAAGATATAATTATAGCGTTTATAGTATAGCAATATGAAGAAGTGGATATTTTGTATAATGATGACGTTGACAATAGTCAACGGTCAATGGTCAACGGCTGAAGGTCAGAACGTGCAATTGTTGTACGACTTAGGTCATACTTTATATAGCGATTTGACCGGTCGCCCTAATGTCACCACGACGGTAGAAATGTACAAACCAGATAAATGGGGTTCTACTTTCCTGTTTACTGATATCACCTATTTTACAGATGGTGCTGCTGGTGCTTATTGGGAAATCTCCCGTGAGTTCAATGTCACCAAGAACAAGCGCTGGGCTGCTCATATAGAATATAATGGTGGTGCCACCAGTCTTGAGCATACTGCCATCGCCTCCCGTTTCCAACATGCTTTGCTGTTGGGTGGTGCCTGGAACTGGGCAAGCGCAGATTTCTCCAAGACCTTCTCTCTGCAGCTGTTGTATAAACAATATTTCAAAGGTATGGGTCGTAAAGGCTTTGCCGGAGTTCAGGGTACTGCCGTATGGGGACTTAACTTTGCGAAAGGCTTGCTCACATTCTCGGGTTTTGCTGACCTGTGGTATGATCCGGATGTGAAAGGTAAACTGATCCTGTTAAGTCAACCTCAGTTCTGGGTTAATTTCAACACACTGAAAGGTATGGACGGTGTGAATCTCAGCTTGGGTACTGAAATAGAAGTAAGTAATAACTTTATCTTCAATGACAATGGTGATAATGACAAGTTCTTTGTTATTCCGTCATTGGCAGCAAAATGGACTTTTTAATCAATCTGAAGTCAAAATATAAACGTTTTTTGTTATGAAAAAAAGTATGTTTTTGAGATTATGCCTCTGTTTGATGGCATGTTTCCTCACCATTAATATGGCAGAGGCTAAACACAAGAATTTTAAAGTATCAGTGTATGTTAGAGCCTATGAGGTGGACAAGATGAAAGACACCCAGTGGTTGGAATCCACCTGGAAGACCATCTCTGACCAGTTGGATGTCGATAAGATTTATCTGGAAACACATCGTGATTTGCTGATTGTGGATGATGCTACCCTTGAAAAAGCTAAGAATTTCTTCCTAAAGCAAGGAATAGAGGTGGCAGGAGGTATTACATATACTGTGAATGAGGCCAATGAGTTTGAGACTTTCTGCTATTCTGACCCAGAACACAGAAAGATTGTGCAGCAAATAGCTGAGCACACGGCAAAGCATTTCGATGAGTTTCTGCTTGACGACTTCTTCTTCACCAGCTGCAAGAGTCCGGTGGAGGTGGCTGCCAAAGGCAATATGACCTGGACTGAATATCGCCTGAAACTGATGAATGAAGCAGGTAGGGAATTGGTGGTAGGACCAGCTAAAGCTGTAAATCCCAAAGTGAAGGTAATTATCAAGTACCCTAACTGGTACGATCATTTTGCAGGCTTGGGCTTCAATCTCCAGGATGGTCCTACTATCTTTGATGGTGTATGGACGGGTACTGAAACACGTGATCCCGCTGGTGACCAGCATTTGCAGAACTACCTTAGCTATAATATTATGCGCTACTTTGAGAATCTGCGTCCAGGCTACAACGGCGGTGGATGGGTTGACTCTGGTGGTATCAATATGAGCATGGACCGTTATGCTGAACAGCTGCATCTGACAGCTATCGCTAAAGGTCGCGATGTGATGTTGTTTGCCTACAACCAGCTGATTGGTGTGAACCTAAGGGATGAGTTCCGTGGTAAGTGGCAGGGTACAGGCACCAGCTGGGACTACGACCAGATGCGTGCTCCTTTCCAGAATGGCAAGCAGACCGTAACGCCTACAACTATGGCTCGTATTGCTGATGTAGTTTTGCGTAAGGCAGATGAGTTATGTGGCAAGTTGGGTAATCCTATTGGTATCAAGTCATACAAACCATTCCATGTGTTGGGTGAGGACTTCCTCCAGAACTATTTGGGTATGATGGGTTTGCCTATGGATATGTATCCTACTTTTGCAACTGATCAGAACATAGTATTACTGACAGAGCAAGCAGCTGGTGATCCTGATATCATGACTAAGATCAAGAAACAGCTCCAGGGTGGTCACGATGTGATTATCACTTCTGGCTTGCTGAAGGCCATTCCTGAAAAGATTGCAGAGGTGGCAGAACTCCGTTGCTCCGACCTTAAGGCAATTGTAAACGATTTTGGCCGTTATGGTAAGAGTCAGCGTGAATTCATCATTCCTCAGATACTCTATCAGACTAATGATAGCTGGGAAGTAATCAGTGCAGGCCGTCCATTGACAGGCGGTGTATCTGGCTTCCCCATTCTGCATAAGGCATTATATACAGGAGCATACCTCTATGTGTTGACTGTTCCAGATGACAAGGGTAATTTGTATGATTATCCAGAACCAGCTTTGAATGAAATCCGTCGTATCATGAGTCAGGATATGGATTTCTATATGGAAGGTCCTGCTAAGGTGAGCTTGTTTATGTATGATAATAAGGCCTTGATTGTAGAGAACTTCAATGATGAGCCTGTAGATATCAAGCTGGTAGGCGACACCAAGTTCAAGAAGTTTACAAACCTCGAAGATGGTTCAGTTGTGAATGCCAATCAGGAAGACATCTTAATTAAGTATAGACGTCAGCCAATGAGCAAGTTTGCTATGACAGTGAAACCTCACTCATATATGGCATTTAAATATGAATAATAAGTAATGGTAGAGACGGGTCAAAGCTCGTCTCTACATTTTATTAAAAGTACAATGAAGATAGGTGATAAGGTACGATTTCTCTCCGAAGTAGGGGGCGGAAAAGTAGTTGGCTTTAGAGGCAAAGATATTGCTTTGGTAGAAGATGCTGACGGTTTTGAGATTCCCATGCAGGTAAGAGAGTTGGTGGTGATAGAGACCGATGATTATAATATTCCTACGCCACAGCAGAAGGAGAAACGAGAGTTTGCCCAAGCCAAAACTGCTACTCAGGAAGCAGCTCCTCATCGAGGTGTTAGCCAACCGACTCCGTCCTTAGCAGTGGGGCATCAAAGTCAGTCGGAAGTTAGTGGCAATGATGTTCTTAATGTCTATCTTGCCTATGTGCCAACTGACATCAAGCAAGTCAGCACCACTCCGTTTGAAACTTACTTGGTGAACGACAGCAACTACTATCTCTACTATACCTATTCTAATATAGAGAACCAATCTTGTCTGGTCCGTTCGCAAGGGTTGATAGAACCTAATACCAAACTCTTCTTAGAGGAGTTCGAGAAGGCACAACTCAATGACTTGGAGCGTGTGTGCATCCAACTGATTGCTTTCAAAGAGGGAAAGCCTTTTGCCATCAAACCTGCCGTTAGTGTTGAGCTACGTATTGACGTGGTGAAATTCTATAAGCTGCATACTTTCCAAGAAAACGATTTCTTTGAGGAGCCAGCGTTGCTATATGAGATAGTTCGAAACGACCAACCAGCCAAGCAGATGTATGTAAGTGCAGAAGAAGTGAAAAATGCCTTGATACAGAAGAAGGATGTACAACCTGCGCGTAAGTCTGTTCAGAGAAAAGATGACCGAAATGCTGTCCTTGAGGTGGATTTGCATATCAATGCCTTGCTTGACAACACTCATGGACTTAGCAATGCTGACATGCTGCAATATCAATTAAAGAAGTTTGTAGAAGTGATGGAGCGATATAAGAACCAGCAAGGTAAGCGCATTGTTTTTATTCATGGTAAAGGAGAGGGCGTCTTACGGAAAGCATTGCTCGATGAGCTTAAACGAAAATATCCACGTTGTAAATACCAGGATGCCAGCTTCCAGGAGTATGGCTTTGGGGCAACGCAGGTCATTATCCATCCTTAATTTGTGCTATTTTGACATGTAACGCCATTCTTGAGAATTAGGGTGGTTATGAGAGCTACACCAAAACAACTTGTTTTGATGCCGTTAAGATGCTTTCTAAGGAGTGTAAGTAAGTACTTAACCATACCAAAACAAGTTGTTTTGCTGTAGCCAAAAGCAGTGTTATTTCATTAAACAAAAAGGACGGGATTGCGAATCCCGCCCTTTTTTAACCATGAAGAATTGTAGTCTTGCGCGTTTTTTATGGATATTTTTGTTTTTGGTTTCCTTTAAAAGGAGCAAGGCATAAAACCTTGCTCCAGTATAGCTTCAATTTTAAAAACCTTAAAACTAGAATTTATAAGGAATAGAGTCTTGCCATATCTACCCTGCGCCAGTGCCAAAATGTGTTTCTCATTTTGTATATTGAAGCTATGTCTGCCTTGATTCAGGATAGAGAATAGATATGACAAGAAGACCCTTGGACTGATAAAAAAAAAGAAAGCGTGGGTGTTGTTGCCAATATCTATTCAGTGGCCCTCGACTGCCCATCGTATGATATCATGCAACAGCCCACGCCCATGATTCCTTACTTTGTGAATGTGGAAGGTAAATCAGTGGGTGTGAGCGTCTTGCCGATCATCCTATACGATTCAAAAATTGTCGAGGTTCCTGAATAAGGATAATATGTTAAAACGCTACATTTATTCTGTTTTTGAACACATCTCAAAGTCCTTTTCTCTAAAAGGACGATTGTTCATCTGCAAGAATAGATACTTTTTTGCATTTAGCTAAATATAATCTGTATTTGTTGATTTTTGATTAGTATGCTTCGCGGTACTTCTTTTCGTCTTTGTCCTCCAGCATACTGAGGTAGGAGAGGTAGCGGCTTTGACTAATGTGGTGTTGCTCAACAGCTTCTAACACTGCACAGCCAGGTTCATGGGTATGCGTGCAATTGCCATATTTGCAATTGGCAGAGGTGTGGAATATCTCTGGAAAGTAATGACCAATCTCTTCGACTTCCATATCGAAGGTACCGAAGCCCTTAATGCCAGGGGTATCTACAATATAGCCTCCTTCTGGTAATGCATACATCTCGCTGAATGTAGTGGTATGCATTCCTTTTAGATGTGCTGATGATATTTCCGAAGTTTTTGCTTTAATATCCAAATCGGGTAGTAGCAGATTGATAAGCGACGATTTACCAACGCCTGAGTTGCCAGAAAGCAAGGTTACTTTTCCTTTTAATTGCTCTTTTACTACATCCACCCCTTTACCAGATTTTATAGACATGGGGAAGCATTGATAGCCAATGGTAGAGTATAAGTTGATGAGAGCATGCATATATCTGGTCTCGTCTTCATTGTAGAGATCAGTTTTGTTGATGAGCAAACAGACAGGCACTCTATAGGCCTCTGCCGTAGCTAAGAAGCGATCAATAAAGATGGTGTTCGTCTCTGGATGACTTACCGTTACAAGCAGAAAAGCTTGGTCAAGGTTGGCTGCTATGATATGGCTTTGCTTCGATAGGTTCGATGCCTTGCGGATGATGTAATTTTTGCGGTCTTCTATCTCTGATATCATGGCAGTACCTTCTGGGTTGCGGATAATATGTACCCAATCACCTACAGCTACAGGATTGGTACTGCGGATGCCTTTCAGACGGAAGTTTCCTTTTATCTTACATTCAACAACTGGTCCCTCATCAGTTTTGACGAGGTACCAGCTTCCTGTATTTTTGATGACAAGTCCTCTCAAGGTTTACACCCCTTACACTGTCATGATTTCTTTGTTCTTCACGGCCAGCAAATCATCAACTTGCTTAACGAATTTGTCGTGCAATTTCTTCAGCTCTTCTTCGCCATCTTTCTGGAAATCTTCCGACAAACCTTCTTTTACAGATTTCTTTAGGTCATCAATGCCATCACGTCGAGCATTTCGAATGCTCATCTTGGCATTTTCAGCCTCAGCCTTGCACTGCTTTGTAAGCTGTACACGACGTTCCTCTGTCAAAGGAGGAATACCTAAGCGAATAACCTCACCATTATTCTCAGGCATGATGCCTAAGCTAGAGTCGATGATGGCTTTCTCAATCACGCGGAACATGTTTTTGTCCCAAGGCTTGATAGCGATGCTTCGTGCATCGGGGGTAGTCACTGAGGCACAATTCTGTATGGGTTGCATAGAACCATACGAGTTTACCTTGATGCCATCCAACAGACGTACGTCGGCCTTGCCGGCACGGATATGAGCCAGTGCGTCTTCCAAATACTCTACGGCCATGCCCATGGCTTCCTGAGCTTCGGCCACTACTGTCTTAACGTCTTTCATATTATTTATTTTTTAATTTTATTGTTTTATGGATGAACTAAAGTGCCAATTCCTTCGCCATTGATCACTTTCTTGAGATTGCCTACTACATCCATGTTGAATACAACGATAGGCAGGCCGTTATCTTTGCACATACAGATGGCTGAGAGATCCATCACCTTCAGGCCGCGAGCCAACACTTCATCGTAGCTTATCTCATCAAACTTTGTAGCAGTAGGGTCTTTCTCAGGATCTGCAGTATAAACGCCATCCACGCGGGTACCCTTGAACATCACGTCTGCCTCAATCTCTATGCCACGCAAGCTGGAGCCTGTGTCTGTGGTGAAATATGGGGAGCCTGTGCCACAAGCGAAAACGCATACTTCGCCAGCCTCCATACACTCTATGGCACGCCACTTAGTATAGAACTCGCCAATGGGTTCCATGCGAATGGCAGTCAGTACACGGGTCTTTACGCCTATAGCAGTTAAAGCGCTACTCAGTGCCAACGAGTTGATGGCTGTTGCCAACATACCCATTTGGTCGCCTTTCACACGGTCGAAGCCCTTCGATGCGCCACTCAGTCCACGGAAGATATTACCACCACCAATCACAATGCCTATTTGCACACCCATGTCATGGATTTCCTTAATCTGTTCAGCATATTCGCCCAGTCGTTTTTCGTCAATGCCGTGACCTTTTTCACCCATCAGGCTTTCGCCACTGAGTTTCAACAATATTCTTTTAAATCTTGCCATATCTATCCTTATTTCTTCAATAATTTCTGTAATTCCACTGGTTTGTTGGTGGTAATATAATCAACGCCCTGATTGATATAATACTGCAAAACCTCAGGATCATCCACTGTCCAAACATTAATTTCTACTCCTAGGTCTTTTGCTTCCTTCACCCATTCCGGATGTTCTTTCCTCAGAGCGTTCTGATGATAGTCGATGCCTTTCAATCCCAGGTTCTTTACCTTCTTGGGGGTATAGTCGCCATCTAAGTAATAGATATTGGTGTTGGGCAACAACTTCTTGAATGCCAAGCAAGCGTTGATGCTAAAAGCAATGATATCAGTGCGGTCTAACAAACCATAGTGTTTAAGTTTACGTACAATCTTAGCAGCACATTCGTCTTCACGGTTAAAGTCAGAGAGTGATTTCATTTCCAGTATCAACCTAACCTTTAGCTCTTTGCCCTTAGCCAGATATTCATCTAGAGTAGGAAGCTTCTCTCCATTATCCAAACGAATGGCCCTTACCTGTTCAAAGGTAGAAGTCTCCATGTTTACACCTTTAAAAACCTTGTCGTGGTTCACCACCAACTCTCCATCAGCTGTCATCCATACATCGAACTCAGAGCCAAAAGCCCCAATTGAATCAGCCTTCACTAAAGAAGCGATGGAATTCTGTGCCGACCCAGGAGTGTCCCAGAAGCCACGATGACAAATCACTTTTTGTCCGTTGACCATTATCCATTGACCGCTGAACACAGTCAATACAAGTACCATAATGATCTGCCAGAAAAGTCTGCTGTTTTTCATAGTAAAAAGGTTTTAGAGCGTTTCAAATTTCTTTGTCTTAGTAAACAAGTCGTCCAACCACGGAGTCAGGTAACCTGTACGAGCTACCAAACTCATAACGTTGAATCGTTTGCTCAGATAAGGTAAACATTCCAATGTCTGGCGTACATGTTCCCAGCTGATACCAGCTTCAATGGGGCGAGTCGGCATACGGCCAAGTTTGAGGATGTCATATAATTGCCTTACAGGCATAATCTGTTGAGCCAAACGATCCCTCACGTCAGGCCAGTATTCCTTCAACTGTTGCAGTTCGATGCTCAGTTGCTCTGGGGTTACATAGTTTGACATCGCCACTTGCATACCCAATTTCTGCAATCCCACCTTGCTAAGCGCTTCGTGTGCTTTACGCTCGTATGCTTCCAATGTAGGCCATTCCTTGACACACTTCTTCACGTCAAGTTCCTCGTCAAGCGGGAATGCCAGTAACTTGTTATAAACAGCAGCGATTGACAGTAAAGCGATGCTCAGCAGTTTACCGTGAGCTATCTTGTCCTTGCCGCTTACGGCACGTTCCATCTCCCAGATGCCAGTAAGTTGGTGTTCGGCTCCAGATGATGGCAAGTCGCTTTTTACTACCTGCATAGCCAGACCGCTCAATAACAAGCCTTCCATCATTTTCTCTATGTTCTTGCGCTCGTCAATAGGTTCGCCTGCCATGATTCTCTCAACTGAAAGCATCGTCTCATGGTATCCGTTCTGACTCATCTTCCAAGCTTTTTCATTGATATGGTCAATACCCATCCAGTCAGCCAAAATCCAGTCGGCGCCAGCTGTCATCTTTGCCAGTAAGTCAGCATAGCCAGATTGGTTCAATTCAACAGGTGCGTGGATGATAATGTCAGTATCAGCCAATACTGCTTGTGGACCAGGACATGGGAATGATTGTTTGATGCCATTCATGCGGATAGCAGCGCCATATGCAGTATATCCACCGTTTGATGCCGCAGTTGGCACCACCATATAATGACGTCCTGATAGATGTGCGGCTAATTTAGTAAGGTCGTTCAAGGTACCTGCACCTACTGCAATAGGTATCACTTCCGTAGGCATTTGTTGCAAACGGTCGAGCAATATACCCATCGTGTCGAAATTAGCATGCAGGTTCTTGCCCTCGTAAATCACATGTTCTTCCACTACCACACCCGATTTCATCAGCGACTCTTCCACCTGCTTACCAGCTATAGGGAAAGTGTTGGTGTCAGCCACAACCATTGCTTTATTGTGAGGAAACTGTTTCTGAAACAGTTCGCCTACCTGATCAATGATTCCAGGACCAATACGCATGGCACGGGTGTCGTTGATGGCTTGCAAGGCCTGCTCCATTTGCAACATGCCACTTCTAAAGAAGCGAGGTGTATAGGCAGGGTCTTCCTTAATCAAGGAATAGATATGCTGAATGATATCTGGGTTAAACTCCAGTGAAAACTCGTAATTTTGCATATGTCAGTTATTATTACAAACGCTTTTCATCCAACAAAAATAAACAATGGTTTTGAAATATCAAAATTATTTCAATCTATTCACAGTAATCATTGAATGATGCGCCTTTTCATGGTATATTTTGATGTCCGACTTAATGAAATCTTTCTCATCAGCCTGCGTGATATCAATAAATTGTTGAGGGTTGAGGTCGTTCAATGGGAACCAGGTACTTTGAACCTGTATGACAATACGATGTCCTTTTTGGAAACAATGAGCAATATCGGGCAATGCGAATTTCACCTGTGTCACTTTTCCTGGCTTGAAGCCCTCAGGGTGTTCGAAACTGTTGCGGTATCTGCCCCTCATCACCTCGCCACGAACCAGCATCTGATAACTGCCCATGATGGTCGTTATTGGTTTGCCGTCATTGAACTTGTCAATGATCTCTTGGCTATACTTGAAATCTTCAGGGAACTCGTCAATCACCTTCACCACAAAGTCGGCATCAGTAGTACTGATAGCTACTTGCAGGTCGGCCATGATCCCACCCATGAGCGTCACATCCTCAGTCAGTACCTCGCTTCGGAAAGTAAGTACGTCTGGACGACGTTCGGCAAAGCGCTGGTCGTGTGTCATATATTCACGAGCCCTTCTTCTGTCTATTACATCGGTATAAGGCACCGGATGATTAGGGTCAGAAGTATATTGACTGAATGAGTTGGCTTTGTTGGGAATTGAGTTGCTGAGCTGACCATTCTCTTGCAAGTAGAAGTTCACGGGTTCACTGTTTTTAGGAGGCCATTGATTAAACTTTTTCCATTCGTTGGCACCTGTAATGAACATATAGATATGGTTGTCTAAATCGGGTTTCGGACCTTCGCCATTCAGGTAGTATTGGAAGAAGTTATACTCTACCTCATGTAGGTAAAAGTCTGAAGTATAGGCTCCGAAATAGATGTCACCCAGGTGGTTGCCTCTGTCTCGTTCCCATGCTCCGTGGAACCAAGGTCCCATGATAAACTGCGTCTGCGTTTGCGGACTTTGCTGTTTCAGTGCCTTATACACACCCCAGGTTCCATAACAATCTTCGGCATCAAACAGGCCTCCTGTCAGCAATATGGCAGGCTTCACATCTTTGATATTCCTACGAGCATCACGCGCCTGCCAGAACTCGTCGTAGTCAGGGTGTGCCATCAGGTCTTTCCAGAAAGCGATACTATCGCCCACTATTTTGGTTATGTTCTTGAGCGTTTTCTGACGAAGGAAAAAACTGTAGTCATCATCTTGGAAGAAAGGCTTCATGCGGGTCTGTGTCTTCGTGGGTACAGGACGTGGACGGCCAAACGATTGTGCCACGAAGTTCAGCATATCGGTAATCATCAACACGCCATGATGATGGTAGTCGTCACCCATCCACCAATCTGTTACTGGTGCCTGAGGTGCTACCGCTTTAATAGCAGGATGCCCGCTTAGTGCAGCCATTGTAGCATAGAAACCAGGGTATGAGGTACCCAACACACCAATGTTACCATTACTTTTCACGTTGTTTATCAACCATTCAGCAGTATCGTAGGTGTCGCTTGCCTCGTCAATATCCTTGTTGCTCTGCTTATTGGCGATGAAAGGACGAACATCCACAAACTCACCTTCGCTCATCCATTTTCCCCTTACATCCTGCAACACTATAACGTAGCGCTCTCTTGCATAGTTGCGCAACTTGCCCCATAAATTGTAGCTGTAACCTTCACCGTACGGCGATGCCTGATAGGGCGTGCGTTGCATGATTACAGGTGTCAACTTAGTAGCGTCAACAGGTTCGTAGATGGAGGTGAACAACTTCACCCCATCTCGCATTGGAATCATTACCTCACGCTTGGTATAATGTTGTTCTACCCATTCACGTGTCACGTCCTGTGCCTGCAAATACAAGCTGATGAACGTACAAACAATACCTAATGTTAGTCTTCTAAATGTTTTAGTCATATTTCTATTCATTTTGTTTTCTTTAAGGTACAAAGGTATAAAAAAAACAATAAGGCATTGCAAGGGAAGTGCGTTTTCTATATATTTGCACACCAAATGATGATAATATGATAGTTTGCATCGCAGAGAAACCATCGGTGGCAAGGGATATTGCACAAGTTTTGGGGGCCACTAATAGGAAAGACGGATATATCGAAGGCAACGGGTATCAAGTGACCTGGACCTTCGGACATCTCTGTACCCTGAAAGAACCACAAGACTATACCGATTCTTGGAAGTCATGGAGCTTGGGCTCATTGCCGATGGTACCGCCTCGCTTTGGCATCAAACTCATTGCCAATGATACCTACGAGAAGCAGTTTCATGTCATCGAAGGATTGATGCAGAAGGCCGACATGATCATCAACTGTGGTGATGCTGGCCAGGAAGGTGAACTGATACAACGTTGGGTGATGCAAAAGGCTGGTGCCCAATGCCCTGTCAAGAGACTATGGATATCGTCATTGACGGAAGAATCCATACGGGAAGGTTTTAACCACCTGCATGAAGCATCCGACTATCAATCGCTCTATGAAGCAGGATTGAGTCGTGCCATTGGCGACTGGCTTTTGGGTATGAACGCCACTCGTCTCTACACTATTAAATACGGTCAGAACAGACAAGTGTTGAGTATCGGACGCGTCCAAACCCCCACCTTGGCATTGATTGTGAATCGCCAGCAAGAGATAGAGAACTTTGTTCCCAAACAGTATTGGGAGCTGAAGACCACTTATCGTGACGTACTTTTCAATGCAGTAGTAAAAAAGAGCGACGAGGAACTGATTGCTGAAGCAGAGAAAAACAAAAAGGACGATGAAACTATCGATATTTCGAAGATAGACAATCCAGGCATGGATCCTGTTGCCAACGAGGCCGATGGTTTAGCCTTAGTGGAACGCTTGAAGAACCTGCCTTTTGAAGTGACGGATGTAACGAAGAAACCTGGAAAGGAGTATCCTCCACGCTTGTACGACTTGACATCCCTGCAAGTGGATTGCAACAAGAAGTTTGGCTTCAGTGCCGATGAAACGCTGAAGCTCATCCAAAATCTGTATGAGAAGAAGGTTACTACTTATCCACGTGTAGATACCACTTTCTTGAGCGATGATATCTATCCAAAATGCCCCAATATCCTCAGAGGCTTGAAAGGCTATGAACATCTTACCGAACCTCTCGTAGGGCCAACGGTCAATGTGAAGTTGCCCAAGAGCAAGAAAGTTTTTGATAACTCCAAAGTGACTGACCATCATGCCATTATCCCAACAGGACAGGCACCTATAAACCTTACAGATCAAGAGAAGAAAGTATTCGACCTCGTGGCCAAGCACTTCATCGCCGTGTTCTATCCAGAATGCAAGATATCTACTACCACCATTGAGGGCAGGGTAGAGGATATTCCATTTAGAACCAGTGGCCGACAAGTGATAGATCCTGGTTGGCGAGTGGTGTTCTCTCAAATTGATAATGACGATTCTGAGAATTCCTCTCAATTCTCAATTATTAATTCTCAATTCGTGAAAGGAGAGCAAGGTCCCCATCTTCCAGAGTTACAAGAGAAATGGACACAACCACCCCGTCCTTATACAGAAGCTACCTTACTCCGTGCGATGGAAACAGCAGGCAAGTTAGTGGATAATGATGAATTGCGCGATGCCCTGAAGGAAAATGGCATTGGTCGGCCTTCCACCAGAGCAGCTATCATTGAAACGCTTTTCAAGCGAAACTATATCCGCAAGGAACGTAAGACATTGGTGGCTACCCCAACAGGCATCGAACTTATCGGACTGATTCATGAAGATTTGCTAAAGAGTGCCGAACTCACAGGCTTGTGGGAGAAGAAGTTGCGAGAAATAGAGAAAAACACTTATCAGGCCGGACAATTCCTGGAGGAGCTCAAGCAAATGGTAACGGAGATCGTGAATGCCGTTCTCTCCGATAATTCCAATCGTCGCATTACCGTAGTCAATCCTGAGGAGGAAAAGAAAAAGAAGAAGTCATCTGCACCAAAGAAAGAAGGAGCCTCGAATGCTAAAAAGAAGCCGGCTCCCCAAAGATTGTCAGCTGATGACAGTATCATCGGTCAACCTTGTCCTGTTTGTGGTAAAGGCCACATTATCAAGGGTAAGACTGCCTACGGATGCTCTGAGTGGAAGTCGGGTTGCACATTCCGTTTGCCGTTTAGTACAGAAAAGAAACAATAAATAATATAGCTATGAGAAGACTTTTATTATTAGTTGCGTTTTGTGCATTTACTTTGGGACTATGTGCCCAGAGTACATTAGATGAGATTCGCCAGAACAAAGAGCTGGCTGGTGGCAACATGAGTGTCTATCCTGTTCCTACCAAGGCATTAACACCCGCTCCCAAGGGCTATCAGCCTTTCTATCTTAGCCATTATGCCCGTCATGGTTCTCGCTACAGAACAGAAGAGGTTGAATATAAGAATCCGCTTGAGACCATGAAGAAAGCCAAAGAAAATGGTGTACTGACGGCTGACGGGGAGAAGATCCTCGATTTGCTCAATCAGGTATATGAATATGCCAAAGGCCATGCTGGTGATCTGACCATGGTGGGTGCTCTTCAGCATCGTGGCATTGGTCATCGTATGTATGATAATTTCCCAGAGATTTTCGGTAAGGAGATTGAAGTGGATGCTCGTTCCACTACTGTGATTCGTAGCATCCTTTCCAAGGTCAACGAGTGTATGGAGTTGCAGTCGCTGAATAGCAAACTGCATTTCTACAATGATGCCAGTCCGCACGATATGTACTACATGAACAACAACAATCCTCTGTTGAACCAGATTCTGGCTGATCCCAAGCTAGAGCTTTCAAAGATATTTACAGGTACTTACTTGGAAAGCACTACCACTCCCAATCGTCTGATGAAAGTGTTGTTCAATAATCAAGATTATGTTCGTTGGGTGGTAAATGCCAAATCGTTGATGAGTCAGTTGTTTGATATTGCCGTAAGTATGCAGGATATCAATTTCGAGCCATCATTCAACTTACTGGATTATTTCACTCCTGAAGAGTGCTACGACCAGTTTAAGAACGGCAACTTGTTCTGGTACTTGGCTTTCGGTCCTGCTAAAGAGACACGTGGCCTGATGCCTTACCGCATGGCTCCGTTGTTGCAGAATATCCTCGACACAGCTGTTACTGCTTTGGCGAAGCCTCAGGAGAGTGCTACCCTGCGTTTTGGTCACGACACCATTATCATGCCATTGGCCGCTTTGTTGGAGCTCGACAACTGGGGCAATGCAGTGGATGATCTGAATACCCTGGCAGAAACTTATCCTGATTACAAGCTGATTCCTATGGCCAGCAACATCCAGATTGTTTTCTATAAGCACAAGAAGTCTGACGATGTACTGGTGAAGTTCATGCTGAACGAGCGGGAGTGCAAGATTCCTGTGGCCACTGATATGGCACCTTATTATCATTGGAAAGACGTCGAACAGTTCTATCGTGCCAAGCTTGCGAAGTTTGACGAGATTCAGGAAGAGCTGAAGAAAGAATTTCCCAACGCCAAGTAAATGAAAAAGATTGAGGATTGAAGGTGACTTCAATCCTCAATTGCTTTTATATGTCTTAATGGTCATCGTTCAATGGTCCACGGTCAATTAGAAGTTCTTGTGGAACTCCACTACCGCCTCGATACCCTTGCGGAAAATCTCCAATGGGAAATTCTCGTTAGGAGAATGGATGGCATTGCTCTCCAAACCGAATCCCATCAGTACCGTCTTGATGCCTAACACTTTCTCGAAGGTGGCGATAATAGGAATACTACCTCCACGACGCACTGCCAACGGCTTCTTGCCAAACGCTTTCTCAAAGCCCTTCTCTGCTGCTCTGTAGGCAGGTAAAGAAATCGGACAAACATAGCTCTCGCCACCATGCAGGTACTCTACCTTTACTTTCACGCTCTTGGGAGCAATCGCTTGCAGGTAGTCCATCATCAGCTGACCAATCTTTTCGTTGTCCTGATGAGGCACCAAGCGAGTAGATATCTTGGCGTAGGCCTTGCTCGGAATCACCGTCTTGGCTCCCTCGCCCGTATAACCACCCCAGATGCCACATACATCGAACGATGGACGACAACTATTACGCTCCAACGTACTATAGCCCTTCTCGCCACAAACTTCTTCCACATCGATGGCTTTTTTGTATTTTTCGAGATCGAAAGGAATATGTGCTATCATCTCACGCTCCTCAGCTGGCACCTCTTCCACATCGTCGTAGAAATGAGGCACAGTGATACGACCATCGGCATCCGTCATCTGAGCTATCAACTTGCAAAGCACATTGATAGGGTTGGCTACGGCACCACCGAAATGTCCACTGTGCAGGTCGCGATTCGGACCAGTTACCTCTACTTGCCAATACGACAAACCACGCAAGCCAGTAGTCAGCGAAGGCAGGTCCTTGCCTAGCATCGAAGTGTCAGATACCAATATGATGTCAGCTTTCAGCAACTCTTTGTGCTTCTCGCAGAACGGCTCCAGACTCATGGAGCCAATCTCCTCCTCGCCTTCCAAGATGAACTTCACATTGTTCTTCAGCAAGCCATTCTTCACCACATACTCAAATGCCTTGGCCTGTATAAAGCTCTGGCCTTTGTCGTCATCGGCACCACGAGCCCAGATGATATCATCCTTGATTACAGGCTCAAAGGGGTTGGTCTTCCACAACTCCAACGGCTCTACAGGCATTACGTCATAATGCCCATATATTAATATGGTCTTCGCTTTGGGATCCACTATCTTCTCGGCATATACCATAGGGTTGCCGTCTGATGGCATTACCTCTGCCTTGTCGGCACCTGCTGCCAGCAACAGTTCCTTCCAGCGATTAGCACAACGAATCATGTCCTCTTTATGTGCCGATTCTGAACTGATACTGGGTATGCGAATCAAGCTGAACAACTCATCTATCATGCGCTGTTCATTGTCTTGGATGTATTGTTTAATCATAGCTCGGTTGTTTTGTTCAGTAAATAATAGTCGAGGATAGTCATAGCCGCCATCGCCTCAACGATAGGTACGGCACGAGGCAATACACATGGGTCGTGTCGGCCACGGGCTTTCACTATAGCATCTTCGCCAGCCAAGTTAACTGTCTGCTGCTCAGTCAGCAAGGTGGCCACAGGCTTGAATGCCACACGGAAATAGATATCCTGCCCGTTGCTGATGCCCCCTTGTATGCCTCCTGAATGGTTGGTCTTCGTACTGATGGTACCCTCGTTATTATAGAAGAGATCATTCTGCTCAGAGCCATGCATGCCCAAGCCGTTGAAGCCCTCGCCATATTCAAAACCCTTGGCTGCATTGATGCCCATCATCGCACCAGCCAAAGCCGCATGGAGCTTGCCAAACACAGGTTCTCCCAAACCAACGGGACAACCCTTGATGACACAACCTATGACACCACCAATGGTATCACCTACCGCCTTTACCTCTTTGATCAAGGCCTCCATCTCAGTTGCCTTTTGTGGGTCAGGACAACGCACGGGATTGCTCTCAATCTTACTGAGGTCGTATGTAGAATAGCTCTTCTCCAAACAGATATTGCCCACTTGTTGTGTATAAGCTATGATGCTGATGCCCAGCTGCTTCAATGCTAACTTTGCCAAAGCACCACCTACCACACGAGCAATCGTTTCACGAGCCGATGAGCGTCCTCCGCCACGATGGTCACGGATGCCATATTTCATCTGGTAGGTAAAGTCGGCATGTGACGGACGGAACACCTCGCGCATGTTGTCGTAGTCGTTGCTATGCTGGTTGGTGTTGCGCACCAGGAAGCCTATAGGCATGCCTGTAGATTTGCCCTCAAATACACCAGATAGCAATTCCACCTCGTCAGCTTCTTGCCTTGAGGTAGTCAGTGCCGATTGGCCAGGTTTTCTGCGAGCCAGTTCCTGTTGAATGAAATCCAGGTCGATGTCAATGCCAGCAGGCATGCCATCCACCACACCTCCTATGCCTACGCCATGCGACTCGCCGAAGGTGGTCAGTTTGAAAATATGACCAAAAGTGTTACACATATTTATTGTTATTAATGGCAACCAGAGCAACCCTCTTCGTGGCAACCCTCTTCGCCACAACCACCACAATGGTCGCAACCACAGCTGCATCCGCCTTCGCCACTCATCACCTTGGCCATAGCAGCCAACTCCTCATTGGTAGCAGGACGAGTTTCCACTATCGAACCCGTGAAATGCAGGTCGCATCCTGCCAATGGGTGGTTCAGGTCAACGGTCACTTCTGTCTCGCTGATGCTGCTCACGCTGGCGTTGAAGTGCTGTCCTTCAGCATTCATCAATGGAATGATGGCACCTTCTACGATATGCTCGCTGTCAAACTTGCCGTCAATCTCGAAAGTCTTCTTAGGCAGAGCCACCACTTGGCGCTCGTCATAGATGCCGTAAGCGTCTTCCTTATTGATGATGAAATCAAAAGTCTCACCAGCCTTCAAGTCCTTCACCTTCTCCTCGAATACAGGCAAGGTCAGACCCAGTCCTGAAATAAACTCAAAAGGCTTCTCAGCGGTAGCCTCTTCTGCAAAATCCCTGTCGCCATCCTCAATGGTGTAGAGTTTGTAGGCAACCGTTATAAATTTGTTTTCCATCCTTGTTAATTGTTCATGTTATTAATATTGAATGCAAAAATAATGAAAGTAAGTGTCAGAAAAAAGCTTTTTCCTTGATTTTTAGAAAAATTCAGTATATTTGCAACTCACGAATGATATTTAGAAAAATAAAAATCAAGCCTATTATGAGTAAGAAGTTATGGAAATATGCTGGCATCGTGGTGGGTTGCATCATCGTATTTGCTGCATGCTGTCTTAAGGCAGATGCCGGTCCTGGTTCCGAATACCGTGCCATCCTGGCATCTCTCGATTGGGGAGAGGATACATGTTACGTCTATGGTCATAAAACACCTGATGTAGATGCTGTTACCTCGGCTTTGTCATACGCCAAACTCATGCGCTCGTTGGGCTATAATTGTGTAGCAAAGGTGTCAAGCCCCATCAATCGTGAGACACAATACATCTCTCGTCGCTTGGGCTTTTCTTTGCCAGAATTGAAGACAACAGTGGCACCCAACACTCGTCTTATCGTTACTGACCATTCAGAATATGCCCAATGCGTTGATGGTGCCAAGCAAGCCATTATCCTACAGAAGATTGACCACCATACCGATGGTGATATCCAAGATGCTAATGTGCCATTTGTGCGTCGTGAAATGGTGGGCTCTACCAATACAATCGTATATGATTGCTATCAACTATTGGGTGTGCCCATTGATGATGAAGCTGCTAAGATCATGCTGGCAGGCATTGTTTCCGACACCCATAACTTGTCAAAATCCAACACCGTCAAGGCCGATTCTATAGCTTGGGAAGCCCTTGCCACCCAATTGGGCTTGCTCAACCAGATGGCAGATATCAGTAAGTCGATGATTGAAGTTTCCTACAACTATGACGGCATGACTGATGTTGAGATACTTCTTTCCGACTACAAGGACTACGATGTCAATGGCCATCTCTTTGGCATTGGCAATATCACCGTCATGCAAAGCCAAGTAGAGGAAATGATCAATCGCATGCTGACTGTCATGCCTGAGGTGATGACGCAGAAAGGTCGTCAGATGCTCTTTGGCCTGATAGATGTGATGATTCCTAACCCTGATTTCAACGATACCGAGAAGCCCTATGTGAAGCGAGGTTCCTACTTCATTTATTATGGCGAGGGTGCCCAAAGAATTGCAGAATCCGTTATTGGTCAGTCCATTCGTGAGGGCGTTACCTTCTCGCCTCGTAACCTGGGACGCAAAACCGATATTGTGCCACAAATTACAAAATTATTGGAGTAGAGATATCACTATAGCACAGCGGCACATGCTTTTCTGATAGCATTCAGTCTCTCTATTAATGATGGCTTTTGGCGAGCCATCTCCATATTGTAATTGTTCTGCATATTGATTAGAAGCTCAGGGTTAATACCCAGTGATGCCTCCATCATTAATGCAAAATCAGTGGATACCGGTCTTTTGGTATTCAGTATCTCGTTCAGTTCAGTATATGGTATGTTTAGCAATTTTGCAAATTGCTTCTGCTTGATTCCTCTACTTTCGAGTTCTTCTTTCAGTATAACTCCAGGATGTGTCGGTTTTCTTGTTTCCATAATTAGGCCTCCTACTTTCTCTCTTAACTTCTATAGTTTAAACATTTTAAATGAATCATCGTTCATCGGTGCAAAGATAATAACAAAAATATTAATTCACAAAAATAGTGAATAATTTTTGTGATAGAAGGAGAAAAACACTACAGTTTGTTATTCTTCACTACATAGAGCATCCAGCTTATCAGCTACTTCTTTTGAAAGCAGTTCCCCTGAGTGACCTTTTCCCCAATTAATTGCTGGGATCTCTTTTTGTAGTTTCTCAAGAGAAACACGAGGCGAAGCCCCTGGCTCTACGTGGTTGGTGCAGATCATATCCACATACATCCTGCGTTTTGTCGTACCTGCCCAGTCGTCTGCTGGGTAAGGGTCAGATATGAATTGTCCTGCGAAGACGATGCCTGGCTTGTCGTCACCCACACGCATCATAAAGAACAAGTCGCCCTTTCGAGCCTCTTCCCACTCGTAGATGCTCCAATTCAAGCGGAACATACCATGATTCTCTCTCTTCACACATTCCTTAAAATCCTCTTCCTTAAAAGAGCTGATAGCAGGGTTCCATCGCAGAAGATATGTTTTTGTTTCTTCAGGCAAAGTCATTATCTCAAATGTAACCTTCCAAACACAGCTATCACCTTTTGGGTTTTCTTCGATTGGCTCGCCTGCACCTTTGTAGTTGAAACGAGTGCCAGGCTCTTGATGAACGCCAATAATGCGAGTAAGGCAATCATCATCACCACTATCAAAGATGATGAAATTAAGCGATTTCTTAATGAAATATGGGAATCTGCCTCTATTATAGAAATAGCATCCATAATATTTGGTAGGCAGTTTTTTAGTGGTCAACACCAATCCACCTTCAATACCCTCTAATATCAGATTTTGGTTTTCCTCGGTAACGTCCAAGCTGGCTAATGTTATTTCCCCACTCCTTACTTTTTCAACTATCTCTTTTTCTACCTCAAATGTAATGTACATTTCGCTTAAATCAACTTCGTTGTTCTTTTCTTCTGACTTCATAGATTTTTTATTATTGGTTTAAAGAAAGATACATACTTTTCTGTAACTTCCTTAAACCATCTAAACTGTTCTTG
>Ga0208297_1000300_pt1 | contig 117433 bp, 100 predicted proteins | sample LMS_cellobiose_e_FD_187367 | JGI IMG/M metagenome (GOLD analysis project Ga0208297, IMG submission 187367) | Rumen-fistulated moose microbial communities from Alaska, USA - LMS_cellobiose_enrichment (SPAdes) (version 2) | ecosystem: Host-associated > Mammals > Digestive system > Stomach >...
TGATCAGGTCTTTGCCATCCAAGCGCTGATAAGATTTCGTGATGCTCACCGTACCTTTCTCGAAGTCGAAATCGGCAGGTGTCAGCGCCAGCAACTCGCCTTCACGAATGCCGCACCAATATAGCATCTCAAAGGCGTAGTAGGACAGCGGCTTGTCCATCATCGCCTCGGCGAATTTGAGGTATTCTTCCTTCGTCCAGAACAGCATTTCCCGACTCCTTGCCTTGCCCATGTTGCCAGCCTTTGCCGCGGGATTCTCGCGTAATCCGTAATACTTGACCGCGTGGTTGAACAGACAACTCAGCTGATTGTGCAGCGTTTTGAGATAGACCGGGGAAAAGGCATTGCCCTTCTCGTCCCGATAATCCATCCACCGATTTTGCCAAGCGATCACATCCTTCGCCGTGATGCTGCTGATCTTCCGCTTCCCAAAGTATGGCAGGATCTTCGTGCGGAAGATATGCTCCTTCGAGTGCCAGGTGTTTGCCTTCACACGGTTCTTCATGTCCTTTGTGTACAGTTCAACGAAGCTGGCGAAGGTCATGTCCAGGTCGGCGGCCTTCTTGTTCTTCTGCTCATACTCCCAGGCCGCCGCTTCCCGCTTGGTCTTGAAACCGCGCTTCTGCGTCTGTTTGCGCTCGCCCGTCCAGTCGGTAAAGCGGTAGATCACCCGCCAAGTGTTGGTCTTGGGTTCCTTGTAAATCGACATAATTGCACCTCCATTTCTGTTTTGCGTTTATGCCATGGTCTCTCTTTGGTTTCTCTTGTCTTATTCTCCGCTGCTGTCATGGCAAGCGTGGACAGCCTCGCCGCCATAACAGACCTTTTCCATGAAGTACTGTCGGCTGACCCGCCCGGAGATCGTAATGTAGCCCTTCGCCTTCAGCTCGGCGTTGAGCTTCTGCACAATCTTGTAGGCATAGGATTTCGACACGTCCAGCGTCGCTGCCACTTCTTCCACTCTCATAAAACTCTTTTCATTCATCATTGCTCTATCCTCCATTTTTCTCTGTTGCTGTTGCTTGTCCGCATGAACCATAGCATATCCGCTATGCTCACATTATACTTATCATATTCGCTAAGTCAAGTGAGTTCACAGAAATGTCACAAACAAATCCGCTATGGTTCATATTGACAAGCCTGAGCGAATCCGCTATACTACAATCACATAATCACCCCGCTTCATTCGAGATAGGGAGGGAACCTTCATGGCCATCAACGAGCGCATACATTACTTTCGCAATCTGCGGGGGATGACACAGAAGTCCCTGGGCATGTCAGTTGGGTTTTCCGAAAAGAACGCCGACGTGCGCGTCGCGCAGTACGAGAGCGGGCTTCGCAATCCCAAGGCCGATCTCACCGCGCAGCTGGCGCAGGCGCTGGGCGTGTCGCCCCAGGCGCTCAGCGTGCCGGACATCGAGAGCTATGTCGGCGTCATGCACACGCTGTTCGTGCTGGAAGACAACTACGGCTTTCTGGTCGACGAAATCGACGGCACGGTCTGCCTCCGGATGAATCCCGCCGCGTTGACGATGATCGACAACCTGACGCTCTGGCATGAGCAAGCGAAGAAGCTGGCAGCGGGCGAGATCACCAAGGAGGAGTACGACCACTGGCGCTACAACTTCCCACGCACTCAGGCCGAGCAGGAGGCGAAGAAGCGACGCGCCATCCGCAAGCCCAGGAAAGCCACCACCGAGGAATAACGCATACAAAAAGAGAGCCAACTGACCATAGCATAATCAGTTGGCTCTCATTCCGCGAATGATGAAAAAGTGTTGCCAAATCGTTGCCACGAGGGTTGGATGGAGCTCAAAACCTCAATGAAATCAAGGGGTTTCAGGGCTCAGGCATCATTCCCACTCTAGAGCCAGACCCCTTTCTCCTGTGATAAACCTGGTTTTCTGTTCGCTTTATATCCATGAAATCCACGTTTTGCGCGGATTTCGGAGAGTCCATGAGATTTTTGTAGCCAATTTGTAGCCACTGGATTTATACGCACTCATCGTGCGCAAATCCGGTGGCTACGATTGTGGATTCACTGATCACGCTACTCGCCACGTTTCCCGTCAGCTGCGCCAGTATGTTATTCCGCAATGCCTTCTTCCTCCCATTCAAGCGTTGCCTCAACAAACCCAAAGGGCATATCAGGATCGTTCTGATCGACGACCAGCTTTGCCGTTATCATAATGTCGCTATACAGCGGCGGGTAATCGTCTGGATATACAAGCGCCTGGGCCGGACAGAACGGCATGGCCAGTTCACAGCAGCCGGAATTATCGCTGAAGATGATTCTCGCAATTTCCTTCGTCTCGGCATAGTTGAATTTTCCTTTCAGCCGGAAGAGTTTCCCATCATAATCTTCCGGCGCATTGCAGACCTGAAGCATCTGCGCATAAGTGATACCCCGGTTGACGGTCGACAAATCAAAATCTATGGGCGTCTCAGGGCTTCCTGTTCCCAAAGAAACAGAACACAGAATGATTGCACATACAAGCGTGAGGAAGTGTTTCACGGGCTCACTCTCCTTATTGTTCTCTCTATATTTATCTGGCTTTACCCCACTGAACGTCGGCATCAGCGAGATGTACATAGGTGAAGGTCGCTTCTTCATAGAGTTCAAATCTGCCTGTAACGGTGAGTTCTGTGCCAAGCGCAGGATAATCCCTCGGATAGACGTGCTCGCCCGCCCACACAAATTCCAGCCCCTGCGCGCAGCAGGCCGTGGCGTCGGCGATGAGCGCGGCAAAGTATTCTTTTCCGGTTTTCTCATCCTTAAAGTAATTCAGCGTGCCGCGCACGCGAATCACCTTATCAAGGTATGAGCTCGGCCTGTCCAGCATGTTGTAGACCTGGGCGTAGACAGCCGTGCCGCTCATGTTTGACAGATCGAGATCCACATGATCGTAGCCTCTGCCCGACATCGCGCCGATTGGGGTTGCTGGCTCATCCGTTGGAGTAATTGCTTTGTCTGTTTTTCCGCCGCAGGCAGTCAGAAGGAGCAAAAACAGGAACAATGGAACAAAGAGAAATCTTTTCATGGACGCGATTCTCCTTCCATGGGGGGATCGTCACTCGACGATCTCCAACAAGCATTCGCTGAGCATTCCGCTGGCCACTTTCCCCGTCAGCTTCACCATCGTGCCGATGGCGGGTGACGAGGCATCAGAGGCGAAGGGCATCTGCCAGGAACCGTCGTAATAGGGATCCTCCAGCTTATTCACCGCAGCGATGCGCCCGTAGGCGCAAAACGCTTTGCCCTCAAAAGAGGCGGGTACATAGAGTATGTTGAGCATCTGCACCCGCTCCAGCGTGCAGCTCATGGTGTACATGTTGATTTCGCTCGTCGGGCCGGTGTAGGTGCTTTCCGTCTTGACTGAGGCGTCCACGATCCAGTAGCCGTCCAGGCTCTCTTCCGTATCGTCCATGCGGAAGGTGCCCGTGACGCTGACCAGGGAGCCCACTGGCGGCAGGCTGTCCAGATCCTCCGGCACGAATTCCCACTGCCAGTCGCAGCACTTGGTGTTGTCCATATATCCCCACACATAATAGCGCCGTTTGTTGGAAAAAGCGTCCCAGACGGTGGCAAAAACGCCCTGTTTTGTCACCTTTGTTTTATCGATCTGCGGCCCCAAATCATTGTAGCCGACATTTTCATAGAGTATGTATTCCTGCTGGTTGAGCACCACTGGCACGGTGTCGGTGGTCTGACTTGTGGCCGCCTGTCGGCCGCAGGCACCGAGGATCAGCATAGCCGCGAGAATGAGCAAAACCGTGAACAGCTTTTTCATATGAAATCAACCTGCCTTTCTTCCGGCAACGCCCAGCCGGGCGAGAATTGAGAAGACGAGGAACGCGAAAATATCCACTGCCACGATGGTGGAGCCCACCGGCGTGCTGCCCAGAATGGAGATGATCATGCCCGACAGCGCGCAGAGCACGGACAGGATCGCCGAGCAGACGGTGACGCTCTTGAAGCTCTTGAACAGCCGCATGGCCGACAGGGCCGGGAAGATGATCAGCGCGGAAATGAGCAGAGACCCCACCAGGTTCATGGCCAGCACGATGATCACCGCCACCACCGCCGCGATGAGCAGATTATAGCCCTCCACATTGGTGCCCACGGCCCGGCCGAAGTCCTCATCGAAGGTCACGGCGAAAATCTTGTTGTAGAACAGGATGAACAGCGCCACAACCACGACTGACAGCACCGCGCACAGCCACACCTCGCCCAGGGTCAGCGTGAGGATGGAAGTGGAGCCGAACAGCGTGGAGCACACGTCGCCGGACAGGTTCGAGGAGGTGGAAAAGAGGTTCAGGAGCAGGTAGCCCATAGCCAGCGCGCCCACGGAGATCATGGCCACCGCCGCGTCGCCCTTCACCTTGGCCCGCTTTCCGGTGCGCAGGAGCAGGATGGCGCAGACCACCGTCACCGGCATGACGAACAGCATGTCGTTGCTGAGGCGCAGTATGCCCGCGATGGCCATGGCGCCGAAGGCCACGTGGGACAGGCCGTCGCCGATGAAGGAGAAGCGCTTGAGCACCAGCGTGACGCCCAGGAGCGAGGAGCACAGCGCGATCAGCGTGCCCACGATCAGCGCGTAGCGCACGAAGGGAAACTGAAAATACTGCATGAGTATGTCGATCACGCCTCGTCACCGCCTTGCAGCGCCAGGAACCGCCGTCCCATGGCGCTCTGCCTGTATTCGTCGATGGGGCCGAAGAACACCCGCTCGCCCACGTGCAGGATGTGGCTGGCGTATCGCGCCGCGGAGGCGATGTCGTGGGAGATCATGATGACGGTCACGCCGCCGTCTCTGTTCAGCCGCTGGATGAGGGCGTACATCTCCGCCGTCACCTTCGGGTCCAGGCCGGAGACCGGCTCGTCCAGCAGCAGGAGCTTACGCGTGGCGCACAGGGCGCGGGCCAGCAGCACCCGCTGCTGCTGACCGCCGGAGAGCTCCCGATAGCACCGGTTCCGAAAGGCGGTGATGTCCATGAGGGACATGTTCTGTTCGGCCAACGCCTTTTCCTCACGGGTGTAAAACGGCCGCCGCCCAGCACGGGCCTGACAGCCGGACAGCACGATTTCCCATACTGTGGCGGGGAAGTCCCGCTGCACCTCCGTCTGCTGTGGGAGATAGCCGACCTCATTTTCCCTTAAGCCGTCGCCCCGCTCTATGCTGCCGCCCAGGACCTTTTGAAGGCCCAGGATCGTGCGCATCAGCGTGGATTTTCCCGAGCCGTTCTCGCCCACGATGCACAGATAATCCCCGGCGTTGACGGAGAAGTTCAGTTTGTCCAGGATCACCCGGCCGTCGTAGCCCAGCGACACATCCCGGCACGTCAGAAGCGCCATGTTGTTCATTCCTTCTTTCTTTTGGTATTGAAATCCCTTTCCCTGAAAACGGGCCATTGCCTGCCGCGCGAAAGACCGCGCGGCAGGCATGAGGGGAACGGGATATTCTCTTTTTGGTCCGGATTACTTCTGCAGCGCCTCGGTCAGCACAGCGAGGTTGCCCTGCATGACGCTGAGGTAGGTCACGCCGCTGACCGCGGCCTGGCCAGTGGTGCCCTGCATGGAATCCATCACCAGGATCTTCTGATCCTTGTCCTGCGTGGTCTGGATGATCGTCTCGGCGATGCGGTGATTGTCCCCCTCGATGGTCAGCACCACGGGCAGGTCAAGCTCGTCCACCTTGCCGGCCAGGAAGGCGATGGTCTCGAAGCTGGCCTCCGTCTCAGCGGAGCAGCCGGAGAAGGCGGCGTAGTAATCGAGACCGTAGTCGTCCACCAGGTAGCGGAAGGGGAAGCGGTCGCCGAACAGCACGGTCTTAACGGCCGCGTCCTTCGTGGCGGCGGTGTAGTCGGCGTCCAGCGCGGCCAGCTTGTCCAGGTAAGCGGTGGCGTTGGCCTTGTAGGCGTCGGCGTTGGCCGGGTCGGCCTCGCAAAGGGCGGAGGTGATGGCGGCCACCAGGTTCTCGGCGTTGCGCAGGGACAGCCACACGTGCTCGTCGGCCTCTTCCTCATGCTCGTGGTCGTGATCGTGGCCGCCGGTCAGCATCTCGATGATTTCCTCCGTGCTCATGTCAGCAGGCGCGAAATAGGAGTTGGTCGTGGAGCTCATCAGGGCCTCGAAGCTCTCGCTGCCAAAGTACAGGTGGAAATGCTCGGCGGCGGCGGGCTCGGTGCCGTGATCGTTGAACTGCACGTATTTGGGCGCGTCCGCGCTGTCGGTTTCATACTGATAGCGCACGGCCTTGATGTCGCCGTCCTCGGCGTAAACAGGGGTGAAGCCAGCGTAGGTATAGGCGGCAGAAACGGTCTCGCCTTCGGCGTCGGTGAAGGAGATGGTATCGCCATCGATCTTCACGGACACGACGTCGCAGGCCCAGTTGGCGGCGTACTTGTCAAACATGGTTTCCTTGGTGGCGTTCTCGTCGTCCTCGGCCTTGTGCTCCAGGAAGGCGTCCAGTTTGCCGGCCATCAGCAGGGGATGAAGGGAATTCCATTCGCCGGCGAAGTCGGAAAGCTCGCGGGGTTGGATGTCCTCCAGAGTGATTTCGTCATGTTCCTGGCTGTGTTCTCCCTCGTGCTCCTCTTGCTCATGGTCGTGTTCGTGCTCCATGCCCTCGACGATCTCTTCCATCTTGATGTCGTCGCCCATGAGCTCCACCAGGTTGAGCACCGTCATGTCGGGGTTCACGGCCTCGGCCAGCGCACCCTCGACCCACTCGTCGGACTCGCCACCCACGTAGATGAACACGTCGCTGGTGGCGATCTTCATGATGTCCGCCGCGGTGGGCTGGTAGCTGTGCAGGTCAACGCCGCTATCCAGCAGCATGGTCAGGTCGACCTTGTCGCCCGCGACCTCGCGCACCCAGTCGTAGATGGGGAAGATGGTGGTGACGACTGAGAGCTTGTCGCCCTCGGCGACGGCGCCGCCCGCAAAAACGCTTGTAAGAAGCAGAGCCAGTATGGTGATGAGCGAGATAAACTTCTTCATATTATTTGTCCTCCGATAATCATTCATTTGTCAGTCATTCATGTGAAATCAAATGTCAGAAAAGCTGATGTGATCTGAAAAAGGGTATAAGAAAACAAGGGCGATCGCCTGATCGACACGGGGGAAACAGAAGCGTTCGCAACGCGAAACGCACCTCATGCCGTCAGGACAGACAGACCCTTGCAAAAAGCCGAATTTCCTTTGGGACGCGCGCTAAGAAAAGCGGCGTCCATTGAAGGCCACGGGCGCTTCTCTTCGCCCACGTTTCAATTCAAAGGAAATTCAGCAAATATGTGTTGTTCAATTGTTCAGCCGGATCTTCCAGCTTATAAGCGTGCTGCCAGTGGGCAGACTTTCCCTTTCCGGGAAACGACAGATCGGGCGCAGGGCGAGGAGGAGAATTGTCACAAGCAGAACCAAAAGAGCCATGCCGATACCGCGAATAAACCCAGCCAGCCGCTCGATGGTTTCGCAGGTGTGACAGCCTTCGCCGATGCAGTCGTGATCTGCCTCGCGCACGATATAGGCGGAAGAAACCAGCAGCACAAGCACCATGCCGATGCACAGCAGCAGCGTACCCAAACGCTTCGCCTTGCTCATGAGCCGTTCCTCCCTTCCTAAATCATTATATGATCAAGCCGTTTTCAGGCATTGATCGCAGATGCCGTAGAACACCGTCTTGCCGGCGTTCCACTGAAAACCGTGGTGCTCCAGAAGATGCGCCTTGATGGCCTGCAGCTCGTCGCAGTCCATGTGGATCAGCGTGCCGCACTTCTCGCACTTGCAGTGGAAGTGCGTCGCGCATTCCGCGGCGGGCTCCTGTCCCACGTATTCGTAACAGGCGCTGTCACCACTGTCCAGCTGGTAGCGCCTCACCACACCCTCCAGCACCAGCTTGTCCATGTACCGGTAGATGGTGGCGGTTCCCAGGGACGAACCGGCGGCATCGAAGCGCGCCTTGAGCTGCGCAGCGGTGAAGTGCTCGCCTCGGTGCTCGCGAAGGTACTCCAGCAGCTCTTCCCGCTGCCTGGTATGGTAAGTGGACTTGACCGGCACCCTCGTCACCTCCAACCTGAGAACTGTTATCATATTATACGATGAAAGAGAATTTGTCAATATGAAAACGTCTCTCAAATTGTAAAGAATCTGTGTCATTGGGGCAGAGGTAATACGTCATTTGAAAAAGGTTGCAAACAGCTATAATGCTTGCTCATATTTCCTCCTGCTCTGTCTATCCTGAATCCAGTCTTGATTCTGACTCTGCCCCGTCGGATAAACTGCCTCATCGACGGCCTTTTCCCTAAGCACCTCCCTGACCCGCTCATAATCCCGCTCCACGCCCTCCAGCCGGTCGTTTTCCTTCGACAAATACACGTTCTCCTGCCGTAAAGCCCTGACCTCGTTTACCACCCGATCGTACAGCCTCTGCAGCTTCTCATGCTCCCGCATCAGCTCCAGAAGCGACCGATACACCGACCGAAGCAAGTGAATCATCCGATCAACCAGTGGTTTTGCCTTCCGTTCCCGATATGAACCGGCCATCTCCAGCAAATCCGCCTTCGGCAGCACCTTCTCCGGCTCATGCGTGTACTTGTCTGCCCATTTCTGCATATCCTTCACCATCGGCGCGATCTCGCCAAGCTTCTTTTGAGCCTCCTTCGCCTCGTTCCTGGCGGCTTCCGCCTCATTTTCAGCTTTTAGTCGCTGAGCGCGTATGAAGTCAAGCTCGTCATTTGCTTCGTCCAAATTGGTTTGCATGATGCCCTGTGCGACGGACAACTGGCTGTTTTCCTTCGTGAGCGCTTCTTTCTGCTCTGTCAGCAGCTGAATCTCCTTCTGACGAATCTGTTTCTTGAAATCCATCACGTCCAAGTGTTCCTCGTGCGTGCCCTTCTGCTCCCATTCGATGCCGTTACGCTCCATAGCACGGGCGAGGTAACGCTTCTCCATCGCCACCCACTGATTCCACTCCGTGTCGCTCCGGGTGCCGCCCTTGAAGCCCATCACAGCCAGCGCCTGCTTCAGCGATACCCGTGTGTCCAGACCTCGTCTGCTGCCTGTGGTGTAGGGCACAAAGTCGATGTGCAGGTGTGGCGTCGCCTCGTCCATATGCAGATGCGCCGAGAACACACGCAACGAGGGATTGCGCTCCTGAAAGGCCCGCATGTACTCATCCAGCACCTTCCTGGCCAGTTCTCCGTCCGGTGAACCTGCCGCGCAGTCATCCTTGTTCCCGATCTGCAGGATCACCTCATGAAAGGGCTTCTCCTGCTTTCCGCTCCGTATTTTTTCGTAGTAATCTCCGATGCAGCGATCCTTCCGTGTCTGCTTCTCGTTGTACCGGGCCACGGCCTCGTCGAACAGCTCGTGGTATACCTGCCTGATGTCCTCGTTGCAGTAGGTCACGTTCAGGTGGCTTCTCGCCGGATCGGTGTTGGCCGCATGGAAGGCCCGGCTGTTGTGACGGACGGAGCCTTTACCCACCATCACGCTGATCGTTCTCTTCATTCGTTTTCCCTTTCGTCTTCCTTTCTCCGGCGTGAGCCGGGGTTCTGTTACTCTTTCCAAGAGTAACGCAAAAGCACTTTTGACACGCCATCCTTCGGATTTTGCATCAAAAGTGCCTTTGCGCTCTCCGAGGGGGTACGGGGGATAAGGGGCGCTGCCCCTGTTCTCTGCGGAGAACACCCTGGCAGGACTGCCCTTTGAAAAGGGCATCCTGCACCTCGCCTAAACTTTGCTTGGTTTCGCCGCAATGCGTGACGATCCGTGACGATGGTGACGGTCTTTTTGAGACCGCCCCGGTGTCGAAAACATCGTCACGGTCGTCACACATCGTCACGCGAAAGATAGGGCATACCGCAGCACGATCTTCCTCCCGCTGTGAGTGCGGCTGCTCTGATACTGAATGCTGTAGTCGTTGAACAGCCGCCCCGCGTTGACGTTCAGCCGCATGGTCAGCGCGTTCGGCTTCATGTCCAGACCGAGCTTATTGACAAGCTCCGTGGCCGTTCCCTGCCACTCGGGATTCTCCGCACCGACAAGCTTGGAAATCGCCTCCAGAACGGCGTCTGGAGGTTCTTTCCAAAGATTCACGTCCGCCCGCTCCAGCCGCCACAGCAGTTTCTCCGGATCGCGCATCAAATACAGTTTCTGGTCCGGCTGATCCCGTCCGGCGATGTCCAGCGTCGCCGCATTGGCGGTGCGTTTCTCCTTCGAAAGCAGAAACCCGCCGTCCGCCGCGCCCAGCAGGCCATTGGTGCCAGAGATCATGTCGAACTTGTCGTCCGCCTGCTGCTTCCGGGTGTGATGCACGATCATCAGGCAAAGGCTCTTGCCGTCCGTAAAATGCTTGAGACGTGTAATATCATGATAGTCGCTGGCATAGCTGTACGCATCGCTCGCGCCTTCCCGCACCTTTTGAAGCGTGTCAATGATGATCAGCTTTGTGTCCGGGTGCTGTCGCACGAACTCACCGAGCTGATCCGTAAGCCCCGCGCCGAGCGTGTGCGCTTCCGTGCCAAGGAACAGCTTCTCAGCCGTTTCCACGCCGAACATCTGATACAGTCTCCGCTGCAACCGGCTGTAATCGTCCTCCAGCGCCAGGTACAGCACTGAACCACCGTGCACCGGGTAATCCCACAGGGGGGTGCCCGTGCTGACGTGATAGGCCATCTGCGCCATGAGGAAGCTCTTGCCCAGCTTCGGCGCGCCGGCCAGAATGTAAGTGCCCGGGTACAGCAGGCCGTCTATGATGGGCGGCCTGCTGTCGTAAACTGTGTCATACAGTTCCGGCATGGACATCGTCGGAAGGAAGTTGGGATTCTGCCTCAACAACATCTCCTGTTGAAGCGAAAGAATCCGCTGTGCTTCCTCTGCCGATAATTCCGCCGGATCGCAACATACTTCATTGTTTTTCATCATGGTTTCCATTCGTTTTCCTCCTTCATTACTCAGTTTCCGTGCTGCTCTCGTCATCATGCACACCATAGCATCTCTTCTCAAAATACTGTACCGGGCACTTTCCTGCAATAGTGATAGACCCCATCGCCTTCAACTCCCGATTCAGCGTCCGCACGATCTGATAGGCCTTGCTCCGGCTCACGCCCATGGTCGCGGCCACTTCTTCCGCTGTGATAAACTGCGTCCTCTTCATTGGCATCAGCTCCTTCCGTTGTAATTGTTGTGTCCATTTTGACACCGGCAAGAACAAGACGCTCTATTGGTGCACTTTGTTCCAAAATACGCATCATAAATACGTATTTTCGTGGCATTCCCAGAGCGGTTTTCAGAAATATTCCGCATCAAATATGCTTGAAATATTGGATTAGCTGTGCTATACTGTCTCCGAGGTGAATTTGAAATGGACACATGCAGTTATGAGGCCATTGGCCAGCGCATCCGGGCTTTGCGCAGGCAGAAGAAGCTGGGCCAGCAGGACGTGGCCGACATGCTCGGCAAGGCTATCCGCACATATCAGAAGTATGAGACGGGCGAAATCGAGGTCTCCATCGCCACGGTGAACCAGCTGGCGGAGATCCTTGACACCACGTCTACCTATCTTATGGGCTATGAACCGGAAAAGGTGGTCACTCCGGAGATCAAGACGCTTGCCGATATCATCAACGCCCTGTTCAAGCTGGAAGAGACCAGCGGCGTCAAGTTCGATATCGACGTGACCCGTCCTCCCCGCACGCGGGAATGGCGATGCGGCCTCTCCTTCAATGGAAAAGCGGCTGACGCGGAATACAACGCCGATCTGTGCCTTTTCCTCGAGGACTGGGCCGACCAGCTGGACGCACTCCGCAATCACCCTGAAAACAAAGAAGCATACCAAAAATGGCAGGATCAGACCCTGGCTTACTACGCGGCGACGCCTGTGTCCTCTATGGCAGAGGAAAGCGAAGGCGAAGATGAGCCGCTCACTGAATAGGCGATAAAAGCGAACGAAAAGACGTGTTTACGACGGATCAGGAGGTGAGAAAAGGGGTCTGGCACTGAAAGAAAGGAGACTTTCAATGTCAGTCACAAAGGATACGAAAACCAACAAGTGGATGGTCCAGATTCGCGTGAAGGATTGGACGGGCAAGGAGATCCACAAGAAAAAGCGCGGCTTCGAGACCAAGCGGGAAGCCCTGCAATGGGAGCGGGACTTCCTGAGCCAGAACGAGGGCAGCCTCGGCATGACCTTTCAGGACTTCATCGAGTTGTACATGAAAGACATGAGCCAGCGGCTCAAACCCTCGACATTGGACAACAAGCGGTGGCTCATCGACCTGAAGATCACGCCGGTGTTCGGCAGGATGCCCCTGAATGAGATCAAGCCCACAGACGTGCGACGTTGGCAGAACTGGCTGGCCGGGCATCGGGATGAGCAGGGCAAGCCCTACTCCCAGACCTACCTCAAGACCATCAACAACCAGCTCGTGGCGCTATTCAATTACGCGGTGAAGTACTACGGCATGAGGGAGAATCCCTGCCACAAGGCCGGGAGCATGGGCAAGAAGAACGCGGATGAGATGCAATTCTGGACGAAGGAGGAGTTTTCCACCTTCATCCAGGCGGTGAAGTACAAGCCCGCGTCCTACGCCATGTTCATGACGCTGTACTACACCGGCATGCGAAAGGGCGAGCCGCTGGCACTGACGCCCGCGGACATCAACCTCGAGAAGGGTACGATCTCCGTCACGAAAAACTACCAGCGGATTGGTGGAAAAGACATCATCACCACGCCCAAGACGCCAAAGAGCAGCCGCGTCATCACGATCCCGAACGGGCTGAGGGAATGCCTGCGGGAGTACATGGCCCAATGCTATGAGCTCCAGCCTGATGACAGAATCTTTCCCTACACGAAGTCCTTTCTGGATCACGAGATGGAAAACGGCTGCAAGCGTTCCGGCGTAAAGAAGATTCGCATTCACGACCTGCGGCATTCTCACGCGAGCCTGCTGGTGGAGATGGGCTTCTCGCCGCTGCTGATCGCGGAGCGGCTGGGCCACGAGCGCGTGCAGACCACCATGGAGACCTACAGCCATCTGTATCCGAACAAGCAGGTGGAGGTGGCCAACCGGCTGGACGGCATGATGCCGGAAGGCTGAGCCACGGCAAGGAAGCTCAGTGGCTACAAAAACCGGTCCCAATGTAGCCATTCTGTAGCCACTGAAAACAGAAGAATCCCGAAAAGCCTTATGTTTCAAGGCTTTTCGGGATGGAAAAGGATGGATTTGCTTATTCCCACTCAATCGTCCCCGTCGGCTTCGGCGTCAGATCATACAGCACCCTGTTGACGCCTTTCACCTCATGTGTGATTCGCTCCGTCACCCTGTGCAGAACGGGCCACGGAATCTCCTCGATGCCGGCGGTCATGGCATCCACGGTATTCACCGCGCGCAGCACCACGGGCCATTCGAAAGCGCGCCTGTTGTCCTTGATGCCGGTGGATTTGATGTCCGGCACAATGGTGAAGTACTGCCACACCTTGCCGGCCAGCCCCGCCCTGTCGAATTCTTCGCGCAGGATGGCGTCGGATTCGCGCACAGCCTCCAGCCGGTCGCGGGTGATGGCGCCCACGCAGCGCACGCCCAGGCCGGGGCCGGGGAAGGGCTGGCGGTACACCATGCCGTCCGGCAGGCCGAGCGCCTTGCCGACCGCGCGCACCTCATCCTTGAACAGCATCTTCAGCGGCTCGACCAGCTCGAATTTCAGGTCGTCGGGCAAACCGCCCACGTTATGATGCGCCTTGATGCTCTTCTGCGTCTTCGTGCCGGATTCGATGATGTCCGGATAAATCGTGCCCTGGCCAAGGAAGGAGATGCCCTTCAGCTTGCGCGCTTCTTCCTCGAACACGCGGATGAATTCCGCGCCGATGATCTTGCGCTTGGTCTCAGGCTCGGCCACGCCGGCCAGCTTGTCGAGGAAGCGGTCCACAGCGTCGATGTAGATCAGGTTCGCGCCCATCTCCTCGCGGAACACGCGCACCACCTGCTCGGGCTCTCCCTTGCGCAGCAGGCCGTGGTTCACGTGCACGCAGGTGAGCCGGTCGCCGATCGCGCGGATGAGCAGCGCCGCCACGACGGAGGAATCCACGCCGCCGGACAGCGCCAGCAGCACCTTGCCGTCGCCCACCTGGGCGCGGATCAGGTCGATCTGGTCGGCGATGAAGTTGTCCATCGTCCAGTTTTTCTGTGCGCCGCAGGTTTCAAAGAGGAATTTCGACAGGCAGGCCGTGCGCGCATCCCTGTCTGCCGGCCAGGCGCTCAGCTTTTCGGGCGCTTTCGAAGTCGGATGATCCGCCGAGATCACCGGGATGCCCAGCGCGTAGATATCGCCTGACACGTCAACGTCAACGCCGTTCACGTTGCGGTTCCGGCCGCCGTTGAGGATGATGCCGCGCACGTTCGGCAGCGCCTTCAGCGCCTCGGGCGCGATGTCGTGCGGATGGATTTCCGAGTATACGCCCAGCGCGCGAATTTCGCGAGCCAGCTGCGCGTTCTGTTCGCTTCCCAGGTCGAGGATGACGATCATGTCCTGCTGCATGGTGGCTTCCCCCTTGTAAATATGTGAATCCATGACATTATTATACCGCATTTTTCGCGTGTTTTCAATCCGCCCGCCGCGCGTTGAGCGGTCCGCAGCATTGAAGGAATGTAATTTCTGGCTTAAAATGTGGAGAGGGCCGGTTCTTTTTTGTCATGTCAATCAAACGGATTCGGCCAATCCTTTGCGGTCGGTTTTTTATATCCCATTGTTAATTTTCCGCGTCATGAAACAAACCGCCTTCCCGCGCGCTCTTTATTTATGTATCCGGATACAGACGAAACAAGGGAGTGGACGCATTGCCGACGGAGGAAAGAAAGGCGCTGTTCGCCGAGACGGTGCGCGAGCGCGAAAAGTCGCTGTACCGCGTGGCGCTCGTGATGCTGCGCCGGAACGCGGACGCCGAGGACGCCGTGTGCGACGCCGTCGAGGCCGCGTGGCGGCACATCGACCGCCTGCGCGACGACCGGGCGCTGCCCGCGTATCTGATGACATGCACGGTCAACGCCTGCAAAAACGCGCTGCGCCGCCGGAGGCGCGAGCGCCCGGTGGACGACCTCGCGCTCTACGCCGGGGCGGCGGATTCGCCGGTGCCCGTGTGGGGCTACCTCATGGGCCTGCCGGAAAAGTACCGCCTGCCGCTGGCGCTGCGCTACGGCGAGGATATGCCTGTGGAGGAAATCGCCCGCGCGCTTCGCCTGCCGCGCGGCACCGTGTCCACCCGACTTTCGCGGGGGCTTAAAATCCTCCGCGCGCAGATGGAAAAGGAGGTTGAGGGTCGTGACTAAGAGGCAGATCGCCCATTTGATTCGTGAGCAGCGGCCCGAGCCGCCGGAAGGATACGAGGCGAAAATCGAGCGCGCGCTCGACGGCCTCATGAGAGAGGAGCAAGCCATGAAGAGAAGATATAAGGTTTCGACGCTGCTGCTGGCGGCGGCGCTCGTGGTGCTGGCGCTGGCGGGGGCGGCGTTGGCGGCCAGCGAGTTGAAGTTGTTCAGCGCGCCGCACGGCTCGCTGGTTTCATCGGAAGGCATAGAGGATCGGGTGCTGACTGGCCTGGGCAGCGCGGAGAATGAGCTCGCGCAGCTGACGGTGGAGGAGGCGCTGTACGACGGAAAAACCATCGCCATGCTGATCAGCGTCGCGCCTCAGAATCCCGAGAAGGACGCCATTCTGGGCTACGCGGACAGCTGGTTAGATACAAAAGACGTCTACAACGTGGACATTCGAGAAACGGAAAACGGCGGAACGCAGCTCAGCCTGCTCGGTCGCAGGGACGGGAAACGCATCATCACATGCGGTGCGAGACTGCTGGTTAACGGCGAAGAGGTTGAGGAGATGGCCGCTGATTCCTCGGAAGACGAGGAGGGCCGTGAGCAGATCTGGCTGCGCTATGCGCTGGAGGCGTTCGAGGATGATCCCGTCATTCATTGTGAGCTTCGGTCAGCGGTCGGTGTGTGGGACGACTATGCGGGCCGGCAATGGCTGAGTGTTTCTTTTGACCTCGCCCGCGTGCAGGATGAAAGGACATTTATGATCGTGCCGATGGGCGACGCAAAGGGCGAGCGCTTTGAAATCCTGCGCGGCTATTTGACGTTTGCCAGGGCCATGACCTACATGACGCTGGACTATTCCTACATTCAGGCGCCGGAGGAGGATATGGGCATCGACCTCCGTCTGTTCAACGGAGATGGGGAACGCATAGATGCGCACAGTGGCGAGCAGATCGAGCTGGTCGGCAATGACTGGCGGCTCATCGACGAAATGGAAGCGGTTGAAGAAATCCCCGAGACGATCATTCTGGAGGCCAAGGTCATTGGCGAGGACAGAACGCTGGGCCGCGTGACATGCCGCCTTGTGGAGACGGATTCCATCGACCTGCCCGACGCGCCGGAACCGGAAACGCCCCATCTGACCTACCTGACGCCGAAGGGAAGCTGGGTATCCGACCGCATGCGCCTGCTCTTTGTTGACATCCATGAAACGACTGGTCTGGTCATCGTCACATTCACCTGCGACGGCGCGGAAACAGCGGAGAAGATTCGCTTCACCCTGCTTGACGCGGATGGCCAGCCCGTGGAGCTCAAGTATATGCTGGACAGCGAGGGCAATCCGGCGGGACAGTACGCGCTGCTCGACCCGTATGACGGCTATTATAAGGTGTTTACCGAGGTGCGCGACAGCTCGGCCCTCTCGGGCCAGATCGGCATCGAGGCGAGGATCGAAGGAGAAGAAACCCCGCTGGCGCGCTTTGAAGGCGTCGTGACCAACGCTTTCTCGGCCACCGGAGACCTGAATAAAGCCGTGCTGGTGGCGCTGCCCGTCGACCCGAACCTCGTGTTCACGGTGGGCGACGATCTGTGCTATCACACCCGTCCCAATTGCGGACAGTTCGGCCTGTCATACGCGCCCATGGGCGTGACGCTGGCGGAGGCTGTCAATATGGGCAAAACCGCCTGTCCCCGCTGCTGCGAAGACGCGGAATAACTCCTTACAAAAACATCGCGCCCCGGCGAAACCTCGCCGGGGCGCGATGTTTGCGTTATGCGATTATCTCAACCAACGCCCTTACACGCCCCTGCGCTCGTTGCGCAGCTTCTCGTTCAGGGTCTGGTTGGTGATGCGGGTGTGGCCCTTAAGCGGCACGATCTTGGCGTCGATGGCGTCCAGGATCCAGCTGGGCTGCGGGAAGAAGCTCTCCTCCAGCTCGTGGGCCGGGGTGATCCAGTTCTTGCTGGCCACCACGGTGGGCGCGGCGTCGAGGTAGTCGAAGCCCATCTCGGTGATCTGGCGGGCCACTTCGCTGGCGAAGGAGCCGCGCTCGCAGGCGTCGGTCACGATGACCAGGCGGCCGGTCTTCTTCACGGACTCCAGCACCGTCTCATAGTCGAACGGCACCAGCGTGCGCGCGTCGATGATCTCAGCCTCCATGCCGTACTTGGCCTTCAGCTCGTCCGCGGCCTTCAGCACGCGATACAGCACCGCGCCGAAGCTCAGGATGGTGATGTCCTTGCCGGGGCGCTTGATGTCGGCCTTGCCGAAGGGGATCTCGTAATACTCGGCCGGCACGCCGCCCTCGTGGAACTGCTCGCCCACGTCGTAGATGCGCTGGCTCTCGAAGAACACCACGGGGTCGGTGCCCGCCAGCGCGGTGGCCATGAGGCCCTTGGCGTCGTAGGGCGTGGCCGGGAAGGCGGCCTTCAGGCCCGGGATGTGGGTGACCAGCGCGGACCAGTCCTGAGAGTGCTGCGCGCCGTACTTGGAGCCGACCGACACGCGCAGGACGACGGGCATCTTGATGATGTCGGCGGACATGGCCTGCCACTTGGCCATCTGGTTGAACACTTCGTCGCCCGCGCAGGCGAGGAAGTCGCAGTACATCAGCTCGACCAGCGCGCGGCCGCCCGCCATGGCGTAGCCCACGGCGCCGCCCACGATGGCGGACTCGCTGATGGGGGAGTTAAACAGGCGATGATAGGGGAGAGCCTCGGTCAGGCCGCGGTACACCGCGAACGCGCCGCCCCAGTCGCGCACATCTTCGCCCCAGGACGCCAGCGTGGAGTCCTTGTAGAAGCGATCGATGATGGCCTCGAACAGGCCGTCGCGCAGCTGGTATACCTTGTTCTTGGAAACCGGCTTGCCGCTGGCGTCGAAGCCCCAGCGCTCCTTCTTGGCGATGGCCTGAACGCGCGGGCATTCCTCCATGGGCATGTTGACGTCCGGCTTGGTCTCGCCGCCGAAGGACTCCACATGGCCGTTGGTGAACATCATGTCGGCCAGCTCGTCCGGATTCTTGTCCAGGTTCATGCGCGGAGAGATCTCCTCGTCGATGGACAGCTTGAAGTTGCGCAGGATGGCGTCCTTCACATACTTCACGATGGCGTCGCACTCTTCCTCGGTGGCCACGCCGGCTTCGATCAGCTGCCTGCGGTACTCGACGATCGGATCCTGCGCCCACCAGGCCTCGATCTCTTCCTTCGTGCGGTAGGAGGAGGAGTCGGACGGGCTGTGGCCGCTCATGCGGTAGGTGACCACATCCAGCAGGCACGGGCCCTTGCCCTCGAGCAGCAGCTTCTTCTTGCGCTTGTAGGCGTCGATAACGGCCAGCGGATTCCAGCCGTCCACGCGCTCGGCGTGCATCTGGGTGGCGGTGAAGCCGGCGCCCATGCGGGCCGGCGCGTCGTAGCCCATGGTCTCGCCCACGGTCTGGCCGCCCATGCCGTACTGGTTGTTGATGATGTTGAACATGAGGGGCAGGCCGCCCTTCATGTCGTCGTCCCACAGCTCGTTGATCTGGCCCATGCAGGACATGTTCAGCGCCTCGAGCACGGGGCCGCGGCCCAGCGAGCCGTCGCCCAGGTTGGCGACCACGATGCCCGGCTTGCGGTTGATCTTCTTATACAGCGCCGCGCCCATCGCGATGGTGCCGGAGCCGCCCACGATGGCGTTGTTCGGATAGATGCCGAAGGGGGTGAAGAAGGTGTGCATGGAGCCGCCCAGGCCGCGGTTGAAGCCGGTCTCGCGGGCGAAGATTTCGGCCATGGCGCCGTAGAGCAGGAAGTTGATGGCCAGATCCTTCACCGTTTCGTGGGGTTCCTTTTCGGCCACGGCATAGGTCTTGCCGCCCAGGAAGGATTTCATGATGTCGAGCAGCTTGTCGTCGTCCAGCTTCTCGATGGCGGAAAGGCCCTTGGCCAGGATGTCGCAGTGGCTGCGGTGAGAGCCGAAGATCATGTCCTCGACGTCGAGACAGAAGGCCTCGCCGACGGCGTTGGCTTCCTGACCGATGCCCAGATGGGCGGGGCCGGGATGAGTGTAGGGCACGCCGCAGTACTCGGAGGTGGTCTTGATCAGCTGGATCATGGTCTCGAACTCACGCAGCACCAGCATGTCGCGATAGATGTTTTTGAACTGCTCCGTGGTGAAGTTGCCGAGCTCGTCCTTGACCTTCTTCTGATAGGTGTTGACGGGGATGTCGGTGAAGGTGATCTTGCCGGGCGCGCGAACCACATTCGGATCGACGTACAACTGCTTGGACATGACAATCTCTTCCTTTCAACAATATATAATAAACATTCCAGATTAATCCCTGAACTCCCACAGCGTCTCGCGGATGATCTCGCTGACGGTCGGATGCGGGAAGATGATCTCCCTCGCGTCCTTCACGCGCAGCTCGAGCTCGATCATTTCGGCGGCGCCCCAGATGATCTCGGAGGAATAGCTGCCGATCATGTGCACGCCGATGACGTTGCGATGCTCCTTGTTCACGAGGATCTTGCACAGGCCGTCGGCGCCTTCGTTCTCGGCCACAAACCGGCCGGCGTAGCGCATCGAGAGCTTTTTGACCTCATAGTCGATGCCCTGCGCCCTGGCTTCTTCCTCGGTCAGGCCGCAGGAGGCGATTTCCGGCTGGGTGTAGATGACGGAGGGATTGGCGTGATAGCGCATGGTGTCCTTTTTGCCCAGAATGGTGTTGACGCACACCTCGGCCTCGCGATAGGCGGTATGGGCCAGCATGACGTGGCCGTTGCAGTCGCCCGCGGCGAACACGCCCTCGATGTTGGTGCGGCCCTGCGCGTCCACGACGATGCCGGCGCGGTTGGTCTCCACGCCGATGTTCTCAAGGCCAATGCCCTGCAGGTTGGCGCGGCGGCCGATGGAGAGCAGCACCTTGTCGGCGGGAATCTCGACCTTGCCGCCGTCCGGCGCCTCGGCGATGACCTTGCCCGCCTCGACGGCCAGGCACTTGTGGCTCAGCAGGAAGGTGACGCCCTTCTTCTGCAGCTCCTTCTGCAGCATGGTGCTGATCTCGCGGTCGGTCGGGCCGGCGATGTGATCCAGCATCTCGACGACCGTGACCTTCGCGCCCACGGTGGCGTAGTAGGCGACCATTTCCAGGCCGATGACGCCGCCGCCGATCACGACGAAGTTCTTCGGCACCTCCTGCAGCTCCAGCACCTCGCGGTTGGTGACCACGAAGCCGCCCAGGTTTTCGCGCACGCCGGGGATGGGCGGCACGACGGCGGAGGAGCCGGAGGCGATGATCATCTTCGCGCCCTCATAGTCCTGCCCGCCCGCGGTCACCGCGAAGCCGCCCTCGACGCGGCCCTTGATGACGGCGTTTTCCTTCACCACGGTGACGCCGGCGGCCTTCATCTTGGCGCCGACGCCGGACACCAGCGTCTTCACCACCTTGCCGCGCCGCGCGACGACGGTGGGCTGGTCGATGGCGACGCCTTCGGCCTTTACGCCGTAGGCCTGGCTGTGCAGCGCGTGTTCGTACAGCTTGGCGGAGTTGAGCAGTGCCTTGGAGGGAATGCAGCCCTCGTTCAGACACACGCCGCCCAGCGCGTTCTTTTCGAACAGCACCACCTTGAGCCCCGCGTGTCCGGCGCGCTCGGCAGCCAGGTAGCCCGCCGGGCCGCCGCCGATGACAATCAGATCAAACATGGCAAATTTCCTTCTTTCCCATATCATCTGTCAGCCCTCGCCCTTCTCCCGGAGGGGAGAGGGGGAGGGGAGATTCTGAATTACAGCGCTCTGACTCTCCTGCGGGAGAAATGTCCGCGCAGCGGACTGAGAGGGCGCGTCAGCCCTTCGCCAGCATCAGCGTGAAGGCTTCGAGGTTGTTCTTCAGGTCGACCAGGAACTTGGAGGCGGGCGTGCCGTCCATGGCGCGGTGGTCGTAGGACAGCGACAGGTTCATCTTGGGATAGACCTTGATCTCGCCGTTCTCCACGCGCACGCCGTTGGTGATGGCGCACACGCCGAGGATGCCGGTCTGCGGCGGATTGACCACGGGGGTGAAGGATTCGATGCCCAGGGAGCCGATGTTCGACACGGTGAAGGACGCGCCGCGCAGGTAGTCCGGGCTGATCTTGCCCTCCTTGCACTCCTTGGCGAGCTTCTTCGCGGTGGCCGACAGCTCCTTGAGGCTCATCTTGTCCGCGTTGAAGATGGTGGGCACCATCAGGCCGCGGTCCGTGTCGACCGCCATGCCCAGGTGCACGCCGCGGAAGTACTTCATGGTTTTGCCGTCGTCGATCAGGTTGGCGTTGAGCGCCTTGTGCTCGGGCATGGCCAGCGTCCGGGCGACGACATACATGATGATGTCGTTGATGGAGATCTTCTCCATGCTGAACTTCTCGCCCTTTTCCTTGAAGAGCTTGCGGGCGTTCTGCACCTCGGTGGCGTCGTAGGTGATGTTGTGGGTGAGCTGCGCCATGCTGCTGAGGGAGGTCATCATGGCCTTGGCGATGACCTTGCGCATGTTGCTCATGGGCTCGGTGTAGCTGTCGTCCACGGGCTTGCCCAGCTCCACGGGCGCGGCCGGCGCGGCTGCCGCGGCGGGCGCTTCGGCGGCCTCGGGCTTCTTTTCGAGATCCCTGAGCGACACGCGGCCGCCCAGCCCGGTGCCCTCGACGCCGCCCTGATAGCCGGCGCGGGCGGCGGCGGTGACCGTGAGGCCGTTGTCGATCAGCTTTTGTATGTCGCGCGCGATGACGCGGCCGTCGGGGCCGGTGGGCACGACCTTGCTCAGGTCGGCGCCGCTCTTTTCGGCCAGGCTGCGGGCGCGCGGAGAAATCTTCAGATCGCCCACGATGACGGGCGGTTCGGCGGTTTCCTCGGCCTCGGCCTGAGGCGCTTCAGCAGGCGCGGCTTCGGCGGCGGGAGCCGCCTCGGCGGGCGCGGCGCCGCCGGCTTTGGGGTCGAATTCAGCGAAGGATTCGCCGGGATTGCCGATGACCATGACGTTGGTCAGGCAGGGCACGTCGTCGCCCTCCTCGAAGAAAATCTGCAGGACGGTGCCGGCCTCCTTGGCTTCCTCCTCGAAGGCGGCCTTGTCCGTCTCGTAGGCGAACAGGACGTCGCCGACCGCAACCGGATCGCCGACTTTCTTGTTCCACTTGGTGATGATACAGCTTTCAACCGTGTTGCCCTGTCGGGGCATAATGATGGGTGTTGCCATATGTATCCTCCTGTCGAGCACATATTTTCCCGCTTTTTATTGTAGTACTTTTGATTTGCCGCGTCAATCACATGCGACAATTTTACCCGCGGGATTTTCAAAATAGTGCACTTTTTTTTCCATGGCTTTACATTCGGCGCCGGCGGCCGGAATCCGCGTCGTCCGCATCCGGGAGATGATCCGCAAGGCCCGGCCCGGGCGTCCGCCTTCGTCACAATGCGGGCCGGCGGGAAACGGCCGCTCTCCCGCGCCGAAAACAGCGGCGAGACGGTTGAAAACCGGCGTGAAAACGTATATAATAAAACAGCATGGGCAATACTGCGCGGGCGAGCCCGCCGATGAAGGAGATGAATCGACATGGATACGAGAACCCTGCTGGCCTCGCTGGCGACGGAGCAGGTGAACGGCCGCAGCGAACGGTTGGACCAGATGACCTCGCTGGAAATCGCGACGCTGATGAACGACGTGACCGCCGACGTGACCGCGGGCATCGAGAAGGCGCTGCCGCAGATCGCCGAGGCCATCGACCGCATCGTCGAGCGCCTGAAGAGGGGCGGACGCCTCATCTATATGGGCGCGGGCACCAGCGGACGGCTGGGCGTGCTGGACGCCTCCGAATGCCCGCCGACGTTCGGCGTGTCGCCCGAGCTGGTGCAGGGGATCATCGCGGGCGGCGACAGGGCGCTGCGCAGCGCGGTCGAAGGCGCGGAGGACAGCGCCGAGCTGCCTGTCGAGGACCTGAAGGCGCGCGGCCTGAACGAGAGCGACGCCGTGGTGGCGATTTCGGCCAGCGGGTACGCGCCCTACTGCGTGGCCGCGCTGAAATACGCCCGCTCCGTGGGGGCACTGGCCATTGCGCTGAGCTGCAACGCCGGCGCGCAGACCTCGAAGGAGGCCGACATCGCGATCGAAGCGCCCACGGGCAGCGAGGTGTTGTCCGGCTCGACGCGCCTCAAGGCCGGCACAGCCACCAAGCTGGTGCTGAACATGCTGTCAACCGGCTCGATGGTGAAGCTGGGCAAATGTTACAAAAATCTCATGGTGGACGTGAAGGCCACCAACGTGAAGCTGCGCGACCGCTCCGTCCGCATCACCATGAACGCGACGGGGCTGGACCGCGAGGCGGCGCAGGCGCTCTATGAGCAGGCGGGCGGCAGCATCAAGACGGCCATCGTGATGCACGAGACCGGCGCGGCGCGCGCGCTGGCCGAGGCGGCGCTGAGCGAGTGCGGCGGCTATGTGCGCGCGGCTGTCGCGGCGCTGAAATGACAACCCGGACAGGAGCTTGGGAAAATCGCATGGAAGAATTGATTGAAAGGCTCCGCGGCTTTGCGCCGGCGGAGCGGGTGCTCGTCGACGAGCCCATGAGCCGCCATACCACGTTCCGCATCGGAGGCCCGGCGGACGTGCTGTTTCTGCCGGCCAGCGCGGAAGAGCTGATCACGGCGCTGCGTGCCGCGCGGGAGCTGGGCGCGCCCTGCTTCGTCATGGGCAACGGCTCGAACCTGCTGGTGAGGGACGGCGGCGTGCGCGGCCTGGTGATCGAGCTCGGCGAACCGATGAGCGCCGTCACGGTGCGGGGCACGACGCTGCGCGCGCAGGCGGGCGCGTCGCTGGCGCGCCTCAGCCGCGAAGCGCAGCAGGCGTCGCTCGCCGGGCTGGTCTTCGCCTCGGGCATACCGGGCAGCGTGGGCGGCGCGGTGGCCATGAATGCGGGCGCGTATGGGGGCGAGATCCGCGACGTGTTGGCGCGGGCGCTGGTTCTTGAGGGCGGGGAGGCCGCCTGGCGGCCGGCGCAGGCGCTGAACCTGAGCTACCGCGATTCGGATGTGCTGCGGAAGGGCCTGATCGTGCTGGAGGCGGAGTTTGAGCTCGCGCCGGGCGATTGCAACGCGCTGCTGGCCGACATGAACGAGCTGGCGCGCCGCCGCCGCGAGAAGCAGCCGCTGAGCCTGCCCAGCGCGGGCTCGACGTTCAAGCGCCCGGAGGGGCGCTTCGCGGGCGCGCTCATTCAGGAGGCCGGGCTCAAGGGCTATCGCGTGGGCGGCGCGCAGGTGAGCGAGCTGCACGCGGGCTTTGTGGTCAACCGGGGCGGCGCCACCGCGCGCGACGTGCTGCGGCTGATCGCCGACGTGCAGGCCCGCGTGAGGGAAAATGCCGGCGTGACGCTGGAGCCGGAGGTCAGAATCATCGGCGAGGATTGAGAGGGCGCGCCGTCCGTCGACGGACAGGCGCGCGACGGGGGCGGACATGTCTTTTTCTACAGACGCAAAATCGGAGATCATGAGAGCGCCGTGCGAGGATCCGGGCGAGGTGCGCGCGGAGCTGGCCGCCTTTTTCCTGCTGGCGGGCAGCGTATCGTTCCGGGGCACGGGGCGCTATCTGCTGTCGATGAGCAGCGAGAACGCCGCCGTGGTGCGCTATTGCTTCACGCAGGCCAAGCGCGCCGCTCACGTCGCGCCCGAGATCCAGACGGCGCGCTCCAGCCAGCTGGGCGACCACGTGCGCTATCGGCTGGCCCTGTCGGAGGAGGACTCGCTGGCGCTGCTGGGAACGCTGGGGCTGCTCGACAGCGGGGCCTTTCTGGGCATACGGCGCGAACCGCCGGAGGCGCTGCTCGACTGGGAGGAGGGCCGGACCGCCTTCGTGCGCGGCGCGTTTCTGACGACGGGCTGGGTCAACCACCCGGAAAAAGCCTATCATCTGGAATTCGCCGTGCCGGACGAGGGACACGCGCAGGGCCTCATGCACCTCCTGACGGACATGGGCTTCCGCTGCGGCGTGGCCGAGCGCAAGAGCCAGTGGGTGGCCTACGTGAAGGACGCGGAGAGCGTGAGCCGGCTGCTGGCGAGGATGGGCGCGTTTGGCGCGTATATGGCGTTTGAGAACGTGCGCATCATGAAGCAGCTGCGGGGCGGCGTCAACCGGCAGATGAACTGCGACGATTCGAACACCGACAAGACGGTGCGGGCGGCCGAAAAGCAGCTCGCCGACATCGGATATCTGCGCGCGCACGGCGGGCTGGACGCGCTGCCCCGGCCGCTCCGTGAAATCGCCGAGGCGCGGCTGAACAACCCGGACGCCAATCTCGCGGAGCTGGGGCAGCTGCTTGACCCGCCCATCGGCAAATCCGGCGTGAACAACCGGCTGAGGCGGCTGAGTGCGCTGGCGGATGAAAGGCGGGAGACTTCACCTGAAGCACACTGAGGAGGAATACTAATGAAGAAATGGATACGTCGCGCGCTGCTGCTGGCGCTGATCGGCTGCATGGCCGCATCGGGCCCTGCGGCGCTGGGGGAGGGAGATATCGTGATACCGGACGTGACGGTCAGGGCCTTTGACATTCCGGACAACGAGGCCATGGCGTTTTTGCGGAGCCTGGGCGCCGGCTGGAATCTGGGCAACACCATGGACGCGACGGACGACCATCTGCGCGGCTCCGACCTGCAGCTGGAGCGCTACTGGTGCGGCGTCATGACCACGCGGTCCGTGTTTGAGGCGCTGGCCGACGCGGGCTTCTGCACGGTGCGCATTCCCGTGTCGTGGCACAATCACGTGAGCGGCGACGACTTCGCCATCAACGGGCCCTGGCTGGATCGCGTGCAGGAGCTGGTGGACTGGGCGCTCGGAGCCGGGCTGAACGTGATCGTCAACACGCATCACGACGTGAGCGCCGACTTCTATTACCCGGATGCGGACCATCTGGACGCCTCGCTGCGCTACATGAAGGCCATCTGGACGCAGGTGTCGGCCCGCTTCGCCGGCTATGACGAGCGGCTGATCTTCGAATCCATGAACGAACCGCGCCTCGCCGGCACGGATCACGAGTGGTGGTTTGAGAGCGCGAGCGCCGAATGCCTTGAGGCGGCCGACTGCATCAATCAGCTGAATCAGGCCTTCGTGGACACGGTGCGCGCGGGCGGCGGCATGAACGCGACGCGCTACCTGATGGTGCCCGGCTACGACGCGGCGCCGGCCAACACCAATCCGGCGTATTTCCGGCTTCCCGAGGACAGTGCGGACAACCGCATCATCGTCTCCGCGCACGCCTATCTGCCGTATTCCTTCGCGCTGGATACCAAGGGCGGCTCGTCCTTCAGCCTGGATAACCTGCAGCAGACCGGGGACATCGGCGCGGCCATGAACACGCTTTACGAGCGCTTCATCAGCCGTGGCATACCGGTCGTCATGGGCGAATACGGCGCGCTGAACAAGAATAACCTGCAGGACCGCGTCGATCTGACGGCGTATTACGTCGCCAGCGCCAGCGCGCGCGGCATTCCCTGTCTGTGGTGGGACAACAACGCCTTCCAGGGCCGCGGCGAAAACTTCGGCCTGCTGAACCGCGCCGCTCTGGACTGGCCCTTCCCGGAAATTGTGGAGGCCATCATGCGATACGCGCTGAAGCCGGCTGGAGAAACGCCATGCCGGGCGGAATGAGTCATACTTAACCCCATACATCTTCGGGCGCCTTTTCCGCCGCCCTCTGTTCGGCCTGGCGGCGACGAAAAAGCCGTCCCGAAGCCGTACGGGCCCTGGAAGTCAGACAGCAGTAAGAAAGGAAGGAAACGAACCGTGAACCTGAAAAAGATTCGGCAGATACTGAAGGACACCGATTACATCCACACAGGCGGATCGCCGGAGGAGCTGCGCGTTGCGGAATACCTGAGGGCGCAGGCGGAGGCGCTGGGCGCGCGGGCGCATATCGAGGCGTTTCCCGTCGCCATGGCGGATGTGCACGAGGCCTCGCTGACGGCGGACGGCCGCGACGTGCCCTGCGAGGGCTACCGGTGCTGCGACAGCGGGGAAATCGAAGCGCCGCTCGTCTATCTGCCCAACACAGACCCGACCTCCCTGCTCGCCGCGAAGGGGAAAATCGTGCTGCTTGATTCCGGCCTGCGCCATTTCCTCTATCAGGACCTGCTCGACCGGGGCGCGCTGGGCTTCATCACCTACGACGGGAACGTCAACTTCCGCGACAACGACATCGACGCGCGCGAGCTGCGCGGCTACGTCGCGCTGGGACGGAAGGCGCTGTGCGTGAACATCAACGCCAAGGAGGCGCTGAGGCTCGTCAGGGACGGCGTGAAGACCGTGAGGATCTCCGTCCGTCAGACCGAATACGAGGGGGAATCGCGCAATGTGGTGGCCGAGCTGCCGGGCAGGACGGACGAGTGGATCGTGCTCACCGCGCATTACGACACGGTGCCGCTGTCCCGCGGGTCATACGACAACATGTCCGGCTGCGTCGGCCTGCTGGAGATCCTCGAGGCGCTGAAGGGCGGCGCGCCGCACCGCTACGGCGTGCGGGCGGTGTTCTGCGGCAGCGAGGAGCGCGGCCTGCTGGGCTCCAAAGCCTACGTGCAGGCGCACGAGGCGGAGCTTGAAAAGATGGCCCTGAACATCAACCTGGACATGATCGGCAGCATCATGGGCCGGTTTATCGCCTGCGTGAGCGCCGAGGACGCGCTGGCCTCGTATGTGCGCTATTTCGCGGCCGCGCGCGGCTGGGGCATCGACGTGCGCACCGGCGTGTATTCCAGCGATTCGACGCCGTTTGCCGACAAGGGCGTGCCCGCGCTCTCGTTTGCGCGCCTGGCGCCAGGCAATCAGTCCTCCATTCACAACCGCTACGATACCGCCGCGCTGCTTTCCGACGAGCAGCTGCGCCGCGACGGCGCCTTCGCCGCGGCGTTTGCGGCGGAGATGGCCGACGCCGCGATGTGCCCGGTCAGGCGCGAGATGCCGGAAAAGCTGCGCGGCGAGCTGGACGAATACCTGAACCGCAAGCGCGGCAAGTGAACGGCCGCGAGGGCGCGAAGGGGAGGGAACAGAATGTATACGATCGAAAACAACAGCCTGCTCGTCGGGATCAACGGGATCGGCGCGGAGCTCAGCCGCATCGTGGACAAACGGACGGGCGAATCCCTGTTGTGGGAGGGGGATCCCGCGGTGTGGAAGGGGCGCTCCCCCTGGCTCTTTCCCATCGTCGGGCAGCTGAAGGGCGGCTTCTTCCGCTATCAGGGCCGCCGCTTCGACCTGCCCATGCACGGCTTCGCGCGCAGGATGCGCTTTGAGGCGGAGCAGCCGGACCGGTCGCGCGCCTGCTTCACGCTGCGCGACACGCCGGATACGCTGGCCTCGTATCCCTGGCGCTTTGCGCTGTCCATCGATTATGCGCTGCGCGGCCGGAGGCTGGACGTCGCCTGCACGGTGAAGAACGCGGACGACGAGACGATGTACTATTCGCTTGGCGCGCATCCGGGCCTTGTGTGCCGCGAGGGTGACAGCCTCGCCTTTGAAGGCATGGAGAGCTGCCTGTATCGCCGGCTTGACGCGGCCTCGCATTTGCTGCGCCCGGAGCGGCGGCCGCTGCCGCTTGAGAACGGCGCGCTGACGCTGCGCGCGTCGCTGTTTGAGCGCGATGCGATGATCCTCGAAAACCCGCGGAGCACGTGCGTGACGCTGCGGCGGGCGGACGGCCTGTCCGTGCGGGTGACGCACGACGCGGTGCCGTGGCTGGGCGTCTGGTCGAAGCCGACGGCGGGCGGCCTGCGCTATGTGTGCATTGAGCCCTGGCTGGGCGTGGACGATCCCGTCGACAGCGACCAGGCCGTCGAACACAAGGAGGCCGTCCAGACCCTGCCGCCCGGAGAAGAGAGAACGTTCGCGCTGGCCATTGAGCCGGAGGAATAGACCCGCAAAAGGCATCGCGGCCGTGAGCCGGATGCCTTTTTGCATGCGTCCCGGCGCGCGTGCCGTCGCTGCGCGGCGGGCGGCCGATTGTGCTCAAAAGTGGACGGCGCGGTTCTCAAATTTTGCCATTTCCAAATTTCGCTCAATTTTGAAAAATGTCCGCCTTGACATGAAATGCCGTGATAGATATAATTGAGTAAAGTAAATTGAACTTTCTGTCGAAAAATCGGCAAAACAAATGCGACAAGAGTTTATCATTCGTTTAAGCGGGATCATGCGGGCGGATTGCCGGATTCATGCGCGATCGGGCGGCGCGGGCTTTTCGGGGGCTGTGCCGCACCGGGAGGGGGCGCGCGGGTGACGACGAACGGCGAAGGGTGGAAGAGACAGACCGATGAAGAGGATATTTGGCACGTTGACCGGGCTGCTGTGCGCGGCGGCCGTAATTGCCCTGATTGTGCTGCTGGGCCGCGGAAGCCAGAGCTTTGAGGCGAAGTACGAGGGCGCTGATCTGTCGGCCGACATCAGCGGCATCGGCCGCGCCGACACCTACGCGGGCTACCTGTCGGGCCATGCCGGAGCGGCGGGGGGCGGCGCGCCCGTGTCTGTCGACGTGATGGCCTTCGAGGGCGAAGCGCAGCCCCGCGAGGACGGGGAGGGACGTCCCTGCGTCTATACGCCGGACGATTCCCTTGTCACCTGGGTGGCGGACGTGCCTTCCGAGGGGTTTTACAACATTCTGATCGATTACCTGACCGTCGATTCCCGCGGGGTGGACATCGAGCGCGAGCTGTCCATCAACGGCGAGGTTCCCTTCTCGGGGGCGTCCAGGCTGACCTTTTCACGCCTGTGGCGCGACGGCGGCCCTGTGCGCCGTGACAACCAGGGCAATGAGATCCGCCCCACCCAGGTCGAACTGTTTGACTGGCAGTCGGCGTACTGCAAGGACGACATGGGCTACGAAACCGAGCCCTATCGGTTTTTCTTCCGGGAGGGCGAAAACACCATCTCCCTGCGCGCGGTCAACGAGCCCATGATCATCCGGGGCATCACGCTGACGCCTGTTCACGAGAGCCGGAGCTATGAGGCGTATCTGGCGGAGCAGCCCGAGGTCAGCATGAGCGAGAGCGCCAGGAGCTGGCGGCAGATCGTGCAGGGCGAGGCGGCGCAGCTGCGCTCCTCTCCGTCGCTGTACGCCCGCTACGACCGTTCGTCTCCCGACACCGTGCCCAGCAGCGTGACCAGCACGGTGCTCAACTGCATCGGCGGCGACGCGTGGAACAACGCCGGGCAGTGGATCCAGTGGGAATTCGAGGTGCCGGAGGACGGCTGGTACAACATCTCCATCAAGGCGCGCCAGGGCTATCAGCGCGGCGCGCTTTCCTGCCGCAGCGTGTATATCGACGGGGAGATCCCCTTCGACGCGCTGAGCGCGGTGGCGTTTGAATATTCGACCTCCTGGAACATGCTGACGCTCTCCGACGAGAGCGGCGCGCCCTATCGCTTCTACCTGTCCGCCGGCGCGCACACGGTGCGCCTGGAGGCGACGCTGGGCGAGATGGGCCCGGTGTTGCAGCGCCTGGAGGACAGCATCTACCGCCTGAACCTGATTTACCGCAAGATCCTGGTGCTGACCGGCGTCAAGCCCGACCGCTTCCGCGACTACAACCTTGCGCAGGTGTATCCGGAGGTCATCACCGCCATGGATCTGGAAAGCAAGCGCCTGTACAAGATCGTGGACGACACTGTGGCCGTGGCCGGGCAGAAGAGCGACCGCGTGGCCGTGGCGCAGACCCTGGCCGTGCAGCTGGAGTCCTTCGTGGAGCACAACGAGCGCATCACCCAGTCGTTCGAGAATTTCAAGGACAACATCACCAGCCTGGGCACGGCCATGCAGAACATGTCCGAGACCAAGCTGGACGTCGATATGCTGGTCGTCAGCGGCGACAAGGCCGTGATTCCCAGGCCGCGCGACGGCTTCCTCGCCAAGATGCTCCATGAGATCAGGTCCTGCGCGGCGTCCTATTTTGTGGATTACAATTCGCTGGGCGACAAGTATGACGAGAGCGACGCGGACGATCTGATCGAGGTGTGGATCGTGACCGGCCGCGATCAGAGCACCATCCTCAAGACCATGGTGGACGACAGCTTTACCCCGGCCACCGGCATCCGCGTGAACGTCAAGCTGGTGCTGGCGGACACGCTGCTCACCGCCGTCGTCGCGGGCAACGGTCCGGATGTGGTGCTGTCGGTCGGCTCCTGGTTCCCCGTAAACTACGCCATGCGCAACGCCGTGGAGGATCTGACGCAGTTCGATGATTTCGATCAGGTGACAGCGCCCTTCTATGCCAGCGCCCTGACGCCGGCCCGCTACAACGGCGGCGTCTTCGCCCTGCCTGAGACGCAGGAGTTCTCGGTGCTCTTCTATCGCGAGGACGTGCTGGAGGAGCTGGGCCTGTCCGTCCCCGACACATGGAGCGACATCATCGCCATGCTGCCCACCATTCAGGGCAACAGCCTGTCGGTCGGCGTGCCGTATCCGGACATCACCACGGTGGATATGTCCGTGCTGAATTCGCTGATCTACCAGAACGGCGGCGCGATCTATGACGATGAAGACAAGCGGACGCTGATTGACAGCGAGAGCGGCGTCGCGGCCTTTGAACTCTACACCTCCCTTTACAACGACTACGGCCTGCCCACGGTGTTCGACTTCGTGAGCCGGTTCCGTTCGGGCGAGATGCCGATGGGCGTCGCCTCCTACAGCGTGTACAACACGCTGGTGGTTTCCGCGCCTGAGATTCGCGGGCTGTGGGATTTCGCCCTCTTCCCGGGCACGCTGCAGGCGGACGGAAAGACCGTCGACCGCTCGGTGCACTCGCAGGGCCTGTGCTGCATGATGATCGCGGCGGATGATCAGGCGGTAAAGGACAATGCCTGGACGTTCATGAAGTGGTGGGTCGGCACGGACACGCAGGTGCGCTTCGGCCGCGAGCTGGAGAGCGTGCTGGGCTCGTCCGCGCGCTACGCCACCGCCAACCGCGAGGCCCTGGACAGGCTGGCCTGGAGCGCCCCGCAGCTGAGCGTGCTCAAGGCGCAGATGGCCGATACCGTGGGCTTCCGGGAAATCGCGGGCGGATACTCCACCACCCGCCACATGACCAACGCCATTCGCCGCGTCATCAACGACAAGGACGACGCGCGGGAGACCATCCTGACGTACGCCCGCACCATCAACGAGGAGATCACGGTCAAGCGCGAGGAATTCGGCTTACCGGTCGATTAAGAGGGGAGAGGGGAGGAAGCGCCTATGAGTTCGTTCATCGGACGGTACGCAAAAATCAAACGGGATCACTTCCGATACAATCTCGCAAAGGCAAAGCGGATGCGGGTCTGCTACCTGTTTCTGGCGCCCTATGCGGTTTTGTTCTTCGCCTTCTTCATTCTTCCGATTCTCTCCTCGATCTATTACAGCTTTACGTACTACAACATCCTGGAGCCCCCGCGCTTCATCGGCTTTCAGAACTACATCAACCTGATTCTTCAGGACCAGGTTTTCCTGACGGCCGTGAAGAACACCTTCCTCATCGCGGTCATCACGGGCCCCGTCGGCTATATCCTGTCCTTCCTGTTCGCGTGGTTCATCAATGAACTGCCGCGCTGGATCAGGACGATCGCCGTGGTGGTGTTCTACGCGCCGTCCATCGCCAGCAACGCGTTCTTCATCTTTTCCATCATCTTCCGCGGCGACGCCTACGGCTATCTGAACTCGTTCCTGCTGCAGTTCGGCATCATCAACGCGCCGCTGCTGTGGCTGAGCGACCCCAAATACATCATGACGGTCATCATCATCGTCATCCTGTGGATGAGCATGGGAACGGGCTTCCTGTCCTTTGTGGCCGGCCTGCAGAGCGTGGACCGCAGCATGTACGAGGCAGGCTATGTGGACGGCGTCCGCAACCGCTGGCAGGAGCTGTACTACATCACGCTGCCGAGCATGAAGCCCATGCTGCTCTTCGGCGCGGTGATGTCCATCACGCAGGCCTTCAATGTCTGCGACGTGCCCCGCGCGCTGGCCGGCTATCCCAGCACGGACTATGCCGCGCGCACGATCGTCACGCACCTGTTCGACTACGGCTTCTCGCGATTTGAGATGGGCTATGCCTCCGCCATCGCGACGGTGCTGTTCCTCGTGATGATTCTGTGCAACAAGGTCATTCAGAGCGCGCTGAGGAAGGTGGGCACATGAGCAAAAAACAGGTCAGGCACATCGCGCAGCCAAAGTCGAAATCCCGCGCGGAGCAGCTGAAATTCCTGGCCGAGCTGCACGGCGAGGTTCAGCAGAAGCCGCAGAAGACGCTCAACGTGAAGCGGTTTCTCATCATCTCCGCAGTTGTGGTCGCCGTATCGCTCGCCGTGGTGTTCTTCTCAGGCTATCGGCTGAACGCCATCGACGCCTATAACCTCCAGGTGGTGGAGACCGGCCAGGGCACGATCAATACCTCCTCGCCGATCTATACGCTGCTGCGCATCGTGGCGCTGATCGAGCTGGGCATCTACGTCGTTTACGCCGTCATCAGGCTGCTCGCGCCCAAGCGCCGCAAGCCCAACCGCTCCATCTGGGGCGACATCGGCATCTATCTGCTGCTCGCGATTGTGGCCGTGGCCATGATCTTTCCGCTGGTGTTTTCCGTCTGCTCCGCGCTGAAGCCGCTGGACGAGCTGTTCCGCTTCCCGCCGCGCGTTTTCCCGCAGCACGTGACGCTGGACAACTTCAGCGACCTCGTCGTGACCATGGGGCAGAGCTGGGTGCCGTTCCTGCGCTACCTCACCAACACCGTGTTCATCACGGTGGCGGGTACGTTTGGCCATGTGATCATCGCCTCCATGGCGGCGTTCGTGCTGGCGAAATATGATTTTCCCGGCGGGAGGACGTTCTTCAGCCTGGTCGTGACGGCGCTGATGTTCTCCGGCTACGTCACCGGCATTCCGAACTACGTCATCATGAGCCGGCTGCACATGATCGACACCTACTGGGCGATCATCCTGCCGGCGTTCGCGGCGCCGGTCGGCCTGTTCCTGATGAAGCAGTTCATGGAGGGCCTGCCCACCTCGCTGATCGAGGCGGCGCATTTGGACGGCGCGGGCGAGTTCCGCATCTTCTGGAACATCGTCATGCCCAACGTCAAGCCCGCGTGGCTGACCATCATCATCTTCTCGGTGCAGAACCTGTGGAACACCAACGCGGCCACCGTCATCTATTCCGAGGAGAAAAAGACGCTGGTCTATGCGCTTCAGCAGATCCAGGCCGGCGGCATCGCCCGCACCGGCCAGGCCGCGGCGGTCACGGTGATCGTTATGCTGGTACCCATCACGATTTTCATCCTGTCCCAGAGCAGAATTCTGGAAACCATGGCCAGCTCCGGCCTGAAGGACTGATCGGGGAGGAACGCATATGAGGAAGAAGTCCATGCGCCTGCCCGCGGTTCTGGCGGCGCTGATGCTGACGCTGGCCTGCGCGGCGCCCGCGCTGGCCGCGGACGGCTACGACTACACCTACACGTACAACTACGATTACTGGGGCGAGCTGCGCGAGTCGCCCGACGCCTACCGCGTGAGCCGGGTCATCGGGTCGCAGGAGCTGGGGCTGGACACGCCGATGAAGGCGCCGCAGAGCCTGTTTGTGGCGGGCAGCGAGCTCTACGTGTGCGATACCGGCAACAACCGCATTCTGCAGCTCCACCGAGAAGGCGGCGCCTTCTCGCTTGTCCGGATCATTGACGAGGTCAGGGGCGCGCAGCCCCCGACGTTCAACGCGCCCTACGACATCTTCGTCGACGGGGCGGGGCAGATGTACGTGTGCGACCAGAACAACAACCGCATCGTCAAGATGGACAGGGACGCGAACCACATCATGTCCTTCGTGAAGCCCACGGACGAGACGTTCAATCAGTCGCTGAGCTTCCTGCCCGTCAAGCTGGTGGTGGACGTGGCCGGCCGCGTGTTCGCACTGTGCAAGAACGTGAACCGTGGCCTGGTCAAGTACGAGGCGGACGGTGAGTTTACCGGCTTCATCGGCGCCAGCGAGGCGCGCTTCAACTGGTACGACTACATCTGGAAGCTGCTTTCCACCAAGGAGCAGCGCGCCCAGCAGGCGAACTTCGTGCCCACCGAGTATGAGAACATCTGCATGGATCCCGACGGCTTCATCTTTGCCACCATCGCGACCTTTGACGAGGGCGACATCGAGAGCACCAAGCCCATTCGCCGCATCAACGCGATCGGCGCGGATATTCTGATCCGAAACGCACAGGAGATTCCGATGGGGGACCTTGACTGGGATTCCGCGAGCGAGGTGAGCGGTCCGTCCCGTCTGGTGGACGTCACCGTGCTGGACAACGGCATCTACATAGCCATTGACCGCGTGCGCGGCAGGCTGTTCGGCTATGACACGCAGGGCCATATGCTCTGGGCCTTCGGCGGCCCCGGCGGCTCGGACGGTTACTTCAAACGCCCCACCGCCGTGGAGCACATGGACTACGACCTGCTCGTGCTGGATCAGCAGGAGTGCTCCATCACGCTGTTCACGCCCACCGAGTACGGCCGCCTGATCTACGAGGCGACGGAAAACTATCTGAAGGGCTTCTATGAAGAGTCGGCCGCGCTGTGGGAGCGCGTGCTGGCCGACAACGGCAACTATGACCTGGCGTACATCGGCATCGGCCGCGCGCTGCTGCGCGAGGATCAGTACAGGGACGCCATGCGCTGCTTTGAAATCGCCCGCGACGCAAAGGACTACGGCGAGGCGCTGCGGCTCTATCGAAAGGAATGGGTTGAGGACAATGTCAGCTGGATCTTCCCGCTGATTCTGGTTCTGCTGGTGGGGCCGCTGGTGATCGGCGGCGTCCGGAGGATGAGGGCGGAGGTGAACGGAAGATGACCAATACCTCCCGCGGCGTGTCGGGTCGTTATCCCTGGCTGGCCCGCTACCTTGAAACGCTCAGGTACGCGCTGCACGTGATTGTGCGCCCGTTCGACGGCTTCTGGGATCTCTCGCGCGAGAAGCGCGGCTCCATCGCGGCGGCGAACACCATCATCGCGCTGGCGCTGATCACCCGCGTGCTCAAGCTGCAGTACACGTCCTTCCAGTTCCTGGTCGTGCACTGGGAGACGGTGAACGTGGTGCGCGAGATGCTGTCCATTCTGCTGCCGCTTCTGATCTGGTGCTGCGCCAACTGGTGCTGGACCACGCTGTTCGACGGCAAGGGCAGCTTCCGCGACGTCTACATGGGCATGGGCTATTCGATCACGCCCTACGTGCTGCTTCAGTTACCCATGATCCTGCTCTCCAACGTGTTCACGGTGAAGGAGGGCGCGTTCTACTACGTGCTGGATGCTGTTTCGCTGCTGTGGTGCGCCGGTCTGTTCATCGCCGCCATGATGCAGATTCACGACTTTTCGCTGGGAAAGACGATTCTCTTCACGATCATGTCGCTGTTCGGCATGCTGATCATCGTCTTCCTGCTGCTTCTGTTCTTCAGCCTGCTCAGCGACGCGGCAGCCTATTTCGTGTCGCTGTACAGGGAAATTCTGTTCAGGTTGAATTAGGAGGCGCAAGATGACGAAGACAAAGAGAAAAGTGTGGATTCGGCGCCTCGTCGGCTGCGCGGTTGTTCTGGCCGCGCTGGCGGCGCTGCTCGTATTCGTCTTTATTCCCATCTATTCCAGGTCGGAGGATTCCGATCTGGCGCGCGTGGTGCTTCGCAGCAATTCCGAGGTGGAGAAGCGGTACGTGCTGGAAAACGACGATCTGCTCTTCGAGCTGGACGGCGCCACCACTCAGTTCACCCTGACCAACAGGCGCACGGGCCGCGTGTGGCGCTCGAATCCCGAGGCGGCGGACGACGATCCCATCGCGCTGTCGTCGGAGAAGAACAAGCTGAAGAGCACGCTGCTGCTGACCTACGCCACCAGCGAGGGCGCCACGACGGTTTTCGACAACTACGCCTATTCCATCGCCAACGGCGTCTATGACATCGAGGCGACGGAGGACGAGGTTCGCGTGAACTATGTCGTCGGCAAGATCAGCAAGATCTTTTTCGTGCCGGACGCCATCACCAAGGCGCGCATGGATCAGTTCACCGAGGGGATGAGCAAGCGCGAGGTCGGCACCGTGCTGGACATGTATCAGCTCTACGACCCGGCCAACAGCAAGGACGCCCCGAAGATCGCCGAGCTGGTTGAGAAGTATCCGGACATGGAAAGCGAGCCGGTCTACGTGATGCGCAACAACCAGAAGGACAACAAGAAGTCCAAGGTTGAAGCGCTGCTGGCGGGGAAGGGCTATGACGCGGAGGAATACGCCTACGACCAGTCGCGCATCGCCGGCGAGGACGCGCTTTCCGGCGCTGTGTTCAACGTGACGCTGACCTATCGGCTGGAGGGCGGCGACCTGGTGCTGGGCGTTCCCTACGAGGACATCCGCTATACCGCCAGCTACCCGATCATCAATGTGACTCCGCTTCCGTATTTCGGCGCGGCCGGCACGGACGAGGAGGGCTTTATCATCGTGCCCGAGGGCGGAGGCTCCGTCATCCGCTACAACAACGGCAAGAACACGCAGACCGCCTATTATTCCAACCTCTACGGCTGGGATTACGGCTCCGCCCGGACGGTGCTGATCAACGAGACGCGCTCCAGCTTCCCGGTATTCGCGATGACCGGCGGGCGCGAGGCGTTCCTGTGCCTGCTGGAGGAGGGCGCGACCCTGGCCGGCGTCAACGCCGACGTAAGCGGCCGCAACAACAGCTTCAACACCGCCAGCGCCACCTACACCGTGCTGCACAACGACCAGTACGACGTCTCCTCGAAGACCACGCAGCGCATCTATATGTTTGAAAGCCGCCTGCCGGACATCACCGCGACGCAGCGCTATCGCTTCGTGGAGTCCGACGATTATGTGGATCTGGCGAAGGCCTACGGCCAGTATCTCCTGGACGGGGGCCGGCTGACGCGGGTGGAGGAGGACGACGTCCCGATTGTGATCAGCCTCGTCGGCGCGATCGAGAAGACGGTCAAGCGCGGCGGCATCCCGATGACGGCCTCCGTGGCGCTGACCGACTTTGCCGAAGCGCAGTCCATTGTGGAGGCGCTGAACGGCGCGGGGCTCGATCATCTGAACGTCCGCTACGAGGGCTGGGCCAACGGCGGCGTCGCGCAGCGCGTGTTCAGCCGCGTGAAGGTGGACAACGAGCTGGGCGGCCAGAAGGGCCTCGCCGCACTGATCGAAGCCGCGCAGCGCGCGGGCAACGCCGTGTATCTGGACGGCATGAGCATGTTCACTTACCGGAGCGGCGTTTTTCATGGCTTCAACTACTTTACCGACGCGGCGAAGCACACCACGCGCGACCGCGTGAAGCTCTATCCGTATTCGCCGATCTTCTTCACGGAGATGAAGTGGCACGACAGCTACTATCTGGCCAAGCCCGCCTACATTGAGCGCATGGCGGAGCATTTCGCCGCCGCGGCCGCAAACCTGAACGCGGGCGTCTCCTATCGCGACATGGGCTATCTGCTGGCCGGAGACTACGACGCCGACGACATCACCACGCGCGAGGAGAGCGCGGCGCTGCAGCGCCGGATCATGCTGGGCGCGGCGGAGAAGGGCTGCGGGGTCATGATCCGCAGCGGCAGCGACTACGCGCTGGACTGCGCGGACATCGTGTCCGATATGGACCTGTTCGGCAACGGCTATTCCATCGTGGACGAGGACATCCCCTTCTATCAGATTGCGCTGCACGGATATGTGAACTACGCGTCCGAGCCGCTGAGCATGGCGGGGGACTGGGAGACCACGCTGCTGCGCAGCGCCGAGTACGGCGCGGGCCTGAGCTACACCTTCATGAAGGCCTCGGCCGATGTGCTGGTGGACACCAGCTACACGCAGTATACCGGCGCGAGCTGGGACGCGATCAGGGACGAGGCGGTGGACATACTCACGCGGTACCGTGAAGACATGCGCGGGCTGAACGCCCAGCGCATCACGGATCATACCTATCTGACCGACGATGTGACCCGGACGACCTACGAGGACGGCACGCAGGTCTACGTGAATTTCGGCTTTGACCGCTACAGGGCCGGCCGGACGGACGTGCCCGCGCGCAGCTATCTCGTCGTGAGGGAGGGGGATGCCAGGTGAGCGCGATTCGACCCAGAAAAAAGCCCATGACCATTCGCGCGCGGCGCGCCATCACAGGCTATCTGTTTATCCTGCCGTTTATCATCGGCTTTCTGGTGTTCATGGTGAGGCCGCTGTTCAATTCGTTCTACATGAGCTTCTGCGACGTGAACCCCAACGGCCTGACGATGGAATGGACGGGCATGGCCAATTACAAGTATGCGCTCGCCGCCGACCCCGAATACAACCGTCTGCTGAGCGAAGAGGTCTCGCGGATGATCATCAACACGCTGGCGACGCTCGTGCTGAGCTTCGTGGTGGCGGTGATCCTGAACGGCAAGTTCAAGGGCCGGACGCTTGCCCGCGCCATCTTCTTCCTGCCGGTTATCTTTTCGGCCGGCGTGCTGCTGGGCCTCGACAGCAATATGCTGGGCATCGAGGCGCAGAACACGCTGATGAGCGGCATCGGCGCGGCCATCAATGAGAGCGGCGGCGTGAACCTCACCGAATCGCTGCAGAACATGCTGCAGGCCTCGGGCATCGGCACGCGGGCCTTCCGGGTCGTGTTCGACATCATCGATTCGGTGTACGACATCGTCATCGCCTCGGGCATCCAGATCATCGTGTTCCTGTCCGGCATGCAGAACATACCGGCCAGCCTGTATGAGGCGGCGCATGTCGAGGGCTGCTCCGGCTGGGAGAGCTTCTGGAAGATCACCTTCCCGATGGTCTCTCCGCTGCTGCTGGTCAATGCCATTTACACCATCATCGACTTCTTCACCAAGTCCAACAACGTGGTCATGGAGAAGATCAGCGAGGTCATGTACGCCAACTACAAGTTCGGCGTCGCCTCCGCCATGTCGTGGATTTACTTTGGCATTTCCATCCTGATGATCAGCGTCGCGTCTCTGATTATCACACTGGGGGTGAAGAACGTTGAGTAATGACACGTCGAGGCATGAAGCGCGCCGGCAGTCGTTCTGGGCGCGCAACCGCAAGTCCCACGGCATGCTGCTCAGGCGGACGATGGGGCAGGGCGCCGTGAGCCTGATCCGCGGCCTCCTGCTGTTCGGCCTGTGCTTCATGATCATCCAGCCCCTGCTGATGAAGCTGTCCGTCAGCCTGATGGAGGAGCGCGACCTCTACGACAGCACGGTCACGCTGCTGCCGCGTCACCTGACGTGGGCCAACTACGAGCTGGCCGCGAGCGACACCCTCCTCAATTACTGGAAGTCGCTGTTCAACACCTTCTGGATCAGCCTGACGACGGCCATCCTGCAGGTGGCGGCCTGCACGCTCACGGGCTACGGCTTTGCCCGCTTTGATTTCCCGCTGAAGAAGCTCTGGTTCGCGTGCGTGATCCTGGTCATCATCATCCCGCCGCAGACCATTTCGACGTCGCTGTACATGTATTTCAGCAATTTCGATATCTTCGGCATCTTCAAGGCCATCACCGGCCGGGGGCTGAACCTCAGGAGCTCCTTCACGCCCTACGCGCTGATGTGCGCCACCTGCATGGGCCTGAAGGACGGGCTGTACATCTTCATGATCCGGCAGTACTTCAAGGGCATCCCGGTTTCTCTCGAGGAAGCGGCCTATGTGGACGGCTGCGGCTTCTTCCACACCTTCTGGAAGGTCATGCTGCCCGACGCGGTGCCGATCATGACCAGCTGCTTCCTGTTCGCGTTCGTGTGGCAGTGGACCGACCGGTTTTATACCAACAACTTCCTGCGCGGCTTCACCACGCTCTCGGGCAATCTGCCGGGCATCCAGCAGCGGCTGAATCAGCTCAAGAGCACCACGGGCCAGACGCTGCAGGTGAGCATCTCGCGCGTGCAGCAGATGATCTCCACCGGCGTCATCATGACGATCGTGCCGCTGCTCATCCTCTACGTGTTCGCGCAGCGCGGCTTTGTGGAGAGCCTCTCCACCAGCGGCCTGAAGGAATGACCGCGATTATCCCCGGCTTAAGCGGCGCGCGGACAAGCGCCGTTCGAGTATAATTTCTTTTGCAAGGAGGAACTTATCATGAAGAAACTGTCCAAGATGCTGGCCCTTGTGCTGGCCGGCCTGCTGCTGCTGGCGGCTGTGCCCGCCCTCGCCGAAGCGCCGGAAGGCTATCCGGAGCTGAGAATCGACCCCGCCACCGGCGCGCCCTACGATTTCGGCGGCATGGAGGTCTGGGTGTACGACTACTGGTCCAATCCCGAAGGCACCCGCGCCGAGGCGACCAACACGATGACCCAGGATACCTACGACTATCAGGACTGGCTGATGGAGACCTACAACTTCATCCTGAAGCAGGCTGGCGCCAGCGACTGGAACGGCAACCCCGAGGCCCTGCTGAACTACTGCAACGAGGAGAACCCCTCCACGCTGGCCATCTTCATCATGCGGCCCGACTCCGTTGCCACCCCCGCCAAGAACGGCCTGCTCACGCCCCTGGATGAGCTGGAGATCGACTACACCGGCGAGAAGTACAACGCCGCGACCTATGACACCTACTGCTTCAACGGCCACAATTACGGCTTCTCCGTGGGCAAGGCCGAGGTTCGTCAGGCCGTGTTCTTCAACAAGCGCCTGGTGCAGGATGCGGGCATCGACCCCGATTCCCTGTATGCCATGGTTGAGGACGGCACCTGGGACTGGAAGGCCTTCGAAGACGCCCTGGCCGCCTGCGCGCAGGACACCGATAACGACGGCGTCGTGGACGTGTACGGCATGGCTTCCAACACCACCGACATCTATCTGGTCGCCACGGCGGCCAACGGCGGCTCCTTCATCGATGTGGAGGATGGCCAGTTCGTGATCAAGGCCACCGAGCAGAACGCCATCGACGCCATGAACTACGCCGTGGACATCGTCTCCAAGTACCAGATGCCCCAGCCTGAAGGCTCCGAGTGGAACTGGTTCTTCCCGGCCTTCAAGAGCGGCATGGCGGCGTTCCACGTCGGCCAGTGCTACGAGGCCAACCCCGGCTCCGACCTGTACGGCATGGAAGACGAGTTCGGCATCCTTCCCTTCCCGAAGGGCACCAGCGAAGACGCCGCGTACTGCCATGTGCAGAGCGAGAACACCTGCGTCATCCCCGCCAACATCGACCGCGAGACCGTCAACAAGATGGCCATCATCTATGACATGTGGCGCGAGGACACCCCCGGCTACGAAGACGACGAGGAAGGCTGGAAGACCGACCTGTACGACCGCTTCTATGACGACGAGTCCATCGACATCACCTACGCCATGCTCCGCGAGAACCCCGTGGCGGACACCAGCATCATGCTGGGCTCCAACAACGACGTGCTGGGCGACGGCTTCTTCTGGAGCCTGCCCTGGGTGACCGTGGCCGAAGCGCTCGAGTCCAAGCTGCCCGCATGGCAGGCGCTGGTCGACGACGCGAACGCTGCGAAGTAACTCGCCGACTGATCTGACTGACAGGGGACCGTCGCGCTCCGGCGCGGCGGTCCCCTGTTCGTCGCTGAACCGGGCGGCGTTTGCCCCAAAAACGGAGCCGCCTCGCATGACTGTTATGAGTCATGCGAGGCGGCTCCGTTATGATAACCCGATCAGGCGATCAGATCCGCATCAGTCCGCGTACTTCGCGCGCTTCTGATAAGTGGTGTGCAGCAGCTCGTGAGCCAGATGGCTGCCGGGCTTCGTGAGGAAATCGTCGTAGATCTGCTTGATTTCCGTGTTCTCGTGGCTCTTGCGCAGGGTCTTGGCGGTGTCCTCGCCGTACAGCGCCTTGGCGCGCTCGACGCGCACGTCGACGTCCATCTTGGTCTGCGCGGAGACGATGGGCTGACCGCCGCCGTTGACGCAGCCGCCGGGGCAGGCCATGACCTCGATGAAGGCGTAGTTCTTCTCGCCGCTCTTGGCCATTTCCAGCAGCTTGGTGGCATTGCCCGTGCCGCTGGCCACGGCGACCAGCACCTTGTTGCCGCCGATGTCGATCTCAGCTTCCTTGATGCCCTTGATGCCGCGAACCTGATGGAACTCCACGTCCTTCAGGGTCTCGCCGGTGATGGTCTCGTAGGCGGTACGCAGGGCGGCTTCCATAACGCCGCCGGTCGCGCCGAAGATGACGGCGGCGCCGGTGCTCTCGCCCATGAGGCTGTCAAAGTCGCCGTCGGGCAGGGCGTTGAACTCGATGTTGGCTTCCTTGATCATGCGGGCCAGCTCGCGGGTGGTGATGACCACGTCCACGTCCGCCAGGCCGTTGTGGCCCAGCTCAGGACGGGCGGCCTCAAACTTCTTGGCCGTGCAGGGCATGACGGAGACAACCGCGATGTCCTTGGGGTCGAGGCCCTTCTTCTCCGCGTAATAGCTCTTCACCATGGAGCCGAGCATCTCATGCGGGGACTTGCAGCTGGACAGGTTGGGCAGGAAGTCCGGATGGTAAGTCTCGCAGTACTTGATCCAGCCGGGGGAGCAGGAGGTGATCATGGGCAGGACGCCGCCCGTCTTGATGCGCTCAACCAGCTCGTTGGCCTCTTCCATGATGGTCAGGTCGGCACCGAAATCAGTGTCAAACACCTGGTCGAAGCCCAGGCGCTTGAGCGCGGTCGCCATCTTGCCGGTCACGGAGGTACCCATCGGCAGGCCGAATTCCTCGCCCAGAGCGGCGCGGACGGCCGGCGCGGGCTGCACGACCACGTGCTTGGAGGGATCCTTCAGCAGGTCCCAGACCTTCTGAGTGTCATCCTTTTCATACAGCGCGCCGACCGGGCAGTTGACGATGCACTGGCCGCAGTTGATGCAGCTCATTTCGCTGAGGTGCATCTCCCACGGAGATTCGATGGCCGTCGTGAAGCCGCGGTTGACCGGGCCGATGACACCGACGTTCTGCACCTTGGCGCAGACGGCGACGCAGCGGCGGCACAGCACGCACTTGTTGTTGTCGCGCACAATGGAGGGGGACAGGTCGTCGATGGTGTAGGGCACCTTCTCGCCGGCGAACTTCTCTCCGTCCTCAACGCCCAGCTCCTTGCACAGGGCCTGCAGCTCGCAGTTCTGGCTGCGAATGCAGCTCAGGCACTTCTTTTCATGCGTGGAAAGAATGAGCTCGAGCATGTTCTTGCGGTAAGCGCGAATCTGAGGCGTATTGGTCTTGACCTTCATGCCCTGAGCCGCGGGCAGCACGCAGGCGGCCTGCAGCGTACGGGCGCCGGAGTCCACCACGCACATGCGGCAGGCGCCGATTTCATTGATATCCTTCAGGAAGCAAAGGGTGGGAATGCGAATGCCGGCCAGCCTGGCAGCCTCCAGTACGGTGGAACCCTGGGGAACCTGCACTTCGATGCCGTCAATCGTCAGGGTGATCATATTGTCCATTGCTCAATCCTCCGCACGATTAAATCTTGATGATGGCGCCGAAGCGGCATTTCTCCATGCAGGCGCCGCACTTCAGGCACTTCTTGGGATCGATGACATGCTGCTTCTTGACCTCGCCGCTGATGGCCTCGGCCGGGCAGACGCGCGCGCAGGCCGTGCAGCCGCGGCACTTGTCGGTGATGACATACTGCAGCAGCTTCTGGCAGTGATGCGCCGGGCAGCGCTTTTCCTTGATGTGCGCCTCATACTCGTCGCGGAAGAAGCGCAGGGTGGAAAGCACGGGGTTGGGAGCCGTCTGGCCCAGACCGCAAAGGGCGGTGTTCTTAATGGTGGTGGCCAGCTCTTCGAGCTTCTCAATGTCGCCTTCCTCGCCCTTGCCCTCGACGATGCGCTTGAGGATTTCCAGCATGCGCTTGGTGCCGATCCGGCACGGCGTGCACTTGCCGCAGGATTCATCGACGATGAACTCCATGTAGAAGCGGGCGATGTCGACCATGCAGTTGTCCTCGTCCATGACGATCATGCCGCCGGAACCCATCATGGAGCCCGCCGCGATCAGGTTGTCATAATCGACGGGAGTATCCAGCAGGGACTCGGGCAGGCAGCCGCCGGAGGGACCGCCGGTCTGCACGGCCTTGAACTTTTTGCCATTGGGGCAGCCGCCGCCGATCTCATAGATAACGGTGCGCAGGGTTGTGCCCATGGGAACCTCGACCAGGCCGGTGTTGTTGATCTTGCCGCCCAGCGCAAACACCTTGGTGCCCTTCGACTTCTCGGTGCCGATGGAGGAATACCAGTCGGCGCCCTTCAGAATGATCTGGGCGATGTTGGCGTAGGTTTCCACGTTGTTCAGCATGGTGGGCTTTTCGAACAGGCCCTTCACCGCCGGGAAGGGAGGACGGGTGGTGGGCTCGCCGCGCTTGCCCTCGATGGAGTGCATCAGAGCGGTTTCCTCGCCGCACACGAACGCGCCCGCGCCCAGGCGGATGAACAGATTGAACTTGAAGCCCGTGCCAAGGATATTGTCGCCCAGCAGGCCGTATTCGCGAGCCTGACCGATGGCCACCTGCAGGCGCTTCACGGCGATGGGGTACTCGGCGCGGACGTAGATGTAGCCTTCGCTTGCGCCGATGGCGTAGCCGGCGATGGCCATGGCCTCGATGACGGCGTGCGGGTCGCCCTCAAGGATGGAACGGTCCATGAACGCGCCGGGGTCGCCCTCGTCGGCGTTGCAGGCGACGTATTTCTGATCGCTCACGCTGTTGTAGGCGAACTTCCACTTCATGCCGGTGGGGAAGCCGGCGCCGCCGCGGCCGCGCAGTCCGGACTTGAGGACCTCTTCAATGACCTCTTCGCGGGTCATGGTGGTCAGGGCCTTCTCCAGAGCGCGATAGCCGTCCATCGCGAGGTATTCGTCGATGTTCTCAGGATCGATCACGCCGCAGTTGCGCAGCGCGATGCGCTTCTGATGCTTGTAGAAATTGATGTCCTCCAGCGCCTTCTCGGCGTTCTGCTCCTTCGTGGCATGGTCGGTGTAGACCAGATGCTCGACCTTGCGGCCCTTCAGCAGGTGCTCTGTCACGATCTCATCCACGTTCTCGGGCTTCACGCGGCTGTAGAAGGTGCCGTCCGGATAGACGATGACGACGGGGCCCGCCTCGCAGAGGCCGAAGCAGCCCGTGCGGATGACCTTGACTTCCTTTTCGAGGCCGTTTTCCGCGATCTTCTGCTCAAAGCGCTCAATCAGTTTCGCGGAACCGGAAGAAGAACAGCCAGTACCGCCGCAGACCAGTACATGTGCGCGATAAATATCCATGCTTCTCTATTCCTCCGATCAAGCGTTTTCGGCAGCGCCAATGGTGTATTCCTCGACGGGACGGCCGTTGACGATGTGCTCGGCAACGATGCGCGGTACCATTTCGGGCTTCACGTGCACGTAAGTGACCTTTTCCTTGCCGGGCAGAATGACATCCACCATGGGCTCCAGACGGCACATACCCACGCAGCCGGTCTGAGACACGGACACGTGCGCCAGCTGACGCTTCTGGATCTCATCCATAAAGGAAAGCATAACGGGGCGCGCGCCGGCCGCGATGCCGCAGGTTGCCATTCCGATCACCACGCGGGTCGTATCGGTCTTTTCATCGGTACGCACGTTGATCCTGGAGAGCGTCGCCTTGCGGATTGCTTCCAGCTCTGCCAATGATTTCATCGCATGATCCCTCCTAAAATTGGTTCTATTTCTTCCTGTAATGACTGCTGGATCCATTGAACCACGTCGGGTTCGGCCAGCGAAACGCCCTCCAGCACGGGGCGGATCTCTTCGGTTGAAAAACGCATGTCGCCTGCCGGCGACGCGCAATGCAGTGAAAACTCCGGTCTGTCCGGGCTGCCCATGATGATGGTTGCCACGGTGGACGCCAGGTCGCCCAGCGGAAGACAGTCGATGGAAGCGGTGTGAAAGGTGGCCGTGATGGTCGTTCCCTTTCCCTCTTCGCTCTCAATATCGACTTTACCGCCAGACTGCACGGCGTTCTGCATCAGCAGGGGAATCCCCAGGCCGACCTTCCGCGTGGTGCGGGTGGTCACGAACGGGCTGCGGACGCGGGCGACAAACTCCGGCGACATGCCGCAGCCGTCGTCCTTTACGGACATGGCAAGCACGCCGTCCGCATCCAGCTCAAAGTCGATATCCACGTGATTCGCCCCGGCCTTCACGCTGTTCTGAACAATATCCAGCAGGTGCAGGGCTATTTCTTTCACGCGTCTTCTCCGACCTTATTCTTGTATTCATCGATGATGGCGGGAATGGCATCGGGGGTCAGACGTCCGTAGACCTTGCCGTTGACCATCATGACAGGCGCCAGACCGCAGGCGCCCAGGCAGCGGGTCGCTTCCACGGTGAACATGCCGTCCGGAGTGGTTTCTCCCACAGACACGTCCAGGAGCTTGCACAGCCTGTCCAGGATGTTCTGACTGCCCTTGACGTAGCAGGCCGTGCCCAGGCAGACGTTGATCAGATACTTTCCCTTCGGGTGAAGGGAGAACTGAGCGTAGAAGGTGGCAACGCCATAGACTTCTGCCAGCGTGACGCCCAGCCCCTCGGCGATGACCTTCTGCACGTCCTCCGGCACACAGCCAAAGATCGCCTGCGCACCCTGCAGAACAGGCATCAGCGCGCCCGGCTGATCTTTGTGATCTGCGATGAGCTTTTCCAGCTCCGCAAACTTTGCTCTTTCGTCATCCATGTTTGTATTAATGCCTCCTTTTATCTCATGAGCTGCGCTCATTAGGTTCTCATTACATTATAGCATGAGTCCGTTGTCTTGTAAATGAGTTAACAAATTTTTTGTAGTATTGTGACGGGGCGAAAGCGCCCTGTCAGAACGGCCGGCATGGCGCGCGCTGTCGAGAAATGTCGCCGCGCGTCGTCAGGCCGTGGGCCGGCCCCGGCGCAGGTATTCCAGGAATGCCGCGACAGACCGCTCGGGCAGCTCGATGGAGATTTCCGCCTCCTGGATGTCGCCGAGATAGTGGGCGTCCGACGAATGCAGCACGACGCGTCCCTCCTGGGGCGTGTGCGCGCACGGCAGCGCGCGCCAGACCTCGACGGCCGTCAGGTTCAGATGCGCCGGCACGAAGCCCAGGTTGATCAGCAGGCCGTTTGAGCCCCGGTTGATGTGCGCCGGCACCGGCACGCCGCCGGCCTCGCGGATCAGCCGCACCAGCTCGTCGAGGGTGAGGTCGGAGGCGCCGATCAGCAGTGCGTCCTCCTCCGCGACGACCTGGTCGTCCTCGTCCATCACCAGCTGGTTGCCGAAGAGGGAGGGCCTGTTCTTTTTCGGCGGCATGTGCCCCCGCAGGAATTCGCTGAATTCCAGGGCGGCGTCCACCGTCGGGAAATACCCCAGCAGGTGCACTTCCTCGCGCGTGGTGATCTCCATGCCCGGGATCAGCAGCAGGCCGTAGGCATCGGCGCAGGCCTGCGCCGCCGGCAGGTTGCGGGCGGAATTGTGATCCGTCACCGCAATCATGCCGAGCCCCTTGAGCATGGCCATGCCGCAGATGTTGGATGGCGTCATGTCGTCGCTGCCGCAGGGCGACAGGCAGGAATGGATGTGCAGGTCGCAGAACAGGCTTTCCATGGCTCATCCGTGGGCGGGAACGCCCCGGGAGGCCATGCGGCCGCAGATATCGAAGGCCGTGAGCGGGGAGGAGAGGACGCACAGTCCCTCCGCGCCGGCCTTGTCCAGGCTCTCCTGCTCCATGACGACGCCCTCCGGCAGGATGACGCAGGCCATCTCCGCCAGCGCGGCGACCGCCACGACGTTCAGATGCGTCTGCACCGTTACCCAGGCCATGCCCTCCTCGCCGTGCGCCATGACCCAGCTGAGCAGGTCGCAGGCGTAGCCGCAGGTGACCTCCCTGTCCATGGCCGCCTCCGCGGTCAGGTTTCTGGCTTCAATCAGGTTTGCCAGTTCGGATAGCTTCACGAATAATCCCTTCTTTCTTGACTGCCGTTTTCCCGGCGCCTGAGGTCGTTTTCCCTGTCGCAGCCGCTCATTCCCGCTTGGACTGAGCCAGCTCCACCATTTCCTCGGCCATGACCTTCAGCTTTTCGCGGAGCAGGTGCACGCAGTCCATTTCCGTGCAGTAGCCGCGCACGATGTCCTCCGCGAAAGCGGCGCAGGTGGGCGACCCGCAGGAGCCGCAGTCATAGCCGGGCAGGCGGGCGATGATTTCATTCATCCGCTTCATCTTCCGCATGGCTTCCACGAGGTTGTCGTCCAGCTTTTCGGCCGTGTTGGGCTCGATGGGCAGGTCGTTTTTCGTGGGATACTTGTTCAGCATGGAGATGGGCACGGCCTTGTCGGGGTGGTCCGGCGGCATGTGCCTCACCATTTTGCGGATGGAATTCTTCGCCACGTAGCTGTTTTCAAACGTCAGCGGGCCGCCCACGCATCCGCCCATGCAGGCGTTGCCCTCCAGGTAGATGAGGTCGGACAGCTTGTCGTTCTCCACCTCTTCCAGCACGCGAATGACGTTGGAGATGCCGTCCACGGAGAGGCTGTTGTCCGGGCAGACGGCGTTGGCCTCGCCGTTGGCGGTCGCCCACGCCACGCCGTAGCCGGTGGAGGGCACATAATCGGGATCGTCGAGCATCTCGTTGATGTGCGGCAGGAGCAGCCCGTAGAGCTCCATCATGGAGATGGCGCCGTCCAGCTCGGACTTTTTCTGGCCGATCGGCGTGCGGATGGCCGTCATCTTCGCCGGGCAGGGCGTGATGAAGAAGCAGCCCACGTCCGACGGGGCGCACTGATGCTTCTTGCAGAACTCCGCGCGCGCGACGGAGGCGGCGACCTCCATGGGCTGCCGGATATTCACGATGTGATCGATCAGCTCGGGGAAACGAACCTGGATCAGGCGCACCACGGTGGGGCAGGCGGAGGAAATCATCGGCCGGGGCTGATTGGGTTCCCGCAGCTGCTCGCGGATGGCGCGCGTGACGATATCGGCCCCGCGCGCAACCTCGAACACGTCGTCAAAGCCCACCCGCTTGAGCGCCTCCAGCACATATTCCGGCCGGGTCAATCCGCGGAACTGGCCGTAGAGCGAGGGCGCGGGCAGGGCAATGGAGTATTTGTACGCCTTGATGTTGGCCATGACGTCCGTGAAGGCCACCTTGGCGTGATAGTCGCAGATACGGATGCACTCTCCGCAGTCAATGCACAGGTTGTCGAGTATATGAGCCCTGCCGCCGCGCACCCGGATGGCCGCGGTGGGGCAGTGGGTGAGGCAGTTGGTGCAGCCTTTGCATCGATCCTTGTCGAGACGCACGGAATGATAGCGCTTTTTTTCCTGCATTTCGTTTTCTAGCCGCCTTTCCTTTGCGGCCTGCCGCGTCAGCTCGGCAGATTAAACCGCATGGTGATGGTCGTTCCGGTTCCCAATTCGCTCTTGATGTCGAATTCATCCGCGTTGCGCTTCATGTTGGGAAGCCCCATGCCCGCGCCGAAGCCCAGGGACCGGGCCTCCTCGTTGGCGGTGGAATAGCCCTCGCGCATCGCCATATCCAGATCGGGAATGCCGGGACCGACATCCGCGGAAACCAGCTGGACCGCGTCCGAAAAGACCGTCAGGCACAATTCGCCGCCCAGGGAATGGATGACCAGGTTCAGTTCGACTTCATAGGAGGCCACGGCGACCCGCCTGAGCACGTCGCCGCCCACGCCCAGCTGCTTGAGCCGGCGCTTGATGTCCGTGCTGACCTTTCCTGCGTTGACATAATCCGCCGAGGCGACGGGATAAGTCATGCGAAACAATTCCTCCATCATTTATCCTCCGTGCCCCAGGCCAGGGGAACCGGCACGCCCCTGAGGCCCGCGTCGTAGAGCAGCCCGCAGGCGCTGAAGGCCGTCATTTTTGTCGTGATGACCACAAGGCCCTGCTCCTCGGCGCTGTCGAGGATATCCTCCGTGGGCACCTTGCCGCGCACGAATACCAGGCACTTCAGATCCAGCATCTCGCTCGTGCGGATGACGTGCGGATTGGTCAGCCCTGTGATCAGAACGGTCTTTTCATCGACGAAAGCCAGCACGTCGCTCATCAGGTCGGAACAGCAGGCCGTGTAGACGGGCGTGTCCAGCTTGTCTCCGCCCCGAAGCACCCTGGCGCTCAAAACGCGCACCATATCCTCGATGGTCAAGAAAATCACCTCGATTAATATATGTTTCTCTAACAATCCTATCATATCATATGTTTAATCGGGCGTCAACAATGAATCTTCCACCCGATTGGCGGCAGATTTTGCCGCCGTTTTGTCGAATCGCGCGCGCTTCACCCGCGGCGCATAAATACCGGAAAAGCGCCGCATAATGAGCGATGAAAAATGACGCGAAGAGAGGGCGGGACATGCCGGAGAAACCAGACAAAGCGCTGCTGCGCAACAGAGTGCGCCGGAATTTGGCGGAAAACCTGGCGATGATCAGAACGGTGATGAACATGCCGCCCAACGGCGACGTGGTTCTGCGTGAATTCCGGCTGAAGGGCATTGCGGCCTGCGTGGTTTTTCTGGACGGCATGGCGGGACGCGACACGATCGACGAGTTCATCCTGCGGCCCTGCCTGCAGCGCGCGGGGGAGACCGGGGCCGAGGGAGAGACGCTTCTCGACTGGCTCATGCAGGACGTGCTGGAAATCAACGGGATTCAGCCCGTCTGCCTGCTGGGCGAGCTCGTCGAGGCGGTGCTTTCCGGCAGCGCGGCGCTGCTTGTGGACGGCGCGGACCGGGCGCTGGCCCTGGAGACGCGCGCCTATGAGAAGCGGAGCGTGGAGCGGACGCAGTCTGAATCGGTGGTGCAGGGGCCGCAGGAGGCGTTCGTGGAAAACCTGAAGACAAACGTGACGCTGGTGCGGCGCATCGTGCGGAGCGAACAGCTGGTGAACGAGAGCCTGAAGGTGGGGCGCCGCGTGCCGACGCAGGTGGCCATGCTCTACATGAAGGGCGTCGCGCGCGAGGAAACGGTGGCCCTGGTCAGAAGACGGGTGAACGCGGTGGAGGCCGCGCTGTGCCCGGGCAGCGGGTATCTTCAGCAGATGATCGAGGATCACCCGTATTCGATGTTTCCGCAGATGCTGCAGACCGAGCGGCCGGATCGCGCGGCCGCCTCGCTGTGCGACGGGCAGGTGGCGCTTTTCGTGGACGGCTCGCCCTATGCGCTCATCGCGCCGGTCTCGCTGTTTCACCTGCTCCACGCCTCGGACGATACGTTCATGCGCTGGCAGTACGGCACGTTTCTGCGCGTGATCCGCATGATCGGCGCGCTGATCTCGCTGTTTCTGCCCGCGCTCTACGTCGCGATTACCACCTATCACACCCACATGATCCCGCTCAGCCTGCTGACCTCCATCGCCGAAACGCGCGCTCGGGTGCCGTTTCCGGTCATCGTGGAGATCCTCTTCATGGAGGCGTCGTTCTATCTGCTCAACGAGGCCGGCACGCGCATCCCGAATCAGCTGGGCTCGGCGCTGGGCATCGTGGGCGCGCTGATACTGGGACAGGCGGCGGTCGAGGCGTCGATCATCAGCCCCATTCTGATCATTGTGGTGGCGCTGACCGGGCTGGGCAGCTATTCCATTCCGGACTACGGCGTCAGCATGGGCATGCAGCTGCTGAGGCTGGCCTTTGTCGTCATGGCGGCTGTCTGGGGGCTGTATGGCGTCTGCCTGGGCATATGGCTGTTATGCGCTTATCTCGGCTGGATGACCTCGTTCGGGGCGCCTTATCTCGCGCCTGTCGCGCCGCGCAGGCCGCACAATGCGGACATCCTGGCGCGCTGGCCCATGAGCGCGCAGGGGCGGTCGCTGTTTTTGGCCTCGCGGCGGGACTGGCTGAAAAACCGGACGCGCGGCGCCCGGAAGGGGAGAAGTGCGGATGAAGACTGAACTGTCGGGCCAGATGCGCGGCGTCTCATTGCTGGGCGGCTCGGCCATCGTGCTGCGCGTGTTTTCGCTGGTGGCCATTGACGCGCCGGAGGCCTGGTCGGCCAGCTGGCTGAGCGTGCTGCTGGGCGGCCTGCTGGCCGCGCCGGCGCTGCTGCCCGTCCTCTGCGGGCGCGGCCGGGCCGTGCCGGGGGCGCGCCGCATGCCGGCGGCATGGCCAGGGCGGGCGGCCTGCGCGCTGCTGGGCGTCATGTCGCTGTGCGACGCGGCGTTTTCGGCGCGGCTGTTTGCGGCGCTGGTGGGCTATGTGGCGCTGACCGATCACTCGGTGACGGCGCTGGCGGCTCCCCTGCTGGCCTGCGCGCTGCTGGCCTGTCTGATGGGCGTCGGCGCGCTGAACGCCTCGGCCGTTATCTGGCGGCGCGCGGCGCTGGCGCTGGCCGTTCTGACGGCGCTGCTCCAGCTGAGAGAGATGGAGCCGGGCTGGATCATGCCGATTCTGGGGCCGGGATGGCCGCAGATCGCGCGCGGCGCGCTGCGCGCGGCCGGGCTGACGGCGCACATGCTTCTGGGCATGTATCTGCTGGCCGGCGACGAGCCGGGCCGGCTTGCGGCCACGCTGCCGAAGGCGATCGCGCTGTGCGCCGGCGCGGTACTGCTGTTCGGCCTGCTCATCCCCGCGATGCCGGATGCGCCGGCCAGCCGCCTGTTCCGCATCGAGCTGCTGGCGGACAGCGGCCGCAACGGCTTTGCGACGGAGCTGATCTATGTGCTGATGATATTCGGCGGCACGCTGCTGGTGAGCTTCGAGCTGATGACGGCGGCCGCGGCGCTGCATGCCGTCGCGCCCCGGCTGCCGGCGGCGGCCTGCGTCGCGATGTGCGCCGCGGCGCTTGCGGCGCTGGCCTTCAGCGGGCAAAGCGGCCAGGCGCAGGCCCTGCGCGCGACGGCCCTCTTTTATCCGATGTCTCTGGCTGCGGCGGCGTTGGCGTCCGTTCAGCCGAAAGGGGAGGCGGCATGATGCGGCGGATGCTCGCGGCGGCGCTGATGCTTGGGGCGGCGCTGCTGTCGGCCTGCAGCGCGGCCGGCCAGGTCGAGGGACAGGCGTTTGTCGTGTCGCTGGCGATTGACCGGGCGGCGGACGGCCGAACGGTGGTTTCCGCGCAGTTTCCCAGCTACGGCGCGCAGAAAACCCAGAGCGAGAAAGGGAAGAGCGATTACCTGGTTTCCTCCGGAACGGGAGACACCTTTGAGGAAGCGTTGTATACCCTCGGCGCCGTCGTGCCGCGCGCGCTGAACCTCACGCAGATCAAGAGCCTGCTCGTTTCGGAGGCGCTGGCGTCTTCGCCGGCCTTTGCGGACATCCTGCGCACGATCAAGCTGGCCTGCCGGATCAACGGCGACGCCGTCCTGGTGGTTGTGCGGGGCGAGGCCGGGGCGTTTCTGGCCGCTCAGAAGCCGCTCATCGGCCTGCGCCTGAGCGATACGCTGGTCACGGAGACGGACCGCTATGAACGGCTGGGCACCATCCCGCGCTGCACGCTGTCCGGAGCCTTCTATGCCATTCACTCATTTTACGGCGATCCGGTCGCCCCGCTGGCGGCGCTGGCCGGGAGCGGCGCCGCCGCGGAGGAACCGCAGGATGCGGCGGCGGGCTCTCTGCCGCGGACGGGTGAAAACAGAGACGAATACTTCGGCGCGGCGCTGTTTCGCGGCGGCGAGATGGTCGGCCGGCTGACGGGCGGCGAAATGCAGCTGCTGTGGCTGATTCTGAGCGGAAGGGCCCGGATGACCATGGAGCTGGCCGGCGCGATGCTGGAGGTCGGCCGGATCGGCGGGCTGCAGGTGCGCATCGATTTGAGCGGCGAGGCGCCGCGCATCGACGTGACGTTTGAGGTGGGCGTGGAGAACATGCACGAGAACGTGGATGAAGAGGGCGTGCTGCGGGAGATGACGGACGGGCTCGGCCGGCTGACCTCGCTGTGCCAGTCGCTCGCCGTCGATCCCTTTGGCTATGGACGGCGCGCCGCGGCGCAGTTTCCGACGGTCGGCGACTGGCTGGAATACGACTGGCGCGCCAGGTTTGCGCGCGCGGCGGTCAACTATCATCTCACGCTCCGGCGGATCAATGTGTGACGCGGTTTTTTCGTGGGAACGGCGCAGAAAAACAGGCCCTTTCCCTCCGGACGTTCCGCATCCGGGAGGAAAGGGCCTGTCGGCATGGCGACGACATTATTTGCCGATCTGCTCGAGGATTTCGTCGATGCTGACGCCCTTTTCGTTCAGCGCATTCATCAGGGCGTCGGTCTTCGCCTTCTGGATCCTCTTGGCCTCGCGGGCCTTGGCCAGCGCGGCCTTTTTCTTTTCGGCGCGTTCTTCGGGGGTCAGCCTGACGCTCTGACCCTGCGCGGCGCGGGCCTGAACGGCGATCAGGCGGGCCTTCTTATCCTCGGTCTTCACCAGCGCCTCTTCGCTCTTGGCCAGGGCGGCGCGGCGCTCGTCCAGGATCTTTTCCGTCTTCGCGACGAGTTCGTTGCGTTCTGCGATCAACTGCTTCAGATGCTCGATTTTCTTCTCAGCCGCGGCAATGCGTTCTTCATGGCTGGGATACTGCTTTCTTTCCTTCTTCACCTTCGCGGGAGCAGGGGCAGCCTTCTTTTTACCTGCCATTAAAACATCTCCTTCCAAATTCTGTGATTCTATTATACACATATTCGGCGTGAAATGCAATAGCCCCGCACTTTGTTTTTCATCGGAGTATGGTTATGTTTTGGTCAACTGGCAATCGAGCCGGGAAATAAGCGCCTGAGCGCATTGCCCGGAGATTGACGGAATTGAATGTCAGACGCTCTTCTGTTTGGACGCGCCGCATGCGCATGCGGCCCCTTCAATGACAGGCCCGGAAGAAGCCAGGGGCTGCCGCTCGTTGCAACAGCCCCCGCCAGGCGTTTTCAAAGGATGATCCAGGTCCCCGTTTCGGCTGATTTTACCACGGCGTCCACGGCGTGCATGTTGATCCGGCCGTCCTCGATGTCGGCGGAAAGGCCGTCGGGCCGGCCGTTGACGATGTCGGCGAAGGACTGCATCTGGCTGACGCGCAGCCGCTCCGGGATTTCCAGCGCCTCGTAGCGCTGCAGGTTGCTGTTTATGCGGCCGCTGCACGCGAAAAGCGCGTCGGTCCCGCGGCCGTCGTGATCCAGCTCATACACCAGCGCGCCCTCGCTGCCGTAGATTTCCATCGTCTGATAGTTGCCGCGCCCGGCCGCGAAGCGGGTGATGCGGAAGGTGGCCGCGATGTCACCCTCCATTTCAGCCATGTAGTTGGAGTAGTCGTCCACCTCGACCGGCCTCATGCCGCTGCCGTCCGGCGCGCGGCGCTCATGAACGAACGTGCCCAGGTGGCCGACGATCTTCGTGTATTCCCGCCCGGTGATGAAGCGCGCCAGGTCGAGCGCATGGCTGCCCAGGTCGCCCAGCGTACCGGTTCCCGATACGGCCCTGTCGAAGCGCCACACCAGCGGGCAGTCTGCGTAAGGCAGCCCCCAGGACTGGCAGTACTGCGCGTCCATGTGGTACACGGCGCCGATCAGGCCCTTCCGGACCAGCTCCCGGGCGTAGCGCGCGGCCGGCTTGTAGCGATAGGAAAAGCACACCATGCTCCGGATCTGCTTTTCGCGCGCGGCGGCGGCGAGCGCGTCGGCCTGCGCGGCGTTCAGGGTAACGGGCTTTTCCAGGCAGAAGGGCTTGCCGGCCTGCACGGCGGCCATTGCGATGTCGAAGTGAACGTCGTTGGGCGTCGAGATGTCCACGGCGTCCACATCGGGACAGGCGATGAGCGCGCGGTAATCGCTGAAGCAATGCGCCTCGTCGAGGCCGTAGCGTTCGCGCGCGTACGCGAGCGCCTCCGGATCGACGTCGCACACGGCGACAAGCTGCAGATCGGGACTCTCTTCGATGCCGGGCAGGTGCACATAGCGCGAAATGCCGCCGATGCCGACGCTGCCCACTCTGATAACCGACATAGCCGTAACAACCTCCTCGTACAGTGGAATCGATTCGTTATTGACGGCGGAACGCGCGAAAAAACAGACGCGGCCGCCGGCCGTCGACTGGCCGTTTACCGGATTTCCTTCAAATCGTAGGGCGTGGTCTGATACACGAAGTAGTTCAGCCAGTTCGAATAGAGCAGGTTCGCGTGGGCGCGCCAGGTGACGACCGGCTCTTTCGTGGGATCGTCGTCCGGAAAGTAGTTTTTCGGAACGCTGATGGGCTTGCCCGCGGCGACGTCGCGCTGGTATTCGCGGTTGAGCGTCTGCGGATCATATTCCGAATGCCCGGTGATGAAGATCTGCCGGCCGTTCTTTGTCATGAGGGCGTAGACGCCCGCCTCCGGGGATGAGGCGAGGATGCGCAGCTCGGATACGCGCTCGATGTCGGCGCGGTCGACGGTGGTGTGGCGCGAATGCGGCACCATGAACGTGTCGTCGAAGCCCCGGAATAGGATGGAGCGGCGGTAGTCCAGCGTATGGGGGAACACGCCGAACATCTTCTCGGGCAGGGGGCGCTTCTGGATGCCGAAGTGGTAGTACAGCCCGGCCTGCGCGCCCCAGCAGATGTGGAAGGTGCTGTGCACATGCGTCTTGCTCCACGCCATGATGCGGCACAGCTCATCCCAGTAGTCGACCTCCTCGAACGGCAGGTGCTCGACCGGCGCGCCGGTGATGATCATGCCGTCGTAGTTGAGCCCGCTCACCTCGTCGAAGTTCTTGTAGAAGGCGAGCATGTGCTCCTCGGGGGTATTTTTGGATTCGTGGGAGCTCACGCGCGCCAGCGTCAGCTCCACCTGAATGGGCGTGTTGCCCAGCAGCCGCGAGAGCTGCGTCTCGGTGTCGATCTTGGTGGGCATCAGGTTGAGCAGCAGAATCTGCAGCGGCCGGATGTTCTGGGTTGTGGCGCGCTTTTCGGTCATCACAAAGATGTTTTCCTGCGTCAGGATTTTTGTTGCGGGCAATTCGTTCGGGATTTTGATGGGCATGCTTGTTCCTCCCTCTGCCGTTCGCCGGAACGCCGCGGGGGCGTCCGGGCGCATGCTGTATGAAAAAGAAAAGCGCCTCAAGGCCAGCTGCCTTGAGACGGATCGCTCCGCGGTACCACTCAATTTGCGTCCGGAAGGACGCCGCTCGACGGGCTGAAATGAGCCCTGTGCCATCACGCAGCCCTGCGGAAGGCCCTGAGCGCGAGCGCCTCGAACCTTCAGCTCGGAAGCCATAGATCGCTGGAAGCATTCGCCGCCGGCTCGCAGCGCCCGCCGGCTCTCTGGAGGCGTTCTCTTCCGATCCTCTTCGTCATCGCCTTTGATTTTTCCGATATTTTAGCATACGCCATGGCGAATGTCAAGCCCCGGAAAAGGCTTTCACCCGCCTTTCCGCTCCGCGCGGCGCCGCGGCGCAATTCGCACAAAAGCGTCCAAATGGAGTAAAGAATCGGCGCAAGGATTGAAAAGAGCGGACAAAGACGGTATAATATAATTGAGTAATATACGCGGAGGAAAACCCATGTTTCGCAGAATCATTCCTGCTCTGATCGTCCTGATGCTCGCCTGTCCGGCCGCGCTGGCCGGGGAGGGCGTTAACTACGAGATCAGCAGCTATGTGCTCTATATGACCATACAGCCGGACGGCGCCGTGCGCGTTCGCGAAGAGATTATCTATTCCAATCCCAGCGTGTACAGCGGCCTGACGCTGAACGTGGATCTGGACGGCGCGGACGGCATCGACGACATCGAAGTGTGGGTCGACGGCGAGGCGCTGGACGAGCTGCCTGCGGGCGAGTCCTACATCGGCGAGGCACTGGGCTATTCGGTCGTCCGGGCCGCGGAGCGCGCGGTGATCGACATCCACGCCTCCGGCGACAACGACTGGCGCACGTTCGCCTGCGCGTACACGCTGGGCGGCCTGGCAAAGCGCTATGTGGACACGGCCGTTCTGGAGCGGGCGCTGGTGCCCGTGGAGCGCAGCGCGATGCTGCAGAATGTCGCCGCCATCGTGACGCTGCCCCGTTCGGACGGCGAAGTGCTGGCCTATGTGGACGGGGTGGTGGAGGACATTCCGCTCCTTGTGCAGTACGACACGGTTTCCATCGGCCCGGTCGATGTGGCGGCGGACGAAGCTCTGTCGCTCCAGGTGGTTTTCCCGGAGGACTGGCTGGATGAAGCGGCCGTCCTGCCGCAGGCGGTGCGCGACGCGATCGTGCGGCCGCGGGAAGAGGCCAAAGCGGCCACGGAGCGGGAGACGAACGCCCGGCGCGCGGAGCAGTATACGGCCATTGCGGTCTATGCGGCGTTGTTCGGAACGGCGCTGCTTCTCGCGATGAAGCGCTACGGCGTGCGCGGCCGGATGAAGGGCGGCGCGGACGAATCGCTGCTGGCGCGCTATCCGGCGGCGCTGTCGGGCTATGTGGCGGCGGACGAGGCGACGCCCGCCATGCTGGCGGGCACGCTGGCCGAGCTGCGCGGCGCGGGCGCGCTGGCCGTGGAGAGAGACGCGTCCGGCGGGATCGTGCTGAAGCGGCTGGGCGGCGCGGACAATCTGAGCCGGCACCAGGCCGTCGCGCTGGACTGGATATTTGAGCGGGGCGACGCGCGCTCCCTGTCCTCGCTGAGCGCCGGGAACCATTATGAACGCGCGCAGGCCATCGAAAAGGGCTATGCGGCCTACGGCTCGGCCGTGGCCGACGACGCCTACCGCGCGGGGCTGCATTGGAAGAACGACACCGCGCTGATTCTGCTCAGCCTGTTGAATATCCTGTGCGGCGTGGTCCTGGGCATGGTGCTGCTGCTCGTGGGCAGGCGGATGGTCGTCGAGGCCGGCTGCGTGGCGCTCTGGATGTTTTTCATCACGAAACAGCTTGAGCGCGTGCGCCGTCTGACCGACGAGGGCGAGCGCCTGCAGCGCGCCGCCGCGTCGTTCGGCGGCATGGACGAGCGCAGCCGCGACGAGCTGGCCGCGCGGCTGCCCGTGACCGTGGCGCTGGGTGGCGCGGCGCGGCTCGACTCGGAGGACGGCCGCCTCTGGCAGGCGGTCGAGGAGGCGATTCGCAGCGCGCACCTGCAGAACGCTTCCCTGCGGCGCAGGGGAAAAACGGCCTGAGTCAGGTCAATACGCCCGCGTTCGGGGGCCGTCTCAAAACGCTGACAGGAATGAAGGCGCGGGAGGCGGCCCTTCGATATCCTCGACCGGGACCGTGCTGTGGCATTGCGCTCCGGCGCGCCTGTCCGATCCCGCGCGCGGATATGATTCGCCGCATGGACCTGTGCGCTCTGCCGATGAAAGCCCCGTCTCCCCGGCAAACGCCAATCCATGAGCGTAAGAGACGGCCCTGGTTCATCGCAAAACAAGCCTTGCCATGAACGCGGATTGCGCGTATAATAGTAACATGGGTTTTGTATGGATATGGGTTTGAGTTTTCCGAAAGGATTGCTTCGATAGATGGATGAAGAGAAGAAAAAGAAGAAGGGCGCGAAAAAGAAGCGCCCGCTTCTGAAGAGACGAAAACGCGCGCAGAAGGCCGGCGGCGCCTCGCAGAACGTCACATTCATGAGGCTGAGGCGGGGAATCCGGCGCGGCGGCGCGACGGTCACCCGTTACAGCCGGCGTCTGTTCAGCGGCTTCAACGATTTCACCGCCGGCAAGCACGACGAGAAAATCAGCGAATTCGTCAGGCGGCGCATGAGCTGGACGCAGAAGATGCGCTTTTCGGGCTTTGTGGTGGCCAGTCTGGCGCTGCTGGGGCTGATGCTGCTGCTGTTCAACAATTCGAGCATCAGAGTGGAGGAGAAGACGATTTCCATCGCCGGGCTGAGCGGCGATTTCGAAGGCTATCGCATCGTGCTGCTGTCCGATCTGCATGGCCGGGAATACGGCGACGGGCAGGCGTCGCTGCTGCGCAGCCTGAACGGGCTGAAATACGACATGATGATTCTTGCGGGCGACATGGTGGGGCAGAGCGGCCGCGCCGCGCCGCTCTATCACCTCCTGGAGGGCAGGACCTCGTCCGCCCCCGTCTATTTCATCGCGGGCGATTCCGACCCCGGCCCGCTTCTGGAGGAGCCGCGCGACGCCACGGGCGCGCTGGAGGACTTCGTGCTTGCCGACTGGATTCTCGGCGCCATCGACCGGGGAGCCGTGTATCTGGACGCCCCCATCCTCATCGAAAAGGGCGCCTCGAAGCTGTGGCTGACGCCCGAGAGCATGCTGGACACCGAGGCTTCGCCGCTGCTGTCCCGGCTCAACGCGCAGTATCGCGCGGAGAGCAGCGCCTATGTTGACGGCGTGGAGGCGGCGCGCGTGGCGCTGCCGTTCACGGCCTGGCGCGTGCAGTGCGCGGAGAAGCTGCTGAGCGCTGTCAACAGCATGTCCAGCGAGGACCTGCATATTTCGGTGGCGCATTATCCGCCCATTGAGCTGTACAACGCCTCCAGCGGCTATTCGGGCAGCGGCATGCTGCGCACGGCCGACCTGGTGCTGGCCGGGCATTACTGCGGCGGCGGCTGGAAAATCCCCTTCGTGGGCGCGCTGTATGTGCCGGCCGTGGAGGCGCCGCGCCATGGCTGGTTCCCAGATCAGTCGCTGGTGGAGGGCGAGCGCCGGCTGGGCAACGTCACGGTGTATACCACGGGCGGGCTCTCCGTGACGGACGACATCCTCATTCCGAAATTCCGGCTGAACAACCAGCCGAAGATCACGCTGCTCACGCTCACGGCCGCGCTGACGGACGACCTGCTGGGCATCGGGGGATAGCCGGGGGCTGAATTTTCCGGCGAATTAACTGGAAGAGACTTGAAGAATAACCTTTCTGTGATATAATCAACACATCGGTGAAAAGCGAAATCGGCGCTGCTTTGGAGCGTGTATCGGCCAGGCCCGCGGGTGTTTTCGGGGCCTGGCCGCTTTTTGCATCCCGCGCGCGCCGCGTCAAAAGAAAGGAATAGATGAAATGGAATTCATGAAGGACATGTTCGGTCTGTCGCCCGAGGTGGCGCAGGCCGTGGAGGATATGGGCTACGAGACGCCCACGCCCATTCAGCTGGCGGCCATTCCGCACATGCTGGCCGGCCGCGACATCATCGGCCAGGCGCAGACCGGCACGGGCAAGACCGCGGCGTTTGGCATTCCGATGGCGGAGCGGATCGAGCCGGGAGAGAGGCATGTGCAGGCGCTCGTGCTCTGCCCGACGCGCGAGCTGGCCATGCAGACGGCGGGCGAGCTGATGAAGCTGACGAGGCATCGGGGGGGCCTGCGCGTGCTGCCGGTGTACGGCGGCGCACCCATCGAGCGGCAGCTGCGCGGGCTGCAGGCGGGCGTCCAGATCGTCGTGGGCACGCCGGGCCGCGTGATGGACCACATGAACCGCGGTTCGCTCGACCTGTCGCGGGTGAAGCTGGCCGTGCTGGACGAGGCCGACGAGATGCTGGACATGGGCTTCCGCGACGACATCGAAGCCATCCTGTCGGCCACGCCGGAGAGCCGGCAGACGGCGCTGTTCTCCGCGACCATGCCGCAGCCCATCCTCATGCTGGCGCAGCGCTACCTGCGCGATCCGGCGCGGGTGGCCATTGAAGCGCGCGAGATGACGGTGGAGAAGATCGAGCAATACTACATCAGCGTGCGTTCGTTTCACAAGAGCGAGCTGCTCAGCCGCCTGCTGACGCTGGAGAACATCCGCCTGGCGCTGGTGTTCTGCAACACCAAGCAGGGCGTTGAGACGGTGGTGACCGATCTGCAGCACCGCGGCTTTTCGGCGGCGGGGCTGCACGGCGACATGCGGCAGATCGAGCGCGACGCCGTGATGGCGCGCTACCGCAACGGGCTGGTGAATGTGCTCGTCGCCACGGACGTGGCCGCCCGCGGGCTGGACATCGAGAACATTGAAGCCGTGTTCAATTACGACATACCGCTCGATGTGGAGTACTATGTGCACCGCATCGGCCGTACGGGCCGCGCCGGCAAAGAGGGCCGCGCGTACACCTTCGTCGTGGGGCGCGAGGTGGCCCGGATGTGGGACTATCGCCGCGTCACCGGCGCGAAGATTCTCTGCCGCAAGGCCCCGGACGCGGAGGAGGTGCAGAAGGCGCTGGCCGGCCGCGTGGTGGAGCAGGTTACGGCCCGCGCGCAGGAGAGCTTTGACGAGGACGTCATGGCGAACGCCGCGGCGCTGCTGGAAAGCGCGGCGCCCGAAAAGGCCGTCGCCGCCATGCTGGATCTGCTCATCAGGGAGGCCGGCGCGCGCACGGACGTCTCGATCGATCTCAATCCGCCCGAATTGCCCCGCCCGGCGAGGCCTGCCGCGCCCGTTCAGCGCCGCGGGCCGTACGGCCGGCCGGTGCCGCGCGACATGCTTCCGGCCGCGCGGTCGGACAGGGGGCGCGAAGCGCGTCAGGCGCCCCGCAGGGAAGGCGCCGAACGCCGCCTTCACGACGAGCGCGTTCGACGCGCCGGCGAACGCGGCGCGAAGGACGTCTTCTCCCGCGCGCCGAAGGGCGGCGCGACGCGCGGACGCCGGGACCATCAGCCGAAGCCCAGACGGGGAAGGGACTGGTAATCTGACGCGCCGGCAGATTTTTTGCAAATTCCCGATACAGCCCTTGACAGGACGCATGAATTTCGCTATAATGCAGATGATATTCAAAAGCGATGACGGAAAGAGTAGCGGATCGGGGATGCTTTCAGCGAGTCGGGATGGTGCGAGCCGACGGCAACAGCCTCCGCGAACATGGCTCCCGAGCTTCCGGTGTGAGCGCAGGCGAGCGCCGGACGGCAGGCACCGTTACCAGCACGGCCGATCGACGATTGTCGGCTCATGAGTCTCCGCGCGGCGACGCCGGAGAGAAGCAGGGTGGCACCACGTTATACACGTCCCTCGCATTGCGCGGGAGACGTTATTTTTTTACACTGCATCCTGAAAAGGGGGATTCACGCCAATGGAGAAGAAAAAGACCTTTTACCTCACCACGCCGATCTACTATCCCAGCGGCAACATGACCATCGGTCACACCTATACCACCGTCGCGGCCGACACCATGATCCGCTTCAAGAAGATGACGGGGTATGACACCTATTTTCTCACCGGCACCGACGAGCATGGCCAGAAGATCGAGAAGAAGGCCGCCGAGGCCGGCGTCACGCCGCAGGAATTTGTAGACAGGATCGTGGCGGAGACGAAGGATCTCTGGAAGCTGATGAACATCGAGTACGACGACTTCATCCGCACCACCGAGCCGCGCCACATGACCATCGTGCAGAAAATCTTCCGCAGGTTCTACGAGCAGGGAGACATCTACAAGAGCGAATACGAGGGCCTGTACTGCACGCCCTGCGAGTCCTTCTGGACGGAAACGCAGCTCAAGGACGGCTGCTGCCCGGACTGCGGCCGCCCCGTGCAGCCCATGAAGGAAGAGAGCTACTTTTTCCGCATGAGCAAGTATCAGGACTGGCTCATCGACTATATCGAGACCCATCCGGACTTTATCCAGCCGCCGTCCCGCGCCAACGAGATGCTGACCAACTTCCTCAGGCCGGGCCTGCAGGATTTGTGCGTCAGCCGCACGTCGTTCAAGTGGGGCGTGCCGGTGGATTTCGACGACAGGCACGTGGTCTACGTGTGGATTGACGCGCTGTCCAATTACATCACCGCGCTGGGCTACGGCACCGATCACGACGAGCTGTTTAAAAAGTACTGGCCGGCCGACGTGCATCTCGTGGGCAAGGAAATCGTGCGGTTCCACACCATCTACTGGCCCATCATGCTGCACGCGCTGGGCCTGCCGCTGCCCAGGCAGGTATTCGGCCACGGCTGGCTGCTGTTCGGCTCGGACAGGATGAGCAAATCCAAGGGCAACGTGGTGTACCCGCAGCCCATCGTGGCGCGCTACGGCGTCGACATGCTGCGCTATTACCTCATGCGCGAAATGCCCTTCGGCGCGGACGGCAACTATACCAACGAGGCGCTGCTCACCCGCGCCAACGCCGACCTGGCCAACGACCTGGGCAATCTGGTCAGCCGCACCGTGGCGATGATCGAGAAATACTTCGGCGGCGTCGTGCCGGCGCCCGAAACCGTCGACGAGGCGGTCGACACGCCGCTGATCGACCGCTACAGGGCCATGCCCGCCCTGGTGGAGAAGAACATGGACGAGCTGCAGTTCTCCGTGGCGCTCTCCGAAATCTGGAGGCTGATCGGCGACTGCAACCGCTACATCGACATGACCCAGCCCTGGATCCTGGGCCGCAGCGACGAGGGAAAGCCCCGGCTGAAGACCGTTATGTACAACCTGGCCGAGTGCGTGCGCGCGGTGGCGGTGGCGATTGGACCGGTCATGCCGAACACGCCCGCCCGCATCTTCGAGCAGCTGGGCGTGGACGATCCGGACCTCAGGACCTGGGCGTCCATTCAGTCCTTCGGCGGGCTCAGGCCCGGCACCGCCGTAAAGAAGGGCGAAGCGCTGTTCCCCCGGCTGGACATCCCGAAGGAGCTGGAGGCGCTGAACGGCGGCGCGGCCAAAGAAGAGAAGAAGGAAGCCAAAAAAGAGGAGAAGAAGGCCGAAAAGGCCGAACAGAAGGCCGGCGAGGAGAACGGCGCGGGGCTCATCACCATCGACGACTTCGCCAGGGTGAAGCTTTTGACGGCGAAGGTGATCGCCTGCGAGCGCGTGGAGGGCTCCGATAAGCTGCTGAAGGAGACGCTGCAGGTGGGCGAAGAAACGCGCACCGTGCTGAGCGGCATCGCGAAGTTCTATGCGCCCGAGGACATGGTGGGCAAGACCGTCGTGCTGGTGGCCAACCTCGCGCCCCGCAAGATGCGCGGCATCCTGTCCGAGGGCATGCTGCTGTGCGCGCAGGACGGCGAAGGCAGGCTGAAGCTGGTCACCGTGGAGGGCGGCGACTTCGCCCCCGGCATGGAAATTGGATAAAAGCGGAATGCGGCGGGGAAGGGGCCGGGGCAAACGGAAGGCGCGCCTCCGGCCCCGTCATCCGCCGTTATCCCGGGAAAAGAAAGGATCAGCATGAGACTATTCGACACACACTGCCACATCACCGACGAGCGCTTCGACGGGGACCGCGCGGCGGTGATCGAGCGGATGCGGGCCGCCGGGGTCGAGCGCGCGCTGCTCGTGGGCGACGGCTCGAAGGAGGAACAGCCCGCGTTCGCGCTGGCGGAGGAATACGACTGGATGTGGGCCGCCACGGGCGTGCATCCGCACGACGCCTCGCGCTGGGACGAGGCGTCGCGGCGGCGCGTGGAAGCGTGGATGGCGCATCCGAAGGCCGTCGCCCTGGGCGAGATCGGGCTGGACTACCACTACGACCTGTCCCCGCGCGATGCGCAGCGGCAGGCGTTCGACGACCAGCTCGACATGGCGCGGCGGCTCGACAAGCCGGTGATCCTGCACATCCGGGAGGCTCACGGCGACGCGACCGACATGCTGACCGCGCGCTGGCGAGCGGGCCGGCTGCCGCGCGGCGTGATGCACTGCTACACCGGCAGCTGGGAGAGCGCAAAGCAGTACCTGGCGATGGGGCTGTACATCTCCTTTTCCGGCGCCATAACCTTCAAGAACGCGCCGAAGCTCAGCGAGGTGGCGAGGAACATGCCGCTGGACCGGCTTCTCGTGGAGACGGACTGTCCCTATATGGCGCCCGTGCCCATGCGCGGACAGCGCAACGAGCCCGCGTTTGTGGCCTATACGGCGCGGAAGGTGGCGCAGATCCGCGGCATGGATGCGGACGAGCTGGCGTATGCCGCGATGGAGAACGGACGGCGGCTGTTTGGCGTCGAATAGGGGAGGACAAAGCACATCGACCGCGAGGAGGATGAGAATCATGAGCAGATACGCTCTCGGCATCGATTTTGGCACGCTGTCGGCCCGCGCGCTGATCGCGGAAATCGGCACGGGCCGCGAGGCAGGCACGGCTTCGATGAACTATGCGCACGGCGTGATGGATGAAGCGCTGCCCGACGGCACGCGCCTGCCGCCCGACTGGGCGCTGCAGCATCCGGCGGACTACCTCGAATGCCTTTCGCGCATTATTCCCGAGGCGATGGCGCAGGCGGGCGTCGGACCCGAGGACATTGTGGGCGTGGGCATCGACGCCACCTCATGCACGCTTGTCCCCGTTGACGAGACGGGCACGCCGCTGTGCATGCTGCCCGGTCTCGCCGGAGAGAAGCATGCCTATGTCAAGCTGTGGAAGCATCACGCGTCTCAGGAGCAGGCCAACAGGATGACGGAACTCGCCGAAGCGCGCGGCGAAGCGTTCCTGGCGCGCTACGGCGGCAGGATTGCCTCCGAATGGCTGTTTCCCAAGGTTTTGCAGACGCTGGAGGAAGCGCCGGACATCTACGCGCGGACCCATCGCTTCATCGATCTGGCGGACTGGATCGTATTTCTGCTCACCGGCCGCGAGACGCGCTCGGGCTGCCTGGCCGGCTGCAAGGCGCTTTGGAGCCGTCGCGACGGCTATCCCTCTGACGACTATTTCAGAGCGCTCGACCCGCGGCTGGAGCATGTCGTCGATGAAAAGCTCTCGCGCGACCTGAGCGATATCTTCGGCCGCGCCGGCCTCATGACCGAGAAAGGGGCCCGGCTCACCGGCCTGAATCCGGGCACGGCGGTGGCGGTGGCCCATACCGACGCGCACGTCGCGATGCCGGGAGTCGGCATCACGGAGCCGGGCAAAATGCTCATGATCATCGGCACATCCTCGGTGCACATCGTGCTGGGCGAGGCGGAGCGTAGCGTGCCGGGCATCTGCGGCGTGTCGGAGGAGAGCGTGATCCCGGGCGTCCCCGCCTATGAGGCGGGACAGAGCTGTGTGGGCGATCATTTCGACTGGTTTGTGAACAACCTGGCGCCGGCTGAATATGCGCGGGAGGCGCAGGCGCGCGGCATTGATCTGCACACGCTGTTCACGGAAAAGGCGGCCGCACTCAGGCCGGGCGAGAGCGGACTCATCGCGCTGGACTGGTGGAACGGCAATCGCTCCATTCTGGTGGACGCCGATCTGACGGGCCTGATCCTGGGCATGACGCTGACCACCCGGGCCGAGGAGATCTATCGGGCGCTGATCGAAGCCACCGCGTTTGGCACGCGCATGATCATCGGGAATTTTGAGGCGCACGGCGTGCCGCTTCGCGCTCTTTATGCCTGCGGCGGCATCGCGCAGAAGAATCCCTTCCTCATGCAGCTGTACGCGGACGTGCTGGGCCGGGAAATCCGCGTGGCGCGCAGCGCTCAGACGTCGGCGCTGGGCAGCGCGATCATGGGCGCGCTCGCGGCGGGGAAACAGAACGGCGGCTATGACGACATCGCCACGGCCGCGGCGGAGATGGGCGGCGTGCGCGAGAAGACGTATCGGCCCGATCAGGCGGCGCACGCCGTGTACAGCAGGCTGTACGACGAATACGTGCTGCTGCACGACCATTTCGGACGCGGCGCCAGCGACGTGATGAAGCGGCTCAAGGCCGTCAAGAGGGATGTGCGCTGAAAATGAAGCGGTACCTGTCGAGCCTGATCCTGCTGGGCACGCTGGCCGTCATGCTGCTGGTGCTGCTCGCGACGCTGTGGGCGTCGGGCCGGCTGGTGCGCGAGCCGGCGGTGTTCGGCGACCGGCGCACGGGCCGCAGCGGGCTCTACCGGGTGGAGCAGGGTGCGCTGCGCGTCAACATCAACGAGGTCGACGCCGGCACGCTGCAGCTGTTCGCGGGGATCGGCGAGACGCTGAGCCGGCAGATTGTCGAGTATCGCGCGGAAAACGGGCCGTTCCGCTCGGTCGACGAGCTGACAGAGGTGCCCGGCATCGGCGAAGGAAAGCTGGAGGCCATCCGGGATTTGATTTACTGTGACTGAGGGAAAGAGGCAATTCGATGAACAGGAAGGAAATCCGACTCATCGCGCTGGACATGGACGGCACGATTACACAGCATCGAACGCCGCTCGAGCCCGAAAACCGGGCCGTGCTGGACAGACTGGCCGAAAAATACCGGCTTGTGATGGTCGGAGCCGGGGCCTGCCGCCGCATTCACAATCAGCTGGGCGGGTATCCGCTGGACGTGATCGGCAACTACGGCATGGAGATGGGCGAATATGACCGCGAAAAGAACGAGCTGGTCATTGTCGAGAGCCGGAGCGTGGTGATCGAGCCGCGCGAGGTTGTGCGCGAGCGCGTCACGGCGCTGCGCCGGCGGTTTGGCATGGAGCGCTTTGAGGGCGATACGGTGGAGTTTCACGCTTCGGGCATGATCACCTTCCCCCTGCTCGGCACGAAGGCAAACATCGCCGACAAGCTGGCGTTCGATCCGGACCGGAGCCGCCGCCGGCCGCTGTACCCCATCGTGAAGGAGGCCTTTTCCCAGTATACTGTGTTCATTGGCGGCTCATCCTCGTTTGACATCGTGCCGCACCCGTTCGACAAGCTGTATGCGCTCGAACGATACTGCGCGCGTCACGGCATTGCGCGGGAGGAAGTGGTCTTCTTCGGAGACGATTATCGCGAGGGCGGCAACGACGAACAGGTATACCGGTCCGGATACGCCTTTGTGACGGTGGACGATTATCGCGACTTTCCGGAGCGGGCAAAGGCCGTGCTGTGAGGAGACGCCGCGGCCGGGCGAGGGGACGCGGCGGGGGTTTCCGCGCCGATCGCGCCCTGAAAGAACGGGCCGGACTGACTGCGGCGCATCGAAAGGCCGTTTTCGATGCGCCGCGGTTTTATTGATTCCCTATTTCATAGCCGTATACATGCATGTCGCTGTCTGTCGCGAGGAAGCGGACCAGCTCTGTCGGCGCTGAAATGGAGATTGAGTATGTGCTGCGTCCGGCCGGGAGATTGAAGGAATAATAGTTTGTGTTTGAATAGTAAACCTGAAACTCACTGGCTTCATCGAGCTCTATATCCAGGTCGATGGTCAGAGCTGAATGCAGCAGGGACTCATCGTAGATTCGGATACGGCCGGGTCTTCCCTTTTTTATAAGGCGGCTGTCGGGCCCGCCCAGAAAGCAGTCGACCCATGGCTTGTCCTGAGGAATCAGCACGGCATGCAGCCCGCCCGGATCAGAACTCAAAACCGCTGCATCATCGGAAAACTTTATATAATCAAAGGCACTGTCGTCCAATATCCAGAGATAAACATCGGGCGTGGGGATGGAGGGATTAATGCCGCGCAGCAAATCGGTTGGGACGAAGGGCGTATAAACGCCGCCGCTTTCATCTGTATGCATGAACAGATCGGTGACGTGAATCATGTGGATGTCCCTGGAAGTATTGACATTCAGCGCGTTGAGGTCTACGCTTCGCTGATCCCCATACACAATCAAATAGTCCTGTTGATCGATCGTATGTTTCAAGGACTCGGCGCTTTGGACAATAGACGGTGACAGAGATAGCTTTATGTTGTTATACGAAAATGCATTATTTATAAAAGAAAGAATGATCAATATGGAAAGGCAGCTGATACCCACAGTCTTCCTCTTCATTTTGGGCAAAAAGTAAACGAAGGAAGCGGAGAACAGGATGATCAGCACAGCGCACAGCCAGCTTGCTTTTTCCGAAAGGATTTCATCGCGCAGGAACGAAAGGCCTGGATTGGGGATCGGGCTGTAAACCTTTGACGAGAGAATCCCTGCCTTGACCCCAAAGACCAAAGCGCAGAAGGCGATATAGAAAACGAACGACCACACGGGAATCAGGCGTTTCGATTCCTGAGAGGGATCCTTTATGGAAGCCAGGACGTGCCGACGAACCCCGATGAGACAGAAGGCGAGGACGATTGGGACAAACGCGGCGACGTAGCGGGTATGAATGGCAAAATGGTCATATTCAATGCGATTGACGACCCAGGCCGTCCCCAGCATGATCAGCAGGACAGACACAGATGAAATGAGCAGGAACTGCTTCTGAACGGGGGAATAGTCGAACAGGTTGACCAGCAGAACCAGGAAACACCCGCCGCCGCAGGCCAGGAAGAAATAGAAAGGCGATATGATGACGCTCTTTACAAAAGCGCCGATGCTCTGATCGGAAGAAGGGTTTATCTGATTGCCATACAGGCCGAACAGGGACAACGGCTGGTGAGAAATGAGGGACAACAGAAGGTAACTGGCGGCTATTGTCGCGGCCAGACTGCCCAAGCCGGCGAGCGCCGCGAGGCTCTGCCGGCCGCTCCGCTTTCTGATTGCGCCGATCAGCGCAAACGCAATCACCACCAAGGCCGGCACGACCTGCCCCGGTTTTGTGAAGTAGATGAGTCCGCCGAGGAAGCCGACGAGCAGGATATCCCGGATCCGCCCCTTTTCCAGGTGCCTGTAGGCGCAGTACATCATCGCGAAGAACAGGGGATAGATGATGCTCTCGCTCATGATCAGACCGCCGAGGAACATATCCGGCAGTACGAGGGAGACGGCGCCGACACAGAGCGCGGCTTTTTCGTCGCCGGTTATGGCCTTCGCCAGCGCGCAGACGGGGAAAATGGACAGATTCATCAGCAGAATATTCCAGAGCTGAATAAGGCGGAAATAATTCGCGCCGTCCGGAAACAGCGCGTATACGGGAGAAATGACCAGGGGATAGAGAATGCTGCTGTAATCGGCCGGCTGCCCCATATAGAGGACGCCGGTTCCATTGGCGATGGAACGGGCGATGTTGTAGTACAGCATCTCATCGATCATGACCGTGGGATAGGCGTGGGTGGCAATGGCCAGCGAATAGCGGATTGCCACGGACAGGACATAGAAGACGGCGCACATCAGGAGCATGGTGTTCCGCTTTCGGGCGATGGTTCTCTTCAAGTCGCTGCACTCCTTTTCTGCGGTAAGAAAGATACAATAACAGCCAAACGCATTATAGCACATCAGTCTGCCCGCCGCAATACCGGATTGCGGAACGCCTGCGCTTTGCCTGCTGTTTTCGCGCCGCCTTTGTCCGTCGATGGATTTCACAGATACGGGGCGATGCAGCTCTTTACGGTTCTGGACGCAAAGCGGGTGATCTTTTCCCGGTCGTGCTTTCCGAATTCGTTGACGACGACGTGAAGCAATCCGGCCGTCAGACAGGAGAAGAGCAGCTCGACCTCTTCGGACGCGGCCCTGCGCAGCGTCTCCTTCCAGCGGTCGATGCAGAGGTCGTGAGCGAGCGCCACCATCTTCCGGATGAGCGCGTCGTCGGCGTGGTTGTGGATCAGCAAATCGCACAGATCCCGGTTGGCCTCCATCATATCCAGAATGGAGGCGGTCAGCGCGCCGGCGTCCATGGCGTCTGTGCGGCGCAGCGAGGCCTGGAAATCCTCCAGCATTTCGTTTTCAATCTGCTCCAGCAGGTCGAGGCAGTCACGGTAATGCGTGTAGAAGGTGGCCCGATTCAGACCCGCCGCCTCGCAGACCTCCGTCACGGTGATCGCCCGAATGCTTTTGCGCTGCATGCATCCGAGCAGAGCCTCCCTCAGAGCCATCCTCGTGTACCGGACCCGTGCGTCTGTCCTCATGCCGCCTTCCTCCTTTTTTCATGGTTTATCGACAAGTGGTCATCCTGTTGTCGGATATCTTTCGCTTCGCCGGCATCTGACGGTTGTCTTCTTCTTCTACGCCCATTATAATTGATGAGTGAAAGAAAATCAACACATGATGGCCTTCACGCAGGGCCGTCCCAAAGGAGGGAGGCTTCGTGTTCAGCATCTATCTCGTCACCGGCGCGACGGGCAATCTCGGGCGGGAGATCGTGCGGACGCTGCTTGGGAGAGGCGCGCGCGTCAGGGCGCTGGTCATGCCGGGCGACCGCGCGGCGGCCGGCCTTCCCGGCGACGTCCGGGTTTTCCGCGGCGACGTCGCGGACGAGGCGTCCCTGTCGGCCTTCTTTGAGGGCGAGCTTTCACAGGCATGCCTGATCCACTGCGCCGGCCTGATCAGCATCGCGTCCCAGGCGCCGCCGACGCTGCGGCAGGTCAACGTGGAGGGCACGCGGAACGTCCTGTCGGCCTGCCGGGCGCACGGGGTCGGCCGCGTGATATACGTGAGCTCCGTCCATGCGCTGCCGGAGGGGGAAAGGGGCGCGGCGATTCGCGAAACCGACGCCTTTTCGCCGGACCCGGTGCGGGGCCATTATGCCAAAAGCAAGGCCGAAGCGACGGCCATCGCCCTGTTGGCCGCGCGGGAGGGGCTGAATCTGAGCGTGGTGCATCCATCCGGCATTCTCAGCCCTGACGACGCCGGTCGGGGGCATACCGCCTCGGTGATCCTGTCGTACTGCCGGGGAGGGCTGCCCTTCGCGGCGGCGGGCGGCTATGACTTCGTCGATGTGCGCGATGTGGCGGAGGGAATTCTCGCCTGTGCGGCGCGGGGCCGGGCGGGTGAGTGCTACATCCTCTCCGGGCACTACGCGACGCTGAGGGATATACTCGGGCATGTGAGGCGCAGGATCGGCGGCCGTCGCGTCGTCTGCCTGCCGCTGGGGCTTCTGCGGCTGCTTGCGCCGGCTTTCGAGCGGTACAGTCTCCTGCGGAAAAGGCCGCTCTTTCTGACGCCTTACTCCGTCTACACGCTGGGCAGCAACGCCGTCTTCTCCCATGACAGGGCGACCGCGGAGCTTGGCTATCAGCCCCGGGCGCTGGCCGACACGCTGGACGACATCCTGGCGGCCTTCAGCGGGAAACAGCTGATTGGCCGGGAGCGGGGGAAAAAATAGCCGATTGTGCGGGCGCGGCCGCCGGGCGGCAGACCGCCTTTTCGAGGCGATGAAGGCGATGATGCGGCGATGCGCGACGGGCCAAAAAAGGGGGCTGTCTCCCGCGCCCTGTTCGGCAGGGCGGTTGAGACAGCCCCTTTTCGCGTTTTGTTCGGAAGCGTGTTCCGCTTCGGCCGGGGTTCAGAAATGACGCCGGTCAGTCGAAGAACAGGGCGCTTGCGTCGAACGGCTCGTCAATCATGCCGGACGCATACAGGAAATCCGCCGTCTTCTGGAAGCCCTCCCTGTCGGCCTCGGTGATGTCCAGCGAGAAGTCATAGACCGCCTCCATCTCTCTGACGGCCTCGACGTCCAGATCCAGATAGCGGGCGACGACGGCGAAGGCGGCGTCCTGATCCGCCCCGATTGTGTCCATGATCTCCTGCTGGGCCTCGAGGATCTTTTCGATCACATCGGGATGGGCGTTCGCGTATTCCTCGCTCACGGCCACCGCGATGATCGCCTGGATGTAGCCTTCGCCGTCGCACACCAGGTGATAGCCCAGTCTGGCCGCATTGTAGGCCGCCGCGCCGCCCAGCATGGCCACGTCGGCGCTCCCGCCGTCCAGGGCGGCCTTGGCCTCCGGAATGCCCATGGAAACGTAGTTGACGTCGGAAACCGTCATATCCGCCGTGGCCAGGTAGGCCGCCAGCAGCTCGTGCAGATTGGTGCCCGCCGGGCCGGCGATGGTCTTGCCCCTGAGGGATTCGGGGGTGGTCAGCGTCTCGTCCCTGCTGTAGAGGCAGAAGGCGCCGGGAGCGCGGCTGTACATGTTCAGCACCTTGATGTCCGCGCCATTGGCGGCGGAGAGGATGACGGACGTGCCGCCGACCGCGTACAGAAGCTGCACGTCGCCGGAGGCCAGCGCCTGCGTCTGGTCTGCGCCGGAGGTGATCTCGGCATAGGAGACGGGGATGCCCAGGGTTTCCCCGAAAATGCCGTTTTCCTTCTCCACGATGCTGGGCACGTTCAGGGGCGAGGTCACGTAGGTGACGGTCAGATGGTCGGCGCTGAGGCCGTCTGCGAGGGCAAAGCAGCCGCACAGCGTCAGGGCGAGGATGAGAGAAAGCAGTTTTTTCATGAATAGTACCTCCGTTTTTGCTATTTGTGCCGCTCCGTGCGGCGGGGAATCACAGGGAGGCGCCGAGCAGCGTCATGACGCGCCGGCGCAGCTGAAGCAGATCGGCGTCCGATAGGTCGCGGGGCTGGGGCGCGTCAACGGGGAATTCCGCCGCCGCCACGCCGTCTGCGAGCAGGACCACCTTGTCCGCGATCTTCAACGCCTCGTCGATGGAATGGGTCACGAACAGAATGCTGGCGTCGGTCTCCTTCCGGACGCGCAAAAGCTCGTTCTGCATGCTTTCCCGGGTAAAGTAGTCCAGGGAGGCAAAGGGTTCGTCCATCATGATGAAGGAGGGGTGACAGGCCAGCGCCCGGCCCAGCGCGACCCGCTGCTGCATGCCGCCGGAGAGCTGCGCGGGAAACGACTTTTCAAATCCGGAAAGCCCCACCGTCGCAATGAGAGACTGAAGCGCCGCCGCGTCTCTTTCCCGGCGCTTCAGGCCGAACTGGATGTTGTCCCTCACGTTCAGCCAGGGCATCAGGCGCGGCTCCTGAAACACATAGGCCGTCTTTTTCGAGCCGGAAAAGCGGATCGCGCCCTTCTCCGGCGTTTCCAGCCCGCCGATCAGCCGCAGCAGGGTGGTTTTGCCGCAGCCGCTCCTGCCGAGCACCACGGTGATGGCACCCTCCTCCAGGTCCAGGTTCAGGCCGCGGAGCACATCGAGCCTGCCGTTTTCCAGCGGATATGATTTTTCCAGACCGCGAATTTCAATCCCAGCCATGCCGCGCCGTTCCTCCCACGAAGCGCCGGATCAGCAGACCCAGCGCGCAATCGGTGACATAACCCACGAACCCGATGGACAGGATGCCCACGATGACCTTGTCTGTCCGGGACATTTGCTGGGCGAACAGGATCATATGGCCCAGCCCGGTGGAGGCGGCCACCATTTCCGCGCCGATGATGGCCCGCCAGGAATAGCCCAGGCTGGTGCGCATGCCAACGAGGATGTCGGGCATGGCGGCGGGCAGCACCACCCGGAAAAACGTGCGGGAGGGGCTGCAGGCAAAGGAACGCGCCACCTCCAGCAGGTTTTTGTCGCAGCCGACGAACCCCTTGACGATGCTCAGGTACATGGGGAAGAAGGACGCCAGCACAATGATGACCGTCTTCGTGGTTTCGCCAATGCCGCACCAGAGGATCAGCAGGGGGATCATGGCGATGGGCGGCACGTTCCGGAAAAACTGGACGATGTATTCGTAAAAGGGCTCGCTTCCGGGCAGGAAGATCCGCAGCGAGGCCAGCAGAAACGCCAGCGCGAAGGCGATCAGGAACCCCTTGAAGACCCGCCTCAGACTGATGCCGATGTCGATGAGCAGCTCGCCCGAGGACGCCATTTTCCAGAACGTCTGCAGCACCTTTTCCGGCGAGGGGAGCACGTAGGCGTTGACGAGCCCGGCATGGCAGACCAGATGCCAGGCCGCCAGCAGCGCCCCGATTCCGATCAGCGCCGGCAGCCAGGTTCCGTTCTTCTTCATGCGCGGTCCCCCCGATCCACCGCCAGATGATAGCCTATGGACCGCATGCGCATGTCCAAATGGCCGCGGCTCTGGGCCGATTCATCGCCGGTGAAGAGCTTGTTGTCGTAGAGCGCGTATTTCTGACGCACGTTCGCGGGCGAGAGATTGGGCATCACCACGTTCGCGCCGGCCTGTATGCCCAGCTCACGGCCGCGCGGATGGATGGTGCCCAGCGCCGTGGTGGCCGGCAGCAGGATCGCGGGATCGATCAGGCGAATGGCGGACAGCAGAAACAGCGTCAGCTCCAGCGTGCCGGCCGGCTCGCCGCGGAACGCCGTGTCGTGATGCGGAACGAAGGGGCCGATTCCACACATGTCCGGCCTGAAGGCTTCGATGAATTTCAAATCCCTGGCGAGCGTCTCCGGCGTCTGGCCGGGCGAGCCGACCATGAACCCGCAGCCCACCTGATAGCCGATGTCCCGCAGGTCCTTCAGGCAGCGCATCCGGTTGTCAAAGGACATTTCCGGCGGATGCAGCCTGGCGTAGTGATCAGGATCCGCCGTTTCGTGGCGCAGCAGGTACCGGTCTGCGCCGGCGTCGAACAGCGCCTGATAGCTTTCGCGGCTCCGTTCGCCCACCGACAGCGTCACCGCGCAGTCGGGATGCCCCCGCTTCAGCGCGGACACGACGCCGCAGAGGACCTCATCCGAAAAGAACGGATCCTCGCCTCCCTGCAGCACAAAGGTGCGAAAGCCCAGGTCGTATCCCTCGTCTGCGCAGGCCAGGATTTCCGCCGCGCTCAGCCTGTAGCGCTGCGCGTTTTTGTTGTCCCGCCGGATGCCGCAGTACAGGCAGTTGTTCCGGCAGACGCTGCTGATCTCGATCAGCCCGCGGGTGAACACCGCGCTGCCGTAAACGGCTTTTCGCCGGGCTACGGCCTTTTCGGCGATGTAGCCGGCCGCTTCGGCGCTGCGGCTTACGATGAGTTCGGCGTATTCTGCTTCGGACAGGCCGCGGTTCTGATCCAGCCTGTCGATGAGTTCCCTTTCGCGTTCGGTCATTTTCGATCCTCCGTCAGCAGCGGGTGGATATCGGGGAAGGGGCGCAGGCTCCGCTCCAGCGCGCCGGTGATGCAGGCGATGACGATGCCGTAATTGGTGAAGGGGACGCCCTGGCCGATCGCCTGATTCATCCGGCTCGTCACCATGGCCTCCGTCAGCATGCAGCCGCCGCAGTGGATGACCAGCCGATAGGGAGACAGGTCCTCCGGGAAGTCGCGGCCGGAGCATGTGCTGATCTCGATTTCCTTCTGCGTGAACCGGCGCAGCCAGCCGGGGATTTTGACGGTGCCGATGTCGTTGCACTGGCGGTGGTGCGTACAGCCCTCGGCCATCAGCACCCGGTCGCCGTCCGCCAGCCGCCTGGCGGCGCTGACGCCCTCCACGGCGGTCTTCAGGAAGCCCTTGTACCGCGCCATCAGGATGGAGAAGGAGGTCAGCGGGATGTCGGCGGGCACGATTTCGCTGACCAGGCGGAACGCCTGGCTGTCGGTGATCACCAGGGCGGGCTTTGACCCGAGCTTTTCCAGCGTCAGCGCCAGCTCGGTTTCCCGGGTCACGACGGGCATGACGCCGGCGTCCAGCAGGTCGCGGATGACCTGCTGCTGGGGCAGGATCAGCCTGCCTTTGGGCGCGGCCTCGTCGATGGGGCAGACCAGCGCGCAGAAGCTCCCGGGCGGCACCAGGTCGGCGGCCAGCCGCCTCGCCGCCTTCTGCGGGATAACCTGCGCCAGCCGCGCCTTCAGCAGGTCGATCCTTTCGCCGGTGAGGCTGCTCACCGAGACGGCTCCCTCGGGCGCGGGCAGTCCGGCGTCCAGGTCGGCCTTGTTCCAGGCGACCAGAAACGGCAGCCCCCGCGACTGAATCAGCGCCAGCAGCTGTTCGTCCACGGGCCGCATGCCCTGGCTGGCGTCCACAACCAGCACGGCGGCGTCGCACTGCCTCAGGATCTCCTTCGTTCGCCCGACGCGCAGGCTGCCCAGCACGCCCTCGTCGTCAAAGCCGGGCGTGTCGATGATGACGACGGGCCCCAGCGGCAGCAGCTCCATGGCCTTCCGCACCGGGTCGGTGGTCGTCCCCCTGACCTCCGAGACGAGGGACATCTTCTGCCCCGTCACGGCGTTTACCAGACTGGATTTGCCGGCGTTCCGCGCGCCGAAAAAGCCGATTTGTATCCTTTCGCCCGACGGCGTTTCATTCAGATTCATGATTCCTCCTGTTGGCGGCATGAAAAAACCGCTGTACCCCACGACAGAGTACAGCGGTTTTGCCTGTGCAAAGAGCTGACACCTCTTGTCTTTCGCCTCAAGCCTGGTTTCGGCGTCAGGGGATGGTGTGCTGTATGAAATTGTTCCGGCGCGTTACGCCTGAGAGTAGGTCGCCTTGGCGTTGATGCCCCTGACGCGTCCCAGCGCGCCGGTGAGCGCGTTGATCTCGTCGTTCGGAGCGTCTATGGCCACACAGATGATGTTGATGCCCTTGGCGCGGTAGGGTATGCCCAGACGGCCGATGATGTAATGGCCGTAACGGTGAAGCAGGTCGTTCAACTCGCCGACGGCCTGTTCGTTCTCCACGATGATGCTGATGACAGCGACACGAGTTTCCATACGCATGACCTCCTGCCTGTATTGTAACCGATCCGGAGGGATCTGTCAATGAGGCGATGTTAACATTTTTGACAGTAGGCGATGTTAATATTTTTGACGCTTATTGACCAATTCGGCAGGATGATATATAATAAAATGCGTTGCGCGCGTGATCCATTAGCTCAGTCGGTAGAGCACCTGACTTTTAATCAGGGTGTCCCGGGTTCGAGTCCCGGATGGGTCACCATAATCCGTCCGAAAACTGCGGTTTTCGGACGGATATTTTATGCACAACACATAAAATCAGCCTGTGACAGGCCCGGAAATCGCGAAAACAGAGGGGATCCCCTTACAAGTTTTGTAAGCGCTCAATAATCCGCGCCTCGCAATAGGCCGGCACGAAATGAGATCATGTGTCCAAACGATTCCTAGGAATTCTCAAGGAACGGGGGACACAGAATGGGAACGGGAGCGCAGGGACTGAAGCACGCGACAAAGGTTCAGGAATGTGGTATAACGAATAAAGGAGAAATACGGCACCGGAGGATTATGCAGAAAGCGGCGGAACTACTGGCCTCTTCAAATGAATCGGTGGCCCACATTGCCTTACAGTGTGGTTTCAATTCGACTAACGCCTTCTCCAAGGCATACAAAAAAGCCTTCGGAACCGCACCCAGTCAATACCGCAAATGACGCGGATACAGTCTGTCATCGGAACAATGCCGCAGCCTGCGAGGAATTCGGAGCGGGATTATCGGCCTGGTTCTTCTCAGGGTGTTCTCCTTTGCGCCTCGGAGCGGGCATATAGGGCTACATTTTCACGGTCCCCTGCATTATGGGGCAAGGAAGCAGTACTTCACGATCAGCAGAATGTCCATGGATTATATCCAGCAGCATTTGCGCGGCGGCGCGGCCGATATCCTCCGCAGGGTAATAGACGGAAGTTGGACGCGGGGTCAGATGGTTCAAATAGTCCAGGCCGTCAAAACCCATCAAATAGCAGCACTTGTTCAAGTCCCACCCCAGTTCAATGAAGCGTTTGCGAATCATCAGCGTATAGTGGTCGCTGCTGCAGAAAACGCCTGGCCGTTCCTCAGGGTTTGAAACCAGTCTGACAAGTCTGTCGATATAATCCGAAGTTGTAATAACCTCCCCATGCACCTCGGGGTGCGCCTTTATAAAGCTCAGGTATCCATTGAGTCGATCTTCCTGTGTATAGATGTTCTGTTGATTTTTGAAGCGCATGGGCGGACAGACAAAATGAATCGTGCGGTATCCATGGTTATAAAAGCACTCCATACCTGAATAGACCGCCGCTGCGCCATCGCCGCCTACGAAAGGGAAGCCTTTCAGTCGATTGCTGACAGCCACGACCGGAACGCCCTTGGCGTGAACATGTTCGCAGAACTCTGAACTGATGTTGATCGGAACAAAAGCGATGCCGTCCACCTTCCTGTCGCAGAGATCGTCGATCAGCTGACGTTCCCTTTCGGGGTTTTTGTCTGATATGCAAATATAAGACAAAAATCCCTGTTCCGAAAGATACTTTTCCATCGCGTTGACCATGTAAGAAAAATGCTGATTGTAGAGATCAAATACGATAATGCCTATGGAATGTGTCGTGCCTGTTGAGAGGCTGCTGGCCAGGAAGTTGGGACGATAGCCATATTCTTCAGCCATTTTGAGAATGCGTAAGCGCGTTTCTTCCTTTATGCCCTTTTTATTTTTGAGCGCACGATCGACCGTCATGCGGGATACATTGCACATTTTTGCAAGTTCTGCAGCCTTAATCGCCATGGCAACCCCCATAATCAATCTTGTTCACGGTTACGTTTATTATCTATTATCCGCTGATTTAGGAACGCTGTCAATATTGTATTGTGTAAAATTGAAACGCGGCGGAGCGGAAATCCTCGCGGTGATGCGCCGCCCGGCATTGTAAATTTATATATAAATTTCTCTTTTTTGTTTACAAAACCTGCCGCCAGTGTTATAATATCGACAACGTACACGTGTACGCAATATGAGACGGGAGGGATAACCCATGAAAAAACTCATTTCCCTGCTTCTGCCACCTGCAATGCTGTTCTCGATCTGCGCGTCGCCCTGCCCATGACGGAGCCGGCGCTCATGGTCATGACCATGCAGGCGTTTGCGGCCCGGAACGACGTCTGCGGCCCGCTGATCTGCACCGACTCCGTGCCCAAATGACCCTGCCGCTCGGTCCGGGTCAGCCCAACGGCGTTCCCGGAACGGGAAACCAGGCGGCAGTTCCGGCCGGTGTCGTCATGACGCTCATCCCGCCGCTGTTCATGTATGTATTCGGTCGGCGCCGTCTCATCGAGGGCGTCGCCGTCGGCGGCATAAAGTGACATTGAAGAAGGGAGACTTTTCCATGAAGAAAATATATCGGGGCAGCAAGAGAGAGGAAATATGCTTTCCCATCGGCGGGATCGGATCAGGCTGTATCGGCCTCGACGCGACCGGCCGGCTTCGCGACTGGGAAATATTCAATCGTCCCAGCAAAGGGAGTTTGAACGGCTTCACGCACTTCGGCATCAAGGCGGAAAAGGATGGAAAAACGATCGACGCGCGCGTCATGAATGCCGACCTGATGGGTTCCTACATGGGGCGCTATGTGGAAAAGAAGGGATATACCGGATATGGCTTCGGCCCCGACCGGCATTTGCTCAGCGGCGTGCCGCACTTCAGGGATAGCGAGTTCGCCGGCGAATTTCCGCTGGCCCAGGTGCGCTTTCTTGATGACAGCTTCCCCGGTTCGGTCGCTCTGGAGGCTTTTAACCCGTTTATCCCCTCTAATCCGGATGATTCGAGCATCCCCGGCGCATTTTTCACAGTGGAGCTGGTCAACAGCACGGACGAAACGCTCGATTACACGCTGGAGCTGTCGGTCAACAATCCGTCAAAGAAGAATCACGTGCATCGCCTCGTGAAGAGCGCCAGCTTTCAGGGCATAGAGCTTACAGATGATTCCGCCGACTGCCTCAATCCGGAATACGGCTCGCTCATCTTCGGCGTCCCGGCGGGATGCGACATGCAGGCGCAGCTGTATTGGTACCGCGGCAGCTGGTTTGACAACCTGGGTATGTTCTGGCAGGATTTCACCACGCCCGGCGCGTTGCGTCCCCGCGCGTATGAAGATCTGAAACACGTCGAGGATGTGGCCACGATTGCCGTACGCGCAGCCCTGAAGCCTGGCGAGACCTGGCGGCAGCGCTTTTTGATTGGCTGGTATTACCCCAACTGCGTCAATTACTGGTATCCCTGCAACAGCGACGACCCTGAATGCCGCGACAACAAGGGCTGGAAAAACTACTACGCAAAGCTGTTCTCAGGCGCCGCGAGCGTGGCTGAATACGCTATGGCCGAGTGGGACCGCCTGAGCGAGGAGACAACGCGCTTCCACGACGCGCTGTATCGTTCGACCCTGCCGCCGGAAGCGCTGGAAGCCGTGGGCGCGAACATCGCCGTACTCAAATCGCCCACAGTGATGCGCCTGTCAGACGGCCAGTTCTATGGCTTCGAAGGATGCCAGTGCGACGCCGGCAGCTGCGAAGGCAGCTGCACCCATGTCTGGAATTACGCCATGGCGCTGCCATTCCTGTTCCCTTCCCTCGAGCGATCCATGCGCGAGCTGGATTATACCTACAATCTTCGCGACGACGGCGGCATGCCGTTCAGGCTGCAGCTGCCGCTGGGGCGGGAGCGCTCGCGATTCAGGCCGTGCGTCGATGGGCAAATGGGCGGCGTCATCAAGACCTATCGGGAATGGAAGCTGTCGGGAAATGACGAATGGCTGAAAACATGGTGGCCGAAGGTCAAGAAATCGCTCGAATTCGCCTGGTCGCCCTCAAACGCCGACCGGTGGGATCCTGACCGCACGGGCGTCATTTCCGGCCGCCAGCATCACACGCTCGACATGGAGCTCTTCGGTCCCAACGCATGGCTCAACGGCTTCTACGTCGGCGCGCTGAAGGCGGCCGCGGAGATGGCCGAAGCCATGGGCGATGCGGACGCTTCCCTCTACCGTGAGCTTTCTGAAAAGGGCGGCGCTTACATTGACCGCGAACTGTTCAACGGCGAATACTATTTCCAGAAGATCGATATACGAAACCGGGATATTCTGAAGCCCTACGAAAGCGGCAGCGCGCTGACCGGCGGCGATACGATCGGCACATATTGGAGCGATGAAGCCGGGCAAATCAAATATCAGATTGCCGAGGGCTGCGGCGTGGATCAGGTGTTAGCGCAGTGGATGTGCGAAATGGCGGGCGTTGGAGAGATTCTCGATCAGGCGCACGTCGACTCCGCGCTTCAGTCCATCTATCGCCATAACTTCAAACCCTCCCTGCGTAATCACTTTAACCCCTGCCGGATCTATGGGCTCAATGACGACGCGGGCCTGGTCATCTGCGATTGGCCGGAAGGCAAGGAAAAACCCGTTGTGCCTGTGCCTTACGCCGAGGAATGTATGCATGGATTTGAATATCAGGCCGCCACGCACATGATCCGACATGGTCTCGAAAAGGAAGGTTTAAACGTTGTGCGGGGCATCCGCAAGCGCTATGACGGAGAAAGGCGCAATCCCTGGAACGAGATGGAATGCGGCTCAAACTACGCCCGCAGCATGGCCAGCTACGCGCTGCTGCTCAGCTATTCCGGCTTCCGCTACGACATGCGCAAGCGGCGCATGGGCATGGTGCCGCTGCATGAGGGGGAATACTTCTGGTCGCTCGACGGCGCATGGGGCACTTTCCGCTGGCAGGATGGCCGAGCGGAACTCAATGTGCTCTATGGCGAGATGGAACTCAGGGAGTGGATCCTGCCTGCGCCAGAGACGGTGAAGAGCGTCGTCTTGAACGGGAACGATCAGCCGTTCGACACAGAGCGTGACGCGGTGATCTTTGAGAAGGCCATCAGGCTCTCCAAGGGCGACCGGCTTTCTGCGTTGAGCTGAACAGCAATCGGCCGGTGGGGGAGGCGTGCGCTTCCCCCAGGGCCGCGATCACTACGGGTGCGGGCTCGGGCAGCGGGCGGGCGCCCGCATACGCGCTGGCATCCGTAGGCTGCGGCCTGGTTTTGACAGCCCGCAGGAAGGAAAGGCTGAACGCGAACACGCTCCAGTCCATAAATGCCTTGACAAAGTAAAATTCAAGTGATATGCTGTATACGTACACGTGTACGTATACGATAATCCAAATAAATTTTAACAAAGGCAGGCGGCTTGGCTGAATAAAGCGGCTCAACTCCCGTTTAATGAAACACCATTTGGGACGGGGCAGGCATATCCAATTCCGGCTTGCCGCCGATGAGAAAGATCATGGCCTTGAATCCCTCAACAGCTATGCGTTGAAGATGCGCGTGCCCGAAGCATAAACAGAATCAATACAGATGAAAAGGAGAATGTCCGAAATGAAAGATATGACGAAATATATCCGCTGCCGTTCCAAGCTGACGCATACGGCCGAGGCGCTGCAACGGGGAAAGATCACCATCGGCTATATCGGCGGCTCCATCACTGAGCCGGAACACGGCAAACGCTGGAGCGACAAAGTGACGGACTGGTTTGTCTCCGAGCATCCCGGCCTGATCGTCAACGAAGAAAACGCGGCGCTCGGCGCAACCGGCTCCCTGTCGCACGTCTTCCGCATGGATGAGGACATATTGCCCTGCGGCTGCGACCTGGTGTTTGTGGAGACTGTGGTCAACGACGGTCCAGACGCCTACGGCGCGTGCCGCGAAGGCATTCTGCGCAAGCTGCTGCGGGCCGGAACCTGCGATGTAGTGCTCGTTTATGCCTACGGCTGGGGCATGTTTGACGATTTCAGCGCAGGGAAACTGCCCGCCGGGGCGCTGGACTATGAGGAGCTGGGCGATCATTACAGGCTGAGCAGCGTAAGCAGCGGCCTGTACGCCTTCGACCGCGTGGCGGCCGGCGCGATGCGTTGGGAGGAATGGCTGCCAGATACGCTGCACCCGGAGCACGCAGGCAGCCGAGTCTATGCGGAGCCCATCATTGAGCTGCTGGAGCGGGCCGCGGCAGACGAGACGCTGCCCGAAGCGCCGGCGGGGCTGCCTGAGCCTCTGCACACGGACTGCTGGGAACACACCTGTATGCTGCCCTGGGATCAGATTGAGCGTCACGGGCCCTGGCGGCTGGTGCGCCATCGCCGGATGCCCACGGTGGACTATATGCTGTATACTGCCTCGCCGAAGGCCAGCGTGTCGTTTTCCTTTGAGGGACGCGGACTGCTGATTCGCATTTACATGCATATTAACATGGCGGGCTTCCGTTTCCGCATTGACGGCGGCGAGTGGGAAACCCGCGAGACCGGTCCCTTTCCCAACTGGATGCAGGCGTCCAACGCGTGGCCCTCGCAGGATCTGCTGGCAAGCAATCTGCCGACTGGCCTGCATCGCGTGGAAATCGCGTGCGCACCGAAGGAGGGCAGCCACGGCTCGAACCTGTACATCTGCACCGTGGGGATCATCCAGTAACAAATGTCGCTCACAGTCGGCTTGAGAGGAGGAAATGTACGCTATGACATCGGGGAAAAACGTTGCGAGAAAGCGCACCACGCGCAGCTTCTGGCAATACTTTCGGGAAAAATGGCAGCTTTACCTGCTGATGACGCCGGCTATCGTCTTGATTATCGTATTTGCCTACGTGCCCATGTACGGCATCCAGATTGCCTTCAAGGACTTCATCTTCTCCAAAGGCATTCTGGGCAGCAAATTTGTCGGCATGTATCATTTTTCCCGCTTCTTCCACAACCCAAATTTCCGGCGTGTCATAGTCAACACGCTCGGCATCAGCCTGTACAGCATGGCGCTGGGCTTTCCCATGCCCATTCTGCTGGCCATCATGATCAACGAGACGCGTAACCAGAAGTTCAAGAAAACCGTTCAGATGATCACCTACGCGCCATATTTCATCTCCCAGGTGGCCATGTGCGGCATGGTGCTGCTGTTTCTTAAGAAGGACAACGGCGTAATCAACGCCATCATTGAGGCGTTTGGCGGTGAGCGCAGCGACCTCATCTCCAATCCCCGACTGTTCTGGCACATTTATGTGCTCTCCGGCGTGTGGCAGTATACCGGCTGGAACTCCATCATCTACATCGCAGCGCTATCGAGCGTTTCGCCGAATATTGTGGAGGCTGCCATCATCGACGGCGCCAGCCGCTTCAAAAAGATTATCCATATCGACATACCCACCATACTGCCGACCATCGTGATCCTGCTGATCCTCAATGTCGGTCAATTGCTGGGCGTCGGTTCGGAAAAAGTGTTGCTGCTGCAAAACTCACTGAACCTTGAGCGTTCGGAGACGATTTCCACCTACATTTACCGGCAGGGCATCGTGGGCAGCAAATATGACTACGCCACAGCCGTCGGCCTGTTCAACTCTGTGATCAACGCCTTCCTGCTGCTGATCGCCAACCGTGTGGCCAAGCAGCTGGGCGAGACGTCGTTGTGGTAAAGGAGGCGCGATGTCATGAAGCAAAAAGCCATGCGCATGCGGGAAAGCAGAGAAGACCGCATTTTCGGCGGAGTGGTGCTGTTTTTCCTGATTATGGTGCTGCTGATCACCATCTATCCGCTGTATTTCACAGTCATCGCTTCGTTCAGCGACGCAAAAGAAACGGCCCTTGGGCACACCTACCTGGTGCCCAGAGGATTTACCACAATAGCCTACAAGAATGTGTTCAAAAACGCGAAGATATGGAGCGGCTACGCCAACACAATCTTCATTACGACGGTGGGCACGTTGTGGGCGCTGACGGCCACCATCAGCTGCGCCTACGCCATGTCGCGCAAGAACCTGCGGGGCGCGAAGGTCGTCATGGGGATGTTCGTGTTCACGATGTACTTCGGCGGCGGGCTCATTCCATTCGCGCTGCTGATCAGGTCGCTGGGGCTGTACAACTCGCTGGGATCCCTGATCATACCAAGCGGGTTCAGCGTGTACAACATGATCGTCGCGCGCACCTTCTTTACCAGCAACTTCCCGGATGAAATCTATGAGGCGGCCAAGGTGGACGGCGCCGGCGAACTCGCTATCTTCGTGCGCATTGCCCTGCCCATCTCCGGAGCCATCATCGCAGTCATCGCGCTGTTCAACGCGGTGGGGTTCTGGAACTCCTATTTCAACGCCCTCATGTTCATCTCCGACAGCGCCAAATGGCCGCTGCAGCTGGTGCTGCGCGGTATCCTGACCCAGGAGTCGGATCTGGCTATCGACATGGAATGGCTGACAAAGCTTAATCTGGACCAGGCGGCCTTCATGATGGAACGGCAGCAGCTGGCCAACACCATTCGCTACGCGATCATCGTATTCGCAAGTCTGCCCATGCTGATCGCTTATCCCTTCGTGCAGAAATACTTCGTGAAGGGCGTATTGATCGGCTCGATCAAATGAGAATCGAAAAAGGTAACCTGAGGCGCGTATCCGGTGTTCCCGGAACCATCGGATGAGCGGACGACAGGAAGCCTTTTCGAGAATAACAAACCACAACAAGGAGGAAGGAACCATGAAGAAACTGTTGGCCCTGATGTGCGCGCTGGCCCTGCTGCTCGCCGCGACCGCAAGCGCGGAACAATTCTCCGTGAAGACGGATGAACTTGCCCAGACGCTGCACGAGAAGTACGCGGACCTCAACATCGCGGACCTCAACTCCGGAGAGAAGATTTCCATGCTGATTTCCTATGACAGCGCCCTGTTCACCAGTTTTGACGACTGGTGGTGGTGGGATTTCATGGAGACCATCACGGGCGTCACCGTGGAGCCGGTCCTGGTGGACAAGACCGTTTACAACGAACAGCTGGCCATCATCCTCACCTCGGGCGACATGCCGGATGTGATCTGGCATGGCTTCAGCAACTCTGAGATCGTGGACTACGGCGTGCGCCAGAGCCTGTTCCTGCCCTTGAACGAGTATGTCGAGAACAGGGAACTGATGCCCCGTCTGAACGCCGCGCTGGACCGCTTCCCGGAGGCGAGGACCGGCAGCTACTGCTATGACGGCAACATCTACGGCCTGCCTATCGTGAACAGCTACGTCATGAACACCGCTTCCGCGCTGCGCGCCATTTTCGACAACAACTGGCTGAAGGCGGCCGGCATCGAGGATTATCAGTCGCTGGAAACCCTGGACGACTTCTATAACGCGCTGAAAGCGTCCGTTGCCGTGGACTTCAACGGCAACGGCGAGGCGGACGAGGTCGGCTGGTCCCAGTTCTGGGGCAACGACGGCAAGAACGGCATGCAATATGTCGTGGCCTATATCCTGAGCGCCTACAACATCTCCACCACCAACGGCATTCTCGGTATCGACCTGGACACCAACCAGGGCGGCCTGACCGCGCTGATGGACGACTATTACCCCGCCCTCCAGTTCCTGCACAAGCTGTACGAAGAGAAGCTGCTGGACAACGATCTGTTCTCTCAGACCGATCCTGACCTGACCACCAAGATGAGCAACGGCCAGAACATCTTCTCCACCTACTGGAACCCCGGGTACATGCTGGCTTACGCCAACGACGGAAACGACGCGTTCTGGAACTACGAGCTGATCTGGCAGACGCCCTTTGTGGCCGAGGCCGGTCAGACGCCCATCGCCCCCGTCGGCAGCCGTCAGGCATTCAACCGTTCCGTGATCACCAAGGATTGCGACAACGTGGAACTGGCCGTGAAATGGCTGGATGTGTGCTATGATCCGTGGGTTTCCAAGTGCTATTGGCACGGCCCGACCTTCGGCACGGAGGAGGACTACTTCCAGATCGGCGTGGCGACCAGTCCGGACGATCCGTTGCGCGGCAGCTGGGAAGAGGCCAAGACGATTCACGGCGTGCCCGAGATGAACGACAGCGAATTCCTCTCCCGCAACAATACTCTCATCCGCGCTTCTGTAGCCGGCGTGGATGACACCTTCTGGAGCTGCTACACCGAAGAAGGCATTGCCAAGACGGGCGGGGAAGCGGGATATCACGCTTTGAAGGATTGGTGCCAACAGTACCTGGACGAAATCGCGCCCTATGAAGTGCTCAACTACCCGAACCTCTACTTCACCGAGGATGACGTGCGCACCATCAACGACTTCACCTCCGACGTGGAAACCTACGTCATCGAGAATACGGCCAAGTTCATCGCGGGCGACCTGGAGCTGAACGACGAGAACTGGGCCGCGTTCAAGGCTGGCGTTCTGGCCTGCGGCGGCAATGAACTGAACAAGGTCTACGCGGACGGCTATGCCGCTTACATGGCCAACGAGGAATAACCGATTTCAGATTTGGCGTTTCCGGGCCGCCAAATCTGAAGGGGCTGTCTCAGAATACGCATACAAAAATCGGGAGAGCATCGCGCTCTCCCGATTTTTGTGCAATGTTCTGAAGAAATGCCTGTTTTGAGACAGCATCTGCCGGTATGGGGCGCGGTTTTCCACCGGTCGTCCGTACTGTGAACGCTGTACCCATCAACCGCCAGCCCGGCGATCAGTCTGCAACGGCGCGAAGCGCGCGTCGGTGCTCCATTGGGCGTTTCTAATGCGATCCATTTTGATGCCCTCCTTTATCGCCGATGGCGATGTCCATACGCGCTCAATTTGCCATGAAAATCGGCTGGCAGCTGTTTGCTGCCAGCCGGGGAAATGCCAGGCGATTATCTCATTATGCGGTCGCGTCCGCCGCGGGCGGTCAGTCGGCGACGCCGTAGTAGGTCGCGACGACGGCCATATAATCCTCAAGGCCCATGGCGTCGAGCTCGGCCACGTATTCAGCCCAGGCGTCGTCGTCATTGATGTCCAGCTCGCCCATGACGAACTGGGTATCCATGGCCAGGATGTAGTCGTTGAACAGCGTCTGGAAGTCAGCGCGCTCCAGCACGACGTCCTCATCGGCGCACCACACGATGTCCGGGATGTTGTGCCACACATAGTAGGGCTCATAGGCCTGCGCGGCGCTCACCAGCACGTAGGTGTTGTCGGTGGTGTAGGTCTCGGGGTTCTGGGTGGTGGCATAGCGCACGGACGCGCGGTCATAGCGCGGGAAGGTGCCGGAGTTCCACAGGGTCTCCAGGTCGGTGGTGATGCGCTTCACGGACTTGTCGCCGCCGAAATAGCTGGGCTCGTCGACCCACTCCCAGTTCTCGCCTTCGAGGCCGTAGTGGCCGAAGTAGGTGCCCTCTTCACTCAGCATCCAGTCGAGCCAGCGGAAGGCCACCTGCGGGTTTTCACAGGCGGTGGTGATGGCGCCGACCATGTTGAAGTTGCCGCCCTTGCGAGCCGCGCTCTGGCGCAGGCCGGTGGGGCCTTCCAGCGGGGGAACGGCCACGTAGTCGGTCCAGTCGAGCACGCTGGCGTCGATCTGGGCGCCCTGATACCAGCAGGGGAAGGTGCCCACGATGGCTTCGTCGGCGGGCTTGTTCAGCAGGTTGTTGAACTGGGTGCCGTCCTGCACGTAGGTGTTCTCGTCGATGAGGCCCTCGCTGTAGAGGTCGGCCAGATACTTCAGGCCCTCGCGCCAGCCGTCGGTGTTGGCCAGGAAGCGGACCTCGCCCTCGTCGGTGATCACGTAGTAGTTCTCGCGATACAGCTCATAGGGGTTCATCAGGAAGCAGATGGGATCGGTTTTGCGGCCGTTGTAGTAGCCGACCAGCGGGATCTCGTCGGTGGCGTCGCCGTTGCCGTTCACGTCGTTGTCGCGGATGGCGATCAGCAGGTCCTTGAACTCCTCGGGCGTGGTGGGCATCCCGAGGCCCAGCGTGTCGAGCCACGCGGCTTTGACATACATCTTGTACTCGGAATCCTTGTGCACGCCGGTGTCGGTGTACATGAAGGTGTAGATGTTGCCGTCAGGCGCGGTCAGCATGTCGACATACTGCGGCTGCTCCTCGAGCGCCTGCCTGTAGTAAACGCCGTCGCTCTCGATCAGGTCGTTCAGGGGGATCAGGATGTCGCCCTCGACGCAGTTCAGAACATCGGTGGTGCTCAGCCAGCGGCTGGCGTAGATGTCCGGCAGGTCGTTGCTGGCGATGGACAGGTTGAAGGCCGTGTTCTGGTCTTCGGAGGAGCTGATCAGCTTCCAGTCGATGTGGACGCCGGTCATCTTCTCATAGTTCACAGTGTTCGGGCAGGTGAGGTAGTCGCGGCCGACGGTCTCCTGACCCCAGACGGTCAGGGTCACGGGCTCGTCGACGATGGGCAGCGTGCCGGGCTCGGAGAGCGTCAGCGCGCTGGCGGGGATGGCGGCCAGCAGCATCAGCGCGGCCAGCAGCAGAGCCAGTTTCTTCATGGATTCTTCCTCCTTCTTTATTGCGACGGCGCAGATGCCGTTCGCGTCATCCTTTCACGGCGCCGATCATGACGCCCTTCACGAAGTATTTCTGAACAAACGGGTAGAGGACCATGACCGGCAGGCAGCTCACCACGATCACGGCGTATTTCATGATGTTGCGCCGCTCCTCGATGGCCATGAGCGTTTCGATATCCAGCTGGTCGATGGTCGAGTCGTTCTCGACGAGGATCTCGCGCAGGATCAACGAGAGGGGATACAGTCCGCGCGAGCCGGAGAGATAGATCATGGCGTCGAAGTAGGCGTTCCAGTGGCCCACGGCGTAGAACAGGCCGATGACCGCCATGATGGGGCCGGACAGCGGCAGCACGATGCTTAAGAGATAGCGGATGTTGCCGCAGCCGTCCAGCTGAGAGGATTCGAGCAGCTCCAGGGGAATCTGCGTGCGCATGTAGGTGCGCATGACAATCATGTTGTAGACGCTCATCGCGCCCGGCAGCAGCACGGCCCAGCGGGTGCGCAAAAGCCCCAGCGAGCGGATGGTGAGGTATGTGGGGATCAAACCGCCGGAGAAATACATGGTGATCATGCACAGCACCATGATGAAGCCGCGTCCCTTGAAATCCGGCCGGGACAGGGGATAGGCGCACATGGTGGTCACGACCAGCGAGATGAGCGTGCCAAACGCCATGTAGAACAGCGAGTTGCCGTAGCCTGTCCAGATGTCCTTATACTCGAACACCGTGCGGTAGCCCACCAGCGAGGGCCTCTCGGGCCACAGCGACAGGCTCATGACCGAGGTGCCGCTCGAGAATGAGGCCGATATGACGAACAACAGTGGATAGGCGATGATGAGGAGGAACACCGTGAGGATGATCCAGTCGAGCGCCAAAAAGACCTTGTCGGCCGTGGTGTGGCGGATGGCCCGATTCTTTAACGTCGTCTTCTTCATGCTCATCACCTCAGAACAGCGAGCTTCCGCTCAGTTTGCCGGTAATGCGGTTCACGATCAGCAGCAGCACCACGTTCACCAGGGAGATGAACAGGCCGATGGCCGCGCCGTAGGAGTATTGCGGATTGCTGGCCGCGATGCCCTGCTTGTAGGTGTAGGTGCTGATGACCTCAGAAACGGCGTTGTTCAGGCTGTTCTGCATCAGGTAGATCTTCTCATAGCCCACCGAGAGCATGCTGCCTGCGTTCATGATGAGCAGGATCGCCACCGTGGGCAGGATGCTGGGCAGGTCGATGTGCCAGATGCGCTTCACGATGTCCGCGCCGTCCACGATGGCGGCCTCGTGCAGCTCGGGCGACACGCCCGAGAGCGCGGCAATGTAGATGATGGAGCTGTAGCCCACGCCCTGCCACACACCGGAGGCCACGTAGATGAAGCGGAAATACTGTGGCTTGGCCATGAAGTTGATCGCCTTGCCGCCCAGCGCCGTGATGATCACGTTGATGAGACCGCTGCGCGTGTCGAGGAACTGCAAAAGGATACCCACCATGACCACCGTCGAGATGAAGTGCGGCGCGTAGGAGATGAGCTGCACCGTCTTCTTGTAGCGCTGCGAGGGCATGTAGTTGAGGAGCAGCGCCAATACGATCGGCAGCGGGAAGGTCAAAAGCGAATAGAAGCTGATGAGGAAGGTGTTGCGGATAAGATCCCAGAACTTGCGGTACTCGATGAACTTGCGGATGTACTTGAGGCCCACCCACGGGCTGCCCCAGATGGTGCGCGTGGGCTTGTACTCGCGGAAGGCAATCTGCACGCCGTACATGGGCCAGTACTTGAAGATGATCAGATAGACCACTGGAACGGCCACCAGCAGATAGAGGCCCCAGTTCTTGCGAAGCTCGGCGCCGATGTTCTGCCAGATCGACTGCTTGGGCCGCGTCTGAGCCATGATGCCACCTCCCAGATGCATTTTATTATGTCTTATGTTATGAAATTATTGTACAACGAGGTGAAACGATTGTCAACCAAAACATTTACAGAGCATCACTGCTGGCTTTTCATGCAAAAAGAACCGGACCGACAATCGATACATTGCATCAATTATCGGTCCGGTTTTGTCTCTCCTGACATTATTTGGCCCATCCGCCAAAAACCAAATCTGCAACCGGTTTAAGAGGTGGTTTTTGGCGGAACGCATACAGCCCGAGGCGTATGCGAGGATCAGGATTTGGCTCTGCTCGCCTGCGCAGCTGGATACCGGGTTGATAGCGCAGCCTCCGGGCGTATGTTTTGCTTGGTCAAGGATGCCAGTCAATCATATTTGTTTCCCATAATTATAGGATTCGTTCGCCGACAGCGTCGATCTGCTCCTTCATTTTTCTGACAACCTCCCGGATGCTCTTATTATCTGTATCAATTATGATATCACCCGGATAGGGCGGAAGGTGCAGCCAGTAGTAATTCGTTTCGCCTTTGTCGCCGCGCTTGTCGTGCCGCTTTTTCAACGTTTCCTCTGAGCAGGTGAGCGTAAAGGCGATGGTCTCATAATCTCTGGCCGTGATCGCCTTCAGGATTCCTTCCCGTATCTGCCTGTCCGTCAGCACGACGGAGGTGAAAAATACATAGGCAAAATCCGAATCCAGATAGTTGGAGAGAACATAGGACATACTTTTATCCCCGTTGCGAAGACGACTGTCCGTGACTGAAAAGGGATGCACGCACCAGCACCAGTCCCCGTCCAGATACGCGCTGTTGTCATAGGATTCAAACAACCTTTCGCCAACAGCCGACTTGCCCACGCAGGGAGATCCGCTGATGAGGATCAGTTTTCTGCGCATGCCGTTTCCCCCTGGCTCTGCTTCTTTTTCACTTCATCCATTTCCGCGATGAGTTCCTCAAGCGGATGGTATTCACCGCCCCACCATTCGAACACATGCATGCCTTCCGCTTCGAGAACAGATTCCTTGAGCGTCATCTGGATGCCCAACTGCTTGAGCAGGCCTTCGCGATCCACCGCCTGATAATCAAACGGCAGCAGTTTGCAGAATTCCTTATAAGAGACGCCGCACACGATCTGATGCACCCCGAGGGACGCGATGGCCGCCAGACACCGTTCGCAGGGAGCGCAGCTGGTATATACGACAGCGTGCTCCAGGATTTCATCGGAATACTTGTTGGCGCATTTGTGCACCAGATTGAATTCCGCATGCCCGAAGATCCTGTGGACATAGTCTGCCGTATTCTCCGCTTCCTCCAGGATCTTCCCCTCATACACAAGAACCGCTCCAAAGGTGTCATAGCCCTTCTTCCCGGCGCTGATCGCCAGCTCGTAGCATCGCTTCATATACTTCACATGATCGTCATCCACAGGTATTTACCCCCTGACAAGAATCGTTTTTTACGCAGAACCGGAACAGCGGATCGCCGTTTTCTTCCGTGCCGTACTGCACCATGCCGCCCTTCGCCATGGCCCGGGCGGAAGCGATGTTCTCTTTCGCACAGCCGCCGTGTACACCGGAGAGCGCGTAATCCTCAGCGGCGATCTGAAGCAGTTTTCTGACGCATTGTGTCCCATATCCCTGGTTTCTGTATTCTTCATCCAGCAGGATGAAGATCTCAGGCTCCGCCGGATCGCGGCTGCCGTCCAGACCACACCAACCCATGATGGTATGGGGATCGTCAGCAGGACACACCGCAAGGCACAGATGACAGATGCGCCCTTTGGCGTTCTTGCCGTAATTTCGGCGCATGTTTTCGATCATGCCTTCTGCCGCTTTTTCCGAGATGGGACGGTGGTCAGAAGGCCATGTCCGGGCGACTTCGGTCAAGTCGTCTTCCGTTACAAAATGAAGGATCAGGTTTTCTGTTCGATAATCCATAATCATCCTCCTGATATTTGTTTCCATCCGGAATTCTGATATAACTTCTGTTATCGCTATATTGAATATAATGCGAACATTATAGAGCAAAAAGTCTACTATGTCAATATAGGAATGATCGGTGAAAACTCTATGATTACACAAATTATACGGATTGCACGCCGCACACGCGGTACACGATCAATCCGGGGAAACCACGGGAAATCGAATCCTAAGGTGACTGGGCCGGGAATTGCATAAAGAAAAGCGAACCCATCATTTCTGATGAGTTCGCTTGCAGCACCTAATGTCGGTGCTGATGGTGCGGCCAACGGGACTTGAACCCGTACCCATTGCTGGACACGCCCCTCAAACGTGCGCGTATGCCTATTCCGCCACAGCCGCTCATGCCGAATGTCGACAACAGTAGATATTATAATCATCGCCCGTCGATTTGTCAAGCCCATTTTTATCATTTTGATCATTTTGCCGCCGTCCCGCCCGCAGGCGGACATTTCACCATATTCTTCCGCATCGGCTTTGCAAAATTAACACGTTTTGTGATATAATAATATGAATGACTGTGTCATTGACTACAACATGACGTTCCAGCGGAGGAAACATGGCAAACAGCAAATATCAGGCCAGCGACATACAGGTTCTCGAGGGACTGGACGCCGTCAGGATGCGTCCGGGCATGTACATCGGTTCGACCGGCGCGCGCGGCCTGCATCATCTGATCTGGGAAATTGTCGACAACGCCATCGACGAAGCCGCCAACGGCTATGCCGACGAAGTGACCGTCACCCTTGGCAGGGACGGCACCTGCACCGTGACCGATAACGGCCGCGGCGTGCCCGTCGACATCCATCCGCAGTTCGGCGTATCCGCCGTGGAGGTGGTCTACACCCAGCTGCACGCCGGCGGCAAATTCAACAACAAAAACTACGCCTATTCCGGCGGCCTGCACGGCGTGGGCGCATCGGTTGTGAACGCGCTGTCCGAGTGGATGGTGGTGGACGTCTTTCAGGATTTCTCACACTACCAGCAGCGCTTTGAAAGCGTGGAGGACAAAAAGACCGGGAAAATCATCTCCGGCCGGCCCGTCGCGCCGCTCCAGAAGATCGGAAATACCCGCAAGCACGGCACGACGGTTTGCTTCAAGCCGGACGCGCGCGTGTTCGAGACAACCACCTTCTCGGGCGACACCGTGCGCCGCCGCATTCGCGAGCTGGCCTATCTGAACCAGGGCGTTCATTTCGTCTTCACCGACGAGCGCGTCAGGGAAGCCGAGGAGCGCCGCGTCGAGTACTGCTATGACGGGGGGCTGAACGACTTCGTCCGCTACCTGAACGAGGACAAGACGGCCGTTTCTGAAATCATCGCCTTTGAGGGCGAGCGCGACGGCACGCGCCTGCGCGTCGCGATTCAGTATACCGACTCCTACAACGAGAACCTCTTCTCGTTTGTCAACAACATTCCGACGCCCGAGGGCGGCACCCATGAGACCGGCTTCAAGGCGGCCGTCACCAAGGCGTTCAACGATTACGCCCGGCGCGCGGGCCTGCTGAAGGAGAAGGACAACAACCTGTCCGGCGACGATTTCCGCGAGGGCATGACCGCGATCATCGCCGTGAACGTGCGCAATCCCCAGTTCGAGGGGCAGACAAAGGGCCGCCTGGGCAACACTGAGGTGCGGCCCGTCGTGGAAGCCATCACGGCCGAAAGGCTGTCGCTGTTCGTGGACGATCTGAAGCACCAGGAGACCGCCGGCAAGATCATTGAGAAGGCGGTCCAGGCGGCGCGCGTGCGCGAGGCAGCGCGCAAGGCCCGCGACGTCGCGCGGCAGAAGAGCCAGCTCGAGGCGGCGCCGCTCGTGGGCAAGCTCAGCGCCTGCACCGGCCGCGATTTCTCGAAAAACGAGCTGTACATCGTCGAGGGCGACTCCGCCGGCGGCAGCGCCAAGCAGGGCCGCGACCGGCGCTTTCAGGCCATCCTGCCCCTGCGCGGCAAGCCGCTCAACGCCGAGAAAAAGCGCCTGGACCAGGTGCTGGGCAACGAGGAATTCCGCTCGGTCATCACCGCGCTGGGCACGGGCATCGGCGAGGACTTCGATATATCCAGCCTGCGCTACAACCGCGTGGTCATCCTTTCCGACGCCGACCAGGACGGCGCGCACATCCGCGCGATCCTGCTCACATTCTTCTTCCGCTATATGCGGGAGCTGATCACGGACGGCCATATCTACATCGGCATGCCGCCGCTCTACCGCGCCGCGAAGGGCAGCCAGACCATCTACTGCTACGACGACAGGGAGCTGGCCGCCGCCACCAAAAAGCTGGGCCGCGGCTATACCCTCCAGCGCTATAAGGGACTGGGCGAGATGAACCCCGAACAGCTGTGGGAAACCACGATGAACCCGGCCCAGCGCAAGATGCTGCAGGTCACGATCGAAGACGCCGCCGAGGTCGACCGGCGCGTGAGCGTGCTGATGGGCGACAAGGTCGAGCCGCGCCGCGAGTACATCGCTGCTTACGCCGACTTCAACCGGCAGGACACGTTCATGGGACGCATTGAAACGGAGGGAAAGGATTAAATGGCAAAGAAGACAACGCCTCCCATGCCGCCCATCAACGAGGAGGTCATTCAGCGGCCCATGGAGGAGATCATGCACGATTCCATGATCCCCTATTCCGAGCACGTCATTCTGGAGCGCGCGCTGCCCCGCGTGGAGGACGGCCTCAAGCCCGTCCAGCGGCGCATCCTCTACACGATGAACGAGCTGGGCCTCACGCCGGACAAGCCGCACCGCAAGTGCGCGCGCATCGTCGGCGACTGCCTGGGCAAATACCATCCCCATGGCGACAGCTCCGTCTACGAGGCGCTGGCCCGCATGGCGCAGGATTTCTCGCTGCGCGCCACGCTGGTGGACGGCCACGGCAATTTCGGCTCGGTGGACGGCGACGGCCCCGCCGCCATGCGCTACACCGAGGCGCGCATGCAGCCGCTGGCCATGGACATGCTGCGCGACATCGAGAAGGATACCGTCAGCTTCAGCCTGAACTTCGACGACACGCAGAAGGAGCCCGACATTCTGCCCGCGCGCTTCCCGAACCTGCTGGTCAACGGCGCGAGCGGCATCGCCGTGGGGCTGGCGACCAACATCCCGCCGCATAATCCCGCCGAGGTGATCGACGGCGTCATCGCCCAGATCGACAGGCCGGACATCACCACGGACGAGCTGATGAAGTACATTCCCGCCCCCGACTTTCCCACCGGCGGCATCATTCTGCGCGACGGGGAGCTGAAGACGGCCTACGAAACCGGGCGCGCCAAGATCCAGCTGCGCGCGCGCGTGCACGTGGAGGACGGCCCGGGCGGACGCAAGCTGCTGGCCATCACGGAGGTGCCCTACCAGGTTCCCAAGGCCGCGATGCTGGAGAAGATCCTGCGGCTCAGCGAGGAGAAGAAGGGCATCCTCACCGGCATCCACGACATCCGCGACGAATCGGACCGCACGGGCCTGCGCGCCGTCATCGAGCTCAAGCGCGACGTCGACCCGCAGAAGGTGCTGGCCTATCTGTACAAATACTCCGACCTGCAGGTGACCTTCGGCGTCAACATGGTGTGCATAGCGGGCGGCAAGCCCATGCAGCTTGGCCTGAAGGCCATGATCGGCTATTTCATCGAGCATCAGAAAAACGTCGTGACCCGGCGCACGAAATACGACCTCGATCAGGCGCTCAACCGCGCGCACATCCTCGAGGGGCTGATCGTCGCCGTGGACAATCTCGACGAGGTCATCCGGCTCATCCGCGCCAGCAAGACGCCCAAGGAAGCGCGGACCGCGCTGATGAACGCCTTCAGCCTCACCGAAATCCAGGCGCAGGCCATCCTGGACATGCGCCTGCAGCGGCTGACCAACCTGGAAATCCTCTCGCTGCGCAACGAGTACGCCGAGCTGCAGAAGCTCATCAGAGGGCTGCAGGGCATCCTGAAAAGCGAGAAAAAGCTGATGGACGTGATCAAAAAAGAGCTGCTGGAAATCCGGGAGCGCTACGCGGATCCGCGCCGCACCGCCATTCAGGACGCCAAAGCGGCGGAGATGGTCGTCGAACCCGAAGCGCCCGTCGCGGACGAGGCCGTCGTGCTGCTCACCCGGAACGGCTTCCTCAAACGCCTGCTCCCGAAGAACTACGAACGCCAGCTGGCCGCGGCGGAAACCGCCCCTGAAAGCCCGGCCTATCTGTTCAACACGGAGACGGACAGGCGGCTGCTGCTGTTCACCAACCTGGGCAACTGCTATCCGCTCACGGTGTCCCAGGTGCCGGAATGCCGCCTGAAGGATCGCGGAATGCCGCTGGGCGGCCTGCTGCAGGGCCTGGAGTCGCAGGAGACGGTTACGGCGATGTTCTGCGTCGAACCGGGCGGCGACTGGCCGGGCGACCTCATGTTCATCACGAAAAAGGGCATGGTCAAGCGCACGGCCTTTAAGGAATACGCGGTGCGCAAGCCGAAATTCACCGCGATCAACCTCAGGAAGGGCGACGTCCTGCTGGCCGTCATGCCCATCGCGGCGGACATGGATTCGCTGATGCTCGTCACGCGCCTGGGCATGGTCATCCACTTCCCCATCGGCGAAATCGCCGCCATCGGCCGCGTTTCGGCGGGCGTGAAGGGCATGCTCGTTGGCGAGGACGACGAGATCATTGCCGCCGTCGAGGGCGGCGACGAGGGAGAGCTCATCCTCATCACGGATCAGGGCTACGCCAAGCGCTCGCTCATGGCCGATTTCGAGCCGCAGGCGCGCGCAGGCAAGGGCGTCCACGGCATCTCGCTGCAGAAAAACGGCGCGAACGGCCGGTGCGTCGCGGCGGCCTTCAAGGTCAAGGAGCCGTTCGACTTCAGCATCCTGCAGAAGGACGGCACCGCGACCCCGGCCAACACGGAGCAGCTGCGCATCGAGATGCGCTCCGGCAAGGGCCAGCCGTTCGTGCTGGTGGCCGGCGACAACGTCGTCACCGGCGCTGTGAAGGCGTAGGCGGGAACAAATCGCCGCCCGGACGGTCTAAGTGGCATAAACAATAATGAAAGGAACGATGCAATATGAAGAAAACGGCCGCGCTTCTTCTCGCGCTTCTGCTGACCCTCTCCCTCGCGGGCGCCGCGGCGGACACGCTCTCCGGCGCCGCGCCCTGGACCATCGTCCTCATGGACAACGATGTGACCGACGACTTTGACGGCGACGGCACGACGGAAGCGTTCCATTTCGAGAGCAGTCTGGACGAATACGACGACGGCAGCTTCTCGCTCACCGTCGCCAATACCACCGTGACGCAGGACAACTGCGTCTTCCTGGCCAATGCGGTCTACGCCATGCGCATCGGCTGGACAGGCTACGCCAGCGTCGACGACGGCGGCTATTACGCCACGCTGTTCATGGTGCCCGAGTATGGCCCGAGCGAAGACCCCTATACCTACTGCTACCTGTACGTGGACGGCGGGCTCCTCAGCGTCGGCGAGATTCCCGCGCTGCCGATGAACATGGCCGCCAATCCCCTCACCGGCATCATCACCACACAGGTGCGCGCCGCCATGGTCGGCACCTGGAGCCGTCCCGCGGACTATATCCTCGCCCGCGGCTTCAACTGGGACGACGAGGATGACTTCAAGTCCTACTACTGCCTGACCGAGGTGCCGCGCCCCCTCTATCCCTTCGGCATGATCGTCTCGCTGAAGCAGGAGCTGCCCCTGATGGCCAGCCAGACCGATCGCTTCTTTACCGGCGCGCTGCTTCCCGAAAAGAACAGCCAGGTCGTTCTCGCCGCGACGGATGACTGCCGCTGGCTGTACGTGACCTCCATGGAGGGCGATATCGCCGGCTGGGTCCGTATGAGAAGCGTCGACTACGTGGTGAAGCTCACCGTCGGCGACATCGAAGCGGATATTGACGACGTGTTCGGCAGTATACTCTACGCCGACTGATCGACAGAGGGCACTTCGCGGAAAGAACGCGTCCTTCACCTCGCCGCGATGAATTCCACCGTCGCGCAGTCTATGTCCCGAACGCTGAGCGTTAATCCCTCTGCGTTCAGTTCCCCGCCTGTCATTTCCCGGCCCTCACAGCGATAGACACGGCTTATGTCCGCCGCCGGGTAAACCGTCACGCTGCCCTGATGCACGATATTGGTAAATACCTGGACGATAATCCTGTCGAAGGATGCGTCGCAGTATTCGACCGCTGTGATGTCTTCCGAATCATACAGGATCCTCATGCGGGCGTGCATGTAGAAATCCCGGTCCTTTTTGAAGCGCCGGATGTGCTCCTTAAGGGCTCGCTTTTCCTCATCGGGATAGCCCGCAATATCAGTCGAAAAGCCGATCGGTCCCCCGGTCAGGAAGGCATGGGTATAGCGCGGCGTGACGGTAAGCACGTTGTCCCATGAGGCGCCGTTGCAGCTGAGCGGCCGGGCGATGAGCGCCCGCCTGCCGTAGTCCGGGAATTCGCCGACGAAGCGCCGTACATCCCATTTTTCCATGTGGCATGGCGGCAGCCTCTTGGCGGTGTCCTTGAATATCCTCAGTCCGTAAAGCGGGCTTTGATTGTCGCTCGGCCAGACGCTGTCGTAACAGGCGCCGCTCGCCAGTTCCATCCGGTACCCGCCGGAAGCGCAGTTGGTGATGTATATGTCCGGATGCTTTTCCCTGATTGCCTCAACGAACTGCCGCACGCCCCTCATATACCTGTAGAAGCCGTCTCCCGTGTCGTCATAGGCGAGAGACGCGTTGAAATCGAACTTCATGAACCCGAGCTGGTAGGTTTCGATCAGGTTCAGCGCGACATCGGTGATGTACCGGCGGGCCTTCTCATTGGCGAAATCGAGGAAAGCGTTGCCGCCCGAGCCCAGCTTGTAGTACTCGGGATGGCTCTTGAACGCCTCGGTGGCGGTGAGCGCCCTCTCCGGCTCCAGCCACATGCCAAAGCGCATCCCCAGACTCCTGACGCGCTCGGAAACCTCCTTCACCCGCCCGCAGAAGCCGCCGCTTCGGTTTTCCGTCCAGTTGCCTATGTCCCGGCTCCAGTCGCCTGAAGAGCCGAACCAGCCGGCGTCGATGAGGAACAGCTCCACGCCGAGTTCAGCCGCGCAATCGGCCTGCCTGAGGATATCGTCCACATCGATTGTGTCAAAATTCAGCAGCCAGCTGTTGTAGATGACCGGAAGCTCGCGCCTCGGCCAGAGACGGTCGTACACCGCGTGCAGCTTCCAGGCGTCGAGATCCAGCGCGGATTTCGCCTCATACAGAAGAAGCCGGGGCATGTCGATTGTCTCGCCCGCGGCGACTTTCATATTCAGGCCCTTGTCGTTGATGCCCGCGTCGATCACGACGACGCTGTTCTTTCCAGACAGCGGGTACTTTGTCACGCTGATTTTCCACTGGGCGTTCGGCAGCAGATGCAGCACAAGCATCCTGCCGTTGCCGCGGTTGCGCAGGGCGATCATCGGCGCGGCTCCTTCGGCGGTGCGCACGCCGAGATTGGAGATTTCAACCCCCGTGACCAGCGGCTGCCAGCCGCCGAGGCTTTCCGTCTGCCAGCCGCTGAACTGGGAGTAGACCTCATAGTCGCCGCCCTCGAGGCAGAAGCGGGAGACATATCGGGAAAGCGCCAGATCCCGCTTGGCCGTGAAGCTGTCCCGACGGCTGATCACGTCGTTTTCATATTCGTCAAACGCGCACACGGCCGTGAACGCCTCGTATTCCGCGCTCATCCCGCTCTCGCAGACGGTTACTTTTTCCACGTCGCGGTCGGCGCCGTCCACCACGCCGAAGCTGCCGTAAGCCGCAAAGAAGCCGGAGATACCGGTCGCCTTTGCCTCGAGCTCGATCATTTTCCTTATGTTCATCAGACGTTCCTCCCGTTTCTGTCAATCCAGCAGGCCCGGCGTGAAGCCGCCTCTGCCGACGACCCGCATGGTTACTGTTCCATTTCAGCGCGATATATCCTCTCGACTACAGTTTTACCAGAAGCAGACAGAAATGTCAAGGGCGCCCGCCAAGCGGGCGTTCATTTTACCTTGCCGGATCCGGATGGCTCCGGCATCGGTCCGGCCATCATACATAATGGACAGTTCGCCGCAGACGTTGCCCCGGTTATGGATCGGCATCGTCCATTTTTTGCAGCTTCAAGGGTGGACGGACAGAGCGCCTTCGGCAGCGCTGTATCGCCGGGAAACACGCTGCGCCAGACGTTCGGCCGACGGCAAGCGGAATTCGGGCTTTCAACGGCTGAACCTGCAATTCTCACGCGGCGGAAATTTAACATTTTGCTCTTGACACGGGCGCGGAGACATGCTATAGTATACATAAGTTAGATGTGTCTAACTTAATCTTCCATCAATCGACAAGAGGAGGTTGTATCGATGAAGAAGCTGTTGGCTGCCATTTTGACGCTGTGCATCCTGGCGCTGCCCATGGGTGCGGGCGTCGCCGAAGGTGAGGACGTCTACGTGCTGATGAACATTCCCTACGCCGATTTCTACGCCGGCGAGGTTGAGGGAGGCGCATCCGTCGATGCGGTCGCCTCCTCCACGCTGATGAAGCCCCGCGCGGGCGCGCTGGCAGGAGGCTCCTACCACGTGGATCCCGAAGGCTCCGACATCAGCGGCGTGGTCTTCCCGGTGCGCCTGACGCGCCGGGACATGGAGAAGCTGTCCGCCATGGGCGGGGCGGAGATCACCGACGAGAGCCGGGTTGAGATCACCGTGACGCTGAGGGGCGAGGAGTCGACAGCGGTATACGAGGGCAGGGACGCGCTGTTCGAGGCCCCGAGCTACTCCTGGTATGTGCTGCCGGAGGAGCCCGCGCGCTACAAGCCGCTGACCTTTGAGGGCGATCCCGTCTTCGGCGGCGTTCAGGGCGGAGGCGCCGTGGCCGTCGACGGGTCCGCCGCCTTTATCTACGACAGGCACGCCGACTATGTGATTCGCGTGACGGGCATGGACGAGTTCCTGGAGGACACCGCGGTCAGCGGCATCGTCCTGCGGGCGGACGGCGCGGAGGTGGGCCTGCGCCACCTCGCCAACATCTGGCGCGGCGTGGAGCTCGGCTTCGATCGCGACAGCGAGGTCTACGCGGCGCTGGCCGGAAAGGCCATCACTCAGATTCGCTACATCACCGATGCGGCGGATTACACCCTCGAAACAAACCTGCTGGTTTCCGACGACGCGCTGCTGCCCAGGCTGAACGGCGCCTACGTCGAGCTGTTCCCGGAGTTTGTCCGGGAGGAGTACCACGACTACTGGCTCGAGTGCATCCAGGCCTACGGACATGACGCCGAGACCGCGGAGGCGTACTATCAGCAGCTGACGCAGGCGTGCATGGGACGCCTCTACGGCCAGGAAGCCATCGACGCTTACGCTGCGAACCCGGAGAGCATGGCGTTCGACTGCTATTTCGAAAACGGCCTGGCAAAGCTGACGATCAGCGGGAACACCATCTCCGGCGCCGACGCGGAGGGGAACGAGCTGTTCCGCCACGACTACGCCTATGTGGGCGACGAGGCGGTCGTCTATCTGGGAGAGGCGCTGCCCGTCAGCCTGCGCGTGTACGCCACCGAGGATGCGGACGCGGGGCTGTTCGCCTTCTTCGCCTTCGCCGACGATGCCCCGGGCACCACGCAGCACATCGAATACCGCTATGGCGCCAGCCGTGAGGACATCGCCAACTTCACGGAGGGCGAGTACGCCTGCTGGGTCGCCAGCGGCATTCTGGACGGCTACAGGGAAAGCATGATCAAGGATTGCATCAAGCTGTTTGTGGATGAGAATGTCGGCGAGCAGGAGGACGCCGCATAGCGCGAACATCACAGGAACGGGCGGGGCGGCCTGTCCCCGCGCATCGGGAAGCCGCGGCTCCGGCAGTAACGCCGGCGCCGCGGCTTTTCACCCTTTAATCCGGCTTTGCGGGCGCCGCGCTGTTGGCATGCTTTTCCTATGCGCCGTCCTCCGGGAAACGAGCCGCCCCGCGTGATGAAAAACCCGTTGCCGCCGCGCGGGCCGGCGTGGTATAATGGATGCGTGTACGACAAAACAGATGATGGGGGAGGCGTCAAAGCCCATGGCCAAGTCAAAAACCGTCTACGTCTGCTCCGAATGCGGCTACGAAACGCCTCGCTGGCTGGGCCGCTGTCCGGACTGCGGCAATTGGAACACACTCGTCGAGCAGGAAAACGAGGCCGTCCCTGAAGCGGAGGCCAGGAAGCTCAAGCGCGCGCCGGGAAACGGCGCGGATCCGGTGCGCATCGACGAAATCCCGGACGAGGCCATGCTGCGCCACTCCACGGGCATCGGCGAGCTGGATCGCGTGCTCGGCGGCGGCGTGGTGGAGGGTTCGCTCGTCCTGGTGGGCGGCGACCCGGGCATCGGCAAATCGACGCTGCTCACGCAGGTCTCCGCGAATTTCGCCGCGGAGGGCCGGCGCGTGCTGTATGTGTCCGGCGAGGAATCCACGCGGCAGATCAAGATGCGCGCGCGTCGCCTGGGCGCGCTCTCCAGCAGCTTCTATGTGCTCTCCGAGAACGACATGACCATCATCGAGCGCCACGCCGAGCGCATGAAGCCCGAACTGATGATTGTGGACTCCATTCAAACCATGTACCGCCCGGAGCTGGCGTCGGCGCCGGGCTCTGTCTCGCAGGTGCGCGAGTCGGCCTCGGTGCTCATGCGCGCGGCGAAGGTCTCCGGCTGCGCCGTCATGCTGGTGGGCCACGTCACGAAGGAGGGCGCCATCGCCGGCCCGCGCGTGCTGGAGCACATGGTGGACGCCGTGCTGTACTTCGAGGGCGACCGGCAGCACCAGTATCGCCTGCTGCGGGCGGTGAAGAACCGCTTTGGCTCGGTGAACGAGCTGGGCATGTTTGAAATGGCGGAGGACGGCATGCGCGAGGTGAACAACGCCAGCGAGGTGCTGCTCTCCGACCGGGCGCACAACCAGAGCGGTTCGGTGGTGCTCTGCGCCATCGAGGGCACGCGGCCGCTGCTGGTGGACGTGCAGGCGCTCGTCGCCACGACGGTGTTTGGCAACCCGCGCCGCATGGCCAGCGGCGTGGACGGCGGGCGGCTCGCGCTGCTCTTGGCCGTGCTGGAGAAGCGCGCGGGCGCGCCGCTGTACAACCAGGACGTCTACATCAACATCGCGGGCGGCATGTCGCTGGACGAGCCCGCCGCCGACCTGGCGCTGTGCGTGGCCATCGCTTCGGCGCATCGCAACCGCTGCGTGGGCGGCGGCTGGGCGGTCATGGGCGAAGTGGGCCTGGCCGGCGAGATTCGCCCCATCGCCCAGCCCGAGCGCCGCATCGCCGAGTGCCAGCGGCTGGGATTTACGGACGTCCTGCTGCCAAAGGGCAATCTGCGCGGCGTGAGCGTGCCGGACGGGCTGCGCGTTCATGGGGTGGAAACGCTCGTGGAGGCGCTGAACACGCTGGGGCTGACGGCGAGATGACGGAAGGCGTCAGCGCGATAAACCGGGATTTGTGGAACAATTATATTTCAGCTTTAAGGGAAGGCGTGGGAGACGGTATGTTGAAAGATTTTTATGATGACACGACAGAACCGATTGTTAAGATAGAAGAATTTTATGGTGAGAAAAAGCACATTGCAGATAAGTGCCTCATCATTTTCTCTAAAGTAATCCATGATCACATCCTGAAGAAATTTAAGTGCGAAAGAATTGGCGCTTTAGGTGCATGCAATGGCGAGATTCCCATCTATTGTCTGGAGTATAAAGGGGTAAAAGTAGCGTTCTACCTCACTGGGATAGGATCAGCCATGGCATCGGGATCGTGCTATGAAGCACATTGGCTGACCGGCGCCACGAAGTTCGTCATGTTTGGCTCTTGCGGAAGCCTGGATCCTGAACAGACCACAGGAAAGTTCATCCTCCCAACACAGAGTTACAGAGGCGAGGGGGCTTCATTTTACTATGCTCCGGCAGCTGACTATATTGATATTAAAGGGTGTGATAAGCTGGAAGAGATTTTTTTGAAGTTGAAAGCGCCCTATGTTAAGGGGAGAGTTTGGACAACGGATTCCATGTTAAGGGAGACCAAAGGCCTGGTAGCGAAAAGGAGAGAAGAGGGCTGCATCGCAGTTGAGATGGAACTGGCAGGAGTGCAGGCCCTATGCGACTTTTATGGATTAACACTTTACGATTTTCTTGAAGCAGGAGATGTTCTTGCCGAAAACGGCTATGAAATAAATGGACTGGATGCTGCAAACCATGATCTGGGAAAGCTTTACTTAGCATTGGAGATAGCAACAATGATCTGATAAGAGCGAATGCAATAAAGGAACATGGATCGTCATATCGGAAGTTCATTGCACAATTCCAGTTTATCCGTTTGTTTCCTCGCTTATTTCTCCGATCGCCTCCTGTTTCTGCATAGCGTCGCCCTTTTTCGGCCAAGCTATGGGCAACAGGAGGTGTTTTCCATGAAAAAAATCACCGCCGCGCTCATCGCGGCCTTATTGACTCTCACAGCCCTGACCGCCTGCCAGCAGCAGGCCGGGACCCGCGCGGATGACGAAGCGGAGCCGTCGTCCGAATCCGCCGCCGCCCGCCGCGACGCCGCCGCGCCCGCCCTGCCGGACGGCCTCGAATTCGACGAGGACGGCGTGCCCGTCATCACCATCTACGACACCGCCGCCGAGGCCTACGAGGACGTGAATATCGAAGACTACGTGATGGGCGTGCTCGCCGGCGAAATGCGCAACGACTGGCCCATGGAGGCGCTCAAGGCGCAGGCCATCCTCGCGCGCACCTTCGTGCTGAAATTCATCGGCGAGAAGGAATCGAAATATCCCGGCGCGCAGATCTCCACCGACGTTTCGGAGGCGCAGGCCTATGCGCCGGACGACGTGAACGACCGCGTGCGCAGGGCGGTAAACGAAACGGCGGGCCTTGTGCTCAGCGCGGGCGGCGAGCTGCCCTACGCCTGGTTCCACGCCCATTCGGGCGGCATGACCGAGCTGCCCGTCGAAGGCCTGAGCTATGAGGGCGGCAATCCCTCCTACACGCAGATCGTCGATTCGCACGATTCCGACAGCGCCCCCACCAGCGTGAAGCACTGGACGGCGTCCTTTGCCGCGGAGGAGGTCGCCGGGGCCGCCGGAAGGACCGGCGTGGACGTGGGCAAGACCCTCACCTCCATTGAACTGGGCAAAAAGAGCGAATCCGGCCGCACGGTCTATTTCCTCATCAACGGCAGGGAGGTTTCCGCCCCCAACCTGCGCGTCAACCTGGACAGCACAAAGCTCAAATCCACGCTCCTGGACAGCGTCAGGCTGGAGAACGGCAAGGTGACGTTTGAGGGCAGCGGCTATGGCCACGGCGTCGGCATGAGCCAGTGGGGCGCCTATGCCCTCGCCGGCGAGGGAAAGAGCGCCGAAGAAATCGTCAAGTACTATTTCCGGGACGTGAGCGTCGTTTCCGCCTGGTAATTCCGTACATTCATCAAATGCATGCGCATAATATTCGTTATTATAGCGAACATTATGTAAAAAAGCGCCGTTTCGCTTGTGAATCGGCGCTTTTTTTGCTATGATGATCGGGGCTTTTATCGAGCAGAGCATCAAACCACCGAGCACCGTCCGAGAGGACGGTGATCGCTGATCAAGGAGTGACAAGCATGGCACACTGCGCAATCGTGGGCATCAACTGGGGCGATGAGGGCAAGGGCCGCATGGTCGACTATCTCGCCGAATCCTACGATGTCATCATTCGATATCAGGGCGGCAACAATGCCGGCCACACGGTCGTCAACGGGCTGGGCGAGTTCAAGCTGAACCTGCTGCCCTCCGGCATCTTCCGCCCGGAGAAAATCAACCTGCTGGGCGCGGGCACGGTCATCGACCTCAGGCACCTGTGCGAGGAGGCGGACCGCGTTCGGGCGGGCGGCGTGACCATCACGGCCGACAACCTCAAAATATCCAACCGCGCCATGATGGTGCTGCCCTTCCATCCGCTGCAGGACAAGCTGGAGGAGAAGCGCCTGGGCAAGGACAGCTACGGCTCCACCCAGCGCGGCATCTCGCCCGTCTATGGCGACAAATACATGAAAAAGGCCCTGCAGATGGGCGACCTCCTTCATCCCGAGTCGCTCAAAAAGCACCTGAAAAAGCTGATCGACTGGAAAAACGCCGTGTTCTCCCAGGCCTACGGCCAGCCGCCCATCAGCTTCGACGAGACGATGGAGTGGATCGACGCCTACGGGAGCCGCCTCATTCCGCACATCGTGGACGCGGGCGAGCTGCTGGAAAAGGCGCAGGCGGCGGGCAAGCGCTTCCTGTTCGAGGCCCAGCTGGGCGCGCTCCGCGACATCGACTACGGCATCTATCCCTTCACGTCCTCCTCATCCCCGCTGGCGGCATACGCGCCGTGCGGCTGCGGCTTCCCGTCTGCGAAGGTGGAGCGCGTGGTGGGCGTGGTCAAGGCCTACTCCACCTGCGTGGGCGAGGGCCCGTTCGTGGGCGAGCTGGACGGCGGCGCCGCGACGGCGCTGCGCGAGGCCGGGCATGAGTACGGCGCGGCGACCGGCCGCCCGCGGCGCGTGGCCTGGCTGGACCTGGTCGCCACGCGCTACGGCGTGAAGCTGCAGGGCGCGACCGAGCTGGCCTTCACCAAGCTGGATGTGCTCAGCTACCTGAAGGAGATCCCGGTGTGCGTGGCCTACGAGCTGAACGGAAAACGCGTCGACCGCTTCCCTTATACCCCCGAGCTGGACGGCGCGAAGCCCGTCTATGAGACGCTGCCCGGCTGGAACTGCGACATCAGCGCCTGCCGTTCCTTCGATTCGCTGCCGAAGGCCGCGCAGGACTACGTGCTCTTCGCCGAGAAGGCGCTCGGCTGCCCGTTCACGTTCGTGTCCGTGGGCGCGGAGCGCGGCCAGCTGATCATCCGATAACACAGCGGCCGGACGGCAATCCCTTCCGGCCTCGCCAAGGAGGACGCCTCATGAACAACACAGCCTATGAAACGCCGCTGGGCAGCCGCTACGCCAGCAAGGAAATGCTCTATCTCTTTTCGCCCGACCACAAGTTCACCACCTGGCGCCGCCTGTGGATCGCGCTGGCCGAGACCGAAATGGAGCTGGGGCTTCCCATCACGCAGGCGCAGATCGATCAGATGAAGGCGCACGTGGACGACATCGACTACGAAAACGCCCGGCGCCATGAGGAGCGCGTGCGGCACGACGTGATGGCGCACGTGCACGCCTACGGCGACGTGTGCCCGGACGCCCGCGGCATCATCCACCTGGGCGCGACCAGCTGCTATGTCACCGACAACACCGACATTCTCATCCTGCGCGACGCGCTGAAGCTCGTTCGCTCCAAGCTCATCGAAACGCTGCGCCGCCTGCGCGCCTTCGCGCTGGAGTACAGGGATATGCCCACGCTGGGCTTCACGCACCTGCAGCCCGCCCAGCTGGTCACGGTCGGCAAGCGCGCCGCGCTGTGGATGCAGGACCTGCTGATGGACCTGAACGACCTGGACGACGCGGCGGCCTCCCTCAGGCTGCTGGGCAGCCGCGGCACCACCGGCACGCAGGCCAGCTTCATGGCGCTGTTTGACAACGACCAGGACAAGGTGAAGGCGCTGGATGCGCGCATCGCCGAAAAGATGGGCCTGCCGCGGGTGTTTCCGGTGTCCGGCCAGACCTATCCGCGCAAGGTGGACAGCCGCGTGCTCTCCGTCCTCTCCGGCATCGCCCAGAGCGCGTACAAGTTTGCGCAGGACCTGCGGCTTCTGCAGCACATGCGCGAGATCGAAGAGCCCTTTGAAAAGAACCAGATCGGCTCCTCCGCCATGGCCTACAAGCGCAACCCGATGCGCTCCGAGCGCATCTGCGCGCTGAGCCGCCATGTGATCGCCCTCACGCAGGACACCGCCATGACCGCCTGCACGCAGTGGTTTGAGCGCACGCTGGACGATTCGGCCAACCGCCGCCTGAGCCTGCCCGAGGCGTTCCTCGCCACCGACGCCGTGCTGGAGCTGTATGCCAACATCGCCTCCGGCATGGTGGTTTATCCCAAAATGATTGAACGCGACATCAACGAGAACCTGCCCTTCATGTGCACCGAGAACATCCTGATGGAAGCCGTGCGCCTGGGCGGCGACCGGCAGGCGCTTCACGAGAAGATCCGCGTGCATTCTCAGGCCGCGGCCGCGCGCGTCAAGGCGGAGGGGCTGAACAACGATCTGCTCGACCGCATCGCCGACGACCCCGCCTTCCCGCTGGATCGCGCGCGCCTCGACAGCCTGCTCGACGCGAAGCTGTACATCGGCCGCGCGCCGCAGCAGGTGGAGGAGTTTATCGCCGACTTCATCGACCCGCTTCTCGCGGGCGCGGAAGAAAGCGCCATCGGAGACATCCGGGTGTAGCGCCGCACGGCGCGCGTCAAACCGCTCTCCCGACAACTGACTACGGAAAGGATACATCAGCATGAGCATCATCACCATCATCGGCGCGGGCATGATGGGCACCGCCATCGGCTATCCCGCCGCCGGAAACGGCCACGAAATCCGCCTGGTCGGCACCCCGCTGGACGACGCCATCATCGACCACGCCATCGCCACGAAAACGCATCTGACAATGAAGCGGCCCATCCCGGAGGGCTTCAGGTTCTATCACTTCACGGAGCTTGACGAGGCCATGGCCGGCGCCGAGCTGGTTGTCAGCGGCGTGTCCAGCTTCGGCGTGGAGTGGTTCTCCGAGAACATCCTGCCCATCCTGCCCGAATCCATGCCCATCCTCGGCGTCACCAAGGGCATGGTCGACCAGCCGGACGGCTCGCTCATCTCCTATCCCGAATACTATCGTCTGAAGCATCCCGGCCGCAGGATGCGGCTGTGCGCCGTGGGCGGCCCCTGCACCAGCTACGAGCTGGCTGATCACGACCCGACCGAGGTCTGCTTTTGCGGCGACGAACCCGATCTGCTTCGGTGGATCAAGGGCCTGTTCGAGTGCGAGTACTACCACATCAGCCTGTCCACCGACGTGCGCGGCGTGGAGTGCGCCGTGGCCATGAAAAACGCCTACGCGCTGGGCGTGTCGCTGGCCATCGGCCTGTCCGAGCGCATCGAGGGCGTCGGCGGGAAGGAGCACTACAACTCCCAGGCGGCGCTGTTCGGCCAGAGCATCCGCGAAATGCGCCGCCTGATTCGGCTCTCCGGAAGCAGCGACGACAACATCGTTCTGGGCGCGGGCGATCTGTATGTGACTGTCTTTGGCGGCCGCACGCGCAAAATCGGCACGCTGCTGGGCCGCGGCCTGAGCTTCGCGGAGGCCATGGCAGAGCTGTCCGGCGTCACGCTGGAATCCATCGTCATCGCCACGCGCACCGCGCGCGCCGTGCGCCGGCTCATTGAACTGGGAAAGGCCGCGCCCGCCGAATTTCCTCTGCTGATGCACATCGACGATATCATCAACGGCGGCAAGCCCGTCAACATCCCCTGGAGCCGCTTTGAAGTGGAATTCTGATGACACGGCAGGCCCCCGTCCGTCCCAACGTCAGCTTACGCGATTCGTTGGGAGCCGGCGGCGGGGGCCTGCTTTGTTTTGTCGGGCGCCGCAAAAGCGGTTACCGAAGGGGCGCTCTCGGATATGCTTTTCTTGAAGTGTATTTCTAAAATTCCCGAGGTGCATTTTCGGCGTCTCAAGCTGCATTTTTGCGTTAGAAATACCCTCCAGGTAACCTGCAGTTTTCTGCCTTGAACTGTAGCTCGATCCGCTCGAAACTGCATCCTCTTGGATTTAGAAACACATTCTAGGCGATATTCCTGTGAGTTTTGGCTATATTTTTGATATAAATTATATTTATTATATAAAAAATTTGCGTATGTTTGAACAAAACGAGTGAAGACGACGTCTAATTAATAAATTCGTAGAGAATTCTTTCTATTTTACAAATGGAGGTGTAAATCTGTGAAGCATAAGCGCGTTTTTTGCGGTATGTATCTTGGTATTAATGATGTTAATGTCATTAATATCGATTTATGCGGCAGCTGAAACAACTTCTCCTGAGTCTGTAACATTATATTGTAGCGGGATACAGACAGGAACAAGGACATACACGCATAAGTATGGTTTCTTGAATTTGTTAACATGTACTGTTACTGAGTATATTTATGCGACAAATGCGTTTGATAACGGTGTTATAACAACGGTTGGGACGCATGTGCATAGAGTTTCACATAGTAGCAGTAATTGTGGCGGATCATATTACGGCTGCCCATTTGGAGGACAAATTGGCCCTGTGGTTATAGGAGAGTAAATACATTAGATGATTTTTGAGTCGAATTAGTTGAATTCTCCACGAATTCATATAACTGAGGAGTGATAACATGTCTGCTGTGAAGAGCCTTATCGCGCTCCTGCTGGCCGTGCTGCTGGGCGGCGTTTCGCCGACTGGCGGGCTGCGCGCCCCGGACGGCGGCTTTACCGGGTGCGATCGCGTCAGCATCCTGCACATACCGACGGCCAATCTGATCAGCGTCGGCGACCCGGCCGTTATCGGCCGCCTGACCGGCGACGTGCTGCCGGAGGCGGCGTTTGACCAGGCGGCTCTGTCCGCCTGCCCGGAAGAGCGGGACGACGCGCTTCAAAGCGGCCGGTATGATTATGCCGTCTATTTCATCACGGGGGAGAACCCCGACGCGACGCTGTACGTCGGGAAGGACGTCATCCGCGTGGAGAACCGGCTGCTGCCGTCAGACGCAATGACGTTCTACCTGCTGGAAGGACTGTATCGCTGTGTGGTTGAAGAAAGGGACTATGAATTTGTTCAGCTGAGCTGACGCTTTTTGGAACCGGCGCAAAAGAAATGAAAGGGATTCCCCACGGGCCTCCGCGGGGGGATCCCTTCTTTATGCCCAAATTCCATCCAGAACACAGGCAAAGAGGCGCGATCGGCGCGCGCGTGCCGTTTCGGGCGGGCGTGCGCGCCGCTCCGAAGCGCCACGCCTCGGCATCATGCGATTATTCGGCGAAAAAGGCATCCTCCACGCGCAGGCACAGCCTGTGGTAGAACATAAGGTGATCCTCCTGCACGAGGTAGGTTTCCGTTTCCCGGGAGCGGAGCGTCAGGTCGCACAGCTGCGCCAGCTGCCCGCCGCCGCGCCCGGTCATGCTGATCGTGGTCAGGCCCAGCGCCTTCGCGGCTTTGACGGCCAGCGCCACGTTCTTTGCGTTGCCGGATGTGGATATGCCGATGAGCGCGTCGCCGGGCCGGCCGTAGGCCATGACCTGCTGCGCATAGACCAGCTCGCCGCCCAGGTCGTTGTTCACGGCGGAGATGAGCGCGGCGTTGGCGGTCAGGTCGATGGCGGGCAGGCCCTGCTGGAGCCTGTCCGTGCCGATGGCTTCCTGCAGCGCCTGAGGCAGCGGGCGCTTCCTGCAGAAGCCCTTTACCAGCTCGCCCACGATGTGCGCGCAGTCTGCGCTGCTGCCGCCGTTGCCGCACAGCAGGAGCTTCCCGCCGTTTTTAAAGCAGCGCACGAGCGCCGAAACAGCCTCTTCAAAGGGAATGGCGTTGAGATCAGTCATGTCTTGTCAATCCTCCCGTTTCACAGGCGCGAGGCGCGCCTTCGCGACGTTGCGGGATGAGCGAATCCGGCGCGGAAACCGCCGGAAGACCCCGCGAACACATCATAGCATGAATCGCGTCGCCTGTCCAGAGGATTGCGCGGTTTCTGCGGCCTGCGCGGCGGCCTGGCTCTCCGGCAGCAGCGCGGCCAGTTCGTCGCGAAAGCGGAACCGGATGGCGATTCTGCCGCCCTCGCTCACGTCGATGCGCTCGATGAGATCGGCGAGCAGGGCGCGGCTGAGCGCGCGGAAACGGTGATGCCGGATGAAGTGCTCAAGTCCCTCCCGAGCCCGGCCCGGCGCGCCCGCGTCCTGCCCGGCCGCATCCCTCAACGCGTCCATCGACCGCTCCAGCGACGCCTGCTTCTCCGCGAGCTGGTCGCGCAGGGCCATGTAGTCGGCCTGAGAGAGCAGGCCGCTCTTGAGGTCCGGATACAGCGCCAGCCTCATCTGGCGGACGCGGCGGGCCTCGTCCTCCAGCGCGGCGAGGCGCTTTTCCGCCGGGGCCCGGGCGGCGGCGCCGGCCGACCTGAGGCTGTCGAGCAGCTCCCGCGCGCTCATGCACAGCTCGATCTGCCGGGCGACGGTCTCGCTGACGGCGCGCTCCAGCAGGTCGGCGCGGAGGGTATGCTTCGTGCAGACCCGTTTCTTCTTGTAGCCGGAACAGACAAAATAGACGTATGTGCCATAGGGCTGCGCAACCACCCGGCGATGCATCGCCCGGCCGCAGTCGGCGCAGAATAAGAGCCCGGAGAACAGATGCACCTCGCTTTTCCCGGGCGCGGTTCGCGCGTTGCGTCCGAGCAGGGCGGCGGCTCGTTCAAAGTCCGCCTCGCTGACAATGGCCTCGTGGGTATCGCGCACGACCGCCCATTCCTCGCGCGGCACGCACAGCGAGCGGTTCAGCCGGTGGCTGAGGGACCGGCGCTTGCCCTGCGCGGTGTGCCCGCAGTAGACCGGGCTGGAAAGAATGCGGCGCACGGACGAATCGGACCAGTCGCAGCCGTCGCCTTCGGATCGGCGCGCGGCAGGGGTCGGCAGAGCCTGCGTGCTCAGCCGCCGCGCGATGGCCATCAGGCCGCAGCCGCCGAGAAAGAGCCGGTATATCTCGCGCACGACGGGCGCCGTCTCCTCGTCGACGACGAGCCGGTTGTGGTCGTCCGGCGATTTTCTGTAGCCATAGGGCGCGAAGGCGCCGATGAACAGTCCCTGCCGGCGCTTCACATCCAGCGCGCTGCGCACCTTCTGGGAAATGTCGCGGCAGTATTCGTCGTTGATGAGGTTGCGGAAGGGCAGGATGAGGCCGCTGGCCGAGGCCGGGTCGGCGTAGCTGTCGATGCGGTCGTTGACCGAAATGAAGCGCACGCCCATCGCCGGAAACACCTGCTCGAGGTAGCGGCCCGCCTCGATGTAGTTCCGGCCGAAGCGCGACAGGTCCTTGACGATGACGCAGCGGACGCGCCCCTCCGTGATGCCCGCCATCATGCGGCGGAAGGCGGGGCGCTCGAAGTTCGAGCCGGTGAAGCCGTCGTCGACGCAGATATCCTCGACGCGCAGCTCCGGCCGTTCCGACGCATAGGCTGTGAGCAGCGCGCGCTGGTTGACGATGCTGTCGCTCTCCTCCTTGTCGCCGTCCTCGCGGGACAGCCGGATGTACAGCGCACACGGCCACAGGCCGCCGTCGCGCGCCAGGGGATCGGGTTTTCTCGCCGCCATGCGCACACATCCTTTCCGGGAGCCGGTTTGCGTCCCGTCATTTCCCAGCATATCACCGCGTCCTTTCGGATTCAACCGGTAATATATGCCATCAGAAATCCATGATGTGCCGGTCGATCAGCGGCCGGAGCGGCGACCCGTGGGGATTGAAGCGCGTCTGCACCTCGATGGGGCCGCAGAAGAAGTGATTCGGGTCGCCGATTTCGCTGAGATAAACGCGGATGCGCTCCGCGCGGCTGGGCGAGGCGCTCACATGGATGCGCGCGATGTCCGCGCCGGGCAATGCATTGGGCATAAAAAACACCTCCCGCTCTCAGCATAACCGGAACAGGGCGGTTCATGCGGCGGGAGGCAATCGTATGGCGGAAAAACTCAGGCTCCTTCGCGCCAGTGCTTCAACGCGGGCAGCTGCGCGGAAAAATAGGCGCGGGCCTGCTCGGCGGGCCACTGGTCGTTCGACATATGCTCCGTGAGAAAGTCGATCAGCTCGTCCAGGCTCTGGTAGACGAACCGGCCGTCCGTATAACACCATTTGCAGTAGTCCTCGTTGAAGGAGCCGTCCGGCTCGCGGCTGATGGATTCGTCCTCCAGCGGCATGCCGCAGCACTGGCAGACCAGCTTGCGCGGGGAACCAAGCAGTGTGTTGATGGACACGTCAAACAGGGCGGAGAGCTGCTTGAGCGTTTCAGGATTGGGTGTGGTTTCACCCCGCTCCCAACGTGAAACGGCCTGCCGCGTGACGAACAGCCGGTCGGCCAGCTCATCCTGCGTCATGCCGTGTTTGCCTCTCAGGGCGACGAGCAC
>Ga0208297_1000301_pt1 | contig 117399 bp, 109 predicted proteins | sample LMS_cellobiose_e_FD_187367 | JGI IMG/M metagenome (GOLD analysis project Ga0208297, IMG submission 187367) | Rumen-fistulated moose microbial communities from Alaska, USA - LMS_cellobiose_enrichment (SPAdes) (version 2) | ecosystem: Host-associated > Mammals > Digestive system > Stomach >...
TGCAGCAGCATGACCTCGTCGCCGTCGTAGTTCTGCGTGAGCACGCCGAGGACGGCCTTGTTGAGGTCGATGGGCGTCTTGGGCGCGCGGACGAGCAGCAGCTCAAATTCGCCGTCGCTTAAGTTAACAGCGTCGGGCGCGAGCTTCATGAGCCCGCCGAGCGACAGGGAGTTCGTGACGCCGCCGTAGAGAAATTCGCCCTCCGTCTCGCCGCCGTCGTGCTCTATGCGCACGCGGTACGGCTTGATGTTCGGAACGCTCGCCGCGCCCTCAAGGACGTAGGCCAGATGGCCGAACGCCTTCTTCATATCCTGCGGCGTGGCGTACGACACCTCGGTAAAGGCGCCGAACGCGGCCACATAGCCGAAGTACTCGCCGTTAAGACTTCCGACGTCGACGCTCTTCGGCGTGCCGGTCAGCACCGTTCTCGCCGCCTCCTCCGGGACGCGGGAAATGCCGAAGGTGGAGGCCATGTCGTTCGTCGTCCCCAAGGGGATATAGCCGATGCGCGGGCGCTTCTCTCTCGGCAAAAGCATGACGCCGGCGATGACCTCGCTTAATGTGCCGTCGCCGCCGACGCAGGCGATCGTGCCGTAGTCGGCGCCGTACTTTTCGGCCAGCTTTTTCGCGCTGCCGGCGGCGTCCGTCATCCTGACGGTGACGGCCCTTTCCCCGGCGCAGAGCTCCGAAACAACGCCGAAAAGGGCAGTTTTGGACTGCCCTTTCCCGGCTATGGGATTGACTATGAGCAAAATGTCGTTTCCGTCCACGGTCTTTCCCTCCGAATGAGAGCGCCGGCTCAAATAACGCGAGCTCTTAAAACGCCCTCCAGCGCGCCGACCTTCCCGGCGAGGCCGTCCGTTGCCTTATCCAGATCGATCATGGTGTAGGCGTGGACCTTCTTGCCGGCGTTGAGCATGTTTTCGATGTTGAGCCCCTCGGCGGACACGACGCCGGTGATCTTGGCGATCATGTCGGGGACGTTTTTATGGATGACGCAGAGGCGCGGGTTGTTCGTTCTCGGCAGGTGCGCGCGCGGCATGTTGACGGCGTTCACGATGTTGCCGTTCTCGACGTACTCGACGATCTCGTGCGCGGCCATGACGGCGCAGTTCTCCTCGCTCTCGGGCGTGGAAGCGCCGAGGTGCGGGATGGCGACGACGTTCTTCGCGCCGGCCGTCTTGCCGTTCGGGAAGTCGGTGACGTAGCGGGCGAGCTTGCCGCTCTCCAGCGCGGCGATCAGCGCGTCGTCGTCAACGAGCTCCGCACGGGCGAGGTTTATCAGCCGCGCGCCGTTCTTCATCTTCGCGATCGCGTCGGCATTGATGAAGTGATGGGTGGAATCCAGATACGGGATGTGCAGCGTCACGTAATCGCACTCCGCGTAAACGGTATCGACGTTCGTGGCGTGGCGGACGGAAGCCGAGAGGTTCCACGCCGCGTCGACGGAGAGGTACGGGTCGTAGCCGTAGACGGTCATGCCGAGAGCGACGGCGGCGTTGGCGATCTTCGCGCCGATGGCGCCGAGGCCGATGACGCCGAGGCTCTTGCCCGCGAGCTCGGGGCCGACGTAGCTGCTCTTGCCCTTCTCGACCATGGCCGCGACCTCGTCGCCCTTGTCGGCGATGGAGCGCACCCACTCCACGCCGCCGACGATATCGCGGGAGGCGAGCAGCAGCGCGCAGACGACGAGCTCCTTGACGGCGTTCGAGTTGGCGCCGGGCGTGTTGAAGACGACGATGCCCTCCTGGGCGCAGCGGTCGCACGGGATGTTGTTCGTGCCGGCGCCGGCGCGGGCGATGCACAGCAGCTCGGGATTAAACTGCATGTCGTGCATCTTCGCGGAGCGGACGAGGATGGCGTCCGGCTTCTCGATGTCGTCGCCCGCGGTGTACTTCGCGGGATCGAGGACCTTCAGGCCGGTCTTGGATATCTTGTTGAGCGTTTTGACGTTATACATGTTGTCTTCCCTCCGTTCAGGCGTTCGCCGCTTCGAAGTTCTTCATGAAGGCGACGAGCTTCTGCACGCCCTCGACGGGCATCGCGTTGTAGATGGAGGCGCGCATACCGCCGACGGAACGGTGTCCCTTGAGGTTGACGAAGCCCTGGGCCGTCGCTTCCTTGACGAATTTCGCGTCGAGGTCCTCGTCGCCGGTGCGGAAGGTGACGTTCATGTCGCTGCGGGCTTCCTTGTCCGCGTGGGGCTTGAAGAGCTTGCTCTCCTCGAGGTAATCGTAGAGGAGCTTGGCGCGCTCCGCCTTGACCTTCTCCATGCCGGTCAGACCGCCCATGGTGTCGAGCCACTTGAGGACGAGGCCGAGCATATAGATGGTGTAGCAGGGAGGCGTGTTGTACATGGAATCCTTCTCGATCATGGTCTGGTAGTTCATGATGAGCGGGGTATACGGCAGCTCATGTCCCGCGAGGGCCTTGTCGATGATGACGACGGCCATGCCGGCGGGGGCCATGTTCTTCTGCACGCCGGCGAAGATGATGCCGTACTTCGACACGTCGACGGGCTTGGAGAGGATGTTGGAGGACATGTCGCAGACGAGCGGGACGCCGTTCGTCTCGGGGACATACTTCCACTCGGTGCCGAAGACGGTGTTGTTCGCGCAGTAGTAGACGTAGGAGGCGTCGGCGTTGAGCTTCAGCTCCTCCTGCTTCGGGATGTAGCAGTGGTTCCTGTCGGCGGAGGAGGCGGCGAGGCTGATCTCGCCGTACTTCTTCGCCTCCTTGTAGGCGTTGTTGGCGAAGTTGCCGGTCACGATATAATCGGCCTTGCCGGTCTTGCCGATGAGGTTCAAGGGCGCGGCCGCGAACTGGAACGTGGCGCCGCCCTGCATGAAGAGCACCTCATGCGTGTCGGGGACGTTCAGGATGCGCTTCAAGTCCGCCTTCGTCGTGTCGAAGATGTCCTGGAACACCTTGCTGCGATGGCTCATCTCGGTAACGGACATGCCGCTGCCGTGATAATTGGTCATCTCCGCCGCCGCCGTCTCGAGGACGGAAAGCGGAAGCATGGACGGGCCCGCCGAGAAATTGTAGATCCTTTCGTTTGCCATGATTTTCACCAACCTAAAAAGATTTTAAAATTATTATGCAGATGTCTTTTGAGACACTATAGAAAAAGATTACCTGTTATTATAATACAAAACCGTCCCGGGTTACAGACATATTTTGCCGAAAAGAACGCCGTTTTTTGCGTTTTTTATAGTCACTTCGGCGCATTGACCGCGCAGGCTTCGGCCTTCCGCCTCGACCTCGCAGTAATTCTCCGCGTGGCCGCGGGAAACGCCGTCCTGCTCCGTCTCGAAGAGGACGGTGAGCGTTTTCCCCACGCAGGCGCCGCAGTACTCGTCCCGCATCCGCCGGGCGAGACGGCCCGCCTCTTTGACGCGCGCCCTTTTCACCTCGTTCGGTATCTGGCCGTCCATCGCGGCGGCCGCCGTCCCGGGGCGCGCGGAATAGGGAAAGATATGCATGGAGGAGAAGGCGCATTTTTCCATAAACGCCAGCGTCTCCCGGAATTCCTCCTCCGTCTCGCCGGGGAAGCCGCAGATGAGGTCGGCGGCCACGGCGCAGCCGGGAAAATACCGGCGCAGCAGCGTCACGGATTCGTAAAAGCGCGCCGTGTCGTATTTCCGCTTCATGCGCCGGAGCGTCTCATCGCAGCCGCTCTGGAGCGAAAGATGGAAATGCGGGCAGACGGTTTTGAGAGAGGTGAGCGCCCGGCAGAAATCCTCCGTCACGATTCTCGGCTCGAGCGAGCCGAGCCGCAAACGGGCGGACGGGGCCGCTTCGGCCGCCGCTCTTACCGCGTCTGAAAGCGTCGGCTTTTCCGGCAGGTCGCGCCCGTAGGAGGCGATCTCGATGCCGGTCACGACGATCTCCCGGAAGCCCCGCGCCTGCAAGGACGCGGCCTCCTCCGCGACCGCCGGGAGGGGCATGGAGCGCACCGGCCCGCGCGCGTAGGGGATGATGCAGTAGGCGCAGAAATTCAGGCAGCCGTCCTCGATCTTCAGCATGGCGCGCGTCCGGCCGGCCTCGCTGCCGGAGGGCAACCGCTCGAACGTCCGGCGGTGGAGCGCGTCGTCGAGCAGATTGCTCTTCGTCCGCGTCTCCCGGACGCGCTCGAGCTCGCGTATGAACTCCTCCCTGTCCCCGCTGCCGCCGATGAGGTCGGCGCCGAGTCTTTCCGCCTGCTCCGGCGACACCTGCGCGCAGCAGCCGCAGACAGCGACGATCGCCTGTTCCCCCGCCTCGGCGGCGTATTTCCGGACGGCCTGCCGCGATTTCCGCTCGCTCTCCGCCGTCACGGCGCAGGTGTTGACGACGACGGCGTCGCACCCCGCGGGGTCGCTCACGATCTCATGGCCTCGGGCGCGTAAAAGCGTCTCCATCGCGCCCGTCTCATATTGATTCACCTTGCAGCCTAATGTGTGGATAAAAACCTTCATTTTCCGGATAATCCCTTTTCAGCCTTCATTAGACGACATGCTCGGGCACAGGGGAGCGCCGCCGTCGTCAAGCATAAACGCCTTTGCTTCGGCAATGGAAGCGTCGTCAAATTCGAATGTGAGAGCCCCGTGCCCATTAACGTCCCCGGCCTTTGCCGCCAGCATGCGCCCGCTTTCGTCGTAAACGGCACACCAGACGGAGGCTTTTTCAGACGAAAACGCGCTGACGGCGACGCTTGTACCGTCTGTGTCCACGCTTTCAAAAAACGGAGACCTTACGACCCACACAGCCGAGGCCGCCGCGCCGGGAGAGACAACTGCGGAGTTAAGCCGTGCCGCCTATCTCCCAGCAGGAAAACTCCATATCCTCCGGCGGCGTAAAGGAGCACTCCGGCAGTACCCACCGGCCTTCCGAATCGGCAATTACCGGCGGCGTGACGCCACCTCCGCCGTTTGCGTCGAACCAGAGGATGCTGACATAATGGATTTCAGCGTTTTTAAGGGCGTCGTTAGTTCTGAAACGCCCTGTCGCCTATATAAGCGGTGTTTTTGCCGAGGATCACCTCCTCCAGGCGTCGGCACTCCTGAAACGCCCATGCTCCGACGCTCTCAAGACCGTCGGGCAATTTGACGCTTTTAAGAGCGTCGCATTTCGAAAACGCCTGCATGGGGATAGACCACAGCTCTTCGGGGAGGCTGACGCTTTTCAGAGCGGAGCAGTTCCTGAAGCATAGTTGCCGATGGAGGTCACGCTGTCGGGGATATTAAGCTCCGTGAGCTTATCACAGCCGTAAAAGGCATAACGTTCGATAGTCACAAGACCGTCAGGCAGGTTAACCTCGGTAACAGCGCAGGCATCGAAGGCATAGTCGCCTATCCTCTCTATGCCGGGTTCGACAACGACCTTTTTTATTGTTTCTCTCTCTAAATACCAGGGGACGGCCCCGGCGGTTTTGTAATTCGTCATTCTGCCTGATCCGCTTATTATAAGCGTCCCCTCGCTGTCGAGGGTCCATACGGCCTCCGAGCCGCATTCGCCGGAATATATGACTGTCGGGCTGTCCGCCAAAGCGGCCGTAAACACAAAGGCGAAAAGAATAATAAGAGCCAACAAAAACGCCGGCATCATTCGACGAACGTTCACTGACATGCGTATACCTCCTGACGATTAATAATACCTATTACCGGGACTGCGGCAAAAAATCTACAACCCCGGTACAATACTTTTTCACCTCGATGGGATGACCGGATTTTTCCATGGCGGCTATAATGGCGTTCACGTTCTCCTCGCACTCGGCGCAGGTACCGGCCTCGGCCATAACGCGCCAAACAGGCTCCGCCCCGCCCTTTTCCCCGCGCGCGTTTCCCTGATCTTGGCGGGGATTTCTGCAATTTTTCATCGAGGATCATGCAAAGCGGGACCGTCTCGCCCATTTTGTACCTTATAATATATGGATAAAAGGCCGCCGTCAATACGCCTCCGGGAAATTTTCCTTCTCCCGTGCTGCAAACCAAAGGGTCTCCCCGTCAGGCGCTCGTAACTGCGGCGGCAAAGGGACCTGTCGCCAAAAAAAACATACGGCTGGCCTTTTTTCATAAGCTCATTCCCATTCCGCCCTGTGCGCCTCCCACCACTGCGGGAAGGCCGGGTCGTCCGGCGCGAGCGTCGGCACGACGCCGTCGCTCAAAAACGTCACGTCGTCGAGGGCTATCCTCCTTTGCGGCTCGGGCATACGGCCGGTGACGTTGTTTTCCAGCGCGTCGGTGTACGCCCGGCTCGTAAAGCCGCTGATCGGCGTGTCGCAGAGGAAGACCGAGCCGATATAAAAGAGCATCAGCAGCGACTTTTTCTCCCGGAACCACGTCTCTCCGCGGTAATTTTTCGCGCACCCGCCCACGGTGATCGTCGGGCGGCGGGCCGAGGGCGCGTCCTCCGGCTCGTGGACGCCCGCGAGCTGTCCGTACAGATAATAGATGTTCTTCCTGTCCTCCGCGATTTTCGTCCGGCTGAAATACAGCGTCCGGAAAAGCTCGCGCGCGTAGCCGCAGACGCCGAGGAAGGCCATGCACTCCGCCCTGTCCTCTTCCGGCGTGTCATCGCCGGCGAGACAGCGGTCGAAGATCGCCTCCACGTTCTCGTCGTTCAGTATAAGGGGTTCAAAATCTCCCATTTCAGTCCTCCTCTCCGTAGACCGCCGGCATTTTCAGCTTATGGCCACTGCGGGCGTGGTAGCGCTCGATGATCGAGCGGTCGTGCTCCGACGCCTCGCCCGTCTCCAGATACCGGTCGATGGCCGCGTAAGTAACGCCCATCTCGCCCTCGTCCGTCTGGCCCTCAAAAAGCCCCGCCGACGGCGCTTTCCTTATGATATTCTCCGGCGCGCCGAGGTAGGCGAGGAATTCGTACACCTCCGTCACCGTGAGGTCGGCGATGGGGTTAAAGTCGCAGCCGCCGTCGCCGTATTTCGTGAAATAGCCCATGTAGCGCTCGCTGCGGTTGCCGGTGCCGGCGACGAGTCTCCCTTCCGCCGCCGCCACGGCGTAAAGCGCCGTCATACGCAGGCGCGGCGCGATGTTCGTAATCGCGCTGTCGTTCAGCGCCGAGACGGCCGAAACCGCCTCCACGAGCGTCTCCCGGCAGGCGGTGAGGTCGATCGTCCGCGTCTCGATGCCGAACTGCCGCGCGACCTCCAGCCCGTCTGTCATGTCCTCGCCGAAATTCCGCTTTGACGCGCACGGCAGGATGACGCCTACCGTATCCTCGCACGCCTTCTTGCACAGGATGCCGACGAGCGCGGAATCCTTGCCGCCGCTGTTGCCGAAGACGACGCCCTTCGCGCCCGCCTCCTCCAGCTTTTTCCGGATAAAGGCCGTTCTCCCCGCCGTTTCCGCTGCGTAATCGCGCATAGCATGACCCCCATTCTTTATTGTTTTTATTATAGCACGCCTCCGCGCTCCGATAAAGCCCCTCGCGCAAATAATCCGGCCCGTGAATAAAAATGTAGCTTTTCGCCCCGTTTGGTGGTATACTATATTGTATTTTTTAATGGAAGTGATGTTTCTATGCTTACGGCTATCGCCGGAATAAACTGGGGCGACGAGGGAAAGGGCCGCATGGTCGACCTCCTCTCCGCCGATTACGACGTCGTGGTGCGGTATCAGGGCGGCAACAACGCCGGTCATACCGTGGTGAACGACAAGGGTAAATTCATTCTCAACCTGCTGCCGTCCGGCATCCTGCGGGGCGAAACGGTAAACGTCATGGGCAACGGCATGGTCATCGACCTCGAGCACCTGCACGGGGAGATCGCCAGATTGCGCGAGAGCGGGATCGAAATTTCCCCCGCCCACCTGAAGATCAGCGACAAGGCCGTCCTCTGCATGCCCTACCACCGCCTGCTCGACGGGCTGGAGGAGGACAGGCTCGCCGACAGGAAATTCGGCTCGACGCGCCGCGGCATCGCCCCCTCCTACGCCGACAAATACATGAAAAAGAGCTTCCGCGCCGGAGACCTCTTTGAGAGCGACAGCGCCCTGCTGCAAAAGGCCGCCGAGATCGCCGAGTGGAAAAACCTCACCCTCGCGCGAGGCTACGGGGCCGAGCCCGTCACGGCGGAGGCCTTGGTCGCCTGGCTGCGGCAGTATGGCGACGAGATAAAGCCCTATATCTGCGACGCCGGCGCGTATCTCGACGGCGCGGCCGCGGCCGGGAAAAACATCCTGTTCGAGGCCCAGCTCGGCGCGCTGCGCGATATCGACTTCGGCATCTACCCCTACACCTCGTCGTCCTCCTCCATCGCGGCCTACGCACCGATCGGGGCCGGCATCCCGGGCCGGAAGCTCGACCGCTCCATCGGCATCATGAAGGCGTATTCGAGCTGCGTCGGCGAGGGGCCCTTCGTCTGCGAGCTCTTCGGAGAAGAGGGAGATAAGCTCCGCGAGGCCGGCGGCGAATACGGCGCGGCCACGGGAAGGCCCCGGCGCGTCGGCGGCTTCGACGTCGTCGCCTCGCGCTACGGCGTCCGGATGCAGGGCGCGGACGAGCTCGCGCTCACGAAGCTGGACGTGCTCTCCTATTTCGAGCAGATACCCGTCTGCGTCGATTACGAGGTCGATGGGGAAAGGCTCGGCTTCTTCCCCACCGACTCCCGCCTTACGCGCGCAAAGCCCGTCTATGAATTCTTCCCCGGCTTCCAGTGCGACGTCTCGGGCGCGCGCCGCCCCGGGGACCTGCCGCGCGCGGCGTTGGATTACGTGCGTTTTCTGGAGGAGGCCGTCGGCTGCCCGATCCGCTACGTGTCCGTCGGCGCCGACCGGGACGACTATGTGAAAATGTTCTGAAAGCGCGGCCTTGTGCATATCCGCCAAGCCTTTCCCCCGTTTCTCTCGTTTAAATGACCAGCAGCGCGCGGCGTTTTGCCGGATGTTTTTGTAACAAATGTACAAATACCCCCTTGAATATTTGTAACAACCAACCCTTGCGAATTGCCCCTGATTTGTGCAATAATTATAATGTTCCATAGCGCTTACGGCTTATGCCGTAATCTCCAATCCATCGTGATCCGTAAGGAGGCGGCTTTGCCGCGGCCCGGGCGGGTCTAAAAATCTACAGACGGAGGAATTCACATGGCTAAAGTAATCCCCATTGAAGAAGCCGTCAAGCTCATCCCTGACGGCGCATCGATCATGTTCGGCGGATTCATGGGCTGCGGCAACGCCCATAAATTCATCGACGCGCTCTCCAAGAGCGGGGTCAAGGACCTGACCATGATCTGCAACGACGCTTCCATGCCGGTCGCGGAGGAAAATCCCCTCTATCCCCTCTCCGGCGACGGCTACTACGGCGTCGCCAAGCTCATACACAACAAGCAGGTCAAGAAACTGATCGCCACCCACGTCGGCCTCAACAAGGAAGTCGCGCAGCAGAGCATGAAGGACGATCCCCCCACGCTTGAGGTCGTGCTCCTGCCGCAGGGCTCCATGGCCGAGATGATCCGCGCCGGCGGCGCCGGCCTCGGCGGCGTGCTCACGCCCACCGGCGTCGGCACCCTCGTGGAGACCGACAACCCGTACTGCCTCGGCCGCCAGACCATCAACGGCAAGGACTATCTGCTGATGGCCCCGCTCAAGGCCGACTTCGCCGTCCTCGGCGCCGCCAAGGTCGACAAGGCCGGCAACGCCTGGTACAAGGCCACGACCAGCAACTTCAACATCGTCATGGGTACTGCCGCCGACACCGTCATCGTCGAGGCGGAAGAGATCGTCGACGAGATTCCGCCCGAGGACGTCCGCACCTTCGGCATCCTGGTGGATTACGTCGTAGAGGGAGGTAAATATTGATGGAAAAGTCCGAAATTAAAGATTTTATCGCCAAGCGCGTTGCGAAAGAGCTCAAGGACGGCGACGTCGTCAACCTCGGCATCGGCCTGCCCACGCTCGTTCCGAAATACCTGCCGGAAGGCATCCATGTGACGCTTCAGGCTGAGAACGGCACCGTCGGCGCCGCTGCCGGCAACACCGATCCCATCCACGACGTCGACGCCGGCGGCAACCCGTCCGGCATCATCAAGGGCGGCGCGTTCATCGACTCCGCCACCTCCTTTGGCCTCATCCGCGGCGGCCATGTCGACGCCACCATCCTCGGCGGCCTCGAGGTCGACGAGGAAGGCAGCCTCTCCAACTGGATCATCCCCGGCAAGCTCATGCCCGGCATGGGCGGCGCTATGGACCTGCTCGTCGGCGCGAAGAACGTCATCGTCGCCATGGAGCACACCGCCAAGGGCAACGCGAAGATCCTCAAGAAGTGCCGTCTGCCCTACACCGCCGTCAAGTGCACCAACATGATCATCACCGAGATGGGCGTCATGGTCGTCACCGACAAGGGTCTCGTCCTCACGGAGTACAACCCCGAGTTCACGGTCGAGCAGATCCAGGCCGCTACCGAAGCGACCCTCATCATCTCCCCCGACCTCAAGCCGATGGTCTGATTTACGCCAACTTCTGAAAACCGTTAACCATACCGAAATGACCGTCCGTACACAGAGGACTGAGTGATCCGGCCTCCGTCGGAGCTTCGCCCGTTCCGGCGCGCCGATAACATCTTTGAAAGACCGCCAGCGTTGACCACCTTCATCTCTTCGCCCGGTCTCATACCGATGCGGCCCTTCTTTCCGGCGAGCATTTCGGACAGCAAATTATGAAAGGGGAAACACATCATGAAAGAAATCGTAATTGCCGGCGCCTGCCGTACCGCTCTCGGTAAGTTCGGCGGCTCCCTGACGAACACCCCGGCGGCCGAGATGGGCGCCATTGTCATCAAGGAAGCCATCAACCGCGCCGGCATCAAGCCCGAAGACGTCGATGAGGTCCTCATGGGCTGCGTCATCCAGGCCGGTCTCGGCCAGAGTGTCGCCCGTCAGGCCGCCGTCAAGGCCGGCGTTCCGGTCGAGGCCCCCGCGCTGACGCTGAACAACGTCTGCGGTTCCGGCCTGAAGGCCGTCAACATGGCCGCCGCGCTCATCATGGCCGGCGAGGCCGACGTCGTTATCGCCGGCGGCATGGAGAACATGAGCGCCGCGCCGTACGCCATCCCCACCGCTCGCTGGGGCCAGCGCATGAATAACGGCAAGACCATCGACTGCATGGTCAACGACGGTCTGTGGGAAGCCTTCAACAACTATCACATGGGCATCACCGCCGAGAACGTCGCCGAGCAGTTCGGCATTACCCGCCAGATGCAGGATGAGTTCGCCGTCGCTTCTCAGAACAAGTGCGAGGCCGCTCAGGCTGCCGGCAAGTTCGACGAGGAGATCGTCCCCGTGCCGATCAAGGTCAAGAAAGAGACCGTCGAGTTCAAGGTCGACGAGTTCCCGCGTCACGGCTGCACCTATGAGAGCGTCTCGAAGCTGAAGCCCGCCTTCAAGCCCGACGGCACCGTTACCGCGGCCAACGCTTCCGGCATCAACGACGGCGCCGCCGCTGTCGTCGTCATGAGCGCCGAGAAGGCCAAGGAGCTCGGCGTCAAGCCGATGGCGAAGATCGTGGCCGGCGCTTCCGCCGGCGTCGATCCCAAGATCATGGGTATCGGCCCCGTGTACGCGACCCGCAAGGCTCTCAAGAAGGCCAACATGACCCTCGACCAGATAGATCTTATCGAGGCGAACGAGGCTTTCGCGGCTCAGTCCTGCGCCGTTGCCAAGGAACTCGGCTTCGACATGTCCAAGGTCAACGTCAACGGCGGTGCCCTCGCGCTCGGCCATCCGGTCGGCGCTTCCGGCTGCCGTATCCTCGTGTCCCTGCTGTACGAAATGAAGCGCCGCGAGTCCAAGTACGGCCTTGCCACGCTCTGCGTCGGCGGCGGCATGGGCGTTGCGACCATCGTCGAGAGACTGTAAAAACGTCTTTACGCGGAACGGGGAAGAGCTTCGGCGCTTCCCCGTTTTTCTTCCCGCCGGCCTGTCGGCCGTCGTCTTCACAGCGAAAGGACGAACGAACCATGAAAAAGAAAAAACTCACAGCCCTGCTGCTCGCCGCCGCGCTCCTGCTGGCGCTCTGTTCATGCAGCCGCTTCAACCCGTCGTCTGACGGTACCTTCGGCAATGGCGGCGGCTCCTCGTCGCACACGTCGCCCTCCACCGGCGACAAGCCGACCGAGTCGCCGTCGGCCTCTCCCTCCGCGCCGGAGCTGGAATCGGAGCCGATCTCGTATTACGGCGTCTCTCTCCGGCTGCCGAAGGGCTTTGCCGTCGCGGACGAGCAGGACACGATCGTTTTTGCGCTGACGGACACGCCCGGCGAAAACGTGATCTCCGTCGCGCTTAACAGCGATATGGCCTATTCCGAGAACGAAGGCTCCGTCGCCTTTGCCGGGGCCGTGGAGTACCGTTATATCGGCGGTGTGGAGGCAGCCGTCGTTCGGAGGACGGAGCCGCTCGACGATAACGGCGGCACCGTCACCTATAAGGAAGTCTGGCTGTTCCTCAAAACGAAGACCGTGCTGGTCCTTTACACCGGATCCTTCGACGGCTGCGACGCTGCCTTTGACGCCTCCGCGGAGACCATCCGCGTCGACGACGAGGAAATCCCGGACGTGCTGGCCCTGGCGACGCCCGAGGCGCTGGCCGCCGCCGGGCTCGATGCAACGCCGTGTATCTTCGGCGGCTACTGCATGAATCTGCCGCAGGGCTACACCGTTAACGTGCTCGGCCCCGAAATGACCATCGCCGAAGCGCCGAACGGCCGCGACAGCGTGACGTTCCAGGCGGCCGACGAGGCCGTGCGGGACACAAGCCGCGACGATTTCGACCGGACGCTCCGGGAGAGCATCCCCGGCTATAACGGCATCACCGACTTCCAGAAGGGCAAGCTCAACGACGCGCTCGACGCGACGTATCTCTCCTTTGGGGCCGAGATCTCCGGCGAAGCGGCGACCGTCACGCAGTTCTGGCTCTTCGGCGTGAACCGCGACCCGGCCCTGCTGACCGTGACGCAGTTCAGCGACGATACGGCCATGGGCGCCGCGATCGACACCATCCGCCCCGCGCTGCCGCAGAGCGTCTCTCTGCCGGAGGATGCGGACGCGCCGGAGGGCGGTTCCCCGCTCTCGGAGGAGGCGCACAGCTTTTCCGGCGTGCTCATCACCCTGCCGCGCGGCATGGTCGTCACGGAGACGCTGCTCGGCGAGCTCGGCGAGATGGCCGCGGGGGGCGGTCCGACCTTTGCTTTCGCGGTCCTGCCGCCGGAGACCGACCGCACGCCCGAGCGCGTCGCCTCGTTCTATGCGCGTTTCGACGGCTTTGAGGCGCTCGCCTCCAACGACGACGTTCAGCTCGGCGCGACGCCCGGAAGCGTCTCGTCCGCCGCCGTTACGGACGGCACGGTCGTCATGGCGCTCGTCTACTTCCCCGACCGGTGCGTGCAGATCATCGGCCGGGATACCACGCCCGATCTCCTGCGCGCATGCTTCGACACGCTCGATATCGGGTAAGAAAAAAATTCAGGGCTGTTGCTTTTTGGCAACAGCCCCGTTTTTTACGCTTCGAGCCGTTTTATCAGCTCCGGCAGGACCGCCTCGAACTTGACGCCGTACCAGTGGCTCTCGTCGGCGCGCGTCGTCTCTATGCACCGCAGCGTGAAGTCGGCGGCGACGGCGGCCGCGTCATAGACCGCCAGACCGCGCAGGAGCGCGCCCACGAAAGCGGACGCGTACACGTCGCCCGTCCCGTGGCAGCCCTTGGGATAGCGGAGGTGCCGGTAGTAGCGGGTCTGTCCGTTCTCCCGGACGACGACGCCGGTCGTCTGCTCGTCGTAGCTCACACCCGTGAGGACGATCGTCCTCGCGCCCTGCGCGCAGAGCGCCTCCAGCAGCCCGGTCACGTAAGCCTCGTCATACGCCTCGCGGTACGGCTGCCCCGTCAGGAGGCACGCCTCCGTGATGTTCGGGAGGATGACGTCGGCCTTGAAGGCCAGCGACTTCATGGACTCGACGAAGGCCTCGTCGAAGCCGGTATAGAGCTTGCCGTTATCGGCCATGGCAGGATCGACGATCCGCAGCCCCCCCTCTCGCAGAAGCTCCGCCATGATATCCAGCACAAAGCCGACCTGCTTTTCGCTGCCGAGATAGCCGGTGTACACGGCGTCGAAGGAAATGCCCTCGCGCTTCCAGTGCGCCGCGATGGCCGGCATGTCGTCGGTCAGGTCGCGGAAGGTGAAGCCGGTAAACCCGCCCGTATGCGTGGACAGCACGGCCGACGGCAGAATGGCCGTCTCCAGCCCGCACGCCGAGAGGATCGGCAGCGCCACGGTCAGCGAACACTGCCCCACGCATGAAATATCCTGTATCGTCAAGACCTTCTTGTCGCTCATAATGTCCTCCGAACCCCGTATCAGTCCATCTTGGGGAGCTTGTCGAAGCCGATCTGGAGGTCGGCGTCGGTGGGGATATAGTCGTCCATCTTGCCGTCGTGGAACTTCTCGTAGGCGACCATGTCGAAATAGCCGGTACCGGTGAGGCCGAACACGATCGTCTTCTCCTCGCCGGTCTCTTTGCACTTCTCGGCCTCGTCGATGGCGACCTTGATGGCATGGGCGCTCTCGGGCGCGGGCAGGATGCCCTCGACGCGGGCGAATCTCTCCGCCGCGGCAAAGACGTCCGTCTGCACGGCGGAAACGGCCTCCATCAGCCCGTCATGATAGAGCTGGGACAGCACGGGGCTCATGCCGTGGTAGCGCAGGCCGCCGGCGTGGTTCGGCGCGGGGATGAAGCCGCTGCCGAGCGTGTACATCTTGGCGAGCGGGCAGACCATGCCGGTGTCGCAGAAGTCGTAGGCGAATTTGCCGCGCGTGAAGCTCGGGCAGGACGCCGGCTCGACGGCGACGATGCGGTAATCCGCTTCGCCGCGGAGCTTTTCGCCCATGAAGGGGGAGATAAGGCCGCCGAGGTTGGAGCCGCCGCCGGCGCAGCCGATGATGACGTCGGCCTTGATGCCGTACTTATCGAGCGCGGCCTTCGTCTCGAGGCCGATGACGCTCTGGTGCAGCAGGACCTGGTTGAGGACGCTGCCGAGGACGTAGCGGTAGCCGGGCGTCGAGGTCGCCACCTCGACCGCCTCGGAGATGGCGCAGCCGAGGCTGCCCGTCGTGCCGGGGTGCTCCTCCAAAATCTTGCGGCCGATTGCGGTGGTCTCGGACGGGGAGGGCGTGACGGACGCGCCGTAGGTCCGCATGACCTCGCGGCGGAAGGGCTTCTGCTCGTAGGAGACCTTGACCATGTAGACCTTGCAGTCGAGGCCGAAGTACGCACAAGCCATGGAGAGGGCCGTGCCCCACTGGCCGGCGCCGGTCTCGGTCGTGACGCCCTTGAGGCCCTGCTTTTTGGCGTAATACGCCTGCGCGATGGCGGAATTGAGCTTGTGGCTGCCGCTCGTGTTGTTGCCTTCGAATTTGTAATATATCTTCGCCGGCGTGCCGAGCGCCTTTTCAAGGCAGTAGGCGCGCACCAGCGGCGAGGGACGGTACATTTTATAGAAGTTGAGGATATCCTCCGGGACGGGGATATACGGCGTGTCGTTATCCAGCTCCTGCGCTATGAGCTCGTCGCAGAAGACCGGCGCGAGGTCTGCGGCCGACATCGGCTGATGCGTGCCGGGGTTCAGGAGCGGGGCCGGCTTGTTTTTCATGTCGGCGCGGACATTATACCATGCCTTCGGCATCTCGTCTTCATTCAGATAGATCTTGTAAGGGATAGCTTCCATTTTTACTTTCATCCTTTCATGATATGGTGTGTGATAGCTTTTGTGTTCGGGTCGGATGTCAATGTCGGCGCGCAAGGCGCCAATCCTTCGCCAGAATGAACATGTTTACCACTCCTTATATCTAAAACGCTCGCGGCGTTTTATGCGTACTTTTCTTTGAGGTACGATATCGCCTGCCGGTACCCCTCGAAGCCGAGGCCCATATAGGTCTTTTCGCAGGCCATACCGGGGTAGGATACCTGCCGGAAGCTCTCGCGCGCCGACACGTCGGAGAGGTGCACCTCCACGGCCGGAAGGGCGACCGCCTTCAAGGCGTCGAGGATGGCGACGCTCGTATGCGTGTAGGCTGCCGGGTTAATAACGATCGCGTCGAAGGCCCCGTAAGCACCCTGTATCTCGTCGACGATGGCCCCCTCGTGGTTCGACTGGAAGCAGCGTATCTCCACGCCGGCCTCCTCCGCGCTTTTTCGGAGGAACGCCAGCAGCGCATCGTAATTCTGCGCGCCGTAGATGTCCGGCTCGCGTATGCCGAGCATGTTGATGTTCGGCCCGTTTATGACGAGTATCTTCATCATGTCAGCTCCCGTATCCTGTCGGCCGCCGCCTCGGGCGCGCCGTCGTTTTCGACCGTGACGTCGGCAAAGCGCCGGTAAAGCGGCTCGCGCGCCGCGTACATGGCCGCGAGGTCGCCTTTTTGCGAGAGAGGCCTCCCCTCGCGCGGGAGCGCCGCCGCGTCCCGTCTGATCCAGACGATGACGCCGTTCTGGTGCAGCAGCGGGTAGTTTTCCTCCCTCGTAACGCAGCCGCCGCCGGTGGCGAGGATGAGGCCCGACTCCTTCCCGGCCTCGCGTAAGGCCTCCGTTTCTCTGGCGCGGAAGCCCGCCTCGCCCTCCCGGGCGAATATCTCCGGTATCGTCAGGCCGGCCTTTTCCTCCACGAGCGCGTCCGCGTCGAGGACCCGCCTCCCCGTCTTTTCCGCGAGGAGGGCGGCGATCGTCGTCTTGCCGCAGCCGGGCATCCCGACGAGGACGATATTCCGGCTCTCCGAGGAAAGCGCGCGCTCTATCTCGTCGATCACGGTATCGGGCAGCGCCTGCTTCATAAAAAGCTCGCAGCTCCTTTTCGCCTGCGCGACGAGCATATAAAGGCCGTTATAAGCCGGTATCCCCAGCGCCTCCGCCTGCAAGAGAAGCGCCGTCCGCGCGGGGTTATATACGACGTCGAAAACGGCCCGGCATTGGGGAAAGCTCGTCAGATCGACGGCGGCCTCTCCCGTTTTCGGGTACATGCCGAGGGGCGTCGTGTTCACGAGGAACTTCGCGTCCGCATGGCGGCCGAGGTTTTCGTAGTTATCCTCCCCCGCGCGGCTGATGACGACCGGGCGCGCGCCCAGCGTCCGGAGCGCGTCGCAGACGGAGACGGACGCGCCACCGCTGCCGAGCACCAGCGTCTTTTCCCCGCGCACGTCGGCGCCGGAGCGCCGCACCAGGCTCAAAAAGCCGTACACGTCGGTATTATCGCCGAAGATCGTCCCGTCGGGGCGCTTTACCAGCGTGTTCACGCTGCCGATGCGCGCGGAAACGTCGGAAAGCTCATCGCAGAACGGCACGACGGTCTTTTTATACGGGATGGTGACGTTCAGGCCGTCCCACGCGCCGGAGCGCAGGAAGTCCGCCAGCTCGTCCTCCCTCTTCTCATAGAGGCGGTACTCGTAATCGGCCAGGCGCGCGTGTATCTGGGGAGAGTAGCTGTGGCCGAGCGTTTTGCCTAAAAGGCCGCATCGCATCAGAGCACCTCGCTGTAGCTGCCGAGATAGGCGAAATCCTCCAGCGACTCCGAGAGCTCACCGAGGAGCTGCATGAGCTCCGGCGAATAGACGGGCGTGTCGAGGTCGAAGTAGAACATGAACTCGAAATCGCGGTCCGGCAGCGGCCGGCTCTCCAGCTTGATGAGGTTGATGCCGAGCGCGTAGAGCCGCGCGAGAACCTTATAGAGCGCGCCGGCCTCGTGCGGCAGCGTCGCCATGAGGCTCGTTCTGTCCGCGCCGGGGTAAATCTCCAGCTCCTTCGAGATGCAGATGAAGCGCGTGTAGTTGTTGTCCTTGTCCTGCACGGAGCTTTTAAGGCAGTCGAGCCCGTAATACTTCATACAGGCGCGCGAGGAGAGCGCGGCGATGTCGTTCCTGTCGGACTCCGACACCATCCTGGCCGCGACGGCGGTGTTCTCGCACGGGATGACCTTGACGCCGGGAAGCGTCCCCAAAAACTTCGAGCACTGGCTGATCGCCTGCTCGTGGGAGTAAATTTCCTTAATGTCCGAGAGCTTCGCGCCGGGCTTTACCAGCAGGTTGTGATCCACCTTCAGGCGGATGCTGCGCACGATGCTGAACTTATGGTGCATCATGAGGTCGTAGACGGAATTGACCGTACCGGCCGTGCTGTTCTCCACGGGGATGACGCCGTAGCGGCAGAGGCCCTTTTCGATGGCCGTGAACACCGCGTCGAACGAGGAGAAGAACATGATGTTCGCGTTCTTCACGAGCCTGTCGCACGCGATATGGGAATTCGCGCCCTCGACCCCTTGGCACGCCACGCTGACGCCCTGCGGGAACAGCTTCGGCGTGCGCTCGATGGCGGCGGCGATCTTTTCCGTCAGGTCGCCCCCCGTGCCGATCTTGCGCCGCTGATAGCTGCGGCTGAGATCGAAAAGGACGGAATAGAGCATCCGCGTGTAGTCCTTCACTTCCTCCGGAGCAGCCTCGGCCACGCTGCGGAGCTTCTCGCGCTCCCGCTGCGGGTCGAAAACGGGCAGGCCGTTCTCTTTTTTATACGAGGCCAGCTCGCCGCAAACGGCCATGCGCTCGCCGAACAGCTCCACTATCTTCTCGTCTATCACGTCTATCTGCGCTCTGTAATCCGCTTGATTCATGATCCCTTTACCTTTCCTTTTTTCTATTGAGATACGCGTCGTAAACGGCTATCGCCGCCGCCGCCTCGATAACGGGCGTCGCCCGCGGCACGATGCAGGGGTCGTGCCTCCCCTTTATCTCCAGCGCCGTCTCCCGCATGGTGGAGAAATCGACGCTTTGCTGCCGTTTTCCTATCGAGGGCGTCGGCTTGAACGCCGCCCGGAAAATAAGCGGCATACCGGTCGTGATGCCGCCGAGGATGCCGCCGCAGCGGTTCGTCCCGGTGACGACCTTCCCGTCCTCCACCGTGAAGGCGTCGTTATTTTCGCTGCCCGCGAGCGTCGAGGATAAAAACCCCGCGCCGAATTCGAGGCCCTTCACCGCCGGGATGCCGAAGACGATACCGGCGATGCGGTTTTCCATGCCGGAAAACATCGGGTCGCCCAGACCCGCCGGCAGCCCGAGAACGGCGCATTCGACCACGCCGCCGACGGAGTCCCCCTCCGCCTTTTTTTCGGCGATGAGCGCGCGCATCCGCGCCCCCGCCTCGTCGCTCACCGTGGGGAAAGCCTTGTCCGCCGTGGACGAAACCAGCTCGCCCTCGTCTCGCACCGTGCCGACGGAGGCGATGCGGGAAATAACGCTTATCCCCTCTTTTTTAAGGAGCTGTAAGCATATCCCGCCCGCGACGCAGAGAGGGGCCGTCAGCCTCCCCGAAAAGTGGCCGCCGCCGGCGGCGTCCTGATATCCGCCGTATTTTATCTGCGCCGTAAAGTCCGCGTGGCCGGGCCGGGGGATCGTTTTGAGGGACGCGTAATCCCGCCCTCTCGTGTCGCCGTTGCGGATGACGGCCGTTAAAGGCGCGCCGCAGGTGACGTTCCCGACGAGCCCGCAGAGAAATTCCGGCCTGTCGGCCTCTTTTCTCGCCGTGGAGTATTCGTTTCGTCCCGGCGCGCGGCGGGAAAGGAAGCGGTCCAGCGCCTCCATGTCTATCTCCTGCCCGGCGGGGAGCCCTTCGAGCGTCATGCCGATGGCCGGCGCGTGCGACTGTCCGAATATCGTCAGGCGGATATTCTCGCCGTATGAGCTTCCCAACGTCACAGCACCTCCAAGTCTTCCAAATCGTCCCAGAAGCGGGGATAGGATTTATCGGCGCACTCCGCGCCGTCTATTTCGACGGCCGTCTCGCAGACCGCCGCGGCCGTCGCCGCCGCCATGGCGATGCGGTGATCGCCGTAAGACGCCGTCTTTCCTCCCTTGAGGGGGTACCGGCCGCGTATCACGAGGCCGTCTTCCGTTTCCTCCGCGTCCGCGCCGAGAGAGCGGAGCATGGCCGCCGTCGTTTGCAGCCGGTCCGACTCCTTTAAGCGGAGGCGGCCCGCGTTCACGATGCGCGTCTCGCCCTCCGCTGCCGCGGCGACGGCGCTCACGACCGGCACGAGGTCTGGCACCTGCGAGGCGTCGACCGTCGTTCCCGTAAGGCGGCCTTTGCGGACGAGAATCTCGTTTTCCGCCGCCTCCACCTCGGCGCCGAAGGATGCGAGGATGTCGAGCATCCGCTTATCGCCCTGCTTCGATAGGAGGCGGAGCCCCCGCGCCGTGACGCCGCGCGACGAAAACGCGCCCATGGCGAGGAAGAACGCGGCCGACGACCAGTCCTTTTCGGCCTCGACCCTCTCCGGCAGGCGGAAGGTCTGCCCGCCGGGGATGCGGTAGCCGCTCTCCGTTTTATTAAGCCGGACGCCGCTTTGATGAATTACGTCCTCCGTCATGGCGATATAGTCGGCCGACTCTGTTCTGCCCGTTACCGTCAGGGCGCTGTCCCCCGGCAGGAGCGGCAGGGCGAAAAGCAGGCCGGAAATGAACTGCGAGGAAATGTCGCCCGGAAGCGTATAGCCGCCGCTTTGGAGCCGCCCCGCGCAGAAGAGCCTGTCGCCCTCCCGCCGGATACTCATACCGTGCGCCCGGAGTTCGCCGATGAGCGGCTCGAGCGGCCGCTCGGGGAGCTTCCCTTCCATTAAAAACGTCGCCTCCGCGCCCAGGGCGCCGACGAGCGGCAGCAGGAAGCGGAGCGTCGACCCGCTCTCGCCGCAGGGAAGGAGGGCGCTTTTCCCCGTCGGGCGTATCGGCCGGACGGCAAAGACGCCTTTTTCCGTCTCTTTAATATCCGCGCCCAGCGCGGAAAGGCACCGGACCGTCGCTTCGATATCCTTCGATACGCCGTCGCAGACGACCCGCGTCTCCCCCTCGGAGAGCGCCGCGCAGATAAGGATCCTGTGCGCCTGCGATTTGGAGGCCGGCGGCGTCACGCAGCCCGCGCGCGCTCCCGGCGGCACGAGCTTTTTCATCGGACGCCTCCCTTTTCCATCCAGCGCCGGAGGCCGCTTACATCCACCGTCTCGATGCGGCACGCGCCGATGCGCTCCGGCACGATGAGGCGGAAGCGGCTGCCGGCGGCTTTTTTATCGAGCTGCGCCGCGGCGAGCATGTCGTCGAGGCGGTAGGGTATCTCCGTCGGCAGGCCGTACTGCCGCAGGAGGGAAATGAGCGCCGCGGCCGTTTCTTCCTCGCAGACGCCGAGCGCGGCGGCGGCCTTCGTCACGGCGGCCATGCCCATGGCGACCGCCTGCCCGTGCAGGACGGTATAGCCGCTGCACGCCTCGACCGCGTGGCCGAGCGTATGGCCGAAATTGAGCATCATGCGCGCGCCGGTGTCGAATTCGTCCTCCATGACGTAATCGCGCTTCATGGCGACGCACGCCTCGATGACCGCCTCCGCCCGCGCGGAGACGGGCGTCTCCTTTATCTCTTCAAAAAGCGCCTCGCTGCCGATCATCGCGTATTTGATGATCTCGGCGCAGCCGCAGCGGTATTCCTCCTCGGGCAGCGTCCGGAGCGTGTCCGTGTCGCAGAGGACTATCGACGGCTGGTAGAAGCAGCCGGCCTGATTTTTCCCGCCCTCGAGGTCCACGGCCGTCTTCCCGCCGACGGAGGCGTCCACGGCGGCGAGCAGCGTCGTCGGGACCTGCACGAAGGCGATCCCGCGCTGATACGTCGCCGCGGCGAAGCCCGTGAGGTCGCCCACGACGCCCCCGCCGAGGGCGACGGCAGCGTCCGATCGCGTCAGGCGGCTTTCGCACATCGTCTCCAGAAGCCGACCGTAGGTCAAAAGCGTCTTGCTCTTTTCCCCGTGCGGGAAAACGAAGGTCGTGACGCGCACCCCCGCGCGCTCGAGGCTGCGGCAGACCGCCTCGCCGTAGAGCGGGAACACGATATCGTCGGAAACGACGACGGCGCTTTTCGCCCCCGTCGCGGCGGCGACAGGCTCCCCCGCGTCAGGCATAAGGCCGGAGCCCACGAGCACGTCATAGCTGCGCGAGGCGTCGATGCGTATCTGTTTCACGGCTGTCACTCCCCTTCCCGCGTTATGGTCAGCGTACCGCCTCCCGGACGGCGCCTATCTTCTTCACCAGCGCCTCGTACTCCTCGGGGCGCAGGGACTGCGCGCCGTCGCACAGGGCGTGGATGGGGTCGTTGTGCACCTCGATGATGAGGCCGTCGGCCCCGCAGGCCGTGGCGGCGAGGGCCATCGGCGGCACCATACGGGCGATGCCGGTGGCGTGGCTCGGGTCGGCGATGACGGGGAGGTGCGTCAGCTCGTGGAGCATCGGGATGGCGGAGAGGTCGAACGTGTTGCGCGTGTAGTCGCTGAAGGTGCGGATGCCGCGCTCGCAGAGGATGACCTGCTCGTTGCCGCTGGCCATGATATACTCCGCGCTCATGAGAAATTCCTTGAGGGTGTTGGCAAGGCCGCGCTTTAATAAAATCGGCTTGCCGGTCTTGCCCAGCTCGCGCAGGAGATCGAAATTCTGCATGTTCCGCGCGCCGACCTGCAAAACGTCCACGTCCTCGAAAAGCGGCAGATCGGAGACGCTCATGATCTCCGTGACGATCGGCAGGCCCGTCTCCTCGCGGGCGATCTTCAATAGCTCGATGCCGGTGCCCTTGAGCCCCTGGAAATCATAGGGGGAGGTCCTCGGCTTAAAGGCGCCGCCGCGCATCATGTCCGCGCCGGCCGCCTTGACTGACTTCGCCACCGAGACGACCTGCTCCTCCGTCTCCACGGAGCACGGCCCCGCGATCAGACAGAAATGCCCGCCGCCGATCTTGACGCCGTTCACGTCCACCACCGTGTCGTCGGGGTGGAACTTCCTGTTGCAGCATTTGAAGGTCTCCGACACGCGCTTGACGGAGTCCACGATGTCCAGACTCTCGATCAGCTCCATGTCGACCTTGCTCACGTCGCCGATGAGCCCGATGACCGTCTGGTACTCGCCGGTAAAGACGTGCGTGCCGAGGCCCATACCCTTGAGCCATTCGACGAGCTGCTCCTGCTTCTGGTGACTTGCGTCCGTTTTGAGAACTACGATCATGTCTTTTCCTCCAGATAGAATGTTACGGCCGATATCCGCCTGACAGAAAAACTAAACGCGGCCCAGGTGTAACCTGTGCCGCGTTTTAAACGAATGTTTCGCTTATGCTTGCATCACAAATTACCCTTACTATGTTTTACATAGTAAAGATAAACCAGAAGCGGGCGATGTAAGCGGCGTTCTTCATAGGTGGCAATCTCCGATAAACTGAATTTAGATGAAGTGAGTATAATACCGTTGCGGCCGCTTGTCAAGAGAAAGTTCCAAAATAATCTGGATTTTTTCGGATTTTTTGATATTTACTCTTGAAAGCCGCCCTCCGCATGAATAAAAATCAGGCGGCGGCCTCAAGCCTGCGCAGCTCGTGGTACAGCTCCGCGTTGGTGGCGTAGTAGTAGGGGTGCACATAGAGGATACCTACGATGTTCAGCGTGACGGCGGCGAGCAGGAACCAGAGGATGAAGCTCAGGTCGAGCACGAACGCCTTCCACTTATGGCCCTTCATCATCTGACGCGAGCGGGTGATGACGGCCGTGCCGGAGAGTTCCGGCTCCTCCGCGAGGATGAACGGGACCATGCGGTAGGAGTACGACTTGATGATGCCGGGGATGATGAAGAGGCAGGTCCACAGCAGGAGGAAAATATCCCGCAGGAGCGAGCCCCCCACGACGCGGCCGTAGCCGTTTTTGAACGCGTAGCCCATTTCGCTGAGAGAGGCGGGCGTGCGGCTGTTTTCCGCGTAAAAGCGCTGGCAGCCGACCTCAAGGGGATTGAAGATGAAAATCCCCAGCAGGATGCTCACGATGCCGATAGCTACGAGCGCGCCGACGATGACGCCCAAAACAGCGGTGGCGATCGCGGTCGGGCCGTTTTCAAAGAAATCGTTGAGCGACGTGAAGGTCTGATCGCCCACGGTGATCGGGCCGCCCGACTCCAGCTGCTGTTGGATCTGCTGCTGCTGCTCGGCATACGTCGACCCCGTAGTTCCGCCCGCCGCGCCGCCGATCGCGCCGGTGATGAGCGCCAAAATGAGCGCCACCAGCACGCACCGCCAGTAATTGGCCTTAAAGGCCGCCTTGCCGCGGGCTTTGAGTTCTTTTCTGTCCCACATAATATAGTCCCTCCTTTTTATACTGTTGTATGTTTATGCCGTTTACGACAGTATACCATCCTGTGCGTCCACTTGCACGTTTTTTTCGCAAAAAACGCAATTTTTTACATTTTTCAGCTTACACCCGCAAGACCGGGAACAGGCGGCGCGTCAGTCGAGCGGCGATGTTTCGAGCGAGCCGTCCCGACCGCTTAACTGTAAGGTAAACTGCCGCGTCGCGCCCTTCCCGTCCACATAGGAAAAGCCGTTTGTCGGGATATCGCCCGGGAAATCCATCGGCACGGCGAGCGGCACGCCCGCGCGCAGCGCCGGCAGGGAGAACACCTCGGTCACGGCGAAGGAGGCGCGCCCCTCCTCGTCGACGTCCTCCAGCGAAAGCGCCAGGAGCTTAAAGTCCGTCACGCCGCCGTCCGAGCGGAACACGGCCGTAAGCTCGTGCTCCTCCCCGGCGGGATAGAGCTTCGGGAAGAGGGCCGCCGCGCTGTCCCATTCATGCGGGAGCGCGTCGCCGTTTTCCGTCAACTCCACGCTCAATACGCCGCCCGCGTAGCGGGAAAACGGCGTCATCGGGAGCGTCGCGCGCCCGCCGGACATGTCGTCCATGAGCGCCCAGAACGCGTCGGCGTCCATGTCGAGCTCCTCGGAGTCTTCCTTCTCCCACGAACCCGTCGTGTTATGATAGCAGCCGATCTCCCAGGTCGTCTCGTCTTTGGCGTCGGTGAAATAAAAGTCCTCGCATATAAGGTCGGTCCCGTCCTCCGTCAGGCGGAACGTGCCGAAGCCGCTGTTGATCGCGCCGCCGGAGCCGAAATAGAAGAAGCGGCCGCCCCCGAGCCACTGATAGCTGCTTCTCGCCCAGCCCTCGAGGAAGGTGACGACCTCGCCGTCCCGGCAGGTGTAGCCGCCGAAGACGACGTTCTGTTCCTCCACCTCCGCCTCATCGTCCGGCACGGTGCCCAAAAGCAGCTCCGGGATACCGTCGCCGCTCAAATCCTGCATGGTATAGCCCACGGCGCGGCATACCTCGCCGCTCTCCAGCCAGCCCGCCATCTCCATAACGCCGGTGGGGAGCCAGGCGTACTCCCGCTCCCAGTCGAAGCCGTTCTGCATCACGTCGAAGCACTCGTCCAGCACGGGCGCGTAGAGCGCGGCGTAATCGGGCGTTTTTTCCGGCTCGGGCTGATCGCCGCCGCTCTTCTCCGGCAGCGGCGCGGCTCCCGTCGGGGCGGGCTGCGCCGCGGAGGGAGACGGCGTTTCTCCGCCGCCTGCGGGCGTCTGCGTCGTACATCCCGCGCAGAGCGCCGCCGTGAGCGCGGCCGCCAGTAAGAGCGCGGTCCATCTGGTAATTTTCATGTGGCAAAGCCTCTTTTCTCTTCTTATAATACGAGGATTATATCACTGCTTCATGCCGCGGTCAAAGGGAGGGAGCCCCCTTCGTCCCCTTTTTCTGCACAAGCGCGCACAGAGGCGGATTTTATGTTATACTGGATTTTAGCCGCGGCATAGTATAAGGAAGGCGAGGGAGGCGCGAGGCGTGGAACTGATCATCATTCATGTCGATATGGACGCTTTCTTCGCCGCCGTCGAGATCCGGGACGACCCGTCCCTGCGCGGCAAACCGCTCATCATCGGCTCGCTGCCGCACGAGCGCGGCGTCGTGGCGACGTGCAGCTATGAGGCGCGCAAATACGGCGTGCGCTCCGCCATGAACATCAAGGAGGCGTACCGCCTTTGCCCCAACGGCATCTATATGCACCCGCACATGGAAAAATACAGGGCCGTGTCGGGGCGTCTGCGCGAGATATGGGCGGGCTATGCCTCCGCGCTGGAGACCATCGCCTTCGACGAGGCGTATCTCGACGTAACGGAGCGCGCCGGCGACTTTGACGAAGCAGGCAGGATCGGTCAGGAGATCAAGCGGCGCATCCGCGCAGAGCTGGGGCTGAGCTGCTCCGTCGGCGTGGCCTATTCCAAAACGGCGGCCAAGACCGCGAGCGAGGAGAAAAAGCCCAACGGCTATTTCGAGATACGCACGCCTGAGGATTACGTCAGCCTCATCGCCGACAGGGACGTGCGCGTGCTGTACACGGTCGGCGCCATGACGGCCGAAAAGCTGCGCGCCGCAGGCGTCCGGACCGTCCGGGACGTACAGCGGCATCAGGAGACCGTCGTCCGCCTTCTCGGGAAGCAGGGGCGGTGGCTCACCCGGCTCGCCTTCGGTATCGATGACAGACGTGTCACGCCGTATCGACCGGAGGACGCCAAATCCATCGGCCGGGAGGTCACGTTCCAGCGGGACGTCGCCAGCTTTGAGCTTTTGAAGGATGTGCTCCTGCTGCTGGCGCTGTGCGTGGAGCGGCGGGCCCGGCGCGTCGGCCTGCGCGGACAGGGCGTGACGCTGAAGCTGACCTATGCGGATATGAAGGCCATCTCCCGGACGCAAAGCGTTTTCTCCACCGACTCCGCCGTCGATATCTTCCGGCAGACCGTGCTGATGCTGGATCAGGTGGAAAAGCGCCCCGTCCGGCTGATCGGCTCGGGCCTGTGCCATCTTTCCGACGGAGAAGAACGGCAGCTCAGCTTTGACGATATCATGGAGGACGCCGCTCTGCGCAAGGAGACGGAGCTCCGCGCGCTGCTCGACGGCCTGCGGGCGCGGTACGGGCTCGATTTTGCCGGCCACCTTGAGGACCTCTATCAGATGGACACGCTTCATAAAACCATAGAATATATGCGGAAACACGGATAAGGCGCGGGCGGAGGCGGCGAGCCCGGGAACCTGGTTTATTTCAAAAGAAAAAGGACACCTTTCGGTGTCCTTTTTCTTTTGGAGCGGACGACGAGGCTCGGACTCGCTAAATCACCCCGCGAAAGGCGGGGCCTTTCGCGGGGACCCCGTACCTCCAGATCGAATTTACGCGCCTGCGGCGCGGGTGGAGGCAGCGAGCCCGGGAACCCTGGTTCTTTCCAAAAGAAAAAGGACACCCTTCGGTGTCCTTTTTCTTTTGGAGCGGACGACGAGGCTCGGACTCGCTACCTCCACCTTGGCAAGGTGGCGCTCTACCAGATGAGCTACGCCCGCGTGCGCAAATAGTATTATAGCACAGCGGGCGGGAATGTCAAGCAAAAACTTTTGCCGGCCGGAAAATTTTCAGTCCTCCCCGCCCCGGAGCCCCTTGAGCGTCTCGATCTCCTTCGCGTAGCCCGGCAGCTCGTTCGGCGTTTCGAGATAGAACGGCAGGCCGCGCAGGGCCGGGTGGTTGATGATGCGCGTGATGGCCTCTATCCCCAGCGCGCCGCCGCCGATGACCTCGTGCCGGTCCTTATGGCTGCCGAAGGGGTTCTTGGAGTCGTTCAGATGGACGGCCTTCAGGCGATCCAATCCCACGACGCGGTCAAATTCCGTCAGCACCCCGTCGAGGTCGCCGACGATGTCGTAGCCGCCGTCGTACACATGGCAGGTATCCAGGCAGACGCCGAGCTTGTCGCTCCTATCCGTGCGGTCGATGATCTCGCGCAGCTCCTCAAAGCGGCCGCCGATCTCCGAGCCCTTGCCGGCCATCGTCTCCAGCAGCACGGTCGTCCGCTGCCCGTCCCAGAGCGTCAGGTTGAGCGTCTCGGCGATCAGCTCGATGCCGCGCTCCACCCCCTGCCCCACGTGGCTGCCGGGGTGGAAATTATAGAGATTGCCGGGGACGTGCTCCATGCGCTGAAGATCGTCCGCCATCGTCTCGCGGGCGAAGGTCAGCGTCTTCTCCGCGGCCGCGCAGGCGTTGAGCGTGTACGGCGCGTGCGCGAGGATGGTCGAGAGCCCGTTTTCTTCCGCGAACGCGAGATACGACTCCACGTCCTTTTCGTCTATCGCCTTTGCCGCGCCGCCGCGCGGGTTGCGCGTAAAAAACTGGAACACGTTCGCGCCGATCTCCGCCGCGGTGCGCCCCATCGCCGTAAAGCCGCCCGACGCGGACAGATGACACCCGATACGAAACATAACGATCCCCTCCAAACTGTTGCATGACAAGATTATAGCACGTCTCCTTCGATTTGTCATTGTGCAATCGCGCGGCCGGTGATACAATGATACCAAAGAAATCTACAGGAGGCGGCTTATGCGCGAGATCACCTGCGAAAGCATCACCGACACCGTGGAAAAGCTCTGTATAAAGGCGGCGACCTTCCTCCCGCCGGACGTGGGCATCCTGCTTGAATGCGCCTGCGACTCCGAGCCGTCGAAGGCGGGACAGGCGGCGCTCTGCGATATCGTGGAAAACTTCAAATACGCGGCGGAGGCGGGCCTCCCCATCTGCCAGGACACCGGCATGACCGTCGTGTTCCTCGATATAGGGCAGGACGCGCACATCGTCGGCGGGGACCTCAGCGCCGCCGTCAACGAGGGCGTCCGGCGCGGCTATGTGAACGGCGCGCTGCGCAAGTCCGTCGTGCGCGACCCTTTACGGCGCGAGAACACGAACGACAACACGCCCGCCGTCATCCACGCGCGCATCGTCCCGGGCGACAGACTGGATATCACCGTCGCGCCCAAGGGCTTCGGCAGCGAGAACATGAGCGCCATGAAAATGCTGCTCCCCTCGGCGGGCGAAAAGGCCGTCGAGGACTTCATCGCCGGGACGGTGGACGCCGCCGGCTCCAACCCCTGCCCGCCCGTCATTGTCGGCGTGGGACTGGGCGGCACGGTGGAGATGGCCGCTCTGCTCGCCAAACGGGCGCTTTTGCGCCCCGTCGATCAGAGAAATCCCGACGAATACTACGCCGCGATGGAGAACCGGCTTTTGCGGCGCATTAACCGCCTTGGTATCGGCCCGCAGGGCTTCGGCGGCATCAACACCGCGCTGGCCGTCAACATTGAGGTCTACCCGACGCACATCGCGGGCCTGCCCTGCGTCGTGAACATGAGCTGCCACGCGACGCGCCACGCGAGCGCGGCGCTCTGAACCTTTTTTTGAGAAAAAGGTTCCAAAAAGAGCTTCCCGCCGTTACGACGCCCGTACTGTTCCAAGGGCGCAGACTCGGTAACGAAGCTTTCCTGCCGACTGGGCGAGGGAAAAGTGATAAAAAACAGCGCAAAGCCTTTTCATTCCGCGCGCGTTGTGTTATACTGTTACCGGTATCCTTTGCTACTTTTTGAAAGGAGCGACATTGATGAAATTCACCTATAACGAGAAGAAGGTCCAGATCTCCGATGAGCTGCGCGAGTATTCCGAGAAAAAGATCGGCAAGCTCGACCGTTTTTTCAAAACGGAATCTGACGCGTTCGTTACCTTCACCATTGAGCGCGGCCGTCATATCGCGGAGGTCACGCTCCGCAACAACGGCATGTATTACCGCGTGAGCGAATCGACGAGCGACATGTACGCCTCGGTGGACTCCGCCGTCGCGGCCATCGAGCGCCAGATCCGCAAGAACAAGACGCGCCTTGAGAAGCGCCTGCGCGAGGGCGCGTTCGAGCGCGAGATCAAACCCTCCGTCTCCCAGCTCGTCCCCGATGAGGAGAGCGACGATTACAAGATCATCCGCACGAAGAAATTCTCGATCAAGCCCATGACCCCCGAGGAGGCCATCCTCCAGATGAACCTGCTGGGCCATGAGTTCTTCGCCTTCAAAAACCAGGAGGACAACGACGCCTTCGCCATCGTCTACAAGCGCAAGAGCGGCGGCTACGGTCTCATCGACAGCGACTGATTTTTCTCCGCCCGCGAGCGAAAACTCCGCGAGACTTATAATCAGTTCCACGCTCCCCGTCTTTTGGGCGGGGAGCTTTTTTTACAAAAAACTCTTGACAAGCGCAAAGCGGCGTTCTATAATCCGCTTATACCTACTAATTTAGTCGGAATTGAAATTCAAACGGGAGGGCACCCACATGAACATTTACACGTCTGTCGACCAGCTCATCGGCAGGACTCCCCTGCTGGAGCTGACGCATCTGGAAAAGGACGAGAGCCTGAAGGCCAGGCTCGTCGCCAAGCTGGAGTATTTTAACCCCGCCGGCTCCGTCAAGGACCGCATCGCCAAGGCGATGATCGACGACGCGGAGGCGCGCGGCGTTTTAAAGCCCGGCTCCGTCATCATCGAGCCGACCTCCGGGAACACCGGCATCGGTCTTGCGTCCGTCGCGGCGGCGCGGGGCTACCGCATCATCATCGTCATGCCGGAGACGATGAGCGTCGAGCGCCGGCAGCTCATGCAGGCGTATGGCGCGGAGCTCGTGCTCACCGAGGGCGCGAAGGGCATGAAGGGCGCCATCGAGAAGGCCGACGAGCTGGCGAAGGAGATTCCCGGCGGCTTCATTCCGGGGCAGTTCGTGAACCCCGCCAACCCCGCTGTTCACAAGGCGACCACCGGCCCGGAGATCTGGGCGGACACGGACGGCAAGGTGGATATCTTCGTGGCGGGCGTCGGCACCGGCGGCACGGTCACTGGCGTCGGCTCCTATCTCAAAGCGCAGAATCCGAACGTGAAGGTCGTCGCGGTCGAGCCGGCCAGCTCGCCGGTTTTGAGCAAGGGCACAGCCGGCTCCCATAAGATACAGGGCATCGGCGCGGGCTTCGTGCCGGACGTGCTGGATACGGGCGTGTACGATGAAGTCATCGCCGTGACGAACGAGGACGCCTTTGCGACGGGCAAAAAGATCGGCCGCGCCGAGGGCTTCCTCGTAGGCATTTCCTCCGGCGCCGCCGTATGGGCTGCCGTCGAGCTGGCAAAACGGCCGGAGAACGCGGGCAAGACCATCGTCGTCCTCCTGCCGGACACCGGCGACCGCTATCTCTCCACGCCGATGTTCGCGGACTGATCCTTTTTCCCGAAAAGAATTTTCCCGGCGTTGCGCGCCGCCGTTCTCTTCTCTTTCCCATACTCTGTCACAAAAAGCCCCGGCGCGATGCGCCGGGGCTTTCAGACTGTCGACAAAGCCTCGCAGAGTTTTCGCCCGCAGGCGAAAAAGAGTTCCAAACATTGTTCGCACGGGCGTGTACCGAGCGAACAATACTTCTCGCGGAGCGCGCGTGCGACCAACGGGAGTGCGCGAAGCGGAGCGCGATTTCTCTCCAACGAGAAACCAGCGAAGCGTTTCTCGTTGGAAGCGTGTCAAAAACACTTTTTTGACACGCTAAAGGCCCCGGCGCGATGCGCCGGGGCTTTCTCATGTTTCCCTTCAGTTTTCAAAGTTCAGCCAGACGACGCACTCGCCGGAGGCGAACTCCATATACAGGGGGGATTCGTCCGCGTCTCTGTCGGCATAGAGCCAGATGTAATCGAAAGAGTCGGGGGCGATATCGGGGTGGGCGTAGGCCACGTAACCCGATTCATCCACCTCGTAATCGAACGTCTCCGGGTCCTCATAGAGGCCGGTCAGCTTGCCGTCCACACCGTTTTTGTCGAACTCGAGGACCACGTCGAGCGTCCCCTCCTCGTTCTCATGCGGCAGCGCATAGACGTAGCCGGCCTCGGGGACGGAGAGCTCGAAGCCCCGCCATTTCGTCCCGGCGAGTACCTCCTTATCGAAGGCCACGATCTCCAGCTCGTCGCGGAAATCGCCGTAGCCCTCCTCATAATCGGGGTACTCGGGGTACTCGGTGATCTCGCTCCAGATGCAGTCGTCGGTCTGCACGTCCTCGCGGAAATAGAGGGAATTCGACTCCCTCTCGCCGAATTCGCAGGCGTAGAAGTAGATATCCGCCTCGTCGCAGCCGTAGAAGCCGAAGAAGCCGGAGTTGACGAACCGGCTGTGATACGCCGCCAGGTTGCCGGTGCAGTCCGATATCTCCATCGGGCAGAGGCTGCAATCGCGGATCGTCGTCTTATAGAGGTAGATATCGGCGCTGCTCTCCGTCTCCAGGCCGCTGACGCCGCAGCCGTACAGGTCGTCGTTCGCCAGCACGACCCCGGTGCAGCCCTCGCAGTACACAACGCTGCCGGAGCACTCGCCCGTGTCCGTATGGCCGGCCGTCAGGTCGCAGACGGTCACGCCCTCGCAGTCCTCAAAGCCGAGCACGTTCGCGTAGCGCGGCTCGACGACGATCTCCACATCGGCGCAGGTCTCGCCGCCGCCGCTGATGATAAGCCCGTCCGCGCCGGTAACGACGAGCTGGAGGCCGTCGAAGCATTCCTCGATGCGGACGTAGGCATGATCCCAGTTCCACGTCTCGCCCTTTTTCTCCCAGACCTCGTCCAGCCACTCGCTCATATTGTAGCGGCCGGGCGCTATAAGGATGGCTGCGCCGGGGCGTATGGCCTCCGCGAGATCCTCCACGTCAGTGACCGTGATGGCCGTATTCACGGAGGCTCCGGTGAAGCGGCAGTCGTTATCGAGGAGAATCGTACCGGAGCCGACGAGCTCCTGAAGCTGTCGGGTCTCCCAGGAACCGAACGTACAGCCGAAGAAGCGGGCCAAATGACCGGCGTTATCGCTCACGAAGCTCCAGACGCCGTTGTTGCCGTCGAAGCGGCAGCCGTTGAACGTGAGGCAGCTGAAAGACGTGTCGATCATGTCATAGCCTTCGCAGTCCTTCATGTCGCAGTCGTTGAAGACGAAATCGGTGCAGCTCCCGATATCCATAAGGCCGTAGGTGCACTCGCGGATGGTGCTCGCGTTCATGATAAGCCCGTGGCAGAAGCGGGCGACGATGCCGTAAGCGCCGCAGCCATAGAGGTCGAGGCCGTTCAGCTCGACGCCGGAGCAGTCGTAGAACTCCAGCACGTCGCCGGTACATTCGCCCTTCTCCACGTCGTGGCCCAGCGTCAGGTTTTCCAGTGTGAGGTCGGTGCAGAGCTCGAAGTTCAGCACGTCCTCCGAATAGGACTCGATGACGATCTCGACGCTCTCGCCCTCGCGCCCGGCGATCGTCAGTCCGTCGACGCCGATGATCGTCGCCTGCACGTTGCCGTAATCGGCGACGTCGACGTAGGGGTGCTCCTCCGTCCACGCGTCGTAGCCGTCGCCGTTAAGCAGCTCTCTCATATACGGGGTCAGGTTATATTTACCCGCCTCGACGATGATGTACGCGCCGGGGGCGATGGCCTCCAAGAGTTCCTGCGGCGTGCTGACGCTGACCGAACCCTCCGGATCCTGCGTTTGCACCTTTTCCGGCGCCGGGGCGGGGTCCGCGGACGCGGCGGGCGTCGGCGAGACCTCCGGCTGCACGGTCGGCTTTTTCGCGCAGCCGCCGAGGACGGCCGCGAGCATCAGCACGGCCAGACAGACGGCCACCGTTCGTTTCACATGTCTCATGATAAAAGTGCGCTCCTTCCTTTTTTCTCTCTTTTTTGAGCATAGCACAGAAATGCTCCCGTGGCAAGCGGGGCTTTGCCCTCCGGGCAGCAAAAAAAAAGGAAGCACCCGCGCAGGGGTGCTTCCTCTTCTTGCGTTGTCGGAAAAAGCCTTACTTGAGTTCGACGGTGGCGCCGACTTCCTCGAGCTTCTTCTTGAGCTCCTCGGCCTCGTCCTTGGAGACGCCTTCCTTGATCTTCGCGGGGACGCCCTCGACCGTGGCCTTCGCCTCGGCGAGGCCCTGGCCGGTGATCTCACGGACGACCTTGATGACCTTGATCTTCTCAGCGCCGAAGGACGTCATGACGACGTCGAAGTCGGTCTTCTCCTCGGCGGCGGCAGCCGGAGCGGCGCCGGCGGCGGCCGGAGCGGCCATGGCGGCGGCGGAAACGCCGAATTCCTCTTCCAGAGCGTGCACGAGCTCGGAGAGCTCGAGGACGGTAAGGGCCTTGACTTCCTCGATCAGGGCCGCGATCTTTTCGCTTGCCATAATAGTTTTTCCTCCTGTTTTATTGGATTTGTGTCAGATGATCATTACTCCGCTGCGGGAGCTTCTGCCGGGGCCTCCTCTGCGGGAGCGTCCACGGCGCCGCCCTGCTTTTCGGCGATAGCCTTCAGGACGATAGCCAGGCTCGTGATGGGAGCCAGCATGGTGCCCAGCACCTGGGCCTGCAGCACGGGAAGCGCGGGGATCTTGGCGAGATTGCTTATCTCGTCGAGAGAGATGACCCGGCCGTCCATGAAGCCGCCCTTGATCTCGAAGTGATCCTTGAACTTGTCGGCGTACTCCGAGAGGAGCTTGGCGGGAGCGACGGGGTCGTCCGCGGAAACGGCGAGCGCCGTCGTGCCGTTGAGCAGGGGATCGAGCTCGTTGAGCCCGGCCCCGTCAAGGGCGAAACGGACGAGCGTGTTCTTGACGACGGAATAATCCACGTTCGCTTCGCGGAGCTGACGGCGCATTTCGGTGTCCTCCGCCACGGTGATGCCGGCGTAATTCACCAGCACGCCGGCGGCGGAGCCCTTCAGCTTCTCCGTAAGGGCCGCGACGATGGCCTGTTTCTCGCTGAGAACGGTTGCGTTAGGCATAGACTGATTTCACCTCCGGGGATTTGATGCGCGTCCAAAAAAATATCCCTGCGCCAAAGCGCAGGGACAGTAGCTGACAAAAGGTCGCTGTCCTCGGCAGGATTTACGGCTCGCGCCACCTGCTGTCTTTGGAACGCTGAAATATAATATCAGAAGGCAAAACGATTGTCAACAGAAAATTTTACCGAATTGTGTCGAAATTGTTACTTTTCGCAGTTGTTCTTGCCGGAAAAGGGGAGTATAATGTTCCCAGTACAGAATTCAGCCCCCGTTTTCGGGGGAGAGGAGGAAAGCTCCGGCGGGAAGGAGGACCGTGCGGCGCCTTTTTGCGTCCGCTCCGGCGCAGGGCGTCGTCAGATTTCCGGCGAAGCGGAAAAATGAGAGGGAAAATGAAAAAAGCCGTCGTGCTCGCGCTGGCCGTTATCGTGCTCGTCATGGCGCTGCCGATGGGCGCGTCGGCCGTTGAGGAGGAAAACGGCGACTACAGGCTGCTGGCCATCACCTTTGACGACGGGCCCGGCCCGTACACCGAGGGGCTGCTCGACGCCCTGGCGGAGAGGAACGTCAAGGCGACGTTCTTCATGGTGGGAAATCTCGCCAAGCGTTACCCCGATCTCGTCGCGCGCATGGCGGAGGAGGGGCATCAGCTCGGCAATCACACATGGGATCACTCCGATCTCTCCAAGCTGTCTTCCGCAAGGATAAAGGACAAGCTGGATTCGACGCAGCAGGTGCTGGAGGAGTCCGGCGGCGTTGAGACGACCTGCTACATACGCCCGCCCTACGGCGCCATGAACAGCACGGTCAGGCAGGCGGCCGGGGCGCCGCTCATCTTATGGTCGGTCGATCCGCTCGACTGGAAATACCGCAACGCGGACACCGTGTACAACAACATCATGGGCGCGGTGAAGGACGGCGACATCATCCTGCTCCACGACATCCACGAGACGTCGGTCAAGGCGGCCGTGCGCGTCATCGACGCGCTCCTCGATCAGGGATATGAGTTCGTGACGGTCAGCGAGCTTCTCCGCCGCCGCGGCGTGGAGGCGGAAAACGGCGTCGCCTACTACAGCGCGCGCAACAAGGGGATAAACCTCGGCCCCGCCGAGTCGGAAGCGCCCGAGCCCGAGCCGGACCCCGAGCCGGTCGATCCGGAGGCGTATGACGAAGCTCTGCTCGATCAGCACCCGGCGTATGACTCCATCCGCTACGTCCGCTTCCGCGGGCTGTACCCGGAGGAGGGCGACTTCGGCCCGAACCGGTATATGACGCGCGGCCTCTTTGCGGAGATGCTCGGTAAATTCGACAAGGTGGATATCGCCAATTTCGCGCTCTGCGCCTTTAAGGACGTTTCGCCCGAGGCCGAGTATTCCCGCTATATCTCGTGGGCCGACTGGCGCGGCTTCATGACCGGCTACGGCGGCGGCCTTTTCGGGCCGGAGGACAAAATAACGCGCGAACAGCTTGCGGCGATCCTCGTCCGCTACCTCTCGTTCATCGGCCTTGCGCCCACCACGTCCGGCGCGGTCGGACGCTATACCGACGTATCGGAGATATCGCCGTGGGCCAAAGACGGCGTCGATATCTGCACCGCCACCGGCCTCCTCGCCGGCAGGGACGACGGCAGCTTCGATCCGCGCGGCTATGCGACGCGCGCGCAGTGCGCCATCATCTTCGAGCGCATGGCAAAGCGCATAGCGCCCTATGACTACGAATGCGATATAGCGGCCATGAACGGTCTGCCGCTGCCGGAACCTCCCGCGGGCGAAACGCCGGAGAAAAAGACGGAAACGGACCTCGGCCCCTCGACCGCCGCCGCCAAAATGTCGGCCTCCGACGGCGTGACGGCCGCCGCCGGCGTAGCCGCCGCCGCGGTCCTCTTCGCCAGCGACCGGAAGAAGGAAAAGAAGAGCTGACGCTTTCCGACGAGACCCGCTTCGCTTACGCTCCCGTCGGAGACAGGCGTCGCCGGGCTGATAATTTCATCGGGCAGGGCCAAGCGGCCCTGCCCGATTCTTTTCTTTTACTCTTTCCCCTTCAGGACCTTCTCCGCCTTGAGGACGCCGATGATCGTCTTGGCGTCGCGCACCTTTCCGTCCATGACGGCGCGCACGAACTCCTCGAGCGGGATGACCTCCACGCGCAGAAATTCGTCCTCGTCCAAATGCTGCGCGCCCGCCTTCAGGTCTGTGGCCAGGTAGATATACAGCGACTCGTGGCAGTAGCCGGGCGAGGGATACGCCTCGCCGAGAAAGGTGAAACGCCCCGCGGTATAGCCCGTCTCCTCCGAGAGCTCGCGCACGGCGCACTCCAGCGGGTCCTCCCCTCTCTCCAGCTTACCGGCGGGCAGCTCCAAAAGCTCCCGCTCAAAGGGGTATCGGAACTGCCGCACGGCGATGACGTTCCCTTTCTCGTCCACGGGGACGACGACGGCGCCGCCGAGGTGCTCCACGACCTCCCGCGTGACCGTTCTTCCGTTGACGAGCCGGACCTTGTCGCGGCGCACGTCGATGATGCGCCCGGAGAAGATCAGCTCGCTCTCGATTTTCTGTTCCACAAAATCCATCGTTCGTCAGACCTTTATTTCCACTTTTGCGCCGAGAAACGCGGCGTTTTCCGCCAGCACGGGCGCGACATGTTCCCGGAGGAACGCTTGCGTCTGCTGCGGGGCCATGCCGACGAAGGCGGCCGGATCGAGCAGGGGGCGCAGCTCCTCCTCCGTGAGGCCGAAGCGCTCGTCCGCGAGGATGCGCCGGAGGAGATCGTTTTCCCGGCCGTGCGCCTTGACCTCCTGCGCCGCGGCGACGGCGTGGCCGCGAATGGCCTCGTGCAGCGCCTGGCGGTCGCCGCCCTTATGGGCGACGCAGTACATGAGGATGTTTTCCGAGGCCATGAAAGGGAGCTCGTCGCTCAAATGCCGCCGGATGATCTCGGGGTAGACGCGCATACCGCTTATGACGTTTATATAGAGCGAGAGCACCGCGTCCGTCGCGAGGAACGCCTCCGGTATGGCGATGCGGCGATTGGCCGAGTCGTCGAGCGTGCGCTCGAACCACTGACCGGCGGCGGTGAACTCCGTGTTCATGAGGTCGCACATGACGTACCGCGCGAGGGAGGCCATCCGCTCCGAGCGCATGGGGTTGCGCTTGTAGGGCATGGCGGAGGAGCCGATCTGGCCGCTCTCGAACGGCTCGTCCACCTCTTTAAGGTGCGACAGGAGCCGGATATCGTTGGAGAATTTATGCGCGCTCTGCGCGATGCCGGCGAGCGCCGAGAGGACGAAATAATCCGTCTTGCGCGAGTAGGTCTGCCCCGAGACGGCGACGGCCGCCGGGAAATCCATTTTCTCGCAGATGAGCGCCTCGAGCTTTTTCACCTTGTCCGCGTCACCCTCAAAAAGTTCGAGGAAGGACGCGCCGGTGCCGGTCGTGCCCTTGCAGCCGAGCAGGCGGAGAGAGTCGAGCTGAAAATCGAGCTGGTGAAGATCGGACAGCAGGTCCTGGAGCCAGAGCGTCGCCCGCTTGCCGACGGTCGTCGGCTGCGCCGCCTGGAAATGCGTATAGGCGAGGGTCGGCAGGTCCTTATACTTTTCCGCGAAATCCGCCGCCGCGGCGATCGCCGTCAGCAGGAGGCGGCGTATCTGCCGCAGCCCGTCGCGCATCTGGATGATATCGGTGTTGTCCCCGACGTAGCAGCTCGTCGCGCCGAGGTGGATGATCGGCTTCGCCGCCGGGCAGCATTCGCCGTAGGTCAGCACGTGCGCCATCACGTCGTGGCGCACCTCCTTTTCGCGGCGGGCGGCGGCCTCGTAGTCGATATCCGTCACATGCGCGCGCAGCTCGTCGAGCTGCTCTTCCGTGATCGGCAGACCCAGCTCCTTTTCGCTCTCGGCGAGCGCGATCCAGAGCCGCCGCCAGGTGGAAAACTTCGTGTCGTCCGAGAAGATACGCAGCATCTCCGCGCTCGCGTACCGCTTCCCGAGGGGCGATTCGTATGTGCCGCTCATGGTATCACCTCTTTTACATATTGGATAATTATATCACACTTCCTGAAAAAGGGAAGACAAAAATCCGAACTGCGGCGTACAGCTCTTTTCCTTGTGTTTGACCGCGCAATAGACTATAATTAAAATGAAATATTTTACGAAAAGACGGTAAAGACGGCATGACGGTATATTTTGACAACGCGGCGACGACGCGCGTCTGCCCGGAAGCCGCCGAGGCGGCCCTGCGCGTCATGCGCGAGGATTTCGGAAACCCCTCCTCCTCCCACGCGCTCGGCAGGCGGGCGCGGGATATTTTAGAAGAGGCGCGGGAAAAGACGGCGGCGGCCCTCGGCGGAAAGCGCGAGGAGGTCTTCTTCACCTCCGGCGGCACGGAGGCCGACGATCTGGCGCTTTTCGGCGGCTTTGAGCTCATGCGCCACCGCGGACGTCACATCATTACCTCACTGACAGAGCACGACGCGGTGCTGAACGCCGCGAAAAGGCTCCAAAGCCTCGGCGCGGACGTGACGTTTTTAAAGCCCGACGGCAGGACGGGCGCGGCGCCGGTCGAGGCCGTAAGGGAGGCCCTGCGGGACGACACCGTGCTCGTCTCCCTGATGCTCGTCAACAACGAGACGGGCGCGCGAAATCCCGTGGAGGAGGTCGCGCGGCTCATAAAAGAGGCCGGCAGCCGGGCGCTTTTGCACGTCGACGCGGTGCAGGCTTTCTGCAAGACGGATTTTTCCGTCAAGACTCTCATGGCCGACCTCGTCTCCGTGAGCGGGCACAAGATCCACGCGCCGAAGGGCTCCGGCGCGCTCTGGGTGAAATCGGGCGTGAAGATAAAGCCGATGCTTTACGGCGGCGGCCAGGAAAAGGGCCTGCGCCCCGGCACGGAGGCCCTTCCCGCCATCGCCGCCTTCGGCGAGGCCGCGCGCATCGGAAAAGAAAAGCTCCCGCAGACGGGAGCGCATCTGCGCGACCTGCACGACTATACGCTCGCGCGCTTGCGGGAAGAAATACCGGATATCGTTCTGATTTTGGACGGGGAGCCGGCCATCCTGCCGCTCTCGCTGCCGGGCTACCGGAGCGAGGTGCTGCTCAATTTCCTCGACGCGGAGGGCGTCTGCGTCTCGCAGTCGTCCGCGTGCAAGCGCGGCGGGCGAAGCCATGTGCTCGAGGCGATGGGTCTCCCGGCGAAGGTCATCGACGGGGCCGTGCGCGTCAGCTTCTCGCGCGAGAACACGCGTGAGGAGGCGGACGCGTTCGTCCGGGCGCTCGCGGCGGCAAAGGCGCGCCTCGCGCACAACTGACGGGGAGGTCTGCGCCTTATGTATGAGGAGGTCTTCGCGCCCCTGCCCGACGCGGGCGCGTATCTTGACAGGATCGGCTACGCCGGCAGTATCGCGCCCACGCGCGCGGCGCTCGACGCGCTCATCGACGCGCATCAGCTCGCCGTGCCGTTTGAAAACCTGACCGTCTACGACGGCGACGCGAACGTGAGCCTCGCCGTCGCGGACATTTACGACAAGGTCGTCGTAAAAAGGCGCGGCGGGTACTGCTTTGAGCTGAATTCTCTTTTCTGCGCGCTGCTTTTATCCCTCGGCTTTGAGGCTCGCCCCGTCGCGGGGCGGACGCTCTGGGGCAAGCCCTCGCGCGGGTTCGTCGGCCACCGCGCCACGCTCGTGTCGCTTGAGGGGAAACGCCTTTTCTGCGACGTTGGCTTCGGCGGGCCGATGCCGGACATCGCGCTCGATATCGACGACGATGGGTTACAGCGCGGCGGGCGCGACGTTTTTTTCTTCACGCCGTCGGAGTTCGGCGAACTGATGCTCAACCGCGAGACGGAAAAGGGCGGCGAGGCGCTCATATCGTTCTCCCTCGCTCTGTGCGACGCGCGCGATTTCCTGCCGCTCAATTACTATTACGACAACGCGCCCGAGTCCTATTTCCGCTCGAAGCGCATGGTGAACCTCCGCACGAAAGACGGCTTTAAAGCCATCGACGGCGACCGTCTCCGTCTTCGCTCCGGCGGGGCCGTCACGGACACGCGGCTTCAAGCGCCGCAGGAGGTGACGGAGGCGCTGCGGCGCCATTTCGGCATAGATTTTCAGATAGAAAGGGTCTGATTCGATGGAAAGAAAATTCCCCCTCCTCTCCGAGCCGATAAAGCTCGGCAACGTCGTCCTGCGAAATCGTATGTTTTCCGCGCCCATGGCCTTCCCGGACATCACGCCCGAGGGCTACCTGACGCCGGAGGCGGCGGCCTTCTACGAGCTGCGCGCCAAGGGCGGCGCGGCGGTCGTGACTGTCAGCGAATGTATGGTGGACACGGTCTACGGCAAGAGCCACAATATAAACGTCGCGCTCGACCAGCCGAACGCGCTGCCGGGGCTCGCCATGACGGCGGCGGCCATACGACGCCACGGCGCGGTCGCCTCCGCCGAGCTCAACCACAGCGGCAAATTCTCCGGTGCGGACAACATCGACAAGAGCCTCAACCGGAAAAACGTGCGCTACGGCCCCTCCGCAGACGTCGTCTACGGCGGCGGGCAGGTGCTTGAGATGCCGCACGCCATGATCGAGGAGCTGATCGAAAAATTCGGCAGGGGCGCGGCGCTCGTCAAAAAGGCCGGCTTCAACATGATCATGCTCCACGCGGGGCACGGGTGGCTTTTGCAGCAGTTCTTCTCCCCGGCGCACAATCACCGCGAGGACGAATACGGCGGCTCGCTTTATAACCGCGCGCGCTTCACGCTCGACATACTCGATTCCATCCGCGCGGCCGTCGGGCCGGGCTTCCCCATCGAGATACGCATGAGCGCCACGGACTATGACCCCAACGGCTACGGCCTCGCGGACGCGATCGAATTTGCGAAGCTCGTCGAGCCGAAGGTCGACCTGCTCCACATCTCCGCCGGCGCGCACGAGGGGACCTTCGACAAGACGCATATCCCCATGTTCGAGCCGCGCGGCGGTCTCGTCCCCTTCGCCGAGGCGGTCAAAAAACAGGTGCAGAAGCCGGTGGCGGCCATCGGCGCGCTCGACGAGCCGGAGATGATGGAGGATATCCTCCGCTCCGGCAAGGCCGATGCCGTCGTCATCGGGCGCGGCCTTTTGGCCGACCCCTACCTGCCGAAGAAAGTCATGCTCGGGCGCGACGAGGAGATACTCCACTGCCTGCGCTGCTTCACCTGCATGGGCGAGCGCATGGCCACGGGGCGGCGCATCTGCGCGATAAACCCGATCATCGGGAATGAATACGAGGCGAATTTCGCGCCTCCGGCCACCGAACCGAAAAAGGTCCTGATCGCCGGCGGCGGACCGGGCGGGATGCAGTGCGCCGTCACGGCGGCGCGGCGGGGCCATAAGGTCGTGCTCTGCGAGAAGAGCGGCCGCCTCGGCGGCGCGCTCAACTGCGAGCGCGGGATACCCTTCAAGACCGACATGCTCGACTATGTCCGCGTCAAGGCGTTGGAAATGCAGAAGGCCGGCGTCGAGGTGCGGCTGAATACCGAGGTCACGCCCGAGTACGCCGAAGAGGAGGCGCCGGACGTGCTCGTCGTCGCCGTCGGCGCGTCTCCGATCGTCCCGCCGATCCCCGGTCTTACAGGAAAAAACGTCATCGTGGCAAACGACCTTCCCGACCGGGAGGCCGATATCGGCAAGCGCGTCGTCATCCTCGGCGGCGGCCTCGTGGGATGCGAGGCGGCTGTTCATCTGGCCGACGAGGGGCATGAGGTGACGATCGTCGAGATGCGCGACGACGTCGCCGTCGACGCGAACGGCCGCCACCGCCCCATCCTGCTCGACCGTTTGAGCACCCGCGCGAAGATCGAATGCGGCATGAAGGCCGTTTTGGCCGACGAGCGCGGCCTCACCTGCGAGGGGAAGGACGGTAAACGGGTCCTCTTCCCGGCCGACACGATCCTCTGCGCCGCGGGCCAGCGGCCGCTCTCCAACGTGGCTTACGCGCTGCGCAACGCCGCGCCGGAGGTCGTGACGCTCGGCGACTGCGTCGCCCCCGCGAGGGTAACGGAGGCCGTGTCGCGGGCCTACCACGCCGCGCTGGATATATGAAGTATAAGCGGGGGTGTTGCATGCAGCACGTCTCCGCTGTGAAATGCCCGCTGCGCGGGCGTGAAATCCCGCCTTGCGGGGTGAAATCCGGCTGCCGCCGGGTGAAATCGCGCCCACAAGGGCGCGGTTATGGTATCCCTTCGGGGATGATAAAAATAGGGGCTGCCGCAAAACATTCCTTTTGCGGCAGCCCCTTTTGTTATCTTCTTCAATACCCGAACGTCTCGACCGCCTTGTCCATGTTCCCGCGTATCGCCACGCCGAAGGGGCAGCGCGTCTCGCACGCGCCGCAGTGCAGGCACTCCCCCGCGTGGTGCTCCAAAAGCGCGTAATGCTCCCGCACCGTCTCCGGCATTTCCGCGCGCGTTCTCGCCAGATGGAGAAATTTCGTCACGTCCGCGACGCTGATGCGCGCGGGGCAGGGCGCGCAGTGGCTGCAATACATGCAGTGGCCGCGCCAGCTTATCTTCGGGAACGACGCGAGGGCGGCGGCGTAATCCTTCTCCTCGTCGGACGCCGCGCAGTACATGGCGCAGCGCTCCAGCTCCTCCACCGTCCTCGCCCCCGCCAGCACGACGGACACCGCCGGCCGCGTGAGCGCGTAGTGCAGGCACTGGTTTACCGTGAGCGCCGCGCCGGCCGGCGACGTCTCCGCGTTTAAAAGATCGCCGCCGCCGAAACACTTCATGACGCTGATGCCGACGCCGAGCCTCTGGCACGTCTCATAGAGCCGCTCGCGGTCGGGGTCCATGTTCGTAAGCGTCCCCGCGTAGTTTTTCGGCGCCCAGAGCTCCTCCACGTCCTCGCTCGCGGGCTGGAGGTCGTAGCAGGGGTTTACGGAGAACATCAGCACCTCGATATCCCCCTCCAGGACGGCGCGCTCCGATACCAGCGGGTTATGGCTCGAAAGGCCGATGTGCCGTATCCGCCCCTGCGCTTTGAGCTCGCGCGCATAGGCAAGCACGCCGCTGCGCTTTATATCCTCCCAGTCGGAAAGGCTGTCGCAGTAGTGGATCATTCCCACGTCGAGCGTCTCCGCGCCCAGAAGCGACATCATCTCCTCGAACCCGGCCTTCACCTCGTTAAGGTCGCGCGTGCGCGTATACTGCCCGTCCTTCCAGACGGAGCAGAGGTGCGACTGGAGCAGGAATTTTTCCCGCCTCCCCCTGATCGCCCGCCCGACGGCGGCGCGCATGTCCGGCGACGAGCCGTAGAGATCGACGTAGTTGACGCCTAACCGCTCGGCCGCGTCGAAGAGCTTCATGGTCATGCCGTAATTTTCCCCCGCGAAGCCCTCGCAGCCCATGCCGACGACGCTCGCCTTCAGTCCGGTCTTTCCCAGTTCTCTGTATTCCATGGCGCTCCCTTACCGGATAAAGTTCGTCGAATAGTGCGTTTCCTCCGGCCGGGGAAGCGTAACGCCCGCCTTCTCGCCGGCCTCCTTGAGCTTTAAAAACCACGCCATGTTCCGGCCGAGGACGCGCATGATCTGCATCCCCTCCTCGTCGCGCCGGACCTCCTCCGGCGTCATGCCGTGCACCATGCTCCAGTAGCGCGAGGCGATGACCGGCATCTGCTTGATGAGGAAGTATTTGTTGATCTGGTCGAGCGCGCAGGTCGTACCCGCCCGCCGCGCCGAGACGACGGCCGCCGCCGGCTTGAAGGAAAACGGATGCGGGTCGCGCTCGTTGACGGAAAAGAACGCCCGGTCCATAAAGGCGCGCAGGGTCCCGTTCATGCCGCCGTAGTAGACCGGCGAGCCGAAAATAAAGCCGTCATACCCCGCGGCCAGCTCGGTGAATTCGTTGACGATGCCGCCGAGGACGCACTTTTTCGCCTCGACGCACTTATAGCAGCCGATGCAGCCGGAGATCGGCTTTTTGCCGATATGGAAAAAATCCGTGGCGATACCGGCCTCGTTTAAAGGCTTCGCCGCCTCGGATAGCGCCGTATAGGTGCAGCCCTTCTCATTCGGGCTGCCGTTCACCAAAAGTACCTTCATAATGTCTCCTTTCAAAAGTACGGCCGGAAAGCATTCCGCTTCCCGACCGCCTGCTGTTTTAAAAAGCCTCGCAGAGTTTTCGCCCGCAGGCGAAAAATATTCAAATCATTTTTCGCGGGAGCGTGTATCTCGCGAAAAATACTTCTTAGCCCGCCAGTGTGCGAACCGCCTTGGGCGGTGAGTGCGCGCAGCGGGCTGCATCTTTCTCACACGAGAAACCAGCGAAGCGTTTCTCGTGTGAAGTGTTTTTTTATTGCGGCAGGCCGTGCTTGACCCGGTCCGCCTCCTCCGCGCGCTTGGCGTTGTTGAAGCGGTCGAGCGTGCCGACGAGATAGCCCGTGATCCGCCTGATGCGCTCGAACGGCACGGTCTTCCAGTGGTAGGTCAGGTCGACGTACTCGCCGTCCACGTTGATATCGATGCCCGATATCTGCTTATCGGGGTATTTTTCCTTCGCGCGGCTGATGTAGGCGTCGATCTCGCTCTGCTCCAGCGCGCCGCCCTTGACGTTCACGGTAATATTGGTCATAGCTGCCAGCTCCTTTATTCGACAATATATAGTGTTTTTTAGTGAAATGATTATACTATATAGTGTGCCCCATGTCAAGTACGCAGCATAAAAAAACAGCTCCGCGCCGGTCGGCGCGGAGCTGTGCGAGTCCTTTTCGCGTTATGACGGATCGTCCTCCGGGTGCGATGGAGGCGCGGCCGGCTCGCCGCTCTGCGGCAGCGCCTCGGCGCTTTCCGCGCTCTCCGCTTCGATGGTCGGCTGCGGCTCGGGCTGCTTCGCCTTCGGCGGGAGCTCGCCGTGGTCGCAGTAGTAATTGAAGTCGTCGCCGTCCATTTTCTCGTTCTGGAGCAGGTATTCCGCAACGCCGCGGAGGATATCCGCGTGCGCCTCTAAAATGGCGCGGCAGCGCTCGCTCGCCTCGTCGAAGAGGTGCTTGACCTCCTCGTCGATGATGGCCGCCGTCTCCTCGGAATAGCTCTTCGTCTGGCCGAAGTCGCGGCCGATGAAGATGCTGTGGTCGGAGGAATCGAAGGAGATGGGGCCGAGGCGGTCGCTCATGCCGTACTTCGTGACCATGGCGCGCGCGAGGCTCGACGCCTGCTGGATATCGCCGGACGCGCCGGTGGAGATATCGTCCAAAAAGAGCTTTTCCGACATGCGGCCGCCGAGATAGACGACGATATCGTCGAACATCTCGCTGCGGGACTTGAAGGATTTGTCCTCGTCGGGCCGCTGGAGCGTGAAGCCGCCGGCGGGGCCGCGCGGGATGATGGTGATATAGTGCACCCGGTCGGAGTGCTCGAGGAAGTGGCTCGTGACGGCGTGGCCCGCCTCGTGGTAGGCCGTGAGCTTCCGCTCCTTTTCGATGACGCGGCGGCTCTTCTTCTCGGGGCCCATGCTGACCTTGAGGATGGCCTCGTCCACGTCCGCCATGGTGATGAAATGCTGCCCGCGGCGGACGGCCAGGAGCGCCGCCTCATTGAGCAGGTTCTCGAGGTCCGCGCCGGTGAAGCCCGGCGTGCCGCGCGCGACGGAATTGAGGTCGATATCATCGGAGAGGTGCTTGCCGCGCGCGTGGACCTTGAGGATCGCCTCGCGTCCGCGCACATCGGGAAGGCCGATATAGACGCGCCGGTCGAAGCGCCCGGGGCGCAGGAGCGCGTTGTCGAGGATGTCCGCGCGGTTCGTCGCCGCCATGACGATGACGCCCTCGTTGTTGGAAAAGCCGTCCATCTCGACGAGGAGCTGGTTGAGCGTCTGCTCGCGCTCGTCGTGTCCGCCGCCGAGGCCGGAGCCGCGCTGGCGGCCGACGGCGTCGATCTCGTCGATGAAGATGATGGCGGGCGCCACCTTCTTCGCCTGGTCGAACAGATCACGCACGCGCGACGCGCCGACGCCGACGTAGAGCTCGACGAAGTCGGAGCCGGAGATGGAAAGGAACTGGACGCCCGCCTCGCCGGCCACGGCCTTGGCGATGAGCGTCTTGCCGGTGCCCGGAGGGCCGACGAGCAGCACGCCCTTCGGGATGCGCGCGCCCATGTCGATATACGCCTTCGGATCCTTGAGGAACTGGACGACCTCCTCCAGCTCGGCCTTCTCCTCCTCGCAGCCGGCCACGTCGGAGAAGGTGACGCGCTTCTTTTCCTCGCTGCCGAGGCGCGTCCTCGCCTTGCCGAACCGCATGACGCCGCCGCCGGCCCCGCCGGCGTTCTTCATCATGTTGTACCAGAGGACGAAGAAGATGGCCATGATGATGAGGTAAGGCACGAAGCTCACCCACCAGGGCATCTGCCAGCCTTCCTTATAGTTGTAGTCATCCAGGATACCGGCCTGCCGCTGCTCGGTGATGAGGTCGCCGAGGTCGGTGTAGAAGATACTCACGCTCAAAAGGTCATGCGTGACCTCCGTGTCGCCCTTGTAGGGGGAGCGCAGCGTCATATACACGGTGCTGCCCTCGACCTTGAAGTACTTGACCTGCTCCTGCTCAAAAAGGCGGCACATCTCGGAATACTCGATATCCGTGTCGGGGGCGTTCTGCGACGAGAGCAGATACACGGCGGCTATGAGGATAACGAGGATGATGATATAAAAGCCGATATCTCTTTTCCTGTTGCGGGGGGTATGGTTAGGATTCAATCTTCCATCACTGCTTTCTTTTTTATGATCCCGGCGGGCAAACGGCCGTCAGGTGTATATTTCAGGCTTCAAAACGCCGATGAACGGCAGATTCCTGTATTTTTCCGCGTAATCGAGCCCGTATCCCACGATGAATTCGTTCGGGCACGTAAAGCCGGTATAGTCGGGGTATATCTCCGCGCGCCGCCTCGCCGGCTTATCCAGGAGCGTGCAGATGCGGATCGAGGCGGGCTTTCGGACCTCGAGGTATTTTTTCAGATACGAAAGCGTCACGCCGGAGTCGAGGATGTCCTCGACGATGACGACGTCGCGCCCCTCGATATCGTGGCTCAAATCCTTGGATATCTCCACGGCCCCTGTCGTCGTCGTGCCGCTGCCGTAAGACGACACGGCCATGAAATCGACGTCGCAGTCCAACTCCACGCGCCGGACCAGATCGGCCATAAAGACGAACGACCCCTTGAGGACGCCGACGAAAAGCGGATACTTCCCCGCGTAATCGGCGGTGATGCGCGCGCCGAGCTCGCGCACCTTGTCGCGCAGCTGCTCTTCCGTAAAGAATATGCGTTCGATATCATCCATCATGCCGATTGCCTTCCTCTGTCCTTATCCATATGATCTCGTCGCCCTCATGCAGGCCGCCGCGACGCGTCTGCCCGATGCCGGCGACGGCAAGGATGCCCCGTTCGTCCGCGACGACGGGCACGGCCTCCCTTTTTGAGACCGGTATTTTTTTCTCTATAAAGAGCTTTTTGAGCGTCTTGCCGCAGCCCTTTTCCGGGGTAAAGCGATCCCCCGGCCGGCGCGGCCTGACAGTTATTGTACCACAAACGTTTTCGCTTTTGAATATGAAAGAATTAAAACTTTTGTTAATTTTAGGCGAAAACGGCCTTTTTTCACAGAAAACGCGCGCCCCCGTCTCCAAAACGGCCGTCTCCCCCGGCCGGAGCGCGACGGGAGAAAAGGTCGGACTGTCTTTTTCGCGCCGTCCGAACACGATATCGCCGTATTCGCGCCACACCCGCCCGCCCGGGATGTACGTCTCGGCGGAGGGATTGCGGCCTTCGGCGAGCGCCAGCACGCTCTCCACATGCGAAAGCGACAGGCCCGGCCCGCCGAGCTCCCTCACGACGCGGGAGGCCACGGCAAACGGCAGCGCCGCGAGCTTTTCCGCCTCCACCCGCCCGTCCCGGGCGTTTTCAGCCAGAAAGCGCCGCGCTTCCTCCGTCAGATATTCGTCGTCCGCCCGCAGGACGCGCGACGAGCCCAGCGCGAGCGTGTCGAGCGCGGGGTTAATCTCCCGCAGCACCGGCAGCACGCGGTGGCGGAGCCTGTTTCTCGTGTAGTCGTCCGACGCGTTCGTGGAATCCTCGCGGCAGGGCTGGCCCTTTTCGCGGAGGTACGCCTCCACTTCCGGCCGGGTGAGGGAGAGCATCGGCCGGATGATATCGCCGCGCACGGGCGGTATGCCCGCAAGGCCGCGCGTCCCCGCGCCGCGCGTAAGGTTCAGCAGGATCGTCTCCGTGTTGTCCGAGGCCGTGTGCGCCGTGGCGATTTTTCCTCCGGCGGCGGCCTCGCGGAGAAAGGCGTAGCGCAGGCGTCTCGCCGCCTCCTCGATGCTCTCTCCCGTCCTTTCCGCCTCGGCCCTCACATCGCCGCGGCCGGAAAAAAACGGCACGCCGAGCCTTTCGCAGAGGTCTTTGACAAACGCCTCGTCGCCGTCCGACTCCTCATCCCGCAGGCAGTGGTTATAATGTCCGGCCGAGAGGATAAGCCCCCGCTCCTCCGCGACGGACTTGAGCAGCAGCAGCAGGCAGACGGAGTCCGCCCCGCCCGAGACGGCCGCGAGCACGCGCGCACCGCGCGGCAGCATGTCGTACCCGTCCGCGAAGGCCAGCAGCTTTTTTTCGAGAACGCTATTCATCGTCCCGTCCCGAATACGAAGAGAACGTGGTGAATTCCGGCTCCCAGCGCAATTCGATCGTGCCCGTCTCGCCGCGGCGGTTTTTCAGCACGATGCACTCCGCCACGTTCGGCTTTTCCGTTTCCTTGTTGTAATAATCGTCCCGGTACAGGCCCATGACGATATCCGCGTCCTGCTCGATGGCGCCGGATTCGCGCAGATCGGAGAGCATCGGCCGCTTGTTCGGGCGGCTCTCGTTCGCGCGGGAGAGCTGCGAGAGGCACAGCACCGGCACGTCGAGCTCGCGGGCCATGATCTTCAGCATACGGCTCATGTCGGACACGACCTGCGTCCTGTTCTCGCTCGTATAGGAGCCGCTGCCCTTGCCGCCGGCCGACTGCATGAGCTGCAAATAGTCGATCACGACGAGGCCGAGGTCCCGCACGCGGCGGCACTGGGCGTTCACGTCGGCCACCGTGACGGACGGGTTGTCGTCGATGCGGATATCGACGCTGCCGAGCACGGCCGCCGCCTTGGCGATCATGTCCCAGTCGGCGTCGGTGAGCCTTCCCGTCTGGAGCTTCTTGTTGTTCACCTGCGCGAGCGACGATAAAAGGCGCATACAGAGCTGCTCGCGCGACATTTCGAGCGAGAAGATCGCCACCGTCTTTTTAGACGACTGCGCCGCCGCGAGCGCCACGTTTAAAGCGAAGCTCGTCTTGCCCATGCCGGGGCGGGAGGCGATAAGGATAAGGTCGGAGCGGTTCAGTCCCAGGATGAAATGATCGACGTCCACAAGGCCGGTCGTGACGCCGGGCATCGACCCGTCGCTCGCGGCCGCCTCCGCGAGATGGTCGTACACGCCGACGAGCACCTGGGAAATGGGCTCCAGACCGCCGGTCGTCCGGCCGGCGCGCAGCGCGTAGACCTTCTTCTCCGCCGCCTCGAGGATATCGTCCGGCTCGCCCTCGGAGGCGACGGCCATGCCGGATATCTCGTCGCCCGCCTCGGCGATGCGGCGCAGCAGCGCCTTGCCCCGGACGATCTCGGCGTACTCCTTCACGTTCGCCGCCGTCGGCGTGATGTTCATCAGCTCGAGCACATAATCGGCGGAGGTGTCGGCGTTAAAGACGCCCTCCACCTTCATCTGCTCGAGCACCGTCACGGCGTCGATGACCATGGAGAAGTTGAACATCGAGAAGATCGTCTGAAAAATATCGGCGTTCGTTTTTGAATAAAAATCCTCGGCCCGGAGCATCCCCACGACGTCCGGCACGCAGCGCGAATCGATGAGCATCGAGCCGAGCACAGCCTGCTCCGCCTCGGGAGAATGGGGCATCTGCCTCAAAAACAGCTCGTCCATACAAAAACGTCCCCTCTTGCAAAATCACAAAGCCGCTGTCCTGACTGCAACCAAAGCCTCGCAGAGTTTCGCCGCCGCAGCGGCGAAATAAATTTCGATCATTTTCCGCGGGAGCATGTATCAAGACCTCCGGTCTTGATACATGGCCATGTGCCGCCTCCGGCGGCACGGCCTTAAATCTTATGTGCGTCGTCTCGGAGAGGCGACATGCACATAATAACCGCAATGCGGTTATTATCACGCGGAAAATTCTTCTCACGAAGCGCGCGTGCGGCCGTTGGCCGTGCGCGAAGCGAAGTGCAATCCTTCTCCTGCGAGAAACCAGCGAAGCGTTTCTCGCAGGACTTATTTCTGCTCCGTCACCAAAACGTTCACCGTGCCGCTTATTTCATACCCGAGCTTGCACTTCACCTCGTAGGCGCCGAACGCCTTGATGGGGTCTGATAGCACGAGCTTGTTCTTCTCGATCGTGATCCCGTACTGCTCGGAGAGCGCGTCGGCTATCTCCTTCGCCGTCACGGCGCCGAAGAGCCTCCCGGCCGAGCCGGCCCGAGCCGGTATCTTCACCTGGCAGCCCTCTAATCTTTCGGCGACGGCCCGCGCCTCCGCCTTCTCGCGCTCGATCTGCGCCTGTCTCGCCTTTTCCTGGAGGCGCATGGTGTTGAGATTGTCCGCCGTGGCCTCGGCCGCGAGCTTCCTCGGGAACAGGAAATTGCGCGCGTAGCCGTCCGACACCTCGATGAGCTGCCCGGCCTTGCCCTGTCCCTTCACGTCCTTTGTGAGTATGACCTTCATTCGTCTCTCCTCCCCGTCGTCTTCATTCCTCCCCGCCGCTGCCGGCGAGGTAATCGTCTATCGCCGCTAAAAGTTCGCGGACGACGTCCTTCTGCGTCTTGCCTGTGATCTGCGCCCCGGCCGTGGACTTGTTGCCGCCGCCGCCGAGCTTCTCGACGATGACCTGCACGTTCACGTCGCCGATGGAGCGCGCCGATATGGATATCCTTTCGTCCTCCGGGAACACGACGAACGACGCCTGTATGCCGAGGATGTTTAAAAGCTCGTCGGCCGCCTGCGCGGCGATGACCCTGTCCTCCGCCGTCTCCGGCGCGGCGATGGCGATGCCGCCCTTGTACACCTTCGCCTTCTGGATGATGGCGTAGCGCTGCATGGCCGTGCGGATGTCCGTCTGCAAAAACTTCTTGACCTCCACGGTGTCGGCCCCGGCCCGCCGGAGGAAGGCCGCCGCGTCGAAGGTGCGCCCGCCCGTGCTCAAGGTGAAGCTCTTCGTGTCGAGCACGATGCCGGCCAGAAGCGCCTCCGCCTCGAGCCGCAGGATGTCCGACGGCTCCGCGATATACTGCAAAAGCTCCGTCACCAGCTCGGACGCCGAGGAGGCGTAAGGCTCGTGGAAGCTCAACGCCGCGTCCTGGATATACGTCGAGGCGCGGCGGTGGTGATCGATGACGGCCACGCGGTTGCAGGAGAGGAGCAGCGTTTCCGATTCGACCTGCTCCGGCCTGTTCGTGTCGACGACGACGAGCAGGCTGTTGCCGTCCGCCTCGAGGATCGCCGCCTCGGGGCTGATGAAGACGTCCTCATATTCCGGCAGCGTGCGCATCCGCTCGACGAGGTCGCGGGCGAGATTGTGCTCGAGGTCAAGGACGATCCTGGCCTTTTTCCCCTTCTTGCGCGCGGCGCAGCAGATGCCGACGGCCGCGCCGACCGCGTCGAGGTCGGCCTGCTTATGGCCCATGACGAATATCTGCGAGGCGGCGCACAGGAGCTCTGAGAGCGAGTTGGCCATGACGCGGGATTTGACCTTCGTGCGCTTTTCGAGCTGGGCCGAGCGCCCGCCGTAAAATTCAAAATTATAACGGTTCTTGATGACCGCCTGGTCGCCCCCGCGCGAGAGGGCCATGTCGATGCTCAACGAGGCGAACTGGAAATCCTCGTACAGCGTCTTGCCGTCCTTGCCGACGCCGATGGAGACCGTCGCCGAGACGCCGCGGGGGTTCAATACCTCGCGCACGGCGTCGAGCAGCGAGAAGCGCGCGGCGGTGAAGCCGGCGAGATAGCGCTCCTCAAACAGGAAGATGTAGCGGTCGCGGTCGTATTTGGAGAGATAGCCGCCGCAGCCGCCGGCCCAGTCGCTGATCCTGTCGTCGATCATGGAGAGGAGCGCCGACTTGTCCTTCTCGGTAAGGCCGTTTAACAGCTCGTCGTAGTTGTCGAGCATGATGATGGCGAACACCGGGCGCGACGCGGAAAACTCCTCCTGCATGTGCGTCTCGTCCGTCACGTCGAGCCAGTAGGTCGTGGCGAGCAGGCTTTGCAGGCCGCCGCCCTGCGCCACGCGCACGACGTTGCCGAACACGCGGTAGATCCTGTCCCCGACGACGACCGTCTTCGGGGATTCGTTTTTCCCTTCGACGAGCCACTTCGTCTTGAATTCCGGCACGATGTCCGTCAGGCGCATCTGGAAGAAATGCTCGCCTCCGCCCGTCACCTTCAGGAAGCTGTCGTTCGCCGTGACGATCTCCGTATCCTCCAGGTTGAAGATCGCCATCGGCATGGGAAAGTTGACGAGGTTGTCCTTCGCCGCCGAATCGACGTTGTAGGTCAGCGACTCGATGTATTTGAGTATTTCCGCGTTCCTCTTCCGGCCCGCGTACATGGAATAGAAGAACAGCACCACGACGACGCCGATCTCGACGATCGCCAGCGTTTTCGCGTGGGAGCCGAACAGGAACGTCGCCGCCGCAAAGACCACGAGCAGCAGGAAATACAGCCGCATATTCGGTTCAAACAGTCTCTTGATCTTTTTATTCACAGCCGCGCCTCCGCTTCCCGTCTTATTGATTTTTTATTGTATCAAATATTCGGCGGGAGCACAACAAAAACTTTTCCGCATACGGCCGCGCCGCCGCGGGCAGACTATCCTTTCGGAAAGGGGTTGTGATCTGAAAGTGAAAGCGATCATCACCGCCGGCGGCGAAGGGACGCGGCTGCTCCCTATGACGGCCGCGCGTCCCAAGCCCATGGTCCGCCTGCTCGACCGGCCCGTGCTCGACTATATCATCGAACTGCTGAAACGGAACGGCTTTGACGATATCTGCCTCACGCTGCGCTATCTGCCCGACGCGATCCTCGCGCGCTACGGCGACGGCTCGCATTTCGGCGTCCGCATCCGGACGCGGACGGAGACGGAGACGCTCGGCACGGCGGGGAGCGTGCGCGCCTGCGCGGATTTCATCGGCGACGAGGACGTACTCGTCATCGCGGGCGACTGCGTCTGCGATCTCGACCTGCGAAACGCGATGGAGGCCCACCGGAAAAGCGGCGCGGACGCGACGATCGTCACGCGGCAAAGCGACGACCCCACGGAATACGGGGCCGTCGTCGCGGACGAGGCGGGAAGGATCGTCCGGTTCCTCGAAAAGCCTGCGTGGGAGGAGGTCGTGACGGCCGAGGTGAGCACCGGCGTCTACCTCCTGTCCCCCGGCGCGGTCGGGCTGATACCGGAGGGCCGCGAATACGATTTCGGGCGCGAGCTTTTCCCCCTTATGCTGGAAAAAGGTCTCTCGCTGCGGGCCTTCGCCTCGAAGGGCTACTGGTGCGATATCGGCAGCCCGGAGGCGTATCTCCGGTGCACCCGCGACGCGCTCTCGGGGGAAGTGAAGCTCCCGCTTCTGTCGCCGAGAGTGCGCGGGGGCGTCCGGTCGGCCTCCCCGCTGCCGGCCGACGCGGTGGCCGCGCCGCCCGTATACATCGGCGAAAATGTCCTTATCGAGCCGGGCGCGCGCCTCGGTCCCAACACCGTCGTCGGCAGCGGCAGCCTTGTCGGGCGCGGGGCCGTCGTGGCGGGAAGCGTCGTGGACGGCGCTCTCGTGCGGGAGAACGCGCGCGCCGAGGGCTCTTTCCTCGGCGAGGGCTCGGTCCTCGGCGAGGGTGCCGTCCTCTCCCCCGGCTGCGTCCTCGGCGACGGGAGCAGCGTGGGGAGAGGCGCGATCCTCTCGGAAAACACGCGCGTCCCTTCAGGGCGCTGCGTCCCGGAAAACGCGCGCGTCCGACCGGGCTTCACCGGCGGCGCGGCGGCGCGGCCCGTCTTTTCCGCCGGGGGCTTCCTGCGCGGCGAGGCGGGCAAGGCGCTTTCTCCGGAGGAGGGGTTCCTGCTCGGCGCGGCGGCGGCCTCTTTGGGAGACTGCGCCGTTTCGTGCGACGGCTCGCCGGCGGCCGTGGCCGCCGCTCTCTCGGTCGAATGCGGCGCGCTATCCGCCGGCGGGCGGATCGTCGTGAGCGACGCGTCCTTCGACGCCGCCGCCGCCTTTGCCGGCGGGCTCGTGTGCGCCGAATGTTCGATCTATCTCTCCTTTGCCGGAGAGCCGTATATCCGCTTCTTCGGGCGCGGCGGTCTCGCGCTGCCGCGGGCCGACGAGCGGCGGATCGAGGCCGCTTTGCGCCGGGAAAAACCCTTCACGGCGGCCCACGCGATAAGGAGCCGCGAGGCTTTATCGGACGTTTCCGCCCTCATGGCCGCGGCGGCGGCCCGGCTCGCGCCGGAGGGAGAGGACGGCGTCGCCGTCTGCGTCCCCGGCCGCTCCGCCGCCGCGAGGACGGTGCGCGAGGCGCTGCGGCTGGCCGGGTGCGCTCTCGCGCCGCAGGGGCGGCGGACGCCCGTCTTTTCCGTCGCGCCGGACGGCTTTTCGCTCGCGCTCACGACCGGGGAGGGCGAAAAGCTCTCCTGCGAGCAGACGCTCCTTCTCACCGCGCTCGCGGCGCACGAGCTGGGGGAAGATCGCGTCGCCGCGCCGCCCGGCGCGCCCGCCGCGATGGAGAAGCTCGGCATACCCGTCCTTCGCGGCGGGGGCGAGGCCGAAGCGCTCCTTCGCCGCGAGCCCTTTATGCTGTACGCCGCCTTCGCAGCCGTGACGCTTCTCCCCTTCGTGCGGGACGGCGAACGCTTCGCCTCTCTGCGCGCCCGCCTGCCCGTCTTTTACACCGCCGTGCGCGAGGTGCCGCTCTCCGCTTCGCGGGCGGTCGTGATGGACGCGCTGCGCCGCGCCGGCGTCGGCTTTGCCGAGGAGCCGTTCGCCGGGCTCGTGTCGGAGCCGGAGGGCGGCTGTATGCGCGTTGCTCCCTGCCGGGGGCGGAGCGCGCTCGTCATCCGCGCCGAGAGCGAACGGGAGGCTCTCGCCGAGGACCTGGCCGACGGCCTCTGCCGGCTCGTGCGGGAGCTCGCCGCGCATGAGGCGCATGGGTAATTTTCAGCCGCATCGGGCCGTTTTCTCTTGTAAAACGGCCCGATCTGTGTTACATTTTATTCCAAGAAAAGGAAGAAGGGAACCGGGTTTTATGAAACGAAATCTGAAATACGGCGCGGTATGCGTGCTGCTCATGCTGTGTATGGGTCTCATCTACGCGTGGTCCGTCTTCGTCAAGCCCCTCGAGGACGAGTTCGGCTGGCTGCGCGCCCAGACCTCCATGACCTTCACCATCACGATGATCTTTTTCTGTGTCGGCAACATCCTCGCCGGGTGGCTGTCGGCCAAAAAGTCCGTCGGCTTCGCCATCCGCTGCGCCGCCGTTTCTCTGCTCATCGGCTTCACGGGCGCGTCGTTCATCCACACGCTCTGGGGCCTGTACATACTCTACGGCGTCTTCTGCGGAACCGGCGTCGGCTTCGGCTACAACATCCTCTTCAACGTCGTCTCCAAGTGGTATCCGAAAAATAACGGCCTCGGCGCGGGCATCCTGTCGCTGGCCTTCGGCGCGGGCGGCGCTCTTTTAGGCGCGCTCGCCGTCGCCATCATGGAGCAGGTGAGCTGGCGTCTCTTCTTCCGCGTCTGCGGCATCTTCTTCTGCGCGCTGACGCTCGTGTGCTCCAAATGGGTCGTCCTGCCCGAAAACCGCCTGGAGGACGTGCCGCACGATGAGGACGTCCGCCCCGCCGCCCCGGAAGCGTCCGGGGAGCGCGACTTCAGGACGAAGGAGATGCTCCGCACGCCCTCCTTCTGGTTCTATTTTGTCTGGAATATGTGCGCCAACGGCTGCGGCATGGTCATCATCGGCCACGCCTCCCCCTCCGTCATCGAGCTGGGCGCCGCTCTGGCCGTTGCGACGCTGGCGGCCTCGCTCGCCGCGCTCTCGCGCGCCGTCGGCGGCATTTTGAGCGGCTGGGTGTACGACCGCTACGGCTACAAGAAGTGCATGACGATGGTCTCCGGCTTCCTGATGCTCGGCGTGCTCGTCATGCTCGCCTCCGGCTTCACGAAAAATTACATTCTGCTCATCGTCGGCATCACGATCACCGGCCTCGGCTTCGGCGGCTCGACGGCGAACAACATCGCCATCATGAACGACTTCTTCGGCCGGAAGTATTTCGGCATGAATTTCAGCATCCTCAATCAGTGCGTCATTTTCGGCTCGCTACTCGGCTCGTGGCTCGTCGGACGCATCCGCGACGCCGCCGGCGTCTATCTGCCCGCGTTCCTCGTGCCGCTCGGCATGGCCATCCTCAGCATCATCTGCCTCATCTGCCTGCGCAGGCCCGTCAAGGAAAACGGCCGCGTGGTCTATTACAAAAAGTAACGGAGCTTACGCTTTCAGGCCCACCGCTGCGATAAAAACGCCCCGCCGCGGTGGGCCTTTTACTGTCAGCCATAAGAAAGGAACGAAATGGAAAACGGCGCCGCCGAAAGGCTCAAATACATACTCTCCGTCGTGCTGTACGGCACGATCGGGCTTTTCGTCCGGCGCGTCAGCCTGCCGAGCGAGGTCGTGGCGATGTGCCGTGGGGCGATAGGCGCCGTTTTCATCCTGCTCTACCTGCTCGCGCGGCGGCAGAGGCCGGATATGGCGGCTATCCGGAAAAATCTGCCGCTGCTGCTCCTCTCCGGCGTCTGCCTGGGGCTCAACTGGATATTTCTCTTCGCCGCTTATATAAAGACGACGGTGGCCGTGGCGAGCCTCTGCAACTACACGGCCCCGATCATCGTGGTCCTCATCGCCCCGCTCGCGCTGCGCGAGCGGCCGGAGGCGAAAAAGCTCCCCTGCGTGGCCGCGGCTTTTCTCGGCATCGTCCTCGTCTCCGGCGTGCTGGAGGGCGAGCTCGGGAACGTAGCCGGCGCGCTGCTGGCGCTTACCGGGGCGCTGTGCTTCGTCTGCATCGTGCTGTGCAACCGGAAGATACGCGGCGTCCGGCCGCTCGACCGGGCGCTTGTGCAGCTCGCCGTCTCCGCCGTGACCATCCTCCCCTACGCGCTGCTCCACAACCGCGGCGCGGTCATCGCCGTCGATGCGCCGTCCGTTTTTATCGTCCTCATGCTCGGCGTCGTCCACACAGGGGTCGCCTACTGCTTTTATTTCAGCGGCATCAGCCGCCTGCCGGTGCAGACAGTCGCCGTGCTCGGGTATCTTGAGCCGGTCGTGTCGGTGCTCTGCTCCGTCCTGTTCCTCCATGAGCCGCTGTCGCTCCCCGGCTGGATCGGGGCGGCGCTCGTCATCGCTGCGGCCGCCGTGAGCGAGCTCATGCCGGGCGGCGGGCGCGCGCCGTGAAAGCGCATATTTATCCCCTTCCTGCATTGACTTGAAAGAGGCCGTTTGTTATACTATTTCCATGATAATGCATCCTTTTTCGTCAAAGTGAAACCCGGCGCTCCCGCTTTTAATACTAATTCCTGATTAAAAGCTTGAATTCTTCAAGCTTTTAATGCGCAGTTTTGCTGCGCCGAACAAAGCGAATGCTTTGTTCGGAATCAGTATTGCACGGTTTTTCAATGGGCGCAAAGCGCTCATCCCTGTGAGCATAGCTCACAGGGAATAAAAACATTTTACATGTTTTTATTGAAAAAGAGTATAAAAGCCTGCAAAGAAAGGAGAGAGACCTTCCGTGTTCGTCATCCTGCTGGCCGTCTGGTTCATTCTCAACGGCAACTTCACGCCAAAGACGATCGTCTTCGGCGTGATCGCCTCGCTGATCGTGACTGTGTTCTGCCGCTTTTTCCTGGGCTACAGGACGCCCGGCCCCGTCACGCTCCGGAAGCTGCCGCGCTATGTGCTGTACGTCGGATACGTCGTGGGCCAGATCTTCGTCTCCTGCTTTGCCGTTTTCAGGCTCATCTACTCGGGGAAGGAGCCGCGCCCGGTGCTCATCAAGTTCGATCCGGGCCTCCGCAAGGACGTCTCCCGCGTCCTGCTGGCCAATTCCATCACGCTGACCCCCGGCACGATCACCGCGAACGTGAAGGACGGCGTCTTCCACGTCCACGCCCTCGACCGCCCCTTCGGGGCCGGCATCGAGCGCTGCGGCTTCGTGCAGCGTCTGAAAAAGCTGGAGGGCGACGAATCATGAGGACCTTTCTTACCGGCGCCATGATCTTTATCGCCGTCCTGATCGCCGTCATGCTGCTGCGGGCGTTTTTGGGGCCGCGCTACACCGACCGCCTCGTCGCGGTCAATCTGATATCCACGCTGGGGCTCTGCGAGGTGTTCCTGCTCGTCGTGCTCACGCGAGAGAGCTTTCTTTTGGACATCGCCCTCATCTACGCGCTCGTCAGCTTCGTGACGACGACGGTGCTCTCGCGCATCATCGTCCGCCGGGAGGAGCGGAGTCGCCGGCAGAGGGCCGCCACCAAAAGCCTGGAAGAGGAAGGAGAGGATGAAGCATGAGGACCGCCATCGGCTGCGCGCTCGTCGGCGTCGGCGTCGTGATCCTGTTCACGGCCGTCGTCGGCATGTTCCGCTTCAAGTACACGCTCAACCGGATGCACTCCGCCGCCATGGCCGACACGCTCGGCATCGGCTTTATCATGCTCGGGTGCATCGTGCTGTACGGCTTTTCCGCCGCCACGGGGAAGATGATCCTGCTGCTCGTTTTCCTCTGGCTCACCGCGCCCATTTCGAGCCATCTGCTCGCAAGGATGGACATCCTCACGCAGCAGAAGCCCGGTAAATACTGGAAGGAGGAAAAACGGTGATCTACGTCGAATGTCTGCTCCTCCTGCTGCTCATCGTATGCGCCATAGGCGCGCCGCTGGCCAAGCGGGGGCTTTCCGCCGTTATTTTATACACGGCCTTCGGCCTCATCCTGTCCATCATCTGGCTCATACTCGAATCGCCCGACCTCGCCATCACAGAGGCGGCGCTCGGCGCCGGCGTGACGGGCGTGCTCTTCTACGTGACGCTCAGGAAGATCAAGCGGACCAAGGACGACTGATACCTTCACACGAGAAACGCTCCGCTGGTTTCTCGTGTGAAAAAGACGCGCTCCGCTTCGCGCACTCCCTGCGGTCGCACGCGCGCTCCGCGAGAAGTATTGTTCGCCCGGTACACGCCCGTGCGAAAAATGTTTGAATCTCTTTTTCGCCTGCGGGCGAAAACTCTGCGAGGCTTTATCTGCAAGCCGGACCTTTTTCCTGAAAGAAATGGTATGACGATGGATAAGCGTAAATCAGCCAAAAACAGAAAAAAGAAGAAAACGCGCCTGCTCCCGCGGCCCGCGCATACGAAGGCGGCCTTCGTCGAATGGGTGGACGGCGACCGCCCCGCGCATTTAAGCGCCGCGCTGCACGAGCCGCGCGAGCTGCGCAAGCGCAAGGTCTTCGTCTTCGACGAATCGAAGATGGGGCAGCAGCTTATCAAATTTTTCCGGCGCTACCATGTGGCGACGACGCTCATGTGCGCGCTGCTGCTTTTCGTGTTCGCCTGGGTCGTGCTCACGCTGCCGTCCTTCGGCGATCCGGCCGCGCCGACGAACAACATGGTCCCCGCGGAGTATTTGACGCACGGCACCGCCGAAACGGGCGCGGAAAACGTCGTCACCGCGATGATCTTCACCTACAGGGGCTTCGATACGCTCGGCGAGTCGTGCGTGCTCTTCCTCGCCCTCTCCAGCGTCATGATGCTGCTCCTGCGCCGCGACATGAGCTCGGTCAAGCCGAAAGAGCGCATCGCGCTGCAAAAGGACGCGGCGAAGGAGCCGAAGACGCGCAACTTCATCGTCACGGTCATGAGCCGCATCCTCGTCCCCTTTATCTTCCTGTACGGTCTGTATGTCCTGCTCGGCGGCGAGAGCTCGCCCGGCGGCGGCTTTTCCGCGGGCGCTATCATGTCCGCCGGCATGATCCTCTACCGGCACGCCGTCGGCGCCGAAGCTTCCGAGCGTCTGATGAACGAGCGCCTGTTCACCGTCATCCGCACCGTGGGCCTCTGCATCTACGCCGTGCTGTTCGGCGTCTACATCCTGCTCCAGGGCGGCGAGGGCGGCGCGCTTACCTCGCATCTCATCATGCCGATCGATATCGCCGTCGGCATGGTCGTCATGTGCACCATGTACGGCTTTTACGCGCTCTTTACGAAGGGGGAGATATGATGAGCTTTCTCAACACCCTCGTGCAGCATCGCTACGCGATCACCGCGACGATCCTGTTCGTCGTGGGGCTTATGAACCTTATGCAGCAGCGCTATCTCGTGCGGAAGGTCATCGGCTTCAACATCATGGACGCCGCCATTTTCCTGCTGCTCGCCTCGCGCGGGTACGTCGAGGGGAGGATGGCCCCCGTCGTGGCCGAGGGCACGGCGGAGCGCGCGGCGGAGCTCTACATAAACCCCGTCCCCGCCGGCCTCGTGCTCACCGGGATCGTCGTTTCTGTCAGCGTCTCCGCCTTTTCGCTGGCGCTCATACAGAAGATATACCGCGAATACGGCTCCAGCGACATCAAGGAGCTCGTACATCTGGTGAAAAGGGAGGATTGACCGTATGCTTCCCTTTTACCGTTACATACCGTTCCTCTGCATCCTCCTCTGTCTGCTGGGGGCGATATTGCTCGCCGCGGGCAAAAACGGCCGGGCCGCCTTTGTTATCAGCGTCGCCGGCGCGCTTGTGACGGCCGTCTTATCCGGCATCCTGCTGATACGCCTTATGCAGACGAACGAGTCCTTCGTCTTTGTCATGGGCCGCTTCCCGGCCCCCTTCGGCAACGAGCTGAAGGCCGGGCCTCTGCAGGCGCTGCTGTCCACGTGCTTTTCGCTCGTCATCGCGCTCTCGCTGCTCGGCGGGTGGTCGGACCTTAAGCATGACGTGAAGCCCGACAAGCTCAACCTCTATTTCGTGATGGTGAGCCTGACGCTCGCTTCGCTTTACGTGCTCACCTATACGAACGACATGTTCACCGGCTACGTTTTCATCGAGATCAGCACGCTGTCCGCCTGCGCCCTCGTCATGGCGAAGGACCGCGGGCAGACGCTCGTGGCGACGCTGCGGTATCTGTTCCTGTCGCTGCTCGGCTCGGGCCTCTTCCTCATCGGCATCGTGCTCCTTTACAGCGTGACGGGCCACCTGCTCATGAAGCAGGTCTCGGAGCATATCGCCGCCCTGCGCGCGACGGGCGAATTCACGCTCCAGCTCGCCTTCATCGTCGGGCTCTTCACCGCCGGTCTCGGCGTCAAGAGCGCGATGTTCCCCTTCCACCGCTGGCTGCCGGACGCGCACGGCTCGACGACGACCGCCTCGAGCGCGATCCTCTCCGGCACCGTCATCAAGGGCACCGCGATCCTGCTCATCACGCTCTTCTGCCGCGTTTTCACGCTGGATACCGTCGATAAGCTGCACATCGACAACGTCGTGTTCGTGCTCGGCCTCATGGGCATGATCTTCGGCTCTGTCTCCGCCATCCGCGAGCGCCACAGCAAGCGGATGCTCGCCTGGTCCTCCATCGCGCAGATGGGGTATATCTTCACCGGCATCGGCCTCGGGACGCGGGCCGGCATCTGCGCCGCCTGCTTCCATATCCTCGTGCACGCCACGTCGAAATCCATGCTCTTCTGCTGCGTCGGGCGGCTCTCCGCCGTGAACGGGCACCGGAAGATGCTCAAGGAGCTCCAGGGCTCGGCCCGGCGCGACGTGCTGGCCGGCGTCGGCTTCACGCTCGGCGCGCTGTCGATGATCGGCATCCCGCTGCTCGCCGGCTTTGCCTCCAAGCTCTATCTCGCCACCTCCACCATGGGCTCCGCCACGAAAATGGGCGCGACGCTCATCGCCATCGCGCTCTCCACCGTCTTAAACGCCCTGTATTACATCCCCGCCGTCGTCACCGTCTGGTCCACGCCCGACGGGGAAAGCCCCGAGCGCGCCCCGCATGATCCGACCTTCGTGATCGCGGCCGTCGTCTCGATCGCGGCCGTCGTCCTGCTCGGCGTGGCGTACACGCCCGTCATGCACATGGTCGAGGTCGGCTTTGCGCTGCTGTAATACTCTTTTACCTTCATCCCCTTTGGAAATGAGGTGTCCGATTGCTGTTCCTGCCTTTACTTTTTCCTCTCGCGGGCGGAATCTGCGCCTTCCTCATAAAAAAAGAGCGTCCCCGCAACCTGTGCGTCATGGCCGCTCTCATACTGACGCTGGCCTCCTCCGTCGCGCTCTGCCTCCGGGGAGCCGAGCCGGTCACGCTGCTGAATATCGGCGGCGGCATCTCCCTTCGGCTGGGAATAGACGGGATGGGGCGCTTCTTCCTGCTGCTTATGAGCGCCGTCTGGCTTATCGTCGCGCCCTTTGCCTTCCCCTATATTAAGCACGAGGGGCGCGACCGGCAGTTTTTCGGCTTCTATCTGCTCACGCTCCTCTCGCTCATGGGGCTGTGCGTTTCGAAAAACGCCGTCACGCTTTATATGTTCTATGAGCTGATGACGCTCCTTTCCATCCCGCTCGTCCTGCACAGCGGGACGGAGCGCGCCCGCTACGCCGCGCTCAAATACCTCGGCTATTCCGTCGCCGGCGCGTCGCTGGCGCTTTTCGGGCTCTTTCTTTTGCATCACTACGGCGGCTCGGGCGACTTCGCCGCCGGCGGCATCCTGCCGAACGTCGGCAGCAGCCAGTGGCTGCTCGTGCTCGCGTGGTTTCTCATGACGCTCGGCTTCGGCTGCAAGGCAGGCATGATCCCCATGCAGGCGTGGCTGACGACGGCGCACCCCGTCGCGCCCGCCCCGGCGAGCGCCGTGCTCTCCGGCATCATCACGAAGGCCGGCGTTTTAGGCATCATCCGCACGACGTATTTCGTCTTCGGCCCCGATATTCTCGTCGGCACATGGGCGCAGAAGACGCTCATGATCCTCGCGCTGCTGACGGTCCTCTCCGGCTCCATGCTCGCCTATAAGGAAAAGCATCTGAAAAAGCGCCTCGCCTACTCGACGGTGAGCCAGGTGTCCTACGCGCTCTTCGGACTGCTGCTGCTGACGCCGACCGGCGCGCTCGGCGCTTTATTGCAGGTCTTCTTCCACGCGGCGGCCAAGGACGTGCTCTTCCTCGCCGCCGGCGCGATGATCTACCGCACCGGCCGCGAATACGCCGACCAGTACCGCGGCATCGGCCGCGAGATGCCGGTCACGCTCTGGTGCTTCGCCATCGGCGCTTTATCCCTCATCGGCATCCCGCCGACGGGCGGCTATTTCAGCAAATGGTATCTGGCGACGAGCGCTATCGAATATTACGGCGCGCTCGGCGTCGTCGGCGCTGCCGTCCTGCTGCTCTCCGCGCTTTTGACGGCTGGCTATCTCCTGCCGATCGTCGCGCGCGGGTTTTTCCCGGGGCGCGATTACATCCCCGAAAGGCGCGAGGTCGGCGCGTCCATGCTCGTACCCATGATCCTGCTCGCGCTATCTGCGCTGATACCGGGGCTCTTCTCGGGGCTTTTGGCCATGCCGCTCTCGCTGCTCTCCGCGTCTCTATTCTGATAGAAAGGAGGATCCCGCATGTTCCTGCTCTCCTGTCTGCCCATACTGCTCCCGGTGCTTGCGGGGGCCTTCCTGTTCCTCTGGAATCCGGAAAGCCGCCGTGCGCGTGAAATCTACGTCATGGCGTCCGCGCTGCTGACGACGTCGATCATCCTCGCCGCCATCCTCACAACATATACGCAGGGGCACGACGCGACGGACTGCACGCTCGTCCGCTTTTCGAGCGGCATGACGCTCTCGCTGCATATCGACCGCGCCTCGATGATCTTCGGCATGATCATCGCCGTGCTGTGGCCGATCACCACGGCCTATGCCTTTGAATACATGAAGCACGAGGGCAAGGAGAACAAGTTCTTCGGCTTCTTCCTCATGAGCTACGGCGTCGTCTGCGGCATCGCCTTTGCCGAGGACTTCCTCACGCTCTACATCTTCTACGAGATGCTCACGCTCTCGACGCTGCCGCTCGTCATGCACTCGCTCGACCAGAAGGCGCGATACGCCGGCCGCAAATACTTCATCTACTCCTTCTCCGGCGCGGCCGCCGTCTTCATCCTGCTCATCTTCCTGATGCAGTACGGTACGACGCTGAATTTCACCTACGGCGGCGTCCTCGATCTGAAAAAAATCGTCGGCGAGGAGTCGATCCTCCGTGCCGTGTTCGTGCTGTCCTTCTTCGGCTTCGGCGTGAAGGCGGCCGTCTTCCCCGTCCATAGCTGGCTGCCGGACGCCTCCGTGGCGCCCACGCCCGTCACCGCCCTGCTGCACGCGGTCGCCGTCGTCAAATCCGGCGTGTTTGCGATCATGCGGCTCATCTACTTCGGCTTCGGCACCGAGTTCCTCTACGGCACCTCGGCGCAGACCGTCGTCATGGCGGCCGCGATCGTCACGATCGTCTTCGGCTCCGCCCGGGCCGTGCGCGCGCAGCATTTTAAGCGCCGCCTCGCCTATTCGACGATCAGCAACCTCTCGTACATCGTGCTGGGCTTCACGCTGATGACGCCCGCGGGCCTCACGGCGGGCCTCGTGCATATGGTCTTCCACGCCGTTTTGAAGATCACGCTCTTCTTCTGCGCCGGCGCCGTCATGTACAAAACGGGGCGCGAATACGTCTATGAGATGCCCGGCCTCGCGCGGAAAATGCCGATCGTCTTTGCGACCTACACCGTCTCGGCGCTGGGGCTCTTGGGTCTGCCGCCGCTCGGCGGGTTCGTCGGCAAATGGAACATCGCCACGGCCTCGGTCGCCCTCGGCACGCCGATGGGCTACGCCGGCGCGGCCGCGCTCATCGTCTCCGCCGTGCTGACCGTGCTGTATCTCCTCCCTGTGACGGTCGACAGCATCTGGTCGCGCGATACGCTCGTCTATGACGACGCCCACGCCCCGAAGGATCCGAACGCCTATATGTGCGTGCCGCTGCTGCTGCTTACCGCCGGCGGCGTCGCGCTGGCATTTGTATCGCAGCCGCTGATGGCCCTGCTCTCCGGCGTGGCCGCGGGCATGTGAGGAGGTGCGGGATATGACGACTGCCGCTTTTCTCCTCGCCGTTTTCTTTCCTTTTCTCGCCGCTGTGCTGCTGTATATCGTGGGCGTCCGGCATGAAAAGGCGCGCGACGGCTTCATTCTCGCCGTCTGCGTCCTCGAACTGATCGCCGCCGGTCTGCTGCTCTTCTCGCCCGGCGCTGACGCCGACCTGCCCATGTGCTGCTGGTTCGGGCTGCACTTCCGGTCCGCGGGCTTTTCCTCCCTCATGGCCGTGCTCGCGGCTTTCCTGTGGCTCTGCACGGCGCTCGTCTCGCCGGAGTACTTCGCCCACGCGAAGGACCGAAACCGCTACTACCTCTTCTACCTGCTGACGCTCGGCGCTTTGGAGGGCGTCTTCCTCTCCGCCGACCTCGGCACGACTTTCGTCTTCTTCGAGGTGATGAGCTTCACCTCCTACGTCTGGGTGGCCCAGAATGAGACGGCCGAGGCGCTGGAGGCCGCGCGCGTCTACCTCGCCGTGGCCGTGCTCGGCGGTCTCGTGCTCCTCATGGGCCTCTATCTCCTGTACGATCTCGTCGCGCCGCTTTCCTTCGGCTCGCTGCGCTTTGACAATATCCGCGCGGCGGCCGCCGCGCTGCCGAAGGACGGCCGGGGAAGGCTCTTCGCCGCCGGCTGCTGTCTCCTCTTCGGCTTCGGCGCGAAGGCCGGTATGTTCCCGCTGCATATCTGGCTGCCGATGGCGCACCCCGTCGCGCCCGCCCCGGCGAGCGCGCTCCTCTCCGGCATCCTGACGAAGAGCGGCGTCTTCGGCGTGCTGGTCGTGACGACGAACCTGTTTATCGGGGACGAGAGCTGGGGCGTGCTCGTGCTCGTCCTCGGCACGATCACGATGCTGGGCGGCGCCGTGCTGGCCGTCCTCTCGCGCGATCTCAAGCGGACGCTGGCCTGCTCCTCCATGTCGCAGATCGGCTTCATCCTCGTCGGCGTCGGCATGCGGACGCTCCTCGGAAGCGAGGGCATCCTCTCCGTATGGGGCACGGTCCTCCACATGCTGAACCACTCGATCATCAAGCTCGTGCTCTTCGTCGCGGCCGGCGTCGTATATCTCAACACGCACTCGCTCGATCTTCAGAAGATACGCGGCTTCGGCCGCGGCAAGCCGTGGCTGCTCGTCTGCTTCCTCATCGCGGCGGCGTCCATCGGCGGCGTCCCGCTCTGGAGCGGCTATGTGAGCAAAACGCTGCTGCACGAGGGTATCGTGGAATATATAAGCGCGGGCGGCGCTCACGCCGCGCTCTGCCGCGCCGTGGAGGTGCTCTTCCTCGCCTCCGGCGGTCTGACCGTCGCGTATATGACGAACCTGTTCGTGACGCTCTTTATCGAGAAGCCCGAAAAGGAGACGCGCGGCCGCTATATGGGCGCGCCGACGAAGGCCGTCCTGGCCGTCGGCGCCGCGCTGCTGCTTTTAGGCGGCGTCCTCCCGCACCTCACGATGGAAAAGCTCGCCCGCCTCGCGGAGAGCTTCCTCGGCACTTCCTCGGCGGCCATGCACGCCATCCACTATTTCTCCCTCGAAAATCTCAAGGGCGCCGCCATCTCGATCGCCGTCGGCGCGCTGGTCTATTTCCTTATCATGCGGCGGCCCATCCTGCCGAAGCTGGCTGCTTTTGTGAACGCGTTCCGGCTCGGCTTCGCGCGGGCTTTCTTCGCCGTTATGCGTGGGCTCATTTTCCTTTTGGCGATGCTGACGCGCTTTGCCGCCGCCGTCGGCGACTGGCTGGCCGCGTTCATCATCCAGATCATTTTCTTCCGCGCGCCGCGCATCGTCAACCCGCGCCAGCATGAGACTTACGGCCGCGACAAGCAGGAGCACATCATCGAAAAGACCTTCTCGCTCGACCTGCTGCTCTCCGGCCTCGGCCTGCTCGCCATCATCGCGTATCTCCTTTTCCAGAGCCGCAAGGCGATCTTTTGATACTTTTTCTTGAAAGAAAAAGTATCAAAAAGAACTTTATTGCGTTACGAACCCCGTACTGTATCAGAGGTCGGCGCTCGGTAACGACCGTGATTTCCCAATGAAAGCGCCATACGTATATTTTTCATCACCTCTCATATACTGATGAGAGGTGATTTTTCTTGAAAAAGCTCACATTCAAATCAGCCGCCGTCAGCATCCTGATCGCGCTGGCCGTCGGGGGCTTGAGCTCCTTCCTGACGCGCGGCGAAATGGCGGAATATGAGGCGGCGGCGAAGCCGGCGCTCGCGCCGGGGCCGACCGTCTTTCCCGTCGTTTGGAGCGTCCTTTTTATCCTGATGGGCCTCGCCGCCGCGCTCGTCTACGACTCCGGCGCGCGGGAGAGGGGCAAGGCGCTGACGCTCTATGCCGTGCAGCTCGCCGTCAATTTCGCGTGGCCGCTCATTTTCTTCGGGCTCGGCCGGTATCTGCTCGCGTTTTTTTGGCTCGTGCTGCTCTTCCTGCTCGTACTGGCGACGTTCCTCCGCTTCCGGAGGATCAGGCCCGCGGCGGGGTATCTGCTCCTGCCGTACCTCCTCTGGCTCGCGTTCGCCGGGTATCTCAATTTCTCCGTCTGGCTCTTAAACCGCTGAACCCCGCGCAAAGGAGGCTTGTCAGCGTCCCCGCCTTGTTGTATAATACAGGCAGTATATAAAGGAGGCGTCTGACCATGCTTACGATGCGTCAAAATTTGCTTGAAACGATACACGGCGGCAGCCCCGACCGCTTTGTGAATCAGTACGGGGCCTTTCAGATCATCAAATCCGGCCCCGTGGCCGCGAAATACCCGCGCCCGAAAAAGGGCGAGACCGTGGTAGACGGCTGGGGCGTGACCTACAGCTTCCCGGAACAGACCATCGCCGCGTACCCGATGCACGGGAACGGCCTCACGGTCATTGAGGACGTGGCCGAGTGGAAGAAGACGATCCGCTCGCCCGAGCTCGACTACTCCGAGGAGGAGTGGGCGCCCTATGTCGCCGCGGCCGAGGCCGCGAAGACGGAGGAAAAATTCTCGGCCGTCATCCTCGCCAGCGGCATTTTCGAGCAGCTCCACCACCTGCTGGATATGGAAAACTGCCTCGTCAGCTTCTATACGGAGCCGGAGGCCATGATGGAGCTTATCGACTATATCACCGAATGGAAGATCGGTCTTGCGCGCGGCATCTGCTCCCACCTTCACCCCGAGGCGATCATCGCGCACGACGACTGGGGCAGCCAGATATCCACCTTCCTCTCCCCCGACATGTTCGCGGAGTTCATCGCGCCGAGCCTCAAGAAGATCTATCGCTGCTATAAGGACAACGGCGTCGAGCTCATCGTCCATCACAGCGATTCCTACGCGGCCACGCTCGTCCCGCAGATGATCGACATGGGCATCGATATATGGCAGGGCTGCATGACGGAAAACAACGTCCCCGAGCTCGTCAAAAAATACGGCGGGCAGATATCCTTCATGGGCGATCTGAATAACGGCATCCTCGACCGCGAAGATACGACAAAAGAGCTCATCGCGCAGGAGGTCCGCCGCGCCTGCCGCACAAACGGCAAGCATTACTTCATCCCCTGCCTCACCATGGGCACGCCGAACAGCATTTTCCCCTGGGTCTACGGCGCCGTCACGGAGGAGATCGACAAGGTGAGCGAGGAAATGAAAGATATTTTTTAATTTCTCACGAGAAACGCCGCGCGGCTTTGTATACAGAAAAAAGGCTGCTGCAATTTTTTGCAGCAGCCTTTTTTACTCCTCGCTGAAGTCGGTATCCAGCGCGACCTCCAGATTTTTATCCGGAAACGCCGCCCGAACGTCCGCCACCACGCTTCTGTAGACCGCCGCCCTGTCGGGCGCGTCGAAGCTGACGACGATGTCGAAGCGGAGGGTATTGTCCTCCCGGTTCAGGTAAAAGCCATGCATCTGTAAGACGTGCTCATGGGAGAAAACGATCTCTCTGACCTTATCCCGGCAGGCCACAGCCTCCGGGTCGGTCGTGTTGACCGAATAGACGCCGATGGCGGTCAGAAACACCTTATGCTTCTGATAGACCTCCAGCGTGATCTCGCGGATGAGCTGATCGAGGCGGTCGGCGGAAAATGTGTCCGGCACCTCGATATGGACAGAGCCGTTATAGGCGTCCGGACCGTAATTGTTGAGCACGAGGTCATACGCGCCCTCCACGCCCGGAAAGCCCGTGACGGTCTTTTTTATTTCGGCGCCGAGCGCAGCGTCCCCCTTTTCGCCCAGCAGGCGGGATATCGTCTCGATCAGCATCTCCACGCCGGATTTGATGATGACGAGGGAGATGATCGCGCCGAGCCACGCCTCAAGCGAGACCTTGAAGATCAGGAAAATGATCGCGGCGGCCAGCGTGGACGCGGAGATGATCGCGTCGAGCGTCGCGTCCTCGCCGGAGTTGACGAGCGAGTCGGAGTTGACCTGCTTGCCGACGCCCTTTACATAGCGGCCGAGGAATATCTTGACGAGCACGGCCACCGCCACGATAATGAGCGATACCGCCGTATACTCCGGCTGTTCGGGCGAGATGATTTTCTTGACGGACTCGACAAAGGACGTGATACCGGCGTAAAGCACGATAACGGATATGATCATCGCGCTCATGTATTCGATCCGTCCGTAGCCGAAGGGGTGCTTCTTATCCGGCGCGCGCCCCGCCAGCTTCGTCCCGATGATGGTGATAAGCGAGCTGGCCGCGTCGGACAGGTTGTTGACGGCGTCCAGCACGATGGCGATCGAGTTGGTCATCAGGCCGATGACGGCCTTGAACGCCGCGAGGAACACGTTGGCAATGATGCCGATCACGCTGGTTTTGACGATCCTTTTGCTTCTCCTGTCCTCCGCCGCGAGGGCGTCGCCGCTCATATTGGCTTTGTTCGTCTCCTTGAGACCGGAGAGAAGTTCACTTACCGTTGCCATAATATTCTCCTGTCACCCCTGTTTTTTTCCTATGGGAAAAACCGCCGTGAAGACGGTACCCGTCCCGGCCGCGCTCTCGACGGCGAGGCTGCCGCCCAACCGCTCGGTCATCTGCTTCGTGATGGCAAGGCCGAGACCGTGGCCGCTCGCCGTCCCGCGGCTCTTGTCCGCCCGGTAAAAGCGCTCAAAGACGTGCGGGAGGTCCTCGGGCGCGATGACGGAGCCGCGGTTTAAAACGGAAAGCCTCGCCTGCCGGTGCTCCTCTTTCAGCGAGACGAACACCTCGCCGCCGTCCGGCTCGTATTTGATGGCGTTTTCCATGAGGCTCGCCGTGATGCGCGCAAAATAATCGGCGTTCGTCCTGATCGTCACGCCGTCCGGCACATCCATATCCAGCGTCACGCCCTTCTCATAAGCGACGGACTCCATTTGCAGGGCGGTCTTCTGGACGAGCGCGGACACATCGGCCGTTTCGAGCGCGAGGGGCGTATCCTCCCGCTCCGCGTCGGAGAGCGTCAGCATCTCCGATATGAGCCGCTGCATATTTTTCGCCGCCGCGCCCGTGCTGTCGATCCAGCGCCGCTGCTCCTCTATCGTCGAGAGCGGGGACTCCAGCAGGATATCGTTGTTGGCCAGGATGACGGAGAGCGGCGTTTTCAGGTCGTGCGAGGCGTCGGCGATAAATTGCTTTTCCCGCCGCATGGCCTCCTCCATGGGCCGCACCGCGCGCCGGGAGAGCAGGACGCTCACCCCGAAAAAGCACAGCATCGTCCCGATCCAGATAAGCGCCAGCGTCCCCACGAGCTGCGCCATGGAACGGCCGATCGTACTCGTGCTCGCAAGGGCAATCTTATACGGCGCTTGCAGCCCGCTCCGGTAATAGAGCACGCCGTATTCGGAAAGCGTCCCGGAGGCCTCCCGGCTCTCCTCGATCTCTTCGAGGACGTCCTCGAGCGTGTCCTCGTCCAAAAAACTCGTCCGAGAGAGGACGACGTATTCTTCCTCCTCCGGCTCATAGAGCACGGCCATGACGCTCCGGCGGTTTTTATCGTCCGTCCTGCCGCCCGGCCACGGTCCGCCCTCCGGCCACTCCATGGGGGCGGAGCCCTGCGGCGCCGATACTCTGTCCAGCGGCCCCACGACCTGCTCCATGGTGAAGCGCAGCTCGCGCTCGTAATCGCGGTACATATACACGGCGACCACGGCCATCATCAGCAGCAGGAGAATGCCTATGAGCAGCATGTTCAGCCGGACGAAGCTCTTTCGGTACTGCTTCATGCTTCCGTCTCCAGATGGTAGCCGAGCCTTTGTACGTTGCGGATGACGACGGAGGATTTCAGATACCGCATCTTCTTGCGCAGGAAGGATATATACGCCTCCACGTTATTGTCGGTGGCCTCCGATTCCATGCCCCAGGCCCGGCTGATGATGAGCTCCTTTGTGATCGTCATCTGCGGATTGGAAAAGAGCAGGCGCGCGACCTCGAATTCCTTGCGGCTTAATTGAACGGACTCGCCGCGGCACAGGAACTGCGCGTTATCGAGCGAGAGCGTCAGGTCGCCGAAGGTCAGTTCGTTCATGACGACCTCGCCGGTGCGGCGCGTCATGGCGCGGACGCGGGCCAGCAGCTCGTCCTTGTCGAAGGGCTTGGTCAGATAGTCGTCGGCGCCGGCGTTGAGCCCCTCCACCTTGTCGGGGACGGACGTGCGGGCGGTGAGCATCAGCACGGGCGTGGCGATCTTCTCCGCCCGGAGCTGGCGGACGACGGCAAAGCCGTCCTTTTTCGGCAGCATCACATCGAGCAGGATGAGGTCGTAGGTGAAACTGCGCGCATAGTCCAGCGCCGACTCGCCGTCGCCGACGCAGTCGGTAACGTGCCCTTCCTTCTGTAAAATATGCTCCAGCGCCCCGGCCAGGGCCGCCTCGTCCTCTACGATAAGAATGGTCACAGTCCGCACCTCCTTCGGTCACTTACCCTTTATCATACCCGCTCTTTCTGAAAAAGCGCTGAAAAGGCGGCGCCCGCCCCGGTCATTTATCGCAGAGCACCAGAAGTTCCTGCCGCTTTTTCTCCACGTCGGCGAGGAGCTCGCCGCAGCCTTCGTCGCTGCCGGCGCGGAGCTTTTCCGTGATCTCCGAGACGGACTCATAGAGCGGTGTGAGCGACAGATTCCCCAGCACGCCCTTGAGCGCGTGGGCCGCCTCAAAGCCGGCCTTAACGTCGCCCGCCGCCAGCGCGTCGGCCAGCGCGCCGAAGCCCTTATCCTCCAGGGCCATGCCGATCAGGCGAAAATAGAACGCCTCGTTGTTCATGCAGCGATTTAACCCCTCGTCGGCGTTGGCCCCGAAGGCCTTCAATGCGTCGATCGTCAGCATGATGTTACCTCCTACATGTTTCTTCAGCTTTCCCCGTAAAACGCGCAGCCGCAGCGGCCGTTTTCCTTGACCTTATAGAGCGCGGTGTCCGCGTCCTTAAAGATATCCTCCGTAGGCTCCCGCCTGTCTCCGAAGGCGACGCCCACGCTAATCGAAATGGGCGGCAGTCCGTCGTCGGGATTCATGAGCTTTTCATTGGCGCTCCCTATCTTGCGGCGCACCAGGCCCGAGAGCTCGGACGAGGCGTGGAGCATAATGACCGCGAATTCGTCGCCGCCGATACGGCAGACGAGGTCCTCCGAGCGGAAGCTTGCGCGGAGGATGGCGGCGGCCTTTTTCAGGATCGCGTCGCCCGTGTCATGGCCGTAGGTGTCGTTGATCTCCTTGAATTTGTCGAGATCGATGAGGAGCATCGCAATATCCCGCTCGTCGCTGCTGTGCCGCAGCTTTTCAAAGGCGCTGCGGTTATAAAGGCCCGTCAGCACGTCGTGCGAGGCTTCATAGGAGAGCTTGTTCTGTTCCTGCTGCGTCCGCTCGAACATCTCGTTATATGTCCGCGCGAGGAAGCGCAGCTCATAGGAGCCGAGCAGCGGCAAGGGCTCCTGCTCCTGTATATGCGCGATGCTCTTTCGGAGAGGCTGGATGATGAGCTGCGAGGTCATCACGATCACCGCGAACACGATGATGAGCAGGACGCAGGTAAACAAGCCCTGGAAGTGGAGAAGGTCGAGCAGGCGGCTCGAGCTCTCGAGCTGCTGCCTCCGCGTCTCGCCGATGAGCGTTTCAAGGCAGAGGGAGACGTTCGTGTAGATTTTCTCCTTATATCCCTGATAGGTCTCGTCAAAAACGAGCATCCTCGCGCGCTCCTTCTTCGCCTCCGGTGCGAGCGCGAGGTCCTCGTCGGTCAGCTCGATGCCGGCCACCTCCTCCGGGAACTGCGCGGGGTCATAGCCGAACGCCTCGATCGCCAGCCGCATGGCGTAATACTCCAGCTCCATCAGCTCGTTGGAATAGGAGAGCGCCGTCTCCAGATAACGATGCGTGTCGGTGCCGGAGAGATACTCGTTCAGCGTCTCCACCGCCCTGTCGCGGCGCCGCGTCACGTTGGCCTCCTCGAAATAGTTGTTCAGATAATCGGTATCACCGGTGACGACGAACGCGCGCACCTGCTCCGTCAGATAATCAGACCCCGCCCGCAGGTCGGCGGCCTTCGTCTGGCTCTCGATATAGGTCTCCGTCGTGTCGCGCATGGCCTGGTAGCTGTCCGCTGTGCTGTACGTGATATACAGCAGAAAAACGGACAGGATACACGCGAGCACGATCATGGCCACGTTCAGTCTGCGCAGTCGTATGCCTCTCTTCCCGTCAGCGGGTCTTGCGTCGTTATCCATACTCTCCCTCCCCGGTATTGCTCTTCCGGCTGTGTCAGCGGTCGCCGCCGAACCAGCCCGGCTCCTTCTCCTCCGTCTCGTCGGTCTCCTGCTCGCTCACGGTATCCACCGCGCTCTCTATGAGCTTGATCATCTCCCAGACCGAGCGGAAATAAAGGGTCTTGTCTTCCTCCATCCAGGTGATGCGCCCCTGCCAGCTGCTGTTCTGGCGGTGCTGGACGCGGACGATGAAGGTGCCGATATCTCCGTGCTTTGAAAGCAGCGCGTCGTCGCTCATGATCTTTTTCCTTTCCGTCATTCGTTCGGTCGTTTTCTTCGTCGCCGCGAAGGTCCTTTCGTTGGTGCCCGGATGCGGGAAATTGAGGGTATCGTAAAGCTGCTCCATCAGGAAGCTCATCTGCTCGGCGTTCTCGAACGGGACGGCATCCTCCCGGTAGCTGTGATAGAGACGCCCGGCAAACTCCCCCCGGAAGGCGCGGTCGATGCATAAGACCACGCCGTTCGGCGCGCCGATATACCACTGCGTCTTACTCATGCCCGTCCTCCTCCGCAGCCCGGCGCCGGGACTTATCCGTCTGCTCTACGTGCGGGACGTAGAAAACGCTGTTCACGTAATAGCGTATCCCTGTGCGCTGGCGGCCGATGATGAAGCGCTCGTTGATCCTCCTCTGGATGACGGCGCAGTTTTCCCGCGTCGTATTCACAAGCAGGGCCAGATACTGCCCCTTGCCGTACTGCGTCATGGCGTCGCCGCGCCGGATGGAGCGCCGCACGGCGTCGCCCATCCTTTTGGTCAGCTCCTCGAGCATCGCGCCGTCGCGCATGGGGTTTCCTTTACTGTCCACTATGTTGCAGAGCATGAGGTAGACCGACTGCCCGCCGCGCTCCAGCATACGCTCCACCATGCGGTAGATGCCGGCGAACACCGGATAGCTGCACAGGTACCCGCCGGGGAAATCATCGTGCGCGCCGGTGAGCTCCGACTGGATGAAATCCAGCGCCGCGTGCTGATGCTTCATCTCCGAGCCGAGCCGGTCGAACTGCTCCATCAGCTTTTTGGAGGGGCGAAGACCCTGCTCGTTGAAGTAGAGCTGCACCGTGTCGTCGTAGAGCTTGCGCGCCTCCTCATAGCGGCGCATGGAGACGAGCGCCTCCATCGTGAGGGCCTCCCAGTCGGCCAGCGGATCGATCTTCGTCGCCCATAGGCCGAGCTCCTCCAACTGGAAATAATCCTGATTCTCGCGGAGCATCTGCGCCGCCGTCTCCACGCAGCGGCAGAACACCTCTTTCAGATGCCGCGCCTCCTGCGCCGCCCAGATGACGGCCGTCTGCGCCGGCAGAAATTCGCCGCCGTACCAGTGGCACGCCTCCAGATAAAGCGCCAGCTTCTCGTCCCGGTCCTCCGCCGCCTCCGCCTCGGAAGCGAACTGCATGAAGCGCGTGGCGTCCTCGACAATGGGCACGGCGTTCGTCCAGAAGAAGACGCCCTTTCGCTGCTCTATGTAATTGGCCGGCGGCAGGCCGGCGCGCTCGAGCTTTTTCTTGGTGTTGTAAATGACGCTTTGCAGCGCGTGGTGGACGTTGCTCATATCGCGGTCCTCGAAGAGCAGCTCCTCGAGCCTGTCGCGCGTGACGCCCTTTTTGCGGTTGTGGATCAGGATCTGCAGCAGATAGGCCACCTGCGAATCGTTCGCCTTGGAGCCGCCCGCGATCAGCTTGCCGTTCCACTGTATCGAAAACCCGCCGAGCATACGCACGTACAGCGTATCCGGCCTGGTCTCCGTCATTCTCATACGGAAGTCCCCTTTTTCACGCGCCGAGGCGCTTGACCATATTTTCATAATTCGCGCAGGAGATGAGCGCCGTGTCGCGGGTGATCTTCCCCTCGCGGAAGAGCTTAAGCAGGCTGCCGTCCATCGTGCACATGCCCTCGGCCGCGCCGGCCTGCATGGCCGACTCGAGCTGGTGGAGCTTATCCTCGCGGATCATGTTCTGGATGGCGACATTCGGCTTGAGTATCTCGAAAACGGGCACCTGCCCGCCGTCCGTCGAGGGGACGAGCTGCTGGCAGACGACGCCGCGGAGTATCTGCGCGAGCTGGATCTTGACCTGCTTCTGCTGGTCGGCGGGGAACACGTCGAGGATGCGGTTGATCGTGTTCGCCGCGCTGCTGGTGTGCAGGGTGCTGAGAAGCAGGACGCCCGTCTCCGCCGCCGTGATGGCTGCCGAAATGGTGTCGTAATCGCGCATCTCGCCGAGCAGGATGACGTCCGGGCTCTCGCGCAGGGCGGAGCGCAGCGAGTCGAGGTAGGTCGGGGTGTCGATGGATATCTCCCGCTGCGTGACGATGGACCTGTCATGCCGGTGGATGTACTCGATGGGGTCCTCCATGGTGATGATGTGCCCCTCGCGCGTCTTATTGATGCGGTCGAGGATACAGGCGAGCGTCGTCGACTTGCCCGTGCCGGCCGCGCCGGTGATGAGCACAAGGCCCTTTTTCACGTCCGCGAGCGACAGGACCGCCTCGGGAATCCCCATCTGCGCGGGGTCCGGCAGGCCGAACCGGATGACGCGTATGACCGCCGCGAGCGAGCCGCGCTGGCGGTAGACGTTCACGCGGAAGCGCCCGAGGCCCGGCATGGCGAAGGAAAAATCGTCGTCCGCGCCGCTGTCCACGTTCCGGCGGTCACGGCGGCTCACGTCGTAGATGGCGTCCACCAGCGCCTTGACCGTGTCCGGCATCAGCATGTCGCCCGGCAGACGCTTCTGCTGGCCGCTGCACTTGAACGTCACAGGCACGCCGGCGATGAGGAAGACGTCCGAGGCGTCGGTCTCCACGGCCTGCTTCAAAATATCCAGTATCTCCATAGTTTCTCCCTTCCGCCGTTTATGCTCCCGGCCAGAGCCGGCCAATATCGGTATCCTGATCCCAGGTCTTTTCGTGCCGCCACTCGGTAACGCCGCCGTCCGGCGCAAAGGCGATACGCAGGAGCGTGCCGTCCTTTTCCAAGACAATGTGCGTCTCGCCGTCCTCCCCCCGTTCTCCGGGGAGCGCGGCCGGGCCGCTCTCCGCCGCCGTCCGGCGCAGGGCCTGCCCCTCTTTTTCCAGCTCATAGCGCGTTTTCACCGTCTCGGCGTACTTCTCCGCGAGTCTCAGGTCGGCCCGCGCCGTGGTAAAGGTAAGGATCGCGAGCGTCGTCAGGCAGATGCTGATGACAGCCAAAAGGAGCGCCAGCGGCCCCAGCCTCACAGGTATCCTGTTCATGCGCCCGCCTCCTTCACATAAACGGCCGTGTCGAGCTCATAGACGGGCGCGGCCAGTCCCTCGCGGGAAACGGTGATGCGGCTCGATACGAGATCGCCGTCCGGCTCCCATGTCACGTCTACCGTCGTCTGTCCGTTCGCGTCCGGTCTCCTGTCGTCATCGTAACAGGCCCGCACGGTCGTGACCGGCGCGCCCTCCAGCATGCGCGCGCTGCCGCCCTCGTCCAAAAGGGCGAGCACGTCCTCCGGCTCGTCGGCCGAGGCGACGGCCTCCGCCGCGTTCTGCGCGAGGCTGACGGCGTTCGTGAGGTCTTTCGCCTCGCCGCTTTTTACGCGCGCCGCGCCGAACACCTGCGTCAGCACGAGGATGACGGCGACGAAGACGACGATGAGCACGAGCGTCTCAAAGTAAAAGGCGGTGATCTGTCCGTGCTTTTTCACGAGGCGCCGCCCCCTTCCGCGCGGGCGCACAAGAGGACGCGCCCGGCGTCCGTCTCGGCGGCGAGCACCTTGTCCGAGAGCCAGCGGAGCTCGAATTTTTCCGTCGGAGCGATGATCTGCGCGCCCTCCGGCGAAAGCGGAGAAGACAGGGCCGCGTACTCCTCGACGAGGCTGCCTTCGTACCGATAGATATGCAGGGCATAGCCGGTATCGCCGTCGGCGACGATAAGCGTCTGCCCGTACTCCCCCTCCTCGACGCTGACCGCGCCGGCCGTGTCGTTCGCGCGGAAGACGGTGGCAAGATAGGATAAAAGCGCCCTCGTCTCGTCGTTGCCGTCCTGTCCGGCGACGGTGTTCCGGTAGCTCTGCGCGCCGAATACGACCAGCAGGAAAAATCCCGCCAGGAACAGCGCGGCAATACCGATGGTATAAAGCCCCAGCGGGGAACGTTCGCCTTGCTTCACGGGCGGTCTCCTCCTTTCCTTCTGTCGGCGTTATTTCCGCCCCGTCACGATGACGTTGGGCGGCAGGTTGGACGCGAACGCGTCATACGTCACATAAAAGTCCTCCGTATTCACCTGGAGGCCGTAATTATCTCTCAAATAAGCGAGGCTCGGCGGGTAGACGCCCTCGACCACATAGCATTGCAGGGCGCTGCGCTGCACCGCCTCGCGTATCGCGTCGGCGGCTTCCTCTCCGAGGTCGCGCCCCGAGCCCCGGAAGGCGGCGAACGCCAGCACAGCCGCAAGCAGAATGACGGCGGCGATCACCCAGAGGCCGCTCCGCTTCTTTTTGACCGAATCCGAATACATAGCGTCACCCCATCACACGACGGCGTTCATCATGCCGACGAGCGGGAGCATGACGCTGATGAGCGAAAGCCCCACCGACAGCATCAGCACGCCGGACAAGAGCGGGTCGACGACGCCGACGAGCCGGTCGACAAGCGCAGAGCAGTTCTCCTCCAAAAGGCCCGTCAGGCGCGCGAGGACGGATTCCATATTGCCGCTGCGCTCGCCGGCGAGCAGCATCCGCCCGTAGACGGGCTCGAAAAGCTCCTCGTCGTAAGCGGCCTGGGCGATGCTGTGCCCCTCCTCCATGCGCGCGGTACACCGGCGGAGCTTACTTTCCACGGTTTCGCAGTCCGTCATCGGGATGCTTTTCACCATGGCGTCGTCCTGCATCTCGCCGCTGGCGAGGAACGTCTCCAGGGCGGAGGTGAAGCGGAACATGCCCATCCCGTCGAGGATGGCGGCGCAGATCGGTATTTTCCGGACGAGCTTTTCCACCGTGCCGCGCCCTTTTCCCCTCCACATGAGGCCGCCGATCACCAGCGCCGCCGCGAGCAGGACCATCACGATAAGCGCGATCCAGCAGAAGGCGTAGGCCCAGCGTATGTAGCTGTAGGTGGAAGCGGCGAGGCTGCCCGTCAGCTTATCGTAAACGCCGGTAAAGGCCGGCAGCACCATCGTGAGCATGACTGCCAGCACCACGATGATGAGCACCAGCATGACGGAGGGGTAGGTCACGGCGTTTTTCAGCTTTTCGGAGATCGTCTTCTGGTCCTTATAGTACCGCGACAGCCGGAAGAGGATATCCTCCAGCCGGCCGGAGCTCTCGCCGGCCGAGATCATCTGCAAAGCGTAGTCGGGGAAAATGCCGCTCTCCTCCATGGCGGAGGCGAGGCCGGAGCCCTGATCGACGCGCTCCTTCATGACGGTCAAGGCCTGCTCCAGCACGCCGCCGGAGCCGGCATGGCCGCCCTGTAAGAGGGAGATGGCCTCGTCCGTCTGTATGCCGGAGCGGACCATCATGCCCATGCTCTCGCAGAAGGCGCTGACGCCCAGTTCGTCCAGTTTCCGTTTACTCATAGCTTTCACCTGCTTTATATCAATAGGAATATAGGTCGGCGTAATTCGTGCCGTCTCCGACGAAGGACGCGCCCGCGCCGCCCGCGGAGAAGGTGAGGTCGAGCCGGTTCCAGCCGTCCTTCACCTCATAGCTGACCGTGACCCAGCCCGTTTTCCCCGTGTAGAACATGTTCCACGCGTGATAGAGGTCGTCGGGCGAGACGTAGCCGAAAATGACCTTGGTCGGGATGCCCTGGCTGCGCAGCATGGCCGCCGCGAGCGAAGCGTAATCGAAGCAGATGCCCTGCCCCGTCGCCATCGTCTCGTCCGGGTCGGGGAGATACCCCGATTGGACGCTGCGCGCCTTCTCCGCGTCGTAGGTGACGGCGGTGCATATATAGTCGTACACGGCGGACACGACCTCCAGCTCGTCCCCGGCCCCCTCGGCGAGCGAGGCGGCCTTTTTGACGCAGGCGGAGTCCTCCTTGTAGGGCACGTAATCGTTGGGGCGGAGAAAGGGCTGAAACTCATCCGCCAGCGTCACGTCGCAGACGGCGGCGTAGAGCTCCGTGTATTTGTTTTCGGTCACGTTTTTCATGAAGCGGAAGCGGTACGACCCGTTGCCGCATTGCAGGGGGAAGATGGAGGGCGTGCCGTCTGACGCCATGTCGTAGTTGTAGGTGATGTCGTCCTTGATGACCTGAAGCTTGAGCCGCGTGTCCGAGACGGCCGAAACGGCCACGTACCCCTCGCTGACGGAGGAGAGGTCGATCATGGCGTCGGCGTTCCCCTCGGCGTTGTGGGGGCGGAACACGGCGTCAGCGAAGGGCGGTGCCGTATAGGTCCCCGCGGATGCGCGCGAAGGCACGGTCTCCGTCGGCATTGGGCTTCCCGGCGTCTCCTGCGCGCCGGAGGGAGCCGGGCCGTCTGCGGGCTCGCCGCCGCATGCGCAAAGCAGCAGCAGTAAAAGAAGAAGCAGCAAAAGGCATAGCTGCCTTTTCCGGCGCATAGGTTCGTCACCACCTGTCGCACGCCGCCCCATGCGGGCGGCGCTGAAAGCACTGATTATTGAATGAGATATTTTATCACAAAAGCCATTTCCGCGCAACTGGGAAGTTTCAAAATGACCGCCGGGGCTTGTGAAGGGGGCGGTCATGTGATACAATAAAGAAAACCCGAAAAAAGGAGGCCGCGCCGTGAACAGGGCGCTGTATTATGCGCTTCAGTGGAGCTGGGGCCTGGTGCAGAATTTGGCGGGCTTTTTGTGCTGGCTGGCCGTTTCGGCCGGCGGGGCGTCCGTGCGTCGCTACCGCTGCCGCGGCGCCGTCGTGACGGAATGGCCGCGATATGACTCCATGGCGATCGGGATGTTCATCTTTTTCGGCCACTGGCGGGAGGAGGACCGCGACCGCGTGCTGGCGCACGAGTTCGGACACACGATCCAGTCGATCATTTTAGGCCCTCTCTATCTGCCGGTCATCGGGCTTCCCTCGCTTCTGTGGGCGGCAGTACCGGCTTTTTCCAAGCTGCGCCGCCGGAAAAAGCTCTCATATTACAGCTTTTACACCGAAAAATGGGCCGACCGCTGCGGCGGCGTCCGGAAATTATCCCCGCGATCCGAATAATCACGATATAAAGGAAGGTTTTTTATGAAAATTCTCGTTCTCAACCCCGGCTCTACCTCCACGAAGGCGGCCGTGTACGAAGACCTCGAGGAAAAGGCCCGGTGGAGCATCTCGCACTCACGCGAGGAGCTCTCCGCTTATAAGACGGTGAACGACCAGTTCGACCTGCGCTATGGTCTCGTGCTCGACACGCTCCGCGGCGCGGGATACCGCGAGGAGGACTTCGACTGCGTCGTTTCACGCGGCGGCACGCCGCCGGACATCCACTCCGGCGCGACGCGCATCGGAGAAAAGCTGCTCGACGTGCTGAAAAACCGCCCGAAGCAGCCCCACGCCTCCAACCTCGGTCCGATGATCGCCGCGAAGATCGCGTCGGTCCGGGGCGTACCGGCCTTTATCTACGACCCCATCACCACCGACGAGATGAACGAGCTGGCGCATGTCTCCGGCGTCAAGGGCGTAAAACGCGACAGCATGTGCCATGTGCTCAACACCAAGGCGATGGCGATCGCCACGGCCGAGGACATGGGGCGCGACTGGACGGAGCTGAATCTGATCGTCGTGCACATCGGCGGCGGCAACTCCGTCTGTCTCTGGAAAAACGGCCTGCTCGACGAGACGTACCCGGCGGACGACAACGCCTTTTCCGCCGAACGCTGCGGCGGCATCCGCTCCGAAAAGCTCGTGCAGCTCATAGAGGAACGCGGTCTCGATGAGGTCAAGGGCTGGATGAACGGCCGCGGCGGCGTTGCCTCCCTGCTCGGCACGAACGACCTGCGCGAGGTGGAAAAGCGCCGGCAGGCCGGAGACGCGGAGGCCGAGCTCATCTGCTCCGCGATGGCCTACGGCCTCGCAAAACGCATCGGCGGCCTTGCCCCGGTGGTGTACGGCAAGATCGACGCGATCACTTTCACCGGCGGCGGCGCGTATTGGGAACCGCTCATTGAGAGGACCGTCGAGCGCGTCCGCTATCTCGGCGCGCCGATCTATCTGAAGCCCGGCGAAAACGAGCTGAAGGCGCTCGCCGGCGGCGCGTACCGCGTCATGACCGGCGCGGAACAGGTCTGGGATTACTGATACTTTTCCTTGAAAAGAAAAAGTATCCAAAAAGAACTTTGCGGCGTTACGAGGCGTGTGCTGTTCCAACCTGCTCCGCTCGGTAACGCACGCGAAACATATCAGGCGGCAGCAAAGCTCCGGGCACACGTCCCGGAGCTTTGCCATTGCCTCGCAGAGTTTTCGCCCGCATGCGAAAATAAAGTCAAGTTTTATGTTTTCCGGGAGCATGTATCACGGACTTGCGCCCTGCGGGTAAAACATACTTTACAGCCCACCAGTGTGCGAGTCGCCCTCGGGCGGGGAGTGCGCGCAGCGGGCTGCTTCCTTCTCACACGAGGGCCCAGCGAAGCGGGTCTCGTGTGAAGTTGGCGCCAAAAACGCCCCGCTTAAAAAGCGGGGCGTTTGAGGGGCAATACCTTTACGCGCGTAAAATTACTGCTCAGTTGAATTTGCGCTTCGTGGCTATTACCACAGCAACAAGAGCCATAGCGGCGACGCAGATCAGAGCAACGGGAACGATGCTCTGGCTGGTCTGGGGAGACGTGCCGCTCGTCACGGGGGCAGCAACAATCACGGGCGTGAAGGTGCTGAACTGCGAGAGGGTGATCGTCATGGTGGTCCTGCCGTTGATAGCACCGCTGTACGCGACGCTGACAACGCCATCGGTGTTCTCGAGGAGCACGAGATAGTCGTTAGCATGCTCAGCCGGAATGGCGAGCGTGATCTCGATCGTGGCGCCCTCGTGAATGACCTCGCCATCCTTCTTGACAACGATGTCAAAGCTATCGAGGACAGCCTTGATGTCGCCGTTCGCTAAGCCCTCAGCGGCTGCCTCGTTCGCAGCAGCAGCCGTCGCAGCGTTGACCTCGACGGTAACGTCAGAGTCAGCCGTCGCCTTGACGCCGACGAGTTCCACAGCACCGGAGTTGTTGGGGACATCGTAGGTCGTGGGGCTGGCCGCAAAAGCAGAGACAGACAGCGCAGCGAGCATAGCGAGTACCAGAACTAATTTGAGCACTTTCTTCATGAAAATTTCCTCCTTTCTTCTAAAATATTTATAAAAACATGAAAATCATGTTTTTACCGGTTCAGTCCCCTCTTTCTCGACCATGACGCCTATCGTCAGGAAACGGTAGGTGTGATCGGCGCTGTAGCAGGTCGAGAGAATGACGATCTCGTCGCCAAACTGGGGTTCCAGGTCCGAGCAGAAGTAATGCGGACCTGTCGAGGTGGTTTTGAAATCCTCGAAGAATTTCGCAAAGCTCTCCTCGTCGCTGAAATCGTAGTAATACAGGACATTTTTGTTGGAGAAGACGCCCTCCATGCATATCCGGTATTTTTCGATCTTCGTGGGAGTGTAGAGGGTGAAGTAGTTGCCCTCGGCCTCCGCGTCGTCTATGTCGCGCTGACGGGCCATCTTTTGCAGCTTGCCGAACATTTTGCCGCTGTTCATGTTGTGCCCGTATATGACTGTGCACGGGTCGATAAATTCGAGCTCGTTGGCCGTGCTCTGTGTGTAAAGCGTACCATCCGGCGAATAATTGCGGTTGATATCGCGGTGGAGGTAATAATCGGGGTCCTTCTCGTTGGAAACGACAGGGTAGCCCTGCTCGGTAGCGGTGAGCTCTATCCAGCCGTAAATGTCTTCATTGATCTCCTTGAGATAAGCAAAGTCGATCGGGACGTCGGCCGGGGTCGGCTCCGGCGAGGGCTCCGGAGTGGGTGTCTCGGAGGGCTTCGGGGAGGGCGACAGCGACGGCGTCGGCCTGCCGCTCGGCGCGGCGGCCGGCGTGCTGACCGCCTCTTCTATCTGGCGCTCCGTTCCCTGCGCCGAAATGTGCATCCACGCGAGTATCCCTATACAGGCCGCCGCGATGACCGCGCAGACGATGATCACGACGGTCCATAACCGGTTTTTTCGCGTATTACTCATCTTCCTTTACCGCTTCAGGTTTTTCCTCGTGTTTGTCACGCTTGGGCTTTTCACGCTTTTTTGACGCGCGCGTTTGGGTTTTGTTCCCATCCTCGGGAGATTCTTCGGCGTCGCTGCTGGTATAATACTTGGTATAATACCCCTTGGAATAGTAGCTCTTCGCGTAATAGCCGCGCGTCTTCCTGTTTTCGACGCGGTTGAGTACGATGCCGAGCAGCGGACAGCCGACCGCCGCGAGCTGCTGCATGCAGTTCTTGACGTCGACACGAGACGTCTCGTGCGCGCGCACGACGAGCACACAGCCGTCGCATTTGGCCGAGATCATCTTGCCGTCCGACACTATTCGTAGTGGTGGAGTGTCCAGTATAACATAATCGAAATTATTTTTCAAGAGGGAAATTAATTTATCGAATTTGTTTCCCTCCAGGAGCAGACTGGGGTTGATCATCGTCAGCGTCGGGACGAGATAGGCCCGCTCGATGTTGGTGGCGTACACGACGTCGTTCGCCTCGGCATAGCCGGCCAGATAGTGGCTCAGGCCGACGAACTGTTCGTTATTGGCGGTCGCGAGGCGGAGCGTATTGCGCAGGTCGGACTTGCGCATATCGCAGTCGACGAGGCAGACGCGGTTGCCGGCCTTGGCCAGCTCGTTCCAGAGGCTGATCGCGATATAGCTCTTGCCCTCGTTCGGCACGCTGCTCGTCACCATGATAACCTTCTTGTCCGTGCCGGCAAAACCCACGTTGACGCGGAGGCGGTCGATCTCCGACTGCACGAAATAATCCGCCTGGGGCATGGCGAGGACATTGATCTTATTCATCCTTATGCGCCCCGCTTCCCTTGATTAGTATAGTAGTAGTACCCGCCGCCGCCGCGGTGCTTCTGTCCGTTTTCAGGCACGACGGCCATCGGCATGACGCCGAGGTAGCGCTCCAGATCCTCCGCGGAGTTGATGGCGTCGTTCATCATATAGCGGACGACATGGATCGCCACGATGATAACGAGACCTATCAGCAGGCCAATGGCCATGTTGCGGGTATAACGGATGTTGCTGGGCGTCGTCGGCAGGATGGCGTCGTCGACCTCCGTCGGGACATTGTCCTTGACGCCCATGACCTCCGGCAGGAAGATGATCGCCTGATCCTTGAAGGAGTTGGCCAGGCGCATGGCCTGGACGGGATCGCTGCTCGTGAGGGTGAATTTCAGGATACGGGTGCCGGTCTCATTGCCGACGGAGAGCATGGAGCGGAGCTGCCGGACGGTGAGGTCCTCTCCCGTATCGGCGATGACGTTCTCCAGCATGGTGCGGCTCGTGACGAGCTCCTTATAGTCGTTCGTAAGGGAAGAACCGAAATTCAGGTCGCTGAGGTCGAAAGCCGAGTTCGCCGTGGCGGACACGACGTAGATGCTCGACTGCGCCTGATACTGGGGCGTGATGACGAGCGCCGTGATCAGGAACGCGGCGACGAGACCCGCGACCGCAAAAATGACCAGGGTGATCCAGTGCTGCAGGATATATTTGACAAGATCCGGCAGATCGATCTCGACCTCGCCGTTTTCCGCTGTGATTTCGTTCACGTTGACTTGTTTTTCGTTCATGATCTCCATACCTCTGTATCATTATTCCGCCGTATAGAAAAGCTCCAGGATCATCTGCGTCACGCTGTCGTCGTCCGCGTGGAATTCGTTGAACGACACCGTCCTCACATATTCTCCGTCCAGAGCGCAAAAGCCGAGGTTTTCATATTTCATGGCGATATCCGCGACGGCGGCCAGCCGTTTCTCGGTGAGGTCCGTCACGCACACCTCTTCGATGCTGTCGAGGAGGCCGATGAGCCGCTGCTCGCCGAGGGCCTGCGCCTGCCTGAACCACGCGGTCATATAGCCGACCTGTCGGTTCATGCGGGAGAGATTGTCCTCCTCGCCCACATACATACGCGCCCGGACGTACGCCTCGGCCGAGGCCGCGTCGAGCTTCACGGTCGCGCCCTTTTTAAGGGCGGGATGCATCGCCGTGAGGTCCTTATCGACCGTCACGGTGACGCCGCCTACGGCGTCGTTCAAAACGCCGATGGCTGTCAGGTCCAGCGCGATATACCCGTCCGGCTTTATGCCGGCGAGAAGGTATTCCACCGAACGCACAGTATTTTCGCAGCTTTCCGGTCCGCCCGTGCCGTAGGCGTGGCTCAGACAGATCGGCTCGAATTTTTCACTTGAGATCGAGCCGTCCGGGCTCAAAACGGTGATCTGCGTGACCGTGTCGCGGTTGATGTTCAGGATGCGGTACGCCTGCTGTTCGGCGTCCAGCACGAGCAACAGGAGGACATCGGCCTGTCCGGCCTGGCCCGTTTTCCTCTGCTCCTCGGTCTTGTCCACGCCGAGGATGAGATAGGATTCGACGCGGCTTTTCCGCTTATAGGTGACGCCCTCATAGGTGATCGTATCTTCTTCCAGCGCCGGTCTCCATTTACCGGAGGCGTTCGGGTCCTCTTCCGGCCGATCGGGCGAAAAGGAAAAGAGCCGCGTCGCCGTGAAGATCAGGAGAAAGAGCGCTATGACCGCCAGCAGGATCGCGACGACGACCTTGACGGCGCTGCCGCCGGACGCTCCGTTTTTGCTCATGTTTCGATCGCCTCCCTTAACAGGGTCTGCGATTTCCCGTCCAGCCGCGAAAGCATCTGCCTGCCAAGCTTCTTTTCGATCACGGCGCGCGCCGGTCCCAGATTGGGGCGGCGGTTCGTGAGGTTATGGGCGTCGCTCCCCAGGAGCGTGGCCATACCGCTCTCCAAGAGCTTCAGGGCGCGCGCGCGCGTCGTGAAGCTCAAAAACGCCTCGGCGTTCACCTGCATGTGGATCGGCAGCTTCGCAAGGCTTTTCAGCTTCTCCGCGTTGCCGCGATAGCCGAGGAAGCGCTCGATGTGGGCCAGCACGACCTCATAGCCCCGGTCGAGGCTCAGGGCCGCGATCTCCTCCGCCACCGCGTTGTCCCAGGTCTCAAAGGGCATCTCCAGCAGGAGCACGCGCGTACCGGCGATGCAGAGCGGAGAAAGGTCATGGCGGCTCATATGCGGGAAAAAGGCCGTTTCCGAGCCGACGAGGAGTCTCGGCGCTTCGTCGGTAAAGCCTCTGGCCAAATGCCGGCAGCTTTCCGACCGGCGGCTGACAAAGGAGGGGATATCCTCCTTCCAACGGTAAAAGTGAGGGGTCAGCACCTGGATCGTAACGCCCTGCTCGCGGGCGGCGGACAGCATCTTGACGCTCGTTTCCGTATTGGGGCTGCCGTCGTCAAGGCCCGGGAGCATATGACTGTGAATATCTACGATCGTTTCCATCCGTCCCCTTCTGGCGCCAGCAGGCTTTTCGCTGCGGGTAAATGTAATTTAACTATTTCTCCAACTGCCATTTTAGCATATCTTGTTCCATAAGGCAAGAATTATTGCTTCTCTTTTCCCTCGTTTAAGCGAAAGTGTTGACAAAACATGGCAAAACAGGCCGGTTTGGGGGTGTTTTTGGCTGTCTTCCGCCGGAAAAACGGCCCCTTATTTCTGCAAGGGGAACTCGTTTTTGCCGGAGGGATCCTTGGAGAGCATGAGGTTCACGAGGATGCCGAGGATGAGCGCGCAGGCCGTGGTGCGGATCGTCACCTGGCCGAAGGAGACGGACATATTGCCGACGCCGGCCACCAGGATGATGGAGGCGACGAAGAGATTGCGGTTTTCGTTGAGGTCGACCTTTTGCAGCATTTTGAGACCGGAGACGGCGATGAAGCCGTACAGCGCGAAGCAGACGCCGCCCATGACGCAGCTCGGGATCGTCTCCAGAAAGGCGACCAGCGGGCCGATGAAGGAAAAGACGATGCAGGCCACGGCCGCGCCCCAGATGCTGACGGTGGAGGCGTTGCGGGTGATGGCCACGCAGGCGATGGACTCGCCGTAGGTCGTATTGGGGCAGCCGCCGAAGAAGGTGCCCACCATGGAGCCGATGCCGTCGCCGAGGAGCGTGCGGGTGAGGCCCGGCGTCTCCAAGAGGTTCTCGCCGATGATGGTGGAGAGGTTCTCGTGGTCGGCCAGATGCTCGGCGAAGACGACGAAGCCGACCGGGACATAGGCCGCGAACAGCTCGAGCAGATACGTGCCGGTGACGTCCTTTAAGGAGCCGGCCATCAGGAAGGTGAAGTCAGGGAGGCGGAAGGCGCCGCAGCCCGCGAACGCGCCGTAGTTGATGACGATGAGGCCGGGGACGTCGGCCGCCTTCCCAATCAGGTAAAAGATCGTCGCCAGCAGGTAGCCGGCGAGGATGCCGATAATGAAGGGGATGAGCTTGCCGAGCTTTTTCCCGTAGACCGAGCAGAGCATCGTGACCGCGAGCGTCACCAGACCGCAGATGAGGCAGACGTAAACGGAGCCGCCCTCCGCGCTGGAGCTGGTGATGCTGCCGACGGCGCTGCCGGCGAGCGAGAGGCCGATCGTGGCGACCGTGGGGCCGATGATGACGGGCGGCATGAGCTTGTATATCCAGCGCACGCCGCAGAAGCGGATAACGATGGCGATGATGACGTAGACAAGGCCGGCCATGACCGCGCCGATGACGAGGCCCCAGTAGCCGACGGCCATGGAGGCCGCTCCGGCGAACGCGGAGCACATCGAGCCGATGAAGGCGAACGACGAGCCGAGGAACACGGGGCTGGAGCTCTTGGTGAAGAGCAGGTAGACGATCGTGCCGCAGCCGGCGCCGAAGAGGGCCGCCGACGCGGTGAGCGCCGAGCCGGTCGCCTGATTGACGGCCGCGGGCACGGCGATCGTCGCCGCCATGATGGCGAGGAGCTGCTGCAGCGCGAACAGGACCAGTTGGTTGAATTTCGGTTTGTCTTTGATACCGTAGATCAGGTTCATAACTCTTTCTCCTCTTTCTCTTTTTGCTTGCCTCCGACAGAGAAAAAAGCCCCGTCGGCCGTTCCGACGAGGCTCTCGCGGTATGCGTGTACACGAAGCGGAAGCCGGGCCGGCGTCTGCGTGCCGTTGGTACAAGATATCTGTCTTGTATTTTACCATCCCGCTTCGTCATATTCAAGCTTTTTTCGCCAATTTCCGACGAGGCTCTCTCCCTCCCCGCAGCCTTTTTCGCCGCCGCAGCGGCGAAATGAATTTCGATCATTTTTCGCACGGGCGTGTACCGGGCGAAAAATACTTCTCGTGGAGCGCGCGTGCGTCCATCGGGCGTGCGCGAAGCAAAGCGCCTACTCTCTCACGCGAGAAACCAGCGGAGCGTTTCTCGCGTGAAGCGTGTCGGCCTGGCCGACACGCAAAAACCGGCAAAGCCCCGTCCATGCGGACGGGGCTTTACCGGAAAAAGAGGAATGTATGTGAAAACAGGCTTCAGTTCAGGCGCCGCCTTTTCGGTGAGGACTCATAAAGGGGGCACGGGAAAAGAGAAAGAGTTGGGAAGAAAAACCGTGCCGTTTTGTACGACGCCTTCGCCGTTTCCATGTCACATTATAGCAGGCTTCCGTGTTTTAGTGTTAAGAGTCGGTAACGAAAATGAGAACTTTTTATTAACAAAGCTCAATCCTCCTTCAGCGTCAGCGTGAACACGAATTTGGTGACGCCGTTCTCGCTCGTGACGTAGATATCCTCCCCGTGGGCGTCGAGGATCGTCTTGACGATATACAGGCCCAGGCCGACGCCCTCCTTGTCGAGGCTGCGGGAGCGGTCCGTCTTATGGAAGCGGTCGAAGATGAGCGGCAGCTCCTCGGGCGAGATCGTCTCGCCGTCGTTCTCGACGGAAACGTAGGCCTTCCCGTTCTTCTTCCAGAGCTCCACGCGGATGACGTGCCCCGCGGGCGAAAATTTCGCGGCGTTGTCGAGGAGATTGTACATGACGCGCGTGATGGCGTCGCTGTCGCCGCGCACGAGCACCGCTTCCTCCGGCAGCGTCGCGCTGACGTCGAGGCCCCTGTCGGTGATGCGCTTTTCCAGGCTCCCCAGCGTAAGGCAGATGAGCTCGGCGGCGTCGAACGAGCCGCTTTTCAGCTTTTCCGGCTCGATCTCCTGCATTTTCGAGAGGTCGAGCATACTGCGCACCATACGCGACATGCGCTTCGTCTCGGAGGAGATGAGCCGCAGATAGTGGTCCTGCCGCTCCGGCGGGATCGTCCCGTCGAGCAGGCCGTCGGAAAAGCCGGCTATCGTCGTCATCGGCGTCTTGAGCTCGTGCGAGACGTTGGCGATGAGCTCGCGCCGCTGGTTTTCCGAGCGCTCGAGCGACTCCGCCATCAGGTTGAAGGCGTCCGCCAGCTCCCGTATCTCGTCCTCCCGCTCCGGCTCGCTCACGCGGGCGGAGAAATCGCCCTTGGCGAACTTGCCCGCCGCGGCCGCCATCTCGCGCAGCGGCCGAGCCGTCTTTTTCGAGGTGATGATGGAGATGATGAGCGCGATCGCCATGACGGACACGGCGACGGACAGGTATATCCCCGAAAACTCGCGCCACAGCTCGTTCATCGACGCCTTCTCCGCAGACATGACGATATACCCCGCCGTTTCCTGCGTCTTCGAATCGACCATGCGCATGGCGATCGCGTAGCGCGGCTCCGTATAGAGGCCGTCGAGCGACGTAAGGGATATCTCCTCGCTCTCCCGGCCCGCCATGCCCAGCGTCCCGGAGGAGACGGTCTTCCCGATATGCTCGCAGTCGAGCTGCCGGTCCGAGCAGGAGACGACCGCCCCGTCGGGGTCGCACAGCAGGATATGGTACCCGGAGAGGCCCGCTATGCCGGAGAGCGCCATCCTGACCTCAAAGCTGCCGAGGTCCCATTCGTAGGCATACGCCGAGATGAGCCGGGCGACCTCCTGCGCGTTCGTGATCATCGCGGCCTTCTTCTCGCGCATGACGAAGCGATAGCTGAGCGCGAGAAAGGCGGAGCCCATGATGGCGAAGCAGAGGATGAGGATCGAGAGGGTCGTCAGGAAATTCCGGAAATAAATGGACTTATGACCCTTTATCACGCGATCACTCCTCCAACTCGAACTTGTAGCCGACGCCCCAGACGGTCTTGAGCGACCACTTGTCGCTCACGTTTTCCAGCTTTTCCCGCAGGCGCTTGATATGTACGTCCACCGTGCGCGAGTCGCCGAAGTAGTCGAACCCCCAGACCTCGTCGAGGAGCTGGTTGCGCGTGTACACCCGGTTGGGCGAGGACGCGAGATGGTATAAAAGCTCCATCTCCTTCGGCGGGGCCTCCACTTTTTTCCCGTTCACGAGCAGCTCGAATGAATCCATGTCGATCGTGAGCTTGTCGAATTCGAGCTTCTTCTGCTTCTGCCCGCCGGAATCCCCGTAGCGCCGCAGCACCGCGTGGACGCGCGCGAGCAGCTCCTTCACCTCGAAGGGCTTGACGATATAATCGTCCGCGCCCATCTCGAGGCCGTTCACCTTGTCGAACGTCTCGCCCTTCGCCGTGAGCATGATGATCGGCGTCTTCGAGACGCTCCTGATCTCCCGGCAGACGCTCCAGCCGTCCATCACGGGCAGCATGATGTCGAGCAGCACGAGGTCGGGCTTCCACTGCTCGAAGGCAGACACGCCCTTCCCCCCGTCCGCCGCCGTCTCCACCTTGAAGCCGTCCTTTTCGAGGTACAGGCGCAGCAGCTCGGAAATGTTTTCATCGTCCTCGATGACGAGTATCTTTGTAGCCATTAAGTCAACCCCATTCTGTCATGGTTTGAAACTTATTATACAGCAAATCTCCCCGCGTGGGTTAAGAAAGTGTAAAAATAAATTTGTATATCGCCGACTGATTTGGTATAATAAGAAAAAAGTTAGTTACGGGTAACGGGAGGGAATCATGAAACAGGAGGTATACGTCATCACCGGCATGTCCTGCGCGGCCTGCTCCAGCGCCGTCGAGCGCGTGACGCGAAGGCTTCAGGGCGTATCGGAGAGCTTTGTCAATCTCACGACCGGCAAAATGACGATCGTCTACGACGAGGCCGCCGTCACGCCGGAAAAAATCGTCAGCACTGTGGAGAAAGCGGGCTTCGGCGCCTCCGTCTATGTGCCCGACGCGCCGAAAACCGACGACGAGGCCGCCGATCTTACGCGCAGAAGGAACGACCTGATCGGCGCGGCGATCCTCTCGGCGCTGCTCCTGTATATCTCCATGGGCCAGATGCTGCCGATCCCCCTGCCGGTGCCGGGCTTCCTCTCGATGCACGAAAGCCCCGTCGCCTTCACGGTCGCGCAGCTCGTGCTGGCGACGCCGGTCCTCTGGTTCGGGCGGCGGTTTTTTACGAGCGGCATAAAGGCGCTTTTCCACCTTTCTCCCAACATGGACTCCCTTGTGGCGGTCGGCAGCGGCTGCTCCTATCTCTACAGCCTTTGTATGGCGGTCCTGCTCTTTGCCGGCGACCACGCCCGCGTCCACGACCTCTACTTTGAATCCTCCGCCGTCGTCATCACGCTCGTGATGCTCGGCAAATATTTTGAGGCGCGCTCGAAAAGGCGCACGAAAAGCGCGATCACGGGGCTCATGGAGCTCTCCCCCGACACGGCGCTGCTCCTCGGCGAGGACGGCAAGACGACCGAGGTCGCGACCGATTCTCTCCGCCCCGGCGACGTCGTCCTTATAAAGCCCGGCGCGAAGGTCCCCACGGACGGCGAGGTGCTCGAGGGCGACGGCTCCGTCAACGAATCCATGCTCACGGGCGAGAGCCTGCCCGTGCCGAAATCGCCCGGAGACGCCGTCATCGGCGGCTCTCTAAACTGCGACGGCGCTTTCCGCGTCCGCGTCACCCGCACGGGGGCGGACACCACGCTTTCCGGCATCATCCGGCTCGTCGAGGAGGCGCAGGGGAAAAAGGCCCCCGTCTCCCGCTTCGCCGACAAGGTCGCGGGCGTGTTCGTGCCCATCGTCATGGGCATCGCGCTGCTCGCCGCGATCATCTGGGCGCTGACGGGCGCGGCGTTCCCCTTCGTTTTGCGCATCTTCACGTCGGTGCTCGTCATCGCCTGCCCGTGCGCCCTGGGCCTCGCCACGCCGACGGCCATCATGGTCGGCACCGGCCTCGGCGCGCAGCACGGCATCCTCCTGCGCAGTGGCGAGGCGTTGGAGACGGCGCGCGGCGTCACCGCCGTCGTTTTCGACAAGACCGGCACCGTCACGCGCGGCGAACCGGCCGTCGCCGACGGGCGCGGCGAGAGGGAGCAGACGCTCTCCGTCGCGGCCGCGCTCGAGAGCCTCTCGACCCACCCGCTCGCCTCGGCCGTCGTTTCCGCCGCCGAGGGGCTCCCGCTCCCCGCCGTTACGGATTTTGAAAATATCCCCGGGCGCGGTCTTATGGCCTCCCTGCCCGACGGCAGGCCGGCGCTGGCCGGGTCCCGCCGCCTGCTGGAGGAAAAGGGGCTGGACCTCTCCGCCTTTGAGGGCGACGCCGCCGAGCTCTCGGAGAAGGGCGAAACGCTCATCTTCGTCGCCGCCGGGGAAACCGTGCTCGGCGTCATCGGCGTCTCCGACCAGATACGCGAGACGAGCGCCGAGGCGGTACGGCGTCTCGGCGACATGGGCGTCAAGACGTATCTCCTCACCGGCGACACCGAGGCCGCGGCCAGAAGCGTCGCCCGCGCCGCCGGCTTCGACGAGGTCTTCGCCGGCGTCCTGCCGGACGGCAAGGCCGATGCGATCCGCGCTTTAAAGGAAAAGGGCGAGCACGTCATGATGGTCGGCGACGGCATCAACGACGCGCCCGCCCTGACCGAGGCCGACGTCGGCGCGGCGATGGGCGGCGGCAGCGATATCGCCGTGGACGCAGGCGACATCGTCCTCATGCGCTCGGACCCCCTCGATATCCCGCGCGCGATAAATCTCTCGAGAATGACGCTCCGGACGATCAAGCAGAACCTCTTCTGGGCGTTTTTCTACAACGTCATCTTCATCCCCGTGGCGGCCGGCGTGCTCTATCCCGCGTTCGGGATACTGCTCTCCCCCATGTTCGCGGGCTTTGCGATGTCGCTGTCCTCCGTATGCGTCGTGACGAACGCGCTGCGGTTGAGGCGAAAGAAAATATGAAACGAAAAAAATTTGAAAGGAAGTACCCTGCCATGACGACCTGGAATGTCCCTGAAATGCACTGTGAAAACTGCGTAAAGCGCATAAATAACGCGCTCGGCGCGCTCGGCGTGAAGTTCTCCGTCTCGCTGGAAAACAAGACGGTCTCCGCCGAGGGCGACAAGGCGGCCGTAGTCTCCGCGCTCGACGATCTCGGCTTCTCCGCCGAGGAGCTCGGATAAGACATGGCCCCCTCTCTCCGATACCGCTTCGGCATCCGGGTGAGCGTGGATGCGCCCATCCTCGTCGGACGCGATGAAAAAACGGGCCGCCGCCAGCTCATCCCGATCCTCTCGGGCGAGGTGTCGGGCGAAAACGGCCTGCACGGAACGGTGCTGCCCGGCGGCGTCGACTGTCAGGTGATTCGGCCCGACGGGCGGTGCGAGGTCTCCGCGCGCTACGCCGTCCGGCTCGACAGCGGCGACGGCTTCTACATCCAGAACGACGGCGTCCGCACGGTGCCGCCCGATTATGCCCGCGACGTTTTCGACGGGAAATTCGTCGATCCAGACCTCTATTACTTCTGCACGACGCCGCGCTTCGAGGTCTTTTCCGGCGAGCTTGCGTGGCTTTTAGACCGCGTCTTCATCTGCTCGGCCAAACGTCTGCCCGACGCCGTGCTCATCGATTATTACAGCGTAGAGACATAGGGGGCGATTTGCCCCCTACAGTGAAATGCCCGCGTGGCGGGCGTGAAATCCCTCCTTGCGGGGTGAAATCCGGCTGCCGCCGGGTGAAATCGCGCCCAAAAAGGCGCGGTTATGGTATCCCCTTCGGGGATACTGAAACAGAGGCTGCCGCAAAATCTGTGTATTTTGCGGCAGCTTTCTTTATATTTCCCTTTTCACAATTTCCATGAGCGTTTCCCGTTCGTTTTTTTCCGGTTGGTCTATCACCAGTCGCAGGAGCTTTTGCAGCGTTTCCCCCGTCTCCGGGCCTTTGGGGAAGCCGAGCGCGAGCAGGTCGTCCCCCGTGACGGCGAGCTGCCGCAGGCTCCAGCAGTCGCCGGAGTCGAGCACGGCGCGCAATCGCTCCGGCGCGGTCTCGTCGCCGAGGGCGAAGGCGGTAAAGGCCGCCGCCCGCGCGCCGTCCTCCCCCGCATCGCAGAGGAGCCGGCGGATATCCGCGCCGCCCTGCGGGAAGGGCGCGCCGGTCTCCCTCCGCGCCCGCGCCGCGCAGGCGATCGTTTTCCCGTCGAGCCGCAGCTTTATGAGCATGTCCGCCGCGTCCGGCACGGAGGCGCTGCGCTCCAGCAGCAGCGCGAAGACGGTCATCCTCTCCTCCCCCGGCACGAGTTTGAGCCGCCGGAGCGTTTTTTCGCCCGGCGACAGGCGTTTTTCGAGAAAAGCGTCCAGCAGACCGAGCGTTATGAGCTTTTCCGCCGTCTCCGGCCGCGGCGACAGGAGCGTTTTATTGAGCTCGTCACGCACCCGCTCCGCCGAGAGCAGAGAAGCGCGGGGCGCGAGCGCTTCGATCGCGCGATACGTCGCCGGCTCGATCGAAAAGCCGAGCTGCGCGGCAAAGCGCACCGCGCGGAGCATCCGCAGCGCGTCCTCGGAAAAGCGCCGCTCCGGGTCCCCCACGCAGCGGATAAGGCCGTTTTCGATATCCTCCCGCCCGCCGAAGGGGTCGAAGAGCGTCCCGTCCCCGGAGAGCGCGAGGGCGTTCATCGTAAAATCGCGGCGCGAGAGGTCCTCCTCCAGGCTTTTTCCGAAGGCGACGCTTTCTGGCCTGCGGCCGTCGCGGTACGCGCCGTCGGAGCGGAAGGTCGTGACCTCGGCCTTCCCCTCCTCCCAAAAAACGGTGACGGTCCCGTAGCGGATACCGGTCGGGGCTGTTTTGGGGAATAGCCTCATGACCTCCTCCGGCGGGGCGGAAGTCGTAACGTCCCAGTCCTCCGGCTCCCTTAAGAGCAGCCTGTCGCGCACGCAGCCGCCCACGGCGAAGGCGGCAAAGCCATTTTCGCGCAGACGGCTCAATATTTCCAGCATGAACGCGGGCAGCACGGCCTTCCCTCCTTCGACAAAATCGCCGGCAAAAAGTGCTTTTGCGTCTATTGTATTCCTTCTCTGTTCGTATTATAATTATAATAATCAAAAAAGAAAATAGCAACGGTAAAGCGCCCATAAAACGGCGCTTATCCGTCTGCTTTGGGGAGACAGTATGGAAGTTTCGGAGCTTAAAGCGTATATCCTGCCCGGAAAACGGGCGCATCTCATAGGCATCGGCGGCGTTTCGATGTCGCCGCTGGCCGAGGTCCTGCACAGCATGGGCGTCGCCGTCTCCGGCTCGGATATGAGCGACGGGCCCGTCATCGCGCATCTGCGCTCGCTCGGCATCCCCGTTGCCATCGGGCACAGGGCGGAGAGCGTCGAGGGGGCGGACTTCATCGTGCGCACGGCGGCCGTCCACGATGAAAACCCGGAGATCGCCGAGGCGAGAGCGCGCGGCATCCCCGTCTTTGAGCGCGCGCAGGCGTGGGGCTACATCATGCGCGGCTACAAAAACGCGCTCTGCATCGCCGGCACGCACGGCAAGACCACGACGACCTCCATGTGCACGCAGATCCTGCTCGCCGCCGGGCGCGACCCCACCGTCATGATCGGCGGCACGCTGCCGCTCTTGAGCTCCGGCTACCACGTGGGAAAAGGCGACACGATCGTGCTGGAATCCTGCGAGTATTACAATTCCTTCCTCAGCTTTTCGCCCACCGTGGCCGTCGTGCTCAATATCGAGGCCGACCATCTGGACTTCTTCAAGGATTTAGAGGACGTGAAGGCGTCCTTCCGGCGCTTTGCCGGGCTCGTCCCGGAGGAGACGGGCTGCGTCCTGCTCTGCGGCGACGATAAGAACACCGTCGACGCGCTTTCCGGTCTCGGCCGAAAAACCGTGACCTTCGGCCTCGGCGAGCAGAACGAATTTCATCCGGCAAACATTGCCGTTATCGACGGCAAAACGGAATTCGACGCCCTCCGCGGCGATCAGCTCCTCGCCCATATCACCTTGCAGATACCCGGCCTCCACAACGTCTCCAACGCGCTCGCGGCCACGGCCGCCATGACGCAGCTCGGCGTTTCCGCCGACGCCGTGAGGGAGGGCCTCGCCGCCTTCACCGGCGCGAAAAGGCGCTTTGAATTTAAAGGGACGCTTTCCGGCGCGCGCGTCTATGACGACTACGCCCACCATCCGGGCGAGCTCAAGGCGCTGCTCGACGCGGCCGGGACGCTCGGCTATAAGCGCATCCTGCTCGCCTTCCAGCCGCACACCTATACGCGCACAAAGGCGCTCTTTGACGATTTCGTGGAGCAGCTCCGCCGCCCGGACAGGGTCTTCCTCGCGGAGATTTACGCGGCGCGGGAGAAGAACACCATCGGCATCTCCTCGCGCGACCTCGCCGAGCGGATACCCGGCGCGGTCTTCTGCCCCACCTTCACGAACATCGAGGAAAATCTGCGCGCGGCGGCGCAGCCCGGCGACCTCATCCTCACGGTCGGCGCGGGCGATATCTACCGCGTCGGCGAGAGCATCGTGGAGTAAAAATCCAACGAGACCCGCTTCGCTGGGCTCTCGTTGGAGATGGCCGGCACTCCGCTTCGCGCACTCCCTTTGGTCGCACGCGCGCTCCGCGAGAAGTATTTTTTGTCCGGTACACGCCCGGACAAAAAATGATCGGCTTTTTTCACACCCGCAAGCGCGAATATGGAACGAGATTTTTGTCTACAGTTTGGCAGGCGAGAGGATTTGGGACCTTTCGCCTGTTTTTTTACCCTTTTCGGCTCATCTTCGCCGCCAAAATCCGACTATATAGATGAGGGCCCTTGAAACTGGAGAAAGGAGTCGCGCTATGGAAGACAGAGAGATCGTCGAGCTATACTGGCAGCGGGACGAAACGGCGATAGCCGAAACGGACGCCAAATACGGCGGCTTCTGCCGCCGTATCGCGGAAAACCTGCTGGGGATACGCGAGGACGCCGAGGAGTGCGTAAACGACGTTTATAGCGAAGCGTGGTCCTCCATGCCGACCGAGCGGCCCGAGAGGCTGCGCCCCTGGCTCGGCAGGGTCGCGCGGAACATCTCCATCGACCGCTGGCGTCAAAATCACGCGCAAAAGCGGTACGCCGGCATGGAGTCTCTCCTCTCCGAGCTGGAGGAGTGCGTGCCCGCCCCATGCTCGGTCGAGCGCGCGGTCGAGGCGTATGATCTCGGGCGCGTCATCGACCGGTGGCTCCTGACGCTACCGGATGACGACCGGTCGCTATTCCTCCGCCGCTACTGGAACGGCGAGCGCTTAAAAACGCTCGCGGCCGAACAGGGCGTCCCGGCGGGGCGGCTCGCGCAGCGGATGCTGCGGCTGCGGCGGAGCCTCAAATCGGAACTGGAAAAGGAGGGGATCATCCTATGAGTAAAGAAAGCGAAAAGCTCTTCGACGGCGTCACGAACGTCAGCGACGAGCTCGTGGAGAGCGCGCAGGCGGCGAAAAAAACGAAGCGGCGTCTCCCCCGCTGGGTCTATCCCGTGGCGGCGGCGCTGGCCGTCGTCATCGTCGGCGGCGTGTTCTTCCGCGGGACCTCGGCCTACGCCATCGCGGAGGCGAAATACCCCGTGGAGCGCGTCTTCACCGACCCGGAAGAATATACCGGCACGGTAAGCGCCTTTCTGCAAAAAAGCATCCCGCAGTTTCTGGCAGGCACCGAGACGGAAAACCGCCTGTACGCGCCGCTGAACGTCTATATCGCGCTCGGGATGCTCGCGGAGGTGACGGGCGGCGAGAGCCGCGCGCAGGTGCTCGACCTGCTCGGCGCGGAGGATATCGACGAGCAGCGGGCGCTCACCAAAAGCGTATGGAACGCGAACTATTACGACAACAAGGCGGGAAAATGCGTGCTGGCGAACTCCCTGTGGCTCAACGAGGACGTGCGCTTCGTGCAGGAAACGATGGACTCGCTCGCGCAGCACTATTACGCCTCGTCCTACCGCGGCAGAATGGGCAGCCTCGGCATGAACGCCCAAATAGCCCGCTGGATCGACAAGCAAACGAGCGGGCTTCTGAAGGACAGCTCCTCCGGGATAGCGCTCGACCCGGAGGCGGTGATGGCGCTCGTCTCCACCGTCTACTTCCGCGGCACATGGGCGGACGAATTTTCCAAAAAGGACACGGCGGACGGCACGTTCCGGGCAGAGAGCGGCGATCTGACCTGCGACTTCATGCACAAGGATGAGACGGGCGGCCGATACTTCTGGGGCGAACGCTTCTCCGCCGTCTCGCTCGGCTTTACGAACGGGCGCGAAATGTGGTTTTTCCTGCCGGACGAGGGCGTAACGCCGGACGACCTGCTCACAGACGCCGAATTCATGGCGCTGCTCACCGCGGGCCGCGCGGAGAAGGACGAGTGGGAAAAAAGCGTTTATGCGCGCCTGAACCTCGCCGTCCCGAAGTTCGATACCGCCGACGACGTTGACCTGAAAAAAGGGCTCGCGGCGCTCGGCGTAACCGACGTGACGGACCCGGCCGTTTCGGATTTCACGCCGATGACGGCGGATCCGGACGTTTTCCTCTCCATGGCAAAGGAAGCCGTCCGCGTCACGATCGACGAGGAGGGCTGCACGGCGGCGTCCTACGTGGTGCTCGGCATGACCGGCGGCGGCGCGCTCCTGCCGGACGAGGTGGTGGACTTCACGCTCGACCGCCCGTTCCTCTTCGCGGTGACGGCCCCCGACGGCCTGCCGATCTTCGCCGGCGTGATAGAAGACCCGACGGCGTAAAAAAATAACCTGTGCCTCGGCACAGGTTATTTTTTTACCGATATGGTTTAGCCGAACACGGCGAGCAGGAAGCCGGCCGCGATGGCGGAGCCGATAACGCCGGCCACGTTCGGGCCCATGGCGTGCATCAGCAGGAAGTTCGCGGGGTTGGCCTTCTGGCCGACCATCTGCGAAACGCGCGCGGCCATCGGGACGGCGGAGACGCCGGCCGAGCCGATCAGCGGGTTTATCTTGCCGCCGGTGAGCTTGCACATGATCTTGCCGAAGACGAGGCCGCCGGCCGTGGAGAAGCAGAAGGCCAGCAGGCCGAGAACGATGATGAAGATCGTCTGCAGGGTGAGGAAGCGCTCGGCGACCATGGTCGCGCCGACGCTGACGCTCAGGAAGATGGTGACGATGTTCATCAGGGCGTTCTGCACGGTGTCGGACAGTCTCTCGGTGACGCCGCACTCACGGAACAGGTTGCCGAGCATGAGGCAGCCGAGCAGCGGAGCGACGGACGGCAACAGCAGGCAGGTGAAGATCGTGACGACGATCGGGAACACGATGCGCTCGGTCTTCGTGACGGGGCGGAGCTGCTCCATCTTGATCTCGCGCTCCTGCTTCGTGGTGAGGAGCTTCATGATAGGCGGCTGGATGAGCGGTATGAGCGCCATATACGAGTACGCCGCTATCGCTATCGCGCCGAGCAGATGCGGGGCGAGCTTGGTCGTCAGGAAGATGGCGGTCGGGCCGTCCGCGCCGCCGATGATGCCGATGGAGGCAGCCTCGGGGCCGGTGAAGCCCAGCAGCAGGGCGAGGATGAACGCGCAGTAAACGCCGAGCTGGGCGGCAGCGCCGAGCAGCAGGGACTTCGGGTTCGCGAGCAGGGGACCGAAGTCGGTCATCGCGCCGACGCCCATGAAGATGAGCGACGGATAAACGCCGGCCTTGACGCCGATGTACAGGATGTCGATGAGGCCGCCCTCACGCAGCACGTCGCCGTAGCCCTTCGTATGGGCTATGACAGCGTCCCACAGCTCCGGGTGATACAGGTTGCTGCCCGGGAGGTTCGCGAGCAGGCCGCCGAAGGCGATGCCGACGAGCAGCAGCGGCTCAAACTTCTTGACGATGCCGAGATAGAGAAGCACGCAGCATATGATGATCATCACGATGTTGCGCCAGTCGGTGCCGAGGAGATAGAAGCCTGATGTCTTCCAAAGGGTACTTAATGTATCGAGGATCATTTCCTATCCCCCTTACCCTATGATCACAAGCGCCGCGCCGGTGTCGACAGCGGACCCCTTCGGGGTGACGATCTGCTTGACGACGCCGTCGCTGGGCGCGACGATATCGTTTTCCATCTTCATGGCCTCGAGAACGACGAGGACAGTGCCGGCCGTAACAGACTGGCCCTGGGTGACGCAAACGTCCAGAACGGTACCCGGCATGGGGGCGGAGACCGTCACATCGCCGGCGGCAGCCGCGATCGGAGCGGCGGGAGCGGGCGCAGGCGCGGGAGCCGGGGCCGGAGCCGGAGCCGGGGCCGGGGCAGCCGCGGGCGCGGGAGCCGGGGCGGCCTTCGGAGCCGGAGCGGTGGCCTCCGTCGCGGGGACGGCGGCGGTCTTGGGCTCGCAGCCGACGTCGTATTCGTCGGTGACGGTGGCGGCGCCATGCTCTACTTCCACTTCATAGGTCCTGCCGTGCAGCGTAATGATGTATTTCATGTTATTTTCCCTCCGATTTTTCGCCATCTACTTCCTTGATGGACTTGAAGTCAAGCTCGTCAATGGGTGATCCGGACTCGTCGGCCACGATAGCCATGAGCATGGCCGCCGTCCTCGGGTGAACATCCCCGATGTCGATCGTTCCCTTAGAGGTGCCGGTCAGCTTGCGGGGAGCGGGCGCGGGCGCGGGCGCAGCGACAGGTGCTGCCGCCGCCGGTGCCGGTGCCGCCGCCACGGGAGCCGGAGCGGCCTTCGTCGCAGGCGCGGCAGGCTTCTTCAACCCGACGATCTTCGACAGAACGACGATGACGATGATCAGGAAAATAAGGCCCACGAACACGATCGCGATACCCAGTACCGCGAGCAGAAGTCCTGAGCCAACCCCCAGATTCACCAGGTTATCCAAAACGCAATTACCCCTTTCCTTTTTTACTCAATACCAGATTGCCTTTTAGCAGTATATCATGCCGCGCGGGCAATTACAACAAAAATCGACCGCCGCATGAAGAAAAAAACAGGGAATTCTTCCGCTTTTTCGGGCCGTTTTTTCCGGCCGAAGCCAACCTGGTATACTAAGTTACTCTTTTCCTAATCCGACGAACGCGCGGAGCCCAGAATGAACTCCGCGCGTTTTCGTGCAGGTGGATTTTGCCCTTACGGCAAGGTCAGTATTCGTAATGATGCGCGTCCTGGAGCACCATATCCTTGAGCTTCATCAGGCGGACCTTCGTGGAGCGGTCGTTCTCCTCGAGGCTCATGGATATGTACTTGATGTTCGTCTGCATCTCGGGGATCATGACGTACTCAAGCGCATTGACGCGGCGGCGTGTCCTTTCGATCTCCTCCGCTAAAAGCTGCGTGGTCTTCTCGATCTGAGCCAGCTCAAGCATATCCTTGAACACGTCCGACAGCGCCGCGAGCGCGTCGTCCAGCTCGCCGGAGGTCTGCGCGAAGCCGTAGGGATATATCTCCGCGGCGTCCTCGCTCTTCAGCTTGAAGTTGTACACAGGCACGTTGACCGACATGACGTTTTTGAGCGACATGCCGAGATCCACGCTCTGCTTCGGATAAAGGAGCGACTGCTCCAGCATTTCCGGCGACATGACCGCCGACGCCACGGTGAGGGCCGAGGCCGCCTCGGAGAGGCCCTGCTCGACCTTCTTGCGCAGCTCCTTGTTCTTGCGAACGATCTCGAGGAACTGGCGCATGAGCTCATCGCGCTTGTCTTTCAGGAGCTTGTGGCCTCGCATGGCCGTCTTCAGACGGCCCTTCAGCCGCGTCAGCTCCATACGCGTCGGGTTTATTGTCTTAGTTGCCATAGTTCACCGCCTCAATCCTGTTTCGGCAGGTATTTGTCTATGTACTCCTGTTTGATCCTCTTGAGCTCGGTGGTCGGGAAGATGGACAGCAGCTTCCAGCCGAGGTCCAGCGTCTCTTCGATGGAGCGGTTCTCCTCGTAGCCCTGGGAGACGTACTCCTTCTCGAACTCGTCGGCGAACTTCGCGTACAGGCGGTCGACGGGCGACAGGGCGCTCTCACCGAGGATGGTGGCGAGCTCCTTGGCGTCCTTGCCGCGGGAGTAGGCGGCGAAGAGCTGGTCCATGTTGCCGGCGTGATCCTCGCGGGTCCTGCCGGGGCCGATGCCCTTGTTCTTCAGACGGGAAAGGCTCGGGAGCACGTCGACGGGGGGCATGATGCCCTTACGGTCGAGGTCGCGGGAGAGGATGATCTGGCCCTCGGTGATGTAGCCCGTAAGGTCGGGGATCGGGTGGGTCTTGTCGTCCTCGGGCATGGTCAGGATCGGGATCATGGTGATGGAGCCGGGCTTGCCGATACGGCGGCCGGCGCGCTCGTACATCGTCGCAAGGTCGGTGTACAGGTAGCCGGGGTAGCCGCGGCGTCCCGGGACTTCCTTCTTCGCGGCGGAGACCTCGCGGAGAGCCTCGCAGTAGTTCGTGATATCCGTGAGGATGACGAGCACATGCATGTTCTTCTCGAACGCGAGATACTCGGCGGCGGTCAGGGCCATACGCGGGGTGGCGATACGCTCGACGGCGGGGTCGTCGGCGAGGTTGGTGAACAGAACGGTACGGTCGATGGCGCCCGTGCGCTTGAACTCCTGCACGAAGTACTCGGACTCCTCGAACGTGATGCCGATGGCGGCAAACACGACGGCGAAGTTCGCGCCTTCGTCTCCGAGCACCTTCGCCTGACGCGCGATCTGCGCGGCGAGCTGGGCGTGCGGAAGACCGGAGCCGGAGAAAATCGGCAGCTTCTGGCCGCGGACGAGGGTGTTCAGACCGTCGATCGTGGAGACGCCGGTCTGGATGAACTCGTTCGGGTAGTCGCGGGCGGCCGGGTTCATCGGCAGGCCGTTGATGTCGAGGTGCTTCTCGGCGAGGATCTCCGGGCCGCCGTCGATCGGGTGGCCCATGCCGTTGAAGACGCGTCCGAGCATATCGCCCGAGACGGCCAGCTCCAGCGGGTGGCCGAGGAAGCGGATCTTGCTTTCCGCGAGGTTGATGCCGGCGGAGGTCTCGAAGAGCTGGACGACAGCCTTGTCGTCCTCGACCTCAAGGACCTTGCAGCGGCGGACCTCGCCGGTCGGGAGCTCGATCTCGGCCAGTTCGTCGAAGGTAACGCCTTCAACGCCGGTGGCGATCATCAGAGGTCCCGATATTTCTTTTATGGTACGATATTCCTTGATCATGCCGCGTCGCCTCCTCCAACTACTTCTTCGATCTGAGCGGCCATATCCTCGGTGATCTTCGCGTAAGCGTCCACGTACTCGTCTTCGGGTACGGACTTGGCGCGGCCTATCCTCTCCTTGACCTGGATGCCGATGAGCGCGTCGATGTCGGCGCCCTTCTCGATGGCCGCTCTGCAGAGCTGGTCATAGGTGAGGATGATCTTCATCATGCGGGCCTGTCTGTCGTAGGACGAATAGCTGTCCACGTCGACGAAAGCGTTCTGCTGGAGAAAGTCCTCGCGGATCATCTTGGCGGTCTCCAGCGTCAGGCGGTCGGCCGGGGACAGGGAATCCTGTCCGACGAGCTTGACGATCTCCTGCAGCTCGGCCTCGGACTGGAGGATCGACATGGCCTTGTCGCGGTTCTGCATGAACTCGCGGCCCATATTGTCGAGGAACCACTGACGGAGGTTGCCGAGGTACAGAGAGTAACTGTTCAGCCAGTTGATGGCCGGGAAGTGACGCGCGTAAGCCAGCGGCGCGTCGAGGCCCCAGAACACCTTGACGATACGCATGGTGGCCTGGGAGACAGGCTCGGAAATATCGCCGCCCGGAGGGGAAACGGCGCCGACGGCGGAAAGGCTGCCCATGCGGCCGTCTCCGCCGATACACTCGACGCAGCCGGCGCGCTCATAGAACTGGGCGAGACGGGAGGCGAGGTAGGCGGGGTAGCCCTCTTCGCCGGGCATCTCCTCGAGTCGGCCGGACATCTCACGCAGAGCCTCGGCCCAGCGGGAGGTGGAGTCGGCGATGACCGCGACGGCGTAGCCCATATCGCGGAAATACTCGGCGATGGTGATGCCGGTGTAGATGGAGGCCTCACGCGCGGCAACGGGCATATCGGAGGTGTTCGCGATAAGCACGGTGCGCTTCATAAGGCTCTCGCCGGTCCTCGGGTCGTTCAGCTCGGGGAACTCCATCAGAACGTCGGTCATCTCGTTGCCGCGCTCGCCGCAGCCGATGTAGATAACGATATCGACGTCCGACCACTTGGCGAGCTGGTGCTGCACGACGGTCTTGCCGGAGCCGAACGGGCCCGGGACGGCCGCGGTGCCGCCCTTGGCGATCGGGAACAGCGTGTCGATGATGCGCTGGCCGGTCTGGAGGGGGACGGTCGGGACGAATTTCTGGACGTACGGTCTGCTCACACGGACGGGCCACTTCTGCATCATGGGGAGCTCGACAGTCTTGCCGGCGTCATCCTTCAGCGTGCAGATGGTCTGCGTGACGGTGAACTCGCCGTCGCCGATGAACTCCACGGTGCCGGAGACGTTCGGCGGCACCATGATCTTGTGCAGCACGGCCGTCGTCTCCTGGACGGTGCCCAGGATGCTGCCGCCCTGTACCTTGTCGCCGACCTTGACGGTCGGGACGAATTTCCAGAGCTTCTCTCTGTCGAGAGCCGGGACGGCGATGCCGCGGGTGATGGTCTCGCCGGCGACCTTGCGGATCTCGCCGAGGGGACGCTGGATACCGTCGTAGATGTTCTCCAGCATACCGGGGCCGAGCTCAACGGAGAGGGGCATACCGGTCGTCGTGACCTCGGCGCCGGGGCCGAGACCAGACGTCTCTTCATAAACCTGGATGGAGGCGGAATCTCCGCTCATATTCAGTATTTCGCCGACAAGTCTCTGCTCGCCAACATGGACGACGTCCGACATGTTGGCGTCTGCCAGGCCCTCGGCGACGACCAGAGGACCGGAGACCTTGACGATTTTACCGCTCATAATAACATTCCTTTCGCTCTAATCTCACAGGATGTTCGCTCCGATGGCGCGTTCCACCGAATCGTCCAGCGCTGCATTTCCGTAACCGAGGCTGCCTTCAGCGCCCGGAATAAGTATGACCGCAGGCGTCACGCTCTCCTTGAACTTGTCGATATCGTGCTTGAGCTCGAGGTAGAACGTCTCGGTCAGATAGATTATGGCGTAATCCTTTTCGGACGTGATGCGCCGGAATTCCGCGACGGCATTGTCCTTGTCGACAGGGAAAATGTCGAACCCGAGGGCGGAAAAGCCGATGATGCTGTCCTTTTCGCCGATGACCGCAATCTTATACATATGCTTCACGCAGCCTTTCCCGGATGACGTCCGGCGGGATATTGGCCATCCTGCCCGTCAGGATGATGCGTGCCGTCGAGATCTCCGTCTCCAGCGCGCAGATGTAGGCGATCAGCACGCGCTCGGAAAAGCTCGAGAGCTTCGCCGAGGCCAGGTACTTTGAAAGCGCATCGTCGCAGAGCTTTTCAAAGTGGGTCAGCCTCTCGCCCGCGATGACCTCGTCGCCGGAGGCGGCGGCCTCGGCCAGCGGAGAGCCGCTGTAGAGCGAGGCGAGCGGCGTCCCGGAGGAGACGGCGGTGATCAGCCTGTCGCGGCTGACGCTGCCGCCCTCGGAGAGCACGCCCTTTAAGAACGCACCGTCCTTCTGCATACGCGCCGCGCGCACGGCCGTGCGCAGGTTCGCGCTGTCGACGGCGAGCTTGCCGTACTCCACGAGGAAGCTGCTGCCGGACTCCTCGGCCAACTCCTGAAACTCCCTGTAATACGCCCTGTCGAGCACGAAGTCCGAAAGACGCGGGTCGTCCGTGCGGGCGAGCGTGTCCTTCGCTTCATGGATCGCCTGCGCGAGAACGGAGGGCACGCCCTTCATCTCATCGCGCACGTAAGCGTCCTCCAGCACCTCCGGCGGGACGCGGCCCGCTCCGGAGAGCAGGTGATCGCCCTTCGCGCCGGCGGCCTCGGACTTGATGAGCACCTTCGCGTTATGGTAATCGAATTTCACGCGGAAAACATCCACTATCGCGCTGTCGGGCGCCGTGAGCGCCAGATCGTGCATCGTCCTGTCGCGCTTCTCGCTGAAGCGCTTCTCAAGCTCGGCTGCACTGACGTCGGTCATATCGCCGTAACCGCACTCCTCCAGCACCTTCGCCGCGTCCTCGAACGTTTTGGCGTCGAGCATGCGGTTCGCGCGCTCATTCGTCAGAAGCGTCGACTCGCGCGCACGAAGATAGGCGGATAGATAGAGGTAATCCGTATCTTTAATCATCTTCTTAGACAAGCTTGGGACCTCCTTGTCCGTGGCGTGTGAGCGCGGCGCTCATTCGAACAGAATGGCCGCCACTTCGCCGGTCACGTCGTTCCTCACATCGTCCACAAGTGCGTCGAGGCTGCAGTTCGCTTCGATGTTGCCCTCGCGCAGGATCAGCCCGCCGCGCATGTCGCGCTGTTCGCCGGAGACCTTGAGCGCGCCGTTCTTGCCGACGGCGGCGAGCTTCTCATTGGCTTTGGCGACGACTTCCTCGCTGAACGCACGGTCCGTGCCGCTCGGGAAGATGACCTCCTCCGTGCCGCTGTGCGCGGCGCGGACGGCCAGTCCTGCAAGGAAATCCTGCTTTTCGCCGTCAGCCATGCCGAGCATTTTGCCGATGGCCAGCTCAAAGGCCTCGGTGATGATGCTCTGCTTGGCGGCGAGCGTCTCCTTCCTCGCTTCGAGCTGGGCGACGCTGTCAAGGCGCTCCTTGCGCTTTTCCGCGTCGTCTGTTCCTTTCCGGAAAAGCTTCTGATACTCGTCCTGCGCCGCCGTTTCGCCGGCCGAGGCGATCTCGGCGCAGCGGGAGGCGGCCTCTTCCGTGATCTTGGCGATCTCGGCGCCGGCGTCGGCGAGTATCCGCTCTTTTATTTTTTCAATTCCTGTCATATCGACCACCCGTGATTAGCCGATGTTAATGCTGGAGATCATCAGGAAGGAGGCAAGCAGGCCGAGAATGGCGTAGAACTCAACGACGGCGCAGAGCATGATGCCCTTGAACCAGTCGTTCGGCTTCTTGGCGAGCAGGTTGACGGTACCGGCCGCGACACGGCCCTGGGCAGGAGCGGAGATGCCGCCCGCGATAGCCATAGGCAGGCAGGCGCAGGCAAGCTGGAGGCCCTGCTCGATGGTCGGCTGCAGCGGGCTGCCGCCGAGGAGCGCGAGCTTGGCGATGACGACGAACCAGATAACGAAGCCGTAGAGGCCCTGCGTGCCGGGGATAACCTGGATGATCATGACTTTACCGAACTGAGAAGGATCTTCGCTGAGAAGGCCGGTGCCGGCCTCGCCGGCCGTGCCGCAGCCGCGGGCGCTGCCTGCGCAGCAGAGAGCCGCCGCAATGGCGCCGCCGAGAATAGCGATCGCAAGACCGCCCCATGCGGTGAAAAACGAATGAATGATTTCCATTAGTTGTTTCCTCCTTAATTTTTTGCAATGTTATAATATTTCGTATTGATTGCAAGAGGCTGGAATTTCCGTCCGCCCTCGCGGTACCACTTGCCGAAGAACTCGAGGTACTCGAGACGCGAGGTATGTACGAACGTGCCGATAAGGTTGAGGCCGATGTTGAGCGCGTGGCCCAGCAGGAAGATGACGATGAAGGCCACGATGTTGCCGGTCATGGCGCCGAGGCTGTTGAACACCTTGGCGACGACGGTGCCGGCCAGCATGAGGGCCATCAGTCGGCTGTAGGAGAGGATGTCTCCGAACCAGCCGGTCACGACGCTGTACAGGCCGTAAAGACCGGAGCCGATCTTCCCTCCGATGCTCGCCGCGCCGCGTCCCTGTGCGTAAATGAGGACAACGATGGAGATGATGAGAACGATCGGCGTCACCTTGAGCGCCATCAGCGCGATGCCGATGAACAGCAGGAAGATGGAGCCGCTGTCCCACAGCGCGTCCATCGGGTGTCCGTCGCGTATCTGCATGTAGCCGCTGATGGCGACGCCGAGCAGCAGATGCACGACGCCGATGCCGAGGCAGATGATGAGGACGGTCATCGGGTCCTTCAGCGGATCGATCAGCGAGAATATCTTGACGCTGTCGGGATCCACGCCGGTGAAGAAGCCCTGCACCTGCGGGATGATGTCGCCGAAGAAGGTGCCGGTGATAAGGCCGAATATCATACAGCTTATGCCGACCGGGATGGCCATGCCGCCCATGTAGCCGAGGCCGCCCTTGGCCTTGAACTTGAACTTGAGGAGCAGGCCGCCGATCAGCAGGATGAGACCGTAGCCGAGATCGGCGAACATGATGCCGAAGAACAGGGAGAACGTCGGCATCAGCCAGGGGTTCGGGTCGATGCCGTTGTACGACGGGAGGTTGTACATCTCCGTCACCATGGTGAACGGACGCGTCACCGGGTTGTTCTTCAGCTTGATGGGGGCCGCCTCGTCCTCGCGCTCGACCTCCTCGGTCTCCCACGCGCAGGCGTACTTGGAAAGGGTCTCGGTGAGGCGCTTTTCGTCCTCCTCCGGCACCCAGCCCTCACAGTAGAAGGTGCTGTCGGTGCACATGAGGCGGGACGCCGCCTCCGCGCGCGCGATCACGGTGGAATAGGTGTCGATCCGGAGCTTCAGCTCGTCACGGTGGCCGGCCTCGGCCGCGATCTGAGCCTCGATGCTCTTTTTCTCCTCTTCCATCTGCGCGATGCGCTCGCCGGCCGCCGCGATGTTCTCCTTCGCGGTGCCCGTGCAGTTGTCGCCGACAGAGGCCGTCGAGAAGTTGAGCGGTCTCAGGGCGGAAAGGACGTCGTCCCTTTCCTCCTTACGGCAGACAAGGAGAAGATATTTCTGTTCTTTGTCCTCCGAGACGGTGAAGAGCTGCGCCATGTCCGTCACGGAGGCTGCCGCAGCGTCGAGCGCAGCCGTATCCGTCGCAGCGGGTACCGCGCCGAGTATCGCGGCGGCGGTCTGCGTGCCCTTGCATTCGAGGGGCAGGGCGAGATCGCGCCACGGCGACAGCGATTCGATAAACAGGTGTTCCCGGCTCTCGTCGGCCGAGATGCGGCGTATCCTCTCGTCGAGCGAGTGGATCTTCTCCGCGAGTTCGAGATCCTCCTGAAGCCCGCTGTCGTCCAAAAGGACTTGCAGCGTCGTCTCCGGAGGGGGCTGCATCAGCTTTGACTTCGCCGGTGCATAGCGGTCAAGCAGCTTTACAGCGTTCATGAGCGTCGTTTGATTTGCCCTGCTCCGCAAAAGCTCCGAACCGTCCGCGGCGGTGAGACGGGCGAATGTCTCGTCCGTTCCGTCCGTCGGTGGTTCGGAAACCTCCACGCATCCAAGCAGCATGAGTTCTCGCAAAAGCTCGTCTCTCTGATCGCGGATAGCCAACAGCCGCAGCCGTTTCATCTTGACTATCGCCATTAGCCGCCCACGACCTTCCTGACGATCGCGTCAGCCGCGGCATCCAGCCGCTGCTCCGCATGCGCACGGATCGCCGCGCACTTGTTTTTCGTGTTTTGCGAGAGTTCATCGGCGCTTTCGGCGGCTTTCGCCTCGGTCGCCTTCATCAGGTTCCCGATCTCTTCGTCCGCCCTCGCTCTCGCCGCTTCCAAAGCCGCGGCAGCCGATTTTTCAGCGTCCGCAACGGCCTTTTTCGCGTTTTGCTGGGCATCCGCGATCTCGCGCCTTGCCTGCTCTTCCGCAGCCGCAATATCATTTATTGCGTCCAACGACATTTAGGTCTCCCTCCTCATTCAGAAAAAATTCGCTACCCCCGTTCGCGCGGCGGGGGAAGCAAGCGCACCTATACCTTACAGCAGTATAATCGTATGGTAAAAATGATACCATGTTGCATGGAGAAAATCAATAAAAATGTGAACAAAATCTAAAATTTCATCAAATTGTTGACATATTTTGTTGATATTACACAACATTTGTTGCGCAGGTGACGATTTGGGCGGAAATTGTCACAGCAAAGTCGTTGATAAATCCCCGTATATGATGTAAAATGCAGGTAATCATACAATGAAATTGCAAGTGAGAGGTCCGCCTATGTCAACACGAAAGAGACGCCCGGGCGACAGGCCGGAGGGCCGGCGTCTGCGCTCGCTCGACGCGTACAACGCCGTGACGCCCTTCATCATGAAGGATCGGCGGGACGCGACCAACTTCTTCAGCGACACCGTGGAAATGACCGGGCTCGACCGGTACATACGCCGCAAGCGGGCGGAGGGCATGAAGGGCTTCGGCTTCCTGCATATTTTCGTCGCGGCCTACGTCAGGACGGTGAGCCAGCGCCCCGCGCTGAACCGCTTCGTTTCGGGCAAGCGCATCTTTGCCCGGAACGATATCGAGGTCGTCATGACGATCAAAAAGGAGTTGACCACCGCCGGCACGGAGACCTCGATCAAGGTCGCCTTCGCCCCGACGGACACATTGAACGAGGTCTACGTCCGCATCAGCGAGGCCATAGAAAAGGTCCGCGCCGAGGATAACGGCACGGACAAAACGGCCGCGCTCGTCGCCCGCTTCCCCCGCTTTTTCTTCTCCTTTTTCATGTGGGCCGTGCGCACGCTCGACTATTTCGGCCTGATGCCGCGGTCGCTCATGGCGGTCAGCCCGTTCCACGGCTCGCTCGTGCTGACCGATCTCGGCTCGCTCGGCATCCCGCCCGTCTGGCATCACCTCTACGATTTCGGCGTCGTGCCGATCTTCATTTCCTTCGGCGCCAAGCGCCGCGTAAATGAGCTCCAGGCCGACGGCTCCGTCGCCGAGCGCAAATATCTGGATTATACCGTCGCCTCGGACGAGCGCATCTGCGACGGCTTCTATTTCGCCCAGTCGCTCAAATACATCCGCAGCCTCCTGCGCCACCCGGAAAAGCTGGAGGTCCCGCCGGAAACGGTCATCGAGGACGTGGACTGACGGCTGTAAGGCCCCCGAAAGCCTCGCAGAGTTTCGCCGCCGGAGCGGCGAAATAAAGTCAAATCCATGTTTTCCGGGAGCATGTATCACGGAAAACATACTTTACAGCCCGCAAACGTGCAAAACGCATGGCGTTTTGTGCGCTGCAGCGGGCTGCTTCCCTTTCTCCAACGAGAGCCCAGCGCAGCGGGTCTCGTTGGAAAAACTGGCAAAGCCCCGTTTCCCACCGGGAAACGGGGCTTTGCCATATCCAGCTTGCCACCGGACTTCGCCATATTCGGTTTCAAAGCGGCCGCGCGGAGGGAACCCACTCCTCCGCACAGCCGCGGACGTGATCGCGGCCAAGGGCAATACCGCATAATTCCGGTGCGCAGATTGCGCAGTCAGAATTTTCTTCAGATCGTCTGAAAACCGCAGGGAATACTTGGTGTATTGCCGAGGATTTTCGGGCAATATGAAGGAAACTTATGCAAGCAAGATGTGTGCCGGAACTTGTGCGGTGTTGCCCAAAGAAAAAAAGCACGGCGCCGAAAAGCACCATGCCCGTCTGTTCGCATGATAAACCCCGCATACGCCCCGCCCCATAAAGGCGGAACGAAGAGGCCAACGCATCATCGGTATTCTGGCTCGTGCATTTAGGCAAAGGCCCGCGTCCGATATCCAGCCTTCCCGGGTCTCCCCAGTGACCGGCTCGCGCCGCGGATATCGGGCTCCTGCACATACAGCAACGGTTACATGCTCCGGACTCCCACCGGATTCCATTGTCACAGCGCCTGCCGGGGCCTCCGGCAGTCTTCACGCGTGAAACGATGCGGATATTCATTTGTGTTTATTGTATTCCGTCGGGCGTCTTTTGTCAATCCGTATTTTTGCGCACAAAAGGATGGCTTTTTCCGGCCGTTCCATGTATAATCTTATGGAAAACCACCTGGGGAGAGACCGCTATGAACGCTTATCTGCAAAACGACGACACCATGCTCTACCGCGCGGACAAGTACGGCGCGCCCGTGTCGGCGCTCGGCTTCGGCTGTATGCGCTTTACGCGCTCCGGCGGCGCGGTGGACCTCAAAAAGGCCGAACGCGAGGTGGCCGAGGCGATGGAGCTCGGTGTGAATTACTACGACTCGGCCTATATCTACCCCGGTATCGACGCCGCCGTCGGCGAGATCATGTCTCACGCCGGGCGGCGCGACCGCGTCGCGCTCGCCACGAAACTGCCGCTGATGCTCGTGCGGGACGCGTCCTCGCTCGACCGGCTCTTTGAGACGCAGCTAAAGCATCTGAAGACCGATCACATCGACTATTACCTGATGCACATGCTCAACGACCTGCCGACGTGGGAGCGCCTGCGCGCGCTCGGCATTGAGGAGTGGCTCGAAAAAAAGAAGGCGTCGGGGCAGATCTTACGCGCGGCGTTTTCCTTCCACGGCTCGGCGCAGGCGTTCCGGGACGTGCTCGACGCCTATCCGTGGGACATGTGCCAGATACAATACAATTATATGGACGTGCATTTCCAGGCCGGGCAGGCCGGGCTGCGCTACGCGGGCGAAAAGGGCGTGCCCGTCGTCATCATGGAGCCGCTGCGCGGCGGACGGCTCGTCGGGATGCTGCCGAAGACCTCGAAGGCGCTCATCGAGCGCGAGGGCGGGGGCGTCTCCCCGGCGCGGCTCGCGCTGCGGTGGCTCTGGGACCAGCCGGAAATTCTGTGCGTGCTGTCCGGCATGAATTCGCCGGAGATGCTGCGCGAGAACGTCGAGACGGCCCGCGCCTCCCCTCCGGGCTGCATGACGGACGCGGAGCGCGCGCTGATCGAAAAGGTCCGCGCGGACATCGCGGCGCACACGCGCGTCGGCTGCACGGGCTGCGGCTACTGTATGCCGTGCCCGAAGGGCGTCGATATCCCGACGGCCTTCCGCTGCCTCAACCTGACCTCGTCGGAGAGCCTCAAATCGGCGAGGACGGACTACCTGCGCGCGACGGCGCTGCGGCGCGAGCAGTCCTCCGCCTCCCAGTGCATCCGCTGCGGCAAGTGTGAAACGCACTGCCCGCAGGGCATCGCCATCCGCGACATGCTCGCGCAGGCGGCCAAAGAGCTGGAGGGGCCGACCTATCCCGTGGTGAAAAAGGCCGTCCGGCTCTTGAAGCTATACTAAAAAGATAAGGAAAAAAACAAGATATGTGGTTCATTTACGCACTGATAACGACCCTCGCGTGGGGCGCGGCCGACCTCTTTTACAAAAAAGGCGCCGTCCCCGCCGATAAATACAGTCACTTAAAGACGACGATGTGCGTCGGCGTCGTGATGGGCATCCACGCGATCTGCGTGCTCATTTTCGGCCATATCGGCTATAACCCCTTAAACCTCCTGCGCTACTTCCCCGTCTCCTGCATGTACATCCTCTCGATGGCCATCGGCTATTTCGGCTTGCGCTATCTGATGCTCTCGATCTCCTCCCCCATCCAGAACTCGTCCGGCGCGGTGACGTGCATCCTCTGCCTCGTCATCCTCGGCCAGACGATGGACGCGCCGTCCGCCGTCGCCGTCGTGCTCATCTGCGTCGGCATCTTCATGCTCGGCCTGTACGAGAGCCGCGCCGACCGGATAGAGGCCGGCGAGGAAAAGGGCATCCGCGGCGTCAAGGCGCTGATGATCCCGGTCGTCTACTGCATCATCGACGCGCTCGGCACCTTCTTCGACGCCTACTACCTCGACGACGTGGCAACGACCCCGCTCATAGACGTGACGGAGGAGACGCTCGAGAATGTGGCGAACGTCTCCTACGAGCTGACGTTCCTCTTCGTCGCCATCCTCATTTTCATCTTCCTGCGGTTTATTAAGCATGAGCGCATCCGCATCCCGGAGCAGCGCGACCGCGGCATCGCCGCCGTATTCGAGACGGCCGGCCAGTTCACCTATGTCTTCGCCATGAGCGGCAACGGCGTCGTCGCCGCGCCGATGGTGGCGTCCTACAGCATCGTGTCGCTCATCCTCTCGGCCATCTTCCTGCGCGAGCGGCTGACGAAGAAGCAATGGGCCTGCGTCGTCGCCGTCCTCGTCGGCATCGTCCTGCTCGGCGTGTCGGAAGGGCTGGCGGAGTAGGGAAAACAGGCAACACAACGGGAGAGCCCGAGCATACGGGGCTTTCCCGTTTTTTCTTGCTTTTCGGAAAAGTTTACTGTAAAATATTATAAAGTTGTTTGCGAGTCATTATGTAACGGAGACGGCGAAGGGGGCGGAGAAATGAAAAACACATTCAAGGTTATAATGCTGGCGCTGGCCGTGGTGCTGTGTATCGCGCTGCTGCCGGATACGGAGGCGCGGGCGGCGGAGATCGTGGACAGCGGTTACTGTGGCGGCGAGGGCGACGGGACTAATCTCACCTGGACGCTGGACAGCGAAGGGACGCTGACGATAAGCGGTGAGGGGGCGATGATGGACTGGCCGGATTTTGGAGGCAATATCCGTATTAGTTCGGTAATAATCCAGGAAGGCGTGACAAGCATCGGGACCCATGCGTTCTATGATGCCTATGATACACTTGTGAGCGTGACCATCCCGGCCAGCATGAAAAGCATTCCTCCTGATTCATTTAACTGCCCATTTGTTAAAAGCCTTTATATCAATGACTTAATCTCATGGTGTCAGATCGACTTTGGTCATGTCGGAGACGGATATTCTTCCCCACACTTTGGAATTCCTCTCGACCGGGAAGGTACACTGTACATAAATGGCAACCCCGTGACCGATCTCGTCATCCCGAATGGCGTTACGAGCATCCCGGACTTTGCATTTTTGAGTTGTCAGAGTCTTGCAAGCGTGACACTTCCTGAAAGTATTACAATGATTGGTGAGTGCTCGTTTGCAAGCTGTCATAATCTTGAGAGCGTAAAAATATCCAACGGTGTCACGAGCATCGGTAATTCGGCTTTCTCTAACTGCGACTGCTTAACAGACATTTCACTCCCCCAAAGTTTGACAAGCATCGGAGAATATGCTTTCTGCGGCTGTAGCTTTACAAGTCTAAAAATCCCAGACAGCGTATTAACGATTGGGGAAGGCGCTTTTTCTGTAAGTGGCTTAACAGACATAACAATCCCAGACAGCGTTCATTGTCTCAACAACGGCATTTTTATGTTGTGCCATAATCTAAAGCATGTAACACTACCTGCCGATATAAACTATATTGGAGAAAGTGCCTTTTACTATTGTGAAAATCTAATATCAATCTCAATCCCGGCAAGTGTCAAAATTATTGACCGCTGGGCATTTGGTGATTGCTACAGTTTAACCCACGTGACGATACCAAATGGCGTGACCGAGTTCGGGGAAGCTGCTTTCCGCGGTTGCAGGAATATGTCGAGCATCACGATACCCAAAAGCGTCAAGAGAATAGGCGGCTGGTGTTTTTATGAGTATAACCTAAATGACGTTTATTATGGCGGCAGCAAGAGCGAGTGGGAGAGTATCGATTTTGGCGACGGGGCCTATCCCACCTCCGCCGCCATCCACTATAACAGCGAGGGGCCGAGAGAGCGAGTCACGGACCTTGACGCGCTTTTAGCGACCGACCCGGCCGTCTATAACGACGACCTCGCGCTGATTGCGGCCAATCTTTCGCTCAAAACCTATGACAATGGCGCGGCCAACGACGAGAGCGTCCGGGGCTATCTGACGTGGGACTTGGGCTTTGACGAAGCTCATCATGCAAAGATTTATTCCGACAACTACGGCGGTTCGCTCGCCTTCACGGTCGCAACGAAAGACTGCACCGGCAGCGGCGCAGATAAAGTGCTGGTCATCGCC